>MDTE01104455.1_pt1 | contig 31274 bp, 22 predicted proteins | sample 811231 | NCBI WGS metagenome assembly MDTE01 (sample SAMN05326651, study PRJNA326480) | marine metagenome | isolation source: seawater | place: Indian Ocean: Red Sea | collected 2010 | reverse complement strand
GCTCCTTGAACTGCGCGTCAAACTCGACCAGAAACGTCTCGTGATTGTGCTCGTCGTAACGGGCAAAATTGCAGAGCCAATTCGCGCCACGCCGTACGATCCAGGTCAGGCTGCCTCCCCGGTCCCCCAGTGATTTGAAGGTGGTCAATTTCAGGGTCAGCGGATCGAAGACCTTTACTTCACTTTTTTCAGGCAGCTGAGGGTAGTTGGAATGGGCACACAACAGCTTACCTTTCCAGATCAAACCACTGTTCAAGTGCCGCGCTGGCCCGCTGCTCACACCAATCCGCTGACCGCTTCTTCGTGCGTAAACCGCCACTTTGTCGCTGGTGATCGCGAACCCGTGGTCTTGCGTAGCAGCCGCGGCCTGTACGGCCTCGGGAGCCGACAACACGCGGTAATGGGTGAATCCAGCGAACGGTGGCTGGGCCCTGGCTACCTGGCAAACACTGGCTACCTGGCAAACACTGGCTGCCTGGCAAAACAAACCCGCCAAGAGAAACCCGTAAACCCGCCAGCAACAGGACATCGCAGACAGCCTTTCTGAGTGGATCGTGAATTACCTTCAACGGAGATCATCCTCACAGATTTACCAGCAAACACAATAGGCGGTAGCGTGTTCGCGGCGTACGCATCGAGCCCGTTACCCAGCCGACGATACGGTATCATGGTCGGCCAGCAAGCGAACGACTTTTTCTTCCCGTATTCCCTGGAAATCGCATGACGCCCCGCCCTGCCCACCCGGACCGTTCCCGCAAACAAAAGCGGACATTGACACTTATTGTGTGCGCCTGGGCGGCGGTCGGACTGCCGGTCGAGGAGGCCTCTGCCGCAAGCGAACCAACCGGGAAATTGAACATCCTGCTGCTGACCGTCGACGACATGAACTGGGACTCGGTGGGGGCCTTCGGCTGCCGGGTTCCCCACATCACACCACACATTGACCAGTTAGCGCAACAAGGCCTGCGTTTCGAGCACGCCCATGTCACGATCGCGATCTGCCAACCAACCCGGGCCGTCTGGATGACCGGACGGTACCCGCACCGCAGCGGCGCACTCGGCTTCGACCCGATTCGGCCAGGCGTACCGACGCTGCTGGAGGGACTGCATCAGGCAGGTTATTTCACGGGAATCCTGGCGAAGGTAAACCACGTCGTACCGACCCGACGGACGGCCTGGGATGTCATCGTACCTGCCAATCGTTTGAAGAGCGGCCGGGAGCCACAACTCTACTACCAGCAATCCCGCGTCTTCTTTGAGCAATCCAAACGTGCGGGCAAGCCCTTCTTCTTGATGGCCAATGCCCAGGATCCACACCGGCCCTTTGCCGGCAGTCGTCAGGAACAAAATCGGATCGTCCGCAACAAACGGCAAGCCGAAAAAAAGAAGCAAACGCCACACCCACTAGCTGGATTTCCCTCGGCCAGCCGTACCTACCAGCCAGACGAAATCACCGTACCGGGCTTCCTGCCCGACCTGCCGGCGATTCGCACCGAACTCGCCCAGTACTTTACCTCCGTACACCGAGCGGATGAGATTGTCGGCGGCGTACTGCGTGCCTTGCGCGAATCCGGACAAGCCGAACAGACGCTCGTTCTTTTTCTTTCCGACCACGGCATGCCGCTGCCGTTTGCCAAGACTAACTGCTGGTTACACTCCACCAAGACTCCGTTGATCGTCCGCTGGCCGGGCGTTACCACGCCAGGTCGTACCGACGCGTCGCATCTGGTTTCCGGGATCGACGTGGCGCCGACACTGCTGGAGGCGGTCGGACTGCCGGCACTGCCGGGCACCGATGGGCGTTCGCTGGTTCCACTCCTCAAGGGCAAACCACAGCCTGACCGTCAATTCGTCTTCACCTACATCAATCGTACCGCAGGCCGCCGGGAATACCCGATGCGATGCGTGCAGAACGCCCGCTATGGCTATCTGTTCAATGGCTGGGCCGACGGAAAAACCGTTTTCCGCAACGAATCGCAAAACGGGCTCACGATGAAGGCGATGCGTAAGGCGGCCGGCTCCAACCCCATCATTGCTGCCCGTGTGCAGCACTTTCTCTACCGGACACCGGAGGAATTCTACGATTATCAGACCGATCCGGACGCCCGGGCCAACCTGATCGATGACCCCCGTTACCAGACGCAAATTGCCCAATTTCGAGAGCGTCTGAAAACACACCTGGAAGAAACCAACGATCCGCAGCGTCTGCCGTTTGTACGGTTGCTGGCACGGCGCAAACAATCGTAATGCTGCGTTTCTCGGCCGGTGAAAACCGTTTCGACACGGTTCTTGCTGTGCTAGATTTCCGGACCCGTTCAGTCAAATAGCTTCTCGAACTCGCGCTCAAACACACTCGAATACGAGACCGTCAGTCGATCGGTGCGCAGTGGTTTCTCACTGATTACCTGGGGCGTCTGAAAGCGAATAATGGTCCGCCCCTGGCGGGCCACTTGGACGCGGACCGGGCCCGGTTGGCTGGGAATGGAATGCACCTGCAACCCCGCAGCAACGAGACCTAGCGGTTGACCGTTCAGCGTACAACGCGCCGGTGCCGTCAGCAGCGTGACCAGCTCAATCCGGTCTTCAACAGACAGGTCCTGGCTTCGGCTCTTGACCTTCAATGCCACGGCGTAACGGGGACGGACATCGTGACGATATTTCTTGAAAAACACGATCGCTTCGTCACGCTCGACGCTTGATACGCCTGACTTCCAACGCCGCTTGAAGTGTTTCAACAACAGCGCCGGCCCAAAACTGTGATTGACCTCAGGTGCCAGGTGATGACCTTCGGGAAAGTCATTCCAGGTCACGTAATTGATGATGGACACATCGTGCGCAACAGCACGCTTCAGTAACTGGATTTGTGTCTGCGCCAGATTGGTCACACGGTAATAACGTTGCAAACCCGACAGACCCTTCTGCAGCGCCTGCTCGGTGGACAAAATCATATGCGTCGTATCACCTTTGGGATACACCTTCGAGGTGTAGTAATCCGGGTAGACGCTCTGCGTGTAAAGGCACCCTGCCTCCCGACACCGGCGGGCCAAATAATCCCAGAATCGAGGGTTCTCGTCACTCGCCGTCCAACCCCAGACCCCCGTGAACGTGTTCGCAATCGCCGCCACATAATCCGAGTCCATCACGGGACGGCGGACCTGGTAAATGTAGTCGATCGGCGTGCCAACTGCTGTAGTCAAACGCCGATACGCCACGCCGACCGAGCGAATCCCTGCGGCAGTTGTGGCCAGACCTGGCACTCCCTCCGCCAGCCCGTCCCCTACCCAAAGATAAAACAGCAACGCCCCCGCAGGACTTCTCAGCCAGGCGCTCGCCCCGCGCGTCGACTGCAAGAGCTGGCGAATTGGCTGACTCCAGAGCGCAACGCGTTGGGCTTCGGTGGTCGGACGACTCGTACCGGGATGCGAAAGACACAGACTGATCTTGAAACCCGGAAACTTTGTATCCGACCTTTGGATAAACGTGCGGATGATGCGATTGTAAGTCTCTTGCAACATTCGCGTATCGTCACCAAGCGGGTAGTAAAACTGAAACCCGTCGACACCCAGTTGGCGCGCAGCGTGAATTTCAAAATCAACTGCGGTTACCAAATTGGCGTCACGAAGATGCAGCGAAGCCAGTGGCTGCGTTTGCTGCAGCCCGCCCAGTCGTGCCGTACTTCCAGACGGATCGGCTAACTCGGGGTCGATCCAGCGAATGAGCGGACGGTTCGTCTGGGGAACCATGTCGGTCATGTAATGTGCCATGACCAGTTTCTCCTGGGCCACCATGGGCCCGGCAAGCAGCGCCACCGCAACCCAGCTGAGATAACAAATCCGTTTCATCAATCGGGACTCCCAAAAATCACCTGTAGCCTGACTTCCAATGGTGGTCTGTCGACCACGTTTTTGTGACGTTTCTTCCGCAAACACTTCGATTCCCACCGGCGAGTCTGGCCACCGACACCATTGCCAGTCCACGCAACCAGGCGAACGAAAGCGAAGTCTGCCCCGTCCAGGAACCGATAAAAGCTGGGGACACACAGACCGTGAATTCCACTGTACCTAACGATTGTACGTTTCAGGCTCACGGCCATCAGCCGTATTTGTTATGATAGGGAGCAGGCTGGCACGTTCTTTGGCCCAAGCCCCTCTCTGCTACGCGCGCTGCCGGAGAAACAACCATGGCTTCCAGTCGACAACGCCACATGCGACGGCGAACTCTCCTCCAGGCCGGGTGCCTCGGTGGTTTCGGGCTCGCTTTGCCCGAGCTCCTGGCAGCCCGTGACAAACGGCAGGTGGTTCCCAGTAATGGGAAAGCCAAGAGTTGTATTTTATTGTTCGCCACAGGCGGGCCGGCGCAGCAGGAAACGTTCGACCCCAAACCAGATGCCGACACGGCCGTGCGTGGCGAATACGATCCGATCGATACCAGCGTCACAGGTATGCAAATCTGTGAACTGCTGCCGCGGATGGCTCAGAACGCACATCGCTACAGTGTGATTCGTTCAACCTATCACAAGAGTGGCACACATGGCATTGGTGTCCACTACAACATGACTGGGTTGCCCAATGCACCGCGGCAGAGCGGCGAACCGCAAGTCTCTCGCCGTGATCCACCTTCCGTGGGAGGCGCCATCCGACAACTACGCGGCGATCACAACGGTTTACCCGCCGCCGTCCACTTGCCCGCGCGGATTGGGGACCAGAATAACTTCCGCTGGGGTGGCCAGCATGCCGGTTATCTGGGACCGAAATATGACCCGCTGACACTGATCGACGAGAAATGGAACCCCGGGACGTTGCCACCCGCCTTCACGCCGCACCAAGACATCAGCCAGGACCGTTTCAGCGATCGCGCTGGTTTGCTCGGGCAACTGGAACAACACACCAGCAACACACTGTCTGACGACACCGAGATTTACCGCCGGGCACAGCAGCGTGCACTCGGTGTCCTGGAATCCTCCTCCGCCTGGTCCGCTTTTCTACTGGAAAAAGAAAACCCGGCCACGATCGAGCGTTACGGTGACAACAAATTCGGCCGCAGCTGCCTGGTCGCTCGACGGCTCGTCGAAGCGGGTGTCCCCCTGGTCACGGTACCCTGGATGTACCTGGTCTCGACCAAGAATTTTGATACCCACCTCAACCACTTCAAGTTGATGAAGAATCTGCTGATGCCCCCGGTAGACCAGGCGTTTTCCGCGTTGCTGGAAGATCTCGACGACCGCGGATTACTCGATGAAACACTGGTGGCCTGGACGGGTGAATTTGGACGCACACCCAAGATCAACAAGAATGCGGGGCGCGATCACTGGGGCAATGTATACAGCACCGTGCTCGCTGGGGGCGGTATTCGCGGTGGCCAGGTTTACGGTGCCAGTGACAAGATCGCGGGTGAACCGGTCGACAAGCCGGTACACACAGCCGACTTCGTGACCAGCATCTACCACGCGCTGGGTTACGCTCCCGGCACAATGGTCTATGACACGGCGGGACGACCTCGGCCACTCGTCGAGGGCAAGCGGGTGCGCGGCCTGTTTGCTTGACCAACGAGCTGGCCTGACAAGCGACGATTACGCTCGTAGACAGCGGATGTTCATGGCCGCGTGCGGTGTGCCAGAGATATTGGCCGAGAAACCTTGCAGGCCGGAGCTGTGCAGAATGACATCGCGCTGTTCTTCTGGAAACTCGACGACCTTGAGCGGCACGTCGCAGTGGACACATGCCCGCTGTATAAAATGCCCCATCCGTTGTTCGGCCCTCCCCAATCGGAAAACAACTGCTGGAACCAGGGCACCTCAGCTGCCAAAGCCCGTTTCATTTTCCTGCTCTTGAAAAACCTGGTTTGTGCAGAATTCATCGACGGGCTCATTTTTTGCGGGCCTCCACAACTCCGGCACAGGCCCTCATTGCTCAGCGAGCATTTTCATCAACCGGTGACTACCAGGGATGGCCAGAGACCCCCGCTCTCGGCACGGATCGCTCCAACAGGGCGGTCTGTTACCAGGGGCACCAGTATGGTAAACGTCAACCAACTCAGCCTGACAGGCATGTCACAGCACCGAGGTGGTCGCGCCCTTCCAGGCCCGACAGGGATACGCCCATGCTGGGAAGTCTTTTCGCCGCCCAGAGTCTCTCGTCTATACTCAGCGCTTCACCGTAACAGCAATAGCATGCCCACGGGGGCAACTGCGGCGCACGACTCGCAGTGAGGCCTGTTCTTCAGATTGGGTTTTTCGTATTGGGAACGCGCGCCGTTTCCCGCCATTTGCCACCTCGCGTCCACAAGAATCAAAGGATACGCTCCGTGAGACTGTTTGAGGGAACTGCCTGGGACCGTCCACCGCGCTGTGACCGCTGTGACGAACTGGAAGAGAATTGCCAGTGCCCGCCGCCGGGTAAAACACTGACGCCACCAGCCAAACAAACGGCGCGTCTGGCCCTGGAAAAACGCAAGCGAGGAAAACTCGTGACCACCATCCGAGGTTTGCCGCCGGAGGAAAACGAGCTGCCCGACCTGCTCACGCAGTTGAAGGATGCCTGTGGTGCCGGCGGAACCCTCAAAGACGACTGGATTGAATTACAGGGCGACCATCGGCCACGGGTTCGCGAGCTGCTTGCCCGTATTGGGTATCGTATCCGTGGCTAGTCCGATCACGCCTGCCTGCAGGAAACGTTTAGTGGTGTAGCATCAGGGAACACCATGCAACCGTGTCCGACGTAATTCTCCAGTAGACGTATTCACTGACGCCGGGCGTGTGTGGTTTGAAGCTAATGGTAAACCATTTGTTCACGTGACTCTCAAAAGGAACACAGAATGTTCATCCGGTCTTCCTGCTGCTTGTTACTCCTGTTCGCAACGGTGGCCGCAGGGCCTGCACAGGGTCACAGCAACAAGCCGTGGAGCGGCAACAAATCGGACTGGATGGGATTTACCCGTTACGATTTTTCGGTCGAGGGCCGACGTTGCTGGGTAGTGACGCCACATTCCCCCGCTGAAGGACGACCTTGGGTCTGGCGAGCACGGTTTTTCGGACACCAGCCGCAGGCAGATGTCGCGCTCCTCCGCGAAGGTTTCCATCTCACCTACTGCGACGTGGCCGGTTTATTTGGCAGCCCACAGGCCGTGAGCCACTGGAATGCTTTCTACCAGCGCATGACTCAGCATCACGGGCTTTCCCGCCAACCCGTGCTGGAAGGGATGAGCCGCGGCGGGCTGATCATCTACAATTGGGCGATTGCCAATCCGCAAAAAGTAGCCTGTCTCTACGGAGATGCACCGGTCTGCGATTTCAAGAGCTGGCCGGGGGGCAGGGGCACTGGCAAAGGCAGTCGCGAAGCCTGGAAAAAGTGCCTGCAAGCCTACGACCTGACCGAGGCAGAAGCACTAGCCTACCGCGGAAATCCAGTCGACCAGCTCGCCTCGCTGGCCCGCGTTGGCGTTCCGTTGCTCCATGTTGTGGGGGACGCTGACGTGGTCGTACCGGTCAAAGAAAACACAGGGCTGATTGAATCTCGCTACCAGAAGCTAGGTGGCTCCATCCAGGTCATCCACAAGCCGGGGGTCGGGCACCACCCCCACGCCCTGAAAGATCCCGGACCGATCGTGTCTTTCATCCTCAAGCATACGCAGCCCAACATACGTCGCCGCGGTAATCTGGAGCATGCGCGGCGACGATTCGCAACCGAAAAGCGGGGCCACGTGGCATTCATCGGCGGTTCGATTACCGAAATGAACGGGTACCGGCCGATGGTCTGTGAAAGCCTGCAGAAACGTTTTCCCGAAACAACATTTCGGTTTACTGCGGCAGGCATTGCATCCACCTGTTCCACCACAGGAGCCTTCCGCCTGAAGAACGATGTCTTGAATCACGGGCCCGTGGACCTGTTCTTCATTGAGTATGCCGTCAACGATGACGGCGACGCCAGCCATGCCCGGCGGGAATGTATTCGCGGGATGGAGGGTATTATCCGGCAGACGCTCCGGCACAATCCACATGCTGCTCTGGTCATCACCCATTTCGTCAGTCCCCGGATGCTCCAGCAATTGCAGGCAGGCCAGACACCCATCTCTATCCGGGCCCACAGCGACGTGGCAGCGCACTACGGTATTTCAACGATCCACCTCGCCAAGGAAGTTGCCGAACGAATCACTGCAAAACAAATCACCTGGCAGCAATACGGTGGCACCCACCCCAGCTCCAGGGGAAACCGGCTCTGCGCAACCATGATCGACCAGCTCTTGGACGCGGCCTGGAGCCAACCCCTGGCAGAGAACTCTCCGAGTCAACCAACTGCCCTGCCCACCCAACCTCTCGATCCGTTGCATTATGGCAACGGACGATTCATCGCCCTGAACCTGGCCAGGTTTACTGCTGGCTGGCAAATCAGGACTCCCCAATGGAACGAGCTGGCGGGTCAAAAACGGGGGCGTTTCACCACCATTCCGCTGCTCTGCTCCGATCGGCCCGGTGATGTTTTCACCTTGGCGTTTCATGGAACGGCTGTCGGCGCTTATCTGCTAGCGGGTCCCGACGCGGGTACCGTGGAGGCCCGTATCGACGATGGCACATTTCAGTCTGTCTCACTGTACCACCGTTTCAGTAAGGGGCTCCATTACCCACGAACCGTTCTGTTTGCGACCGATTTATCATCCGGGAATCACCTCTTGACCGTGCGTATTTCGACCGAGACCAAAAGTACCGGCAACGCGGTGCGGATTATGAAATTCGTTGCCAATTAACGTCTCATTGAATTCGCAGCCTCTCTCCATATCTGACGACAACGATCCAGGACTTCACCGACCCGAAAACTCAGGTTTGAGGAAAACACCATGTCGCACTCGGATACTCAACCCGAACATCGCAGCCTGCTGGCAACACTGGCCGATTTATTGCGTGCCCTTTGTCTTTGCTCTGTCTTCGTGTTGTTTGCCCTCGGCACCTGGCACACACTCTCGGTCTTTCAAGCGTTCGGGAAGATCGTACAAAATCCGACGATCCTCTCAGAATCTGTTGACGCCATCAGCCAGATGATCGATGCGGAAACACTCACTATCCGAATCGCCGGCGAGTTGCCGTTGCAGCCAGGCAAGGTGTTGGCGTTCCTGTTGTTATTTGGCTGGTACCTGGTTTGGGCCCTCTTACCGATCCAGATCGTCGCGGTCTGCAGCCGCATACTGCTGCGCGGATTTCCTGGCGGCGACAAGAAGAAGTGACGTATCACACCTGTGGTGGTAAAACACAGGCTGTACATTCCTGCAGCAACTCAACGTGTAATGCACTCTGGACAGAGGGCGACGCGAACAGGATGAACATCTGCCAGGCAAAACACCGGATCTCTCGGGAACCCGGCAATGCAACTCTTTCCCAGCATCTGGCCTGTGGCCTCATCCACTGTGTTCCATACGCCACCTGGCAGCTCGCGCTGTGGACCATAACACTGGCCTGGACCACCTGCCTGCTGGAACAGCCCACGCTTGGACAGACACCCCAATCCCAGACAGGAAACGCAGCCCTGTTTGGCTTGAACCGAGTCGTCGACGTCCATTTCGAACTGACGCAGCCGGAGTGGGAGACGATCCAGCCAGCCGTCGAACTCGATGGACTCTCCATTGCCAAAGCCGTGGGATTGATGGGCCTGGACAAGGCCAGCGGCGGTAATTTTCATAGCGAAAAGTCATCGCGGCCCGGTTTGGCAGGCTACCTGGGTGTCGATCACCAGTACGGTCGAGCGACGGTGACGATCGACGGCCAGACGGTCCGCGACGTGGGACTACGGTACAAGGGGAACGGCACGTTCCTGGCAGCCTACGACAGCCGGAAATTTTCCCTCAAGATCGACTTCCATGAATTCCGGGACGACGTCGAATTCCGTGGCCTCACCAAAATCAATCTCCACAACAACATCACCGATCCGGCCTTTCTGCGCGAACCACTGGCGTATGCGCTGTTCCGGGAGGCGGGCATCCACTGTTCGCGTGTTGGTTTTGCGCAGGTGATCCTGACAGTCGCCGGAACCATCGATCAAAAGCCAATGGGTCTGTATACACTCGTCGAACAGGTCGACAAACGATTTCTGAAAGACCGCTACGGAAGTGCAGAGGGCCTGCTGCTCAAACCGAGCACCTTCGGCGTGTTTCGTTATCTCGGTGAGGATTGGGCCAAATACGAAACCGCCTACGTTCCCAAAACCACGGCGACCACGGAGCAGCAACAACGCGTGATCAAATTCGCCAGACTCCTTCATCAGAGCGACGATCAAACCTTCCGAGACCAGCTGGCATCCTACCTCGACGTCGACCAATTCCTCCGATTTCTGGCAGTCAATGTGTTGCTCAGTAATCTCGACAGTTTTCTCGGGGCCACTCAGAATTACTACATCTACCTCGAGCCGCAAACCAACCGGTTCCAGTTCTTCCCCTGGGATCTGGACATCTCCTTTGGAACGTTCGCGCAGGACAAATCTAGTCGGCAACAGTTGGCCGATTTGAGCGTCGATTACCCGGGGAGCACGAAACACACCCTAATCATGCGCGTCCTGGCGATCCCCCGCCATAGACAGACATACCACGCCTATCTGGCCCGTTACCTAGACACGCTGTTCGCCGAGCAGAAGCTCGGACGGCAACTCGATCAGCTGGCAACCTTCGTAGAAAACCTGCGTATACCGGCGGAAGACGATCCGGAATCAGCCACCGATGGCCGACGTCTCAATCTGAAATCCACTCCGCGGCAGTTGAAGCAGTTTGTCCAGTGGCGTCACCAGTCGGTGCAACGCCAACTGGCAGGCGAGTCCCGAGGAAAGATTCTCGGGCCAGCGCCGATCTCGACAGCGGCCGTGATTTACACCAGTATCCTGCTGGTCAGCGCCTGTGGCCTGATCTATTTCATCATGTGGCAGCTCGACCGACGGAAACAACGCATCCGCGCTGCCACTGCAACCAACAACCAACCCAGCGCGGAACACCTGGCCTCCTGACGTGCGCGAGCTGCTCAGCCGGCAGACCTGTATTCCCGGCGGCTACTTGCGGGAAAACTGGAGCGAATAGTCATCCAGTGTCGGCGTCGCTGTGGCCCGGTCACTGCCCAAGACAAACTCCAGCCGTACTGTGTCGCTAATGGCCAGTCGATCCCCGCGGACCATTCCTCTTCGCCGCACGTTTCCAGCGCTATCGAGCACGTTGACTTGAATGGAGGTACCAGCCGGCTCCCTGGCGTGCCAGCTGAGCGTCGTAAACAGACAACCGGGTGGGAGATGTAACGGCTCGGTGACAAACGTCCCACGACGCGCATAACCACTGTCGGACCGTGTGAGCACCAGATTATCCGTGCGCGTTATCACGTTATTTTTCGTGCCGCGATACATGAAATAGCTGTCTTCGTACGCCCAGGGCAGGACATTCAAGCGCTGGTAGGAACGCCGCCGCTGGAAATGTTCCGTCTGGGGCCCCAGGCCGCGTGTCTCGATCACATCGAGGCCCCCATACCCAGAGACCACCAGTTCGAGAAACGGATCTTCGTCTACATTGGTCACCAGGGCATGTCCCCAATAGCGAGATTCCCCCAGATTGAATTGATCGAGCACGCGCCCACGCGCATCCAAAGCAAATAGTATTGCATCCGGCTTCAGACCCGGCTCTGGCGCATACTGGCCGTGTGTCATAGCCAGGATCTCGAGCTCGGCATCTCCATTCAAGTCGCAGAGGATGGGCGCCATGTACATGTGCTGCCCATCATCCAGCTTGGGGCGCAAGTCACGGCGCCATTTGAATTTCCCTTGTGCATTGAGGCAGTACACCTCAGCGCCAAACGTCATGCCGACGATTTCCATCGATCCGTCACCATCTAGATCGGCGACATTCGGCGAGTCTTCACCACTGAGCCCGGGCACCCGCCAGCGTACTGTCCCGTCGACATCCAGCGCGTAGACCGCGTCGTGGGCGTCATCCTGCTTGTAATTGTCCACTGACTTGATGATCTCCACCTGGCCGTCACCGTCGATATCGGCCAATACCGCGTCCGCGCTGGAAGCGTTGTCGTTGGTAGGAACACTCCAGACACTTTGAAGTGTCAACGGGTCGATGCGGTGCAACACGCCTTTGGAGGCATAGTCATCGCCACTGCCGGCAAACAAATCCCAGCGTCCATCGTGATCGACATCCATCGCTGACGTGTAACACCCACATTGCACCCACTTGTCCCGTTTCGCGATGTGTTTGAATTCAGCCAGGTTCATACGGATCAAATACTGCTGGCGTGATCCAAAAAAAGCGTCCCACACCCGATCACCATCGACATCAACAATGACAGCAGAGTTGCCTAGCTTGTTGTCACCAGAGTCGTACGACTTCAGCAGTTTGCCCTCGGCATCAATCTGGTAAAGCGTTCCTGGATCGGAAACAGAGTAGAGAATCTCGAACCGGCCGTCGCTATCGAGATCAAAGGCGGACACCGATTGCTGTCGACCCGGCAACTTGCGACTCCACACAATCGTTCCATCCGCCGCCTTCAGTTGTTGCAGGTTACCCGTGTCACGCGAGGCGTACAGCAGCTCTCGCTGTCCGTCGTTGTCAAAATCAGCACACACCTGTGCGCCGCAGAATTCACGATCGTAAATCGTGTACTGGTGGCGAAACAGCCGACTCGCAATCGGTCGCGTCACACGCTGGCCGGTAACCGGCTCGCCTGCGTCCGCCAGGCCAGCGAGGCAAAACAACACGGTTCCTAGCGTCCAGCCAATCGATCGGGACATGGCTTTCTCCTGGCTCCTGTGGCAGATCGCTGGCTCGGTCACCATGGGGCGGCCACGTACTCCTGAAAAGGCTAGCAGAACGCATCTCTGCCTGCACCTGTCCGCATTCCCCGCCAGCGAGGCCCTGGATCTGCATAGCTACCAGATGCTAGGGTAGGGGAGGGTGACCGCAACTGGTCACCAAACGCTCCTTGACCGCCCCGGAAAGAACCATGCGTTACGGCACCATCATCCAATATTTTCCCGAAAAGAAATTCGGGTTCATCCGCGCCGATTCAGGCCGCGACGTGTTCTTCCATATTTCCGCGCTGGGAGAAGAAGCGCCCCCGCTGGAAATCAAACCTGAACAACCCGTGAAATACGAATTATCTTCGCGGCGTGAAATGCGTGAGGCGGAAGCGCGTACGGGCCGTTCGGCGGAAGCTGGCCGTGACCGGGGCCCCCAGGCGAAGCTGGTCTCACTGATCGACAAACTTCCCGGTGGGTCGATCAGTGACCTGGATCAAGAACACAAACCGGCGCGACACCCGCGCGCCCGCAAGAAAAAACCGACCTGGCGACGCTGATTGCCAACTCGACAGACTGGAGAGTCCGCGCACAGACATCAGAGAAATGTTGTCCGGGACTACTTGAATACGCCGATCGCGATCGCCCAATCAGAACGATACGGCGCCCGCCAGTTGGTTTTCCTGGCCGTCAAACGGCCGAGCGGCAACTCCTGATAGGGCCGTAACGTATCGACTGCCACGGCGGGCTGGACGCCGGCCATCGCGGTCAAATCGAGCGTCATCGTCTCCGTGTCCTCCGCGTAGAAAACGTAGTGCGTGCCCGCCGGAACCTGGAGGCACATGCCCTGGGCTGCAGGCCTCATCTCGTTGCGGAAACGGCGGGCAAAAAAGCGACTATAGGTTTTGATCATCTGCGGGTTTTCATAGCGGGCCGAACCCTGCCAGGCATCCCGCCCTGGGGGGAAGTTTCCCCAGATATTGGCCACGCCTCCCGCCATAGTGGAATGCCACAACCCCCGGCGGGTCAATTCCATGGTGTAGTCTTTCTCGGCATACTCTCGCGCGTGACGGATACGAAACCGATCCTCGGAAAAGACGGGCCGGGCAGGGCGGGCGGCGACGGCCGCTCGATACACTTCAAACGCAGGACGATGGTGTTCATAACCTGCGTAACCGAGGCCTTCATAGATCTGGTTGCGACGATGATCCAGCCCACGATTCGGTCCGGCGTCCCGGGCACCAAGCAAATGTGACCAGCCCAACTGCTCCTGGAGATGACGCTGCCATCCTTCGAGATCGCGGGCTACGACCCACTCGTCCAGATCAAATCCGTAACCCATGGTCCAGCCGGGCAGGGGACCCAGACGTGCCGCCAGGTATCTTTGCAATCGCTGTTCGACACTGCCATTGAGACCCCAGCGGTGCGGAGTCCAGCCACGCGATTCGTCACCCCACATCCAGAAATGCACCATCCCGCCTGCGGCGTGGACTTTACGGATCAACAACTCCAACGCCTGGAAGGTGCGCCGATCCGGATTGGTCTGCTTGATCTCATGCGAGGCGCGCTGGTCGATATCGAACCAATGGCAACTTCCCATCACATGAAAACCATTAAAGCCGTGTTCGACCAGGAAGGTCTCGATATCCGCGTCGATCCTGGCAGGCCGGCCGTGAAAATCCCGTGGCCCCGTATACATCACCAGTTGCGGCACGAATGCCTGCAAGCTGCCGTGCCGGCCGCTCGGTCGGGCCCATTTGCCAGCGAGGCTGGTGATAAATCCCCTGCCAGACGCAGCGGCGTCCCCGCGGACGGAGACCGTACCCTGGTGGCCATCTAAATCTGGATCGCCACTGCGGGTTGTAAAAGACCATTGGCCGATCCGAGTCCCGGTAAACCGAAATTTCCAGACACCGTCTCCGTCATAGAACATGCCGGTAGTGTGCCGAACGCCACTGGGAGCATGCACAAACGTCGCGGTCGCGATCACATCGTACGGATTACCTTGATAGGTTGAGTTCTCCAGACGCCATTCCACGTCGGGTGCCCACAACTGCCCGACGCGATCGAGTCGGTCGTCCGCCATCGCCGTCTGCCAAAATACGACCAGGGCCAGGCTGACTACCAGTAGCGCTCGCTCGCCGCAGCCCTCCGCGGGACAACCCCGAGGAGAACGCAAGAGCAGGCTGTACGTCGGGGGAACGGCGAACAGAGAGTCTCTCCTTGGAGAAATGACTCAGGCAACCGGGTTATCCGAACTTACCGGATCTCGAGCTGGGAAGGTACCGATTTGATCGACGCACGGTGCTGCATCACCAAAGCAGCCAGCTGTTCAAGCACCTCAGCGTGTGCGGCCGCCACATTGTTGCGCTCACCAAGATCCGCCGCCAAATCAAACAACAGAGGTGGATCGTGTGCTGTTACTGTCTTGCCTTCACCGTAGGCCGGTTCCACCGTCTTCAGATGCATTTTGTAGTTGCCGTGCCGCACCGCCCAGACTTCGGTACCCAGATAATAAAACACGGTCTGTCGTGGACTGTTTCCCTTACCCTTCAGGACGTGGGAAAGATCGTAGCCGTCGAGGACGCGGCCGGCCGGCAAATCGACACCTGCCAGCGCACAAAAGGTGGGCAACAGGTCCATCGTCGCTCCCAACCCCGCCACCTCTCCTGGTTGCACGATCCCCGGGCCCCAGATAACGGTCGGTTCGCGCATGCCCCCTTCGAAGGTCCCTCCCTTCCCTCCCCGCAACGGCCCTGACGAACCGCCATGGTCGCGAAACCACAGCCACGGTCCATTGTCCGAGGTAAATACCACGACCGTGTTCTTCTCCAGGCCAGCGGTGCGAATGGTGTCGAGCACCTGTCCAACCGACCAGTCAATCTCTTGAATCACATCCCCGTAGACACCACCAGCCGACACGTTGCGAAACTTCTCAGAACGAAATAGCGGGACATGGGGCATGTTGTGGGCCAGATAGAGAAAAAACGGTCGCTGTCGATTGTCCTGGATGAACTGGACCGCGCGCTCCGTGTAGCGGCGTGTCAGACTGGTCTGATCGACCGGACGTTCAATGATCCTGGCGCCCTCCATCAGCGGCACACGGCCCCAGTAATCCAGATCAACCGCCCGGTTCGCAGCGTAGTAAGCCAGGCGTTTTTTGCCTTTAGGCTGCGGAGTCAATCCCATATCGTTGGAATACGGAATCCCGTAGTAGGAATCAAAACCGTGCGCGATGGGGAGGTACTCCGGGAGATGCCCCAGGTGCCATTTACCGACACACGCGGTCACATAATTCCTCTGTTTGAGCGCCTCGGCGATCGTCACTTCCGCCTGGGGCAAACCGCCTTTCGAATTGGGAAACAAGACTCTCCGGCGACTCGAACACATGCCACTGCGAATCGGCAGTCGGCCTGTCATCAAGGCCGCCCGGCTAGGCGTACAAACACTGGCGCCAACATAGAACTGGCTCCAACGCTGTCCCTGCTGGGCCATCCGGTCGAGGTGCGGCGTGCGAATCGTCTTTGATCCAAAGCTGCCGAGATCCCCATAACCTAGGTCATCGCAAAAGATGACCACAAAATTAGGTGGCCTCTGCGGCTCGGGCGCATCTGCCCACGCTTCCACATGCAGCAATAACAGCAACAGGGCAGCACACTTCGTCACACAATTCGGATTCACGGCTTCACTGGCTCCTGTGGAAACACCTCTGGACCGCTATGCGTTCAAGCAAGCACTAGTGCGACACCGCGAGCATACTGGATCCCCAAACACATGATGCATCCGCGACACTACTTTCGTGATGTCGCAGCCACCGACTTTCCATTCGTTGTCAAAACATGAATTTCATGCAAGCCAATGTCCGCCGCAAGAAATTCCCAAACGACCTCTTTCGATCGAGTGATTTCAAAGGCTCTCGGCCTGGTTGGATCCCGCTGTCCGTAACTGCAAATCACCGTGTTACCATTAGCTAATCTCTGGCCGCCGCAAGGATCGGCGAAGCGCCCCGCGACATGGCGATTGTCCACGCGCCAGGCAACTTTTCCAGTTGAGTCAAACTCAACCGTCTTGTTTCCATGCGTCAGGTTGACAAGCACATTCCCGGAATCCAGCTGTATCGCAGTGAACGGCCAGTTTTCACCTTTTCGCCCACCGAGCTCATCGAGATCTGTAGGAATCACGCGTTTGACCGCCCCAGATTTGGAGTACTGCTTGACAGCGAATCCTAACAGGTGGGGAACCAGGTAATCGCCATTTGGCAACTTGCGAGCCATCCGTGTTTGCATATGTGCATTGTCTGTGTCCGGCTGCAAAGGAACTTCGACATCGATATTACCCTGATTCGTTATCTCCAGGATACGAGGTCGCGGCCCACGTTCCACAACCATCGTGTTCCCATTATCAAGCCGCACCACGGTACCTAGTTCCTTATTGACGGGGTCAAGCCGATATCGAAAGACGACTTTTCCATCACGTGAATATTCACGCGCTTCATTGGCAATCGAAACCAGAATATTCCCATTAGCGAGTACGAAGCCATCCCGCGAACGTCCAGGCACCTGCCATTGGATGGTATTGTCCTCACCGATAATCGCGGTGATCGATCCAGTCACCAGAAATGAGTGCCGCAGACCGGTTTTACTGCGCTGCTCACCAACCGCCGACTGCTGAGCGTGCACCAAAGATCCGGTCGTGGCTACGAGTAGCGCCCAGCCGCAAATAGACAAACTGAGTCGTGTGCACATAGGTTCCCTGGGGGATCAATTAAGCGTGGGATCAATCAAGAGCCTGTCTGCGCATCGATTGTACCCTGTTGCCCCCCGCCGTGAAGTTGCCCCCCGCCGTGAAGTTGCCCCCCGCCGTGAAGTTGCCTCCCGCGCAAAGCAAAACTGGTAAAACTCAGGACCGGGAATTTCATGGCTTGAATGGCGTGGGAACGCGGAGTCATCACGCTGCAACGGAGCAAGCCCTGAAACTGCAGACCCGCGCGACGAACCCTATAGCAGTCACGGGCGTCAGTTCCCGAATGCTATGCGGACCGCGCGGACGCGTAATTGTCGCGCACGTCCACTGGTCCAAGAGACGATGACGCCGCTGCCGTCGGCGACCGCTCGAGGAAATCCACTGGCACGTCCCGGGGCAACTTGAGCAATGGCCCACTGTGCCACTATCCGGCCATCTGGCATCACTCGCGCCGCGCGCAACTGCGCGTCTGCCTCCCCATGGCGCAACCAGCACACAAATGTGGAACCATCCTCCAGCACGGCGACGGCCGGGCGGCCGACGGGTCGCTCCACATCGATGGCAATCGGCTCATTGAACCGCGTACTCCCTTCCCTGGAGAGTGCTAACTGGACTGCTGGAGCGCGCGATTCCGGATGCGTAAACCAGGCGACGGCAAACTGCCTCGCATGACCCGCGATAGACGGGCCATTCACCGGTCACCCCGGAATTTCCCAACCGTCGACATGACAAGGGCGAGAACGTGTCCAGCGAACCCCATCCCCTTGGACATAGGAGATGTCCCTGATCTCCTCGGCGCTGCGGTCGCGATAGACGGCCAGTACACCATTGTCAACGGACGCCATCGAAGTAGGACAACAGCTACAGACGCGTTTGTCGATAAGCACTTCCTTACCCAGCTGGCCGCGGGCATCAAAACGGCGACTCCACAATTGTGTATCACCCGTGCTTTCCATCGCTCGACCATCCAACCAGATAGCCAGGAATTGGCCACCCGGTTGAGGCAACATCGAGACAAACCCGTGCTCACAGGCGCTCCGGTCATCGTGCAACCAGAAGGGGGCTGTCCAACTCTGTCCACCATCCGTTGAACAAGAAACACGAACTCCATAGGCATAAGGCTGTGTGCCATTGCGCGCCAGCCAATGGGCAGCCAGAGTTCCGTCCGGAAGCGCGGCAATAGAAGGGACATCTGCCCAATTCACAAACCAGTCGGTGCCCGCAGCGATCGTGCGTGGTGTCGCAAACTGGCCATCGCGATAAACCGAAAAACGCAACCGCGTCATCTGGCCCGGACCTGGCTCCAGCCAGCACAGGTAGGTTCGCCCATCACCACCTCGGGTGAGACAGGGATAGCGGCTGCCCAGCGGAACCTTTTCCGCAAGGGGTGACATACGTGGACGACCACCTCGTGGTGGTTCTGCCGCCGCCAGCAGAAGCCAGCAACCGTGCACAGACACTACCAGGAGCGCCCAGGCAACGGACTTCAACCAGTTGTGACCGCAAACACATCCCATGAATCACCTTTTCTGTTCGCCCGTGCCGGTACAGGGCAGCCACTGCCCGAACATCTGCCTGCTGATTCTACAGCCGCGGGCGTGGCGGGGTCACCCGTCCACGCGCAGGCCACCCGGATAGCGACAGCCCTCTCCGATGATCGCGGGCCCAGCCACTACGTGGCTGAACCAGTCCCCTTGTCGCAACATGTATTGGAAACACCGGCACCCGACAGCACACCCGCGAACGCTGGCCTTGGCGCATGCGGCGAGAACGACCAAACTGCCGGACGGACGAATGCCCCGCCTGCCCCCCTTCCCTCCATCCGCCACCTCCGGGAAAACCACCCCCGCCAAGGAATGCGCCATGAAGCGCCTGCTGACAGGGTGGTTACTCCTGTGTGCCTCAGGCTGCAGTGGCCCCGTAGCGCGCTTCGAAGAGCTGGGGGCACGCGTCGTACAGAATCAACAAAATCACGTAACCATCCTCAATCTCTCGCGGACAGCGGTCGGTGACGCGGACCTCGCCCACCTCGAACATTTCCCGCACCTGCAGGAGCTCAGCCTTACGGAAACCGGTATTACAGACGCAGGACTTGCCTACCTCAAAGCGGTACCTGACCTGCGTGCACTTTACCTTGTCGGTACACCTGTCAGCAGTGTTGGCCTGGCAAGCCTGAGCGACATGCAACTCGATCAACTACAGATTCCTGCGGCGGCGCAGACAGATCGAGGACTAGGCTATTACCTGGCTGCCGTAAAAACGCCGACTTCCCTGGATTTACGGCAGTGGCGAATTTCCGACGCGGGCCTGGAACAACTCAGCGGCCTGGACCTGGAACGACTGGAAATTCCTGAGGCAATCCAAACCGACCTCGGACTCAAGCACTATTTGGCAGCGATTCGATCACCGGAAATGCTTTCCCTGTACGGTTGGCGAATCAGTAATGCGGGCCTACGTCACCTGGCAGGACTCAAACATCTCCGCCAACTCCAATTACCTGACCAGATTACTGATGCAGGGCTGGTACATCTGAAAGACGTTCCCGTTCTGCAGTCCCTTCACCTTGTACGACAACAGATCACTGACGCCGGCCTGGTGCATCTCAAAGACCTGACAAACCTGCGTGAGCTCTATCTCGGCGGTGAGCGCTCGACCATCACCGACGCAGGGATCGGGCACCTGATGGGATTGGCCAAATTAACCAGACTCTGGCTGAACGGCACTCAGGTCACTGATGCCGGCGTGGTCGCACTGCAGCAAGCTTTACCAGAATGTGAAATCATCAAATAGTCTGACGCTGCGTGCTCGCCGCTTACTTCAAATCCTTTGTCGACGGGGTGTCGGCCGACGACAGAGGCCGTTCTTGAATCCAGGCGAGATTAAATCGAGCTAAACGCATCGATTCATAACGAAACTCCTCGCCGGCTTCATAGAAACACAGCACCTGGCCGTCGGGCAAGACGGCCAGGTCGCTATAAGCGGATGGCCCTTTATGTATCAGCCTAGATACCGGCCACGTCTGGCCTTCATCAAAACTGACACTAATGGTGAGATTTCTACGGTGTGACCAGATACCGCCGTAAGTCATTCCATTCTTGAACTGGTAGGTCGGACGGGACATCAGCAGCACATTCTCGCGCGGCAGCCGTGCCAGCCCACCGTCCACGACCGATCCGGGTAGCTGGAGGTGGAACTTCACTTTCGACCAGTGCAAGCCACCATCACGACTATACGCAAAGGCGCGATAGCCAACCTCGAGGCGACTTCGCGCGTTGAAATACACCCTGCCATCCGCCAGCTCAATCACATCGCATTCGTCGCTGACATTCCCCGGCGAATAACGCAGTGGCTTCTTGCCTAGCTTCAGCCAGGTAACACCTGGATCTAACGCTTTCTCACCGGTTAGCGCCGCACTGCGCCGCCATGATTTACCGTGATCGTCACTGTAGAGCATGTAACTGAACTGGACTCCGTACTGTCCAACACATGGCACCAGGAGCCGACCGCTGCGCAACTGGATACCATGCCCGGGGCCGGTAAAAATGTGTTTCCAGTCCTTTCCTTTTGCGACACTGGTAATGTCTACCGGCACAGACCACGTCAGGCCGTCATCCGTACTCTTGATGAAGTGTGCCGTCTTGTTGGTCTCACCCGCTTTGGCGGGGGCGACACCACGGCAAAACAACAGGAATATCGTCCCTGTCTGGCGGTCCAGCACAGCGCACGGGTTGCCGGTGGTCACGTTCTCCGATTTAACGACCACCTGGCGTTCGGACCACGTATGCCCTCCATCCACGCTGCGTCGCATGACAATTTCCGTCACCGCTCTGTCGGGAAACGGAACTCCAAAACCGTCGAGGGCCTCTCGTGCTTCGGCAAACACCAGCACGGTCTGGGGGGTGTTCGTGACCAGCAGAGACGGAATACGATAGCCCCCGTAATCCCCTTCCCCAGCACGAAACAGTACCTGGTGCTGCATACTCGGGGCTGTCTTCTCTGCAGCGATTCCAGCACCGTAGCCGGCGCACCAGAGTAAACTCACAAGACCCAATAGACGAATCATCTTGCTCCCCCAGAGCCTGCTGCCAACCAACAATAAGCGAAAGGGCCGAAAACGCAGGCCAACCGAACGGGAATACGGTGGCACATCGAACCCTCCGCCAGGTGATAGACTTGAGCTTGCTAGTTTAACATCCTGCGCGCGGTACCACGAGCAGATCCGGAACCTGCGGCGTGCCTTCCCAGTACCCTGAATGCGGCCTCCTCCAGAACGTTCCCCCCCCCACTCCTGATCGTCGAATCGCGACACAGCCCCCTGTACCACCTTTACCAAAATGCGTGCCCCTCTTAGGATCCCGTTTTCTGCTTTTCCCTGAAGTGATGCGACGATGGCTGTTTTGATTCAAATCACCGATGTCCACAAAAGCTACGGCGACCAGATTCTGCTAGATGGTGCCGAGGTCACATTAACGGACAATGTCAAAATCGGCTTCGTCGGTCGTAATGGCACAGGCAAATCAACGCTCTTGCGTATTCTGTTGGACGAAGAGGAAATTGAATCCGGCCAGGTCACCAGACATCCGGATTTACAGATCGGCTACCTGCGCCAACACGATCCGTTTCAAGCAGGAGAATCTGCGCTCGAATACTTGATGCGTGACAGTCAGCAACCTGACTGGAAGTGTGGCCAGGTCGCCGGCCAATTCGAATTGAAAGGTGACTACTTGTCCGGACCGGTCTCAGAGCTCTCCGGAGGTTGGCAAACTCGTGTTAAATTGGCCGCCCTGCTCTTGCACGAACCCAACTTGCTCCTGCTTGACGAGCCGACCAACTTTCTGGATCTACGTACCCAGCTGCTGTTGGAACATTTCCTGCGAAGTTTTCGCCAGGCATGTTTGATCGTATCCCACGACCGCGCCTTTCTTGGTGCTACTTGCACGCATACGCTGGATCTGTCACGTGGCAAATTGACCATGTACCCTGGCAAGATCGACGCGTTTCTGGAATACCAGAAAGAACGTCGCGAGCACGACATTCGCGTCAATGCAACCATCGTCAGTAAACAACGCCAGTTACAGCGATTCATCGACAAGAACCGCGCAGGTGCGAACACTGCTAGCCAAGCACGATCAAAACAAAAACAACTGGATCGCCTGGAGACCTCCGACATTACGGCAGATGAGCCGACGGCGCACATCCGGGCTCCCGTCGTCCGCCGCCGGCAAGGTCCCGCGGTACGCTGCACCAATCTCGAAATCGGCTACATCTCCGACGAGGGTGATCCGCTGCGCGTGGCAAGTGGCATTGATCTCGAAATCGAACACGGATCGCGAACCGCCATTGTGGGTGACAACGGGCAGGGCAAAACAACGCTTTTGCGAACCCTTGTCGATTCACTTGCTCCCCTGCAAGGGGAGGTTCGCTGGGGTCATCACTGTGACATTGGAACGTATGCGCAACACGTCTACACCAGCCTGCCTGAACACCAGCGCGTACTCGACTATCTCGAATACCAGGCAATGGCCGGAACCACCGATCAACAGATTTTGTCACTCGCCGGTGCGCTGCTGTTTCGCGATGCACACGTCAAAAAGAAAATCTCCGTCCTCTCCGGAGGCGAACGGGCGCGTCTCTGTCTTGGCGGATTGTTACTGGGAACACACAACATCCTGGTACTTGACGAACCTGGCAACCACCTCGATGTGGAAACAACAGAAGCCCTGGCAGATGCGCTACTGGATTACCAGGGAACGGTCATCTTCACTGCCCACGATCGCTATTTCATGCAACGCGTGGCCACCTCCGTGATCGAGGTCCGTGACGGCAAGGCACGCAATTACCTCGGCGACTACGACGCCTACTTGTATTCGATCAACAAGGAAATTGAAGAGGGTGAGCGCGCACACAAATCCGCCTCCACGAATACTCAACGCGCCAAGCACAAACCCCAGACTGATCGACGCTCGGCGGTTCGCGATCACCGCAAAATGCGGAAAGAGCTGAGTAATCTGGAACGCAAAATCGCGAGGCTGGATGAACAAAAGCGGGAAGCCAACCAGCTGCTGATGGAAACAACCGACCCTGAGAAAGCCCTGCGTTTACACCAGGAAGTCACGGCCACCACCGAGGAACTCGGCGCCGCGGAAAACCGCTGGCTGGAACTGCAGGAACTACTGGGCGAAACGGAAGCCACCGACTGAGATTCCCAGGCAACACCCCCGCCACCACAACCAGAGCGCGACACGGCGAATCGACCGAACCTCTGGCCGGAAAGAACGCACCTCCACCGCTGTGGAAGTATGCGACGCTGGGTGGAATCGTCTACATTGGAAACTCCCGGGCACCGTGAATCGCTGCGGCACCAGCCAGATCAAATCCGCCCTGAACAGGAAAGTCGGCCCCATGAAGTACCTACAGCGCACGGGAAATGACGCACGCACAGCTACGGCGCGGAGGAAAGTCCTGCGTGCTGCTCTGCTATCCGGATTGGCGTCCGCGGCACCCAGTGGTGCGACATCGGCCGCAGCCAACAAACCGTTTCCTCAAGTCTGCACCTACACCGAACACTTCCAGAAACTTCCCATTCCTGAAGTCTGCAAAATTTTCAAGGAAATGGGGGTGGATGGCCTCGACCTGACGGTCCGTCCGGGCGGACATATCGAACCACGCGACGCCGTGCAAGCATTGCCCACAGCGGCCGAGTCGGCAGCCGACCACGGTCTGAAGATCATGATGCTGACCACTGGCATCACCGGTGCGGACCGGGACTCCGAGCGCATTCTGGCAACCTGCCAGAAACTGGGGATCCAACGGATCAAGCTCGGCTACTACTCTGTCGGCGAATTCGGCAATCTGTCCAAGCGACTGGATGACGTCAAACGCCAGTTAAGCACGGTGGTGAAACTGGCTGCCCGGTACGACGTCCGCCCCTGTGTGCACGTCCATTCCGGAGCGACCCTGCCTTCGAGTGGTTTCATGTTGTACAACCTGATTCGCGACCTGCCGCCCGACCGCATCGGCGCCTATCTGGACTCCTATCACATGACGATCACAGGCGGCGCTGGTGGTTGGCGACAAGCCATCGACCTGCTCAGACCGTGGATTTCACTGGTCGCATTGAAGAATTTCCAGTGGCAACGGGGCCCGCGCGACGCGCTCGGCCAACAGAAATGGCGTACGAACTACGTACGGCTGGAAGATGGTATCGCCCCCATCCCCGATTTTGTCCGCACAGTACAGCAAACCGGATACGATGGGTTCTACACGCTGCATACCGAGTACCGGCTGCCGGTCAAGGAGTGCATCCAACTCACCACAGACGACTTCCAGTTCCTCAAACGGATTTTTGCGCAGTTATAGCCAGCCGGCTAGCGCTGCTGGAGATAATGCCTGGCGAGCAACTCGCCCAATTCGACAATCCCCTCGGCAGTGATCACCAGCTTCTGTTTCTGCACCGGAAGGTCAAACGCCTTGATATGAATCAAGTGCGGATCCGCGGCAGCGGCTTTTTCGAGAGCAGCAACAACATCGATCTGGTTGACACTTTCCTCATCCGTGGGTGGCTGCTGACTGACAAACCACTTGAGTCCAGGCAGCTGTAGATCCTGACGCACTTGCGCGATCGTCTCTTGCAGCCACTTCGCTGCGTTCCGCCGGTATGGTGAAAACGACATGTCATTTTCACCTGCGTGATAAAAGATACCCGCCAATTCCACACGCTGGCCCCGATCAACAAGCCGCTGCATCGACTCGCGCAGAAACGAGACAAATTGAGGGTAAAGATTCCGACTCTTGGCGAGGCTACCGGTGGGGGTCCAGTCAATCATCTGGCTTCCACTGTGGGTAAACTTAGCAATGGCAATGCGGTCATCCAGGTTGCCTTGCAGGGTCTGCGCAAAGCTCAGTTCCGGGCCAAATGTGCCGTACAATCCCGCGGGACCCAGCGGCTCCCAGGACTGCGAAACTCGATAACCGCCACCGATGCTGTAACGGTAGGCAATGCGGTGGTTATCAACGAGCAGGGGCTGACCGGCTGGCAAGCGTTTCAGATCCTGCAGAAACGCTCGTTCGCCTTCCATATTGCGGTGTCCCGCGAGCACAAACAACTTCACAGTACTGTCCTGGGCATAGGGCCAGGCTGTGAGCGGGCGGGACGCGACTTGACGGTTCCCGATTGTCCGCAGGTAGGCGTCGGCATAATTGATGCCATGTTCCAACTGCCCCAACGTCCCATAGTGATAGTGCAAGCCTACAGGTTGACCAATCTCCACACCGACATGTGACGTCGGCACGTACTCGGCCAGAGGATCGGTTCGGGTGACCGCCCGTTGTCCCTGACTGATCGCGTACATCCGCGGCCTGAGGTCCATGCCCCAGATCGTCTTGGTGCATAGTTCTCCCACGTAGAATTTGAGATCAGGGACCTGCAAATCACGCCGCCAGCGGGCGACAAAGTTCTTGAGGTTCTTCCCATAGTTGGGCATGTAATCCTCCTCGAACATATCGTTTTCGCCCTGATGCCACATAAATCACTCGATGCGATAGTCGATCTGCTGCCGTGCCAGTTCGGCGAGTGAAGCCCGCACCAGATTGAGCGCCAAAGGGTACATCTTGAAGCCTGTGGGATGGTCGGGATTCCAGTCCCCCCCCAGATGGGTTCCGCCCGCAGCGCATTTGATGATGGCAATCGGGGCCTTGGTGGCCGCAGACACCCGTCGGGCAAAGCTCAATTCCGGACCGACGACACGATTCACCGGTTGCAGCGGCACCCAGCCGCGCGATTCCAGCTTGTTCTCACGTCCAATGGAATAAGAGAATCGTACGCTGGCCTGCGGCTGTTCCAGGCCGGCAAAGGGCGGAAAACGCCGAATATCGGCCACCTTGGAATCCGACCCGACCATATTCGACTGCCCGGCAAAAATAAACACGCGGAGCGTCGTGTCATCCGCCGTCGCAGGCAGGGAAAAACAACCGGCGAGCAAGGCGGCAATGCTCGCAACTCGACAGACTAGAGATTTCATTGCGCGACTCGTTTTCTCACAGGGACAATCAATCGAACTTGCAGATCTGCGATCTACGCAGCGGAACCGCACGGATGCGGGACCCCGACCGCGGTGGTGGCAGATCCGCCGACACCTCGTGCCGACGGCACGGGAATTTCAATCACCGGGCAACACCTTCAGCCGCGTGGCTGCAAAGGCAACATTCGACTCCGCTGTGCAGGTTACCAGATCCGCTGCGACTTTCATTGTGAACGTCATATGGCCCGGCGTTTCGCTGGCGCAAAACTTGACCACCAACGTATCCTCAGCCACCCAGGCAAATGTTCCAGCCACTGACTCGTCCGGAAAACGCAAGGGCCAGCTCGCCGGATAGGCGGCACGTCCCTGCTTCCACTCACCAAAGCCGGCCGGGATTTCCAGGAGCCTGCCGTCCCAATTGAGTTTCAGGATCAGGTGCTTGTCAGTGTCCGCCGATACGAACTCCACACTCGCAAATTCCAGGTCATTTGCGGCGAACTCCCAGCGACGGTTCAACAGACGTCCCGCCAAGGGGGATGTGCGGACACCGCTGGGCTGCTTCACGGAAAGCTCCGCAAGTCGCGTGCGCAACTGGCCCCATCCCTGGGGATCCGCCGGCAGGCCCTTTGCCGCCAAGGCTGGAAGCAACTTGTCCCACACCACGTTCATCACCGCCTGCATGTCGCGTTCACCGCTGGTGATCGCAACCACCGCCTGCTGGGCCGGAATGACGATACAGAACTGGCTAAACGCGCCATCGCCGCGATAGGCGTTGTGTCGGCACCGCCAGAACTGAAAACCGTACCCCTGATTCCAATCGCTTATGGGGTTATTGCCATTGGGGACCTGTTTGGTCGTGGCCAGTTCCACCCACTCCTGCGGTAGCAGCTGCTGGCCATGCCAGCGCCCCTTCTGCAGGTAGAGCTGGCCCAGTTTCGCGATATCTTCGGTCCGTACGCGCAGTCCGTAGCCCCCCAAAGAGATACCCTGGGCGTTGGTCTCCCAAACCGGGCGTTCGATCCCCAGCGGCTCGAAAAGACGCTGCTCCAGATACTCCAGCACGGTCTGGCTTGTGAGCTTCTGGACCAGTGCCGACTGCATGAATGTGGCCGCCGTGTTGTACTTGAAGTGCGTGCCAGGCACATGTGGCACAGGCTGGGCAAAAAACGATTTGGCGGAGATCTGGTCGGCCTTCACTGGTGGCGCGTCTTGATGCCCAGTCGTCATCGTCAAAATGTCGCGGACGCGCATCGCTTTGAGATTTTCACTGGCGTGCTGGGGCGCATCTTCCGGGAAGTAATCCAGCACTCGATCGTCGATGTCCAGCTTGCCTTCCGCGACCGCCAGGCCCACGGCAGTTGACGTGAAGCTCTTGCTGAGCGAATACAACACATGGTTCTGTTGCGCATCGTAGGGCGCCCACCAGCCCTCGGTAATGATCTTGCCATTGCGGACAATCATCAGGCTGTGGATGCCGTCAAATCGCTCATCAAGACAATTGGTCAGTTCAAGTAGAGCAGGCGAAGACACTCCCTGTGACTCCGGATCACTCCGCGGCAATGACTGCTGGGCGCTACCAGTGGTAGTGGCCAGCGTGAAAACCAGACCGCACAAAACCGGAGCTGACATCTGCATATCAGAATTTACCCAAAAGGTTGCGGATCGCGTGGGAAGCGGCCAGACGTGTTGCGTTCTGGCAGCGCAGGATAAAGCATCCTGGCAATCGGTCAAGCGGCGTGGGGCACATGAGTCCGCCGACGGCGGCAACTTCGTGCCAGCGCGACTCCACCAACAGATCGCAGACGATAAACCTCCTGCACAGCCGCACACTCCAGGCCGCTCCTTGCGGCCACGGTCATCCACCAATGATGATGCCGAGATTGCATTGACGATCCGCAGTTGTGACGGACCATTCACTAGTTCGACGAACGACCACAACGAATCGATTGAAATTCGAGATGCGCAGTCGCAGGAAACCAGTCATTCGCGATGGACCGGGCTAAAACAGGCGATCCGCTATACCTTGTACTTGCTGCAACATCTTGGTACTTGATGGAACCAGCTCGGCGAGGGTCCTGAACGACGGCCCTGTTCGAGTATCCCATCGCATCGCCTGGCGACATTTCCCGGTGGTAACCCCTTCAGGTCAACCGTTTTCGTTATCCATCTGGCCCGTATGAAGCCGCGACAGCTTCTGCAGTCCTACTGGAAGGAGCACGATGAACGCGGAACGCAAGCCTGCGGGTTTTGAAAGTCCTATCGACGCAGAGGCCACAGGTGGTGAAACGCAACCGTCATCCGCCAGACGGATCGTCGGATTCGACGTCGCGCGGGCGTTGGCGATCTTCGGCATGGTCGTGATTCACTTCAACCTTGTCATGGCGGAAGGGGACAGTGGCTGGCTCCAGTGGACGTTAGATCGGGCCGCGGGGCGACCTGCCTCCGTGTTCATGATTCTTGCCGGCATCGGCGTTGCAATCCGTTCACACCGAGCCGCTGAACAGGGTGACGCGGCGATTTCCAGGGCCCGTCGTGTTCTCGTCCGCCGCGGTCTCTTCTTTCTCGTCTGTGGTTTCGCATTCCTGACCGTCTGGCCAGGAGACATTTTGAGGATTTACGGGGTGTCGTTTCTGATCGCCGCTCCGCTATTCCTTGCGCCCACGCGTCTCCTGCTGATACTCGCGGCAAGCATCATCGCGGCTTTCGTGGGGATGGTTTTTCTGCTGGACTTTTCGGCCGGCTGGAATTTTGAAACGCTCGACTACACTGGCTTATGGACAGCGAAAGGGGCGACTCGCAATCTACTCTTCAACGGATTTCGAGCGGTCTTTCCATGGACGGCACTGCTGCTGACGGGAATTTGCCTCGGCCGAATCGACTGGAGCAGCCAGGTTGCGCGGCGGACGACGATTCTCGGCGGGTTGGTGGTCACGGCGATTGCTGAAGTCGTTTCGCAACCACTGGTGGCTGCGGTAATTGCCGCAGGAACCCCCAGCGAAGATGCCATTGCGGTCTGCGGGACCAATTCGCTACCGGCCATGCCACTGTTTCTACTGTCCGCGGGTGGGCTCGCCTGTGCTGTCATCGCCGTTTCCGTCGGGTGGGCCGAAGCGAGTCCAGGTGGACTGATCGTTCGCAGCCTCGCGGCGACCGGCCAGACAGCATTCACATGGTACATCGCGCATGTCGTGGTGGGCGTTGGTGGGCTCTATGCGACCGGAATCGTTCAGCATCACACAAGCCTGCTGGCGCTAACTGTGGCGACGGGGGCCTGCGTACTGGCAAGCTGCTTTTCACTTGGATACCGACGCCGATTCCACTACGGACCGCTTGAATGGATGCTCCGCAGAATTGCCGGCTAAGCGTCCCCCACAGCTTTCAGACGTCGCGCGCCGTAGCAACACAAGAAAGTCGCTAATCATTAACGAACTGAAACGCGTACAGCTTCGCGGAACGCATGGCAATTTTCAGCCGGACCGGCTGACCGGCGAGACGGGAGACGTCGGCATTGCCCCGCCATCGTACGATGTGGGCCACGTCGTTCATCAGGATCCGATCACAGTCTGCGATTGTGTAACCTGGTATCGCCTGGCCAGCGTCATTCTGGATCTCGACGAATGCGCCGCCCAGAGCTGAGACGTTAATATTCAGCTCCAGGCAGTGGCCTTTGAAAACAAGCGGTGGAGTCACCAGATAACCACCTTCCTGGGGTGCGTCCGCGGAGACAAATCCGTCCAACCGGTGGACGACGACGCCGACAAATTGTCGGCCCCAGTTCTTCCGATTCTGGCGTTCGGCTGGGCTGAGCAGTCGAAAGCCACCGTGGGTCCACGGCCAACCGGTGTAATATTGATAGAGGTAGTTACCCTGGCGAACGAAAAAACCCGTGCCAAACGTGTCGCCGTGGTCTGGATCGCCCGGCAAACCTCGGGGAATGAACGGCTGCCGATCGTAGCGCATCCAGTGAATGCCGTCGCGACTGGCGGAAAACTGGGCGTCATTCACACCGTCGTTATGCGGATGCCCTTCACCAGTCTGGAAGTGTTGGTAGGTAAGCGGAAACATGAAGTAGGCATCGGATGCATAGGGGTACTGATAGACGCCGCCAGGGTGATAGATGTCCGATCCGGGGGGATCATACTCGTCGGCCGTCATGATGGTGCGAACGTTCGCCGTAGGCCACGGTTTCATAATGTCGTCGACTTCCAGTCGACCGAGCGCACGGATTGGCCGGTGCAGTTTCGGAGCGACCACGGGCGGATCGCTTTCGATCGGCTTGACGAACGGGAACGGCAGTTCGTTTTCCCGCTCCAGCTGGACACGGGTCTGAATCACGTACTTCTTGATTCGCGTGTCCCACCAGGCTTGTTTCTGGGTGTCCCAGGTCGGCTTCCAGACGACTTGCGGATGGAGCGTCCAATGCACGCCGTCCGGGGAAGTACGAATCCGGGTTGTGCCAATACCGGTCAACATCTTGTAGCGTTGCTGAGGCATCCCGTGTGGGTCGATGAACACGTAACTCAGCTTGCTTGGTTCATCGAGCAGGATGTTGTTCTCTTTTGAGCCCTTGTATTCGACCAGTCCGAGATTGGGTTTCTCCCAGTGCAGCCCATCCTCGCTGACTGCATAACACATCCGCGAAGTCCCGTCACCCCACTGGTCGTCATCAAACGCTTGATACCACATTTTGAAGACGTCACCATCCTTGGCGAGGCTGAAGTAAATCAGCCGAAATGCATCCCATGGTTTGTCGCTC
>MDTE01048817.1_pt1 | contig 31278 bp, 32 predicted proteins | sample 811231 | NCBI WGS metagenome assembly MDTE01 (sample SAMN05326651, study PRJNA326480) | marine metagenome | isolation source: seawater | place: Indian Ocean: Red Sea | collected 2010 | reverse complement strand
TTGAACCCATTACGCTTCCAACAAGAGCGCCGATAGGTCCAAGTAAAGTGAATCCAATCATTCCGCCTACAATTCCGCCAATTAAACTCATTTTTTCTTAATTTTTATGCATTGCTATGGTTTAATGATTGTACATGGTTAAGTTTTATTGGGGGAAACATGTCTGAATCAAAACCATTACCTGTAGTAGATTATTTAAGAATTCCCGATGATGGTGATCCTTACTTGGAAGGTTATCGTTGCAAAAAATGTGGTTCTACATACTTAGGTGAAAGAGCCGTATGTTCAAAATGTTTTGCAAGAAACGAGATGGAAGTCATTAAGTTATCTGAAACAGGAATTTTGCATAGCTACGCGATTGTTTTTAGATCATTTCCCGGAATAGATGTACCTTATATTTCTGCAATTGTAGATCTTGATGGAGGTGGAACTATTAAAGGAAATTTGATTAATATTGAACCAGATCCTGATAAAATAGAGTTTAATATGCCAGTGAAAATAGTTTACGGCGATGCCTTAGGCAGAAAAGATAAAGAAGGAAATTCTTATTTAAGTTATTTCTTTGAACCAGCTTAATAGAGGAGAAATTATGAGTGATGTTTATGTGATGGGTGTTGATATGATTAAGTTTGGAAGATTTCCAGACAGAAGTGTTCCTAACATAGGAGCAGAAGCAGCTTTGATGGCACTTGATGATGCTGGTTTAGGCATACAAGACATGCAAGCTTTATATTGTGGAAATCTAGGACAAGCTAATGCGATGGTTGGTCAGAGGATACTCCAAGAAATTGGTCAAACCGGAATGCCTGTTGTAAACGTTGCCAATGCTTGTGCTACTGGAGCAACTGCCTTTAGAGAGGCATGGATGTCAATAAAAGCAGGAATGTATGACGTTGTTTTAGCTGTAGGCGTAGAACAAATGGGTAAAGGTCTTCTTGGCGGAACAGGTGGTGGAGATGGGATACCTAAAGAAGGTCTGTTGGGTTCTGGAACCATGCCTTGTGTGTTTGCAGAAGCAGGAATGGAGCATGCTAAAGAATACGGCACTACTTTTGAACAATTCGCAAAAATATCAGTAAAAAATCATCATCATTCAACGATGAATCCAAAAGCTATGTACCAGATTGAAACTCCTCTTGATGAGGTCATGAACGCTGAAATGATATCTTATCCAAATACTAAGCTCATGTGCTCAGTAAATGTAGATGGATCTGCAGCTGCAGTGTTAGTTTCAGAAAAAAAAGCAAAAGAATTAGGTATGTCTAGAGCAGTTAAGGTAAGAGCTTCTGCCATGGCAAGTGATCCATACACAGATAGGGATTTAGTGATGCCAGATGTAAATGCATGTACACGACTTGCTGCAAAAGATGCCTATGAACAAGCTGGAATTGGACCCGAAGATGTAAATCTTGTAGAACTGCATGATTGTTTTGCAACAGCCGAAATGTTGCACTATGAGAATCTTGGTCTTTGTAAAGATGGTGAAGCAGGAAGAATGATAGACGATGGCCATGTCGAGTTAGGCGGCAAAGTACCAGTTAATGTTTCTGGAGGTCTCTTATCTAAGGGTCATCCTCTTGGAGCAACTGGAATTGCAAATATCTATGAAGTCTGTACTCACTTAAGAGGCGAAGCTGGAGCTAGACAAGTTGAAGGTGCAAAAATTGGGATGACTCATGTTATCGGCCTTGGTACTGCATGCGGAATCCATATTCTTGAGAAAACTAGTTAAGTCTTGAAAATAGGCCTTACCGGCGATACCCATAATAACTTGAAAAATGTCGCAAAAATTTGCGACATTTTCAATTCTCATAATTTAGATTTAGTTATTCACACTGGAGACATAAGCCTTCCAAAAACTTTATATGCTTTTGATGAACTTAAAGCGCCTCTGAAAGGTGTTTTTGGAAATAATGATCAAGATGAAAAGGAAGATTTGCTCAAAGTATGCAAAGAAAAGAATTTTCATTTTAAAGATAAATTAGTGATAAAAATATCTGACGAAAATCTCTTAATTGCTATTCATGATCCAAATGATATTGAAGATGATTTCTATAAACCAGGAAATATTATTGTTCATGGACATACTCATAGGTTTAGAGATGAAGTTTACAAAGATACCTTTATATTTAATCCCGGAGAATGTGCAGGTTTAATGCCAGGAATGAATAAAGTAGGAATAATTAATACAAGTATACGTAATATGGAAATAGTTAACTTTTAGACTTAAAAACATCCAATAAAAAATCTAGAATAATAGTGGTTATCATGACTAGTATAAATGGTCTAATTAAGCGCTGGAGACCCATAGAAGCACCTTGAAAAAAATCCATCAAATAAATTGGAATTATTGGGGATAGATTTTCTGATCCAGGATTATTAAACCAAATAGTAATAAACAGACTTAAAACGAAAGCAAAAAGGAGTTTTTTTAAGTATTTGTTGACTACTAACTTTCTAAAAAGTGCCGACAGAAGAAAAGAAAGAAAGAAATAGATTGTCCAGGCTGTTACTATCATTTAAAGCTGGTTATGAATCTTTCTCTTGATATTTCGTCTTTTATAATCCAAAAACATTCCTTGAAATTATTATCACTTATCACATCTCTAAGTCTACTAATGTATCTATCTTTAAATATTTTATTAGGCGGTAAATTTCTTTTTTCTGCCTCTTTTTCTCTCCATAAGAAAATGCTTTCATCTAATTTTGATATTTTCTTATTCTTTTTTTTAAGCCTTTTAAGTCTTGTGACTAAAAAGCTTTCCTCCCCTAATATTTTCTCTGCTTCAAATAAATTTTTGCAATCTTCATACAATGATAATTGTCTTAATTTTTTTTCTTGAAGTTCTGATATCTTGATTAAATATCTTACATCGTTAGCTGCATAATTTATTTGTTTTTCATCGAGAGGTCTTTTGCTCCAATCAGAATTTGTTTCATTTTTTGAGATATTTACACAAAAATATTTTTGAACCAAATCTTTATATCCAACCTGTGTGGAATCATTTTTGATTACGCTGTGTGCTATTTGCGTGTCAAAAACATTCGATAACTTAACATTTAGAGCGCTTTTTAATACAGATATATCTCCTCTAAGAGAATGGAATACTTTTTTAATTTTCGTAGATTTAAGAATTTCAGATAAGTCAGAAAAATCTTTTATTTCAAAAAAATCAAAAATATAAATTTTATCTTTAGTTGATATTTGGATTAGGCTGAGAACTGGATAATAAGTTTTCCTCCAGATGAATTCAGTATCAATTGCTATAATACTGGCATCTGCGATTTCCTTGATAGCATCCAAATATTTTTTTTGTGATTTTATATAAGTTATATCCCTCTTATCTAAAATTAGGGATAAGTAATTTAAAAACCTTATCATGAATATTTCTTGATTATTTTCCTATAGTCCTTCCCTAAAATTCTATCTCTTGAGGCAAATGAAATAAAAGATTCGAAATAACCAATCTTATCTCCACAATCAAAATATCTTGAATCAGAATGTAACCCATGTATTGAGTGACCGTCTAGAAGCATAGATTGCATTGCATTAGTCAGCTCAATCTCTTTAAAACCCTTTAAAGGTTCATCTGGAATATATTTAAAAATGTCTGAAGTAAATATATATCTTCCTACCACGGCTAGATTTGATGGAGCATTATTGATTTTAGGTTTTTCTACAATACTATCTATCTCAATAAGTGAATTTTTTATTTTTTTTGGTTTGATAATTCCGAATTTATTCACATCTTCCTCAGGAACATGTGACAGAAGTAAACAGTTTTGACTAGTCTCTGTAAAATATTTTCTTAATTTAGCCAAATTAGAGATCTTTCTTTTATTCGCTAAATTATCAAGTACCCGATCGGGCAGAACTACAGCAAAAGGATTTTTGCCAACTTCTGTTTGAGAGCATTTTATTGCATGGCCCAATCCTAAAGCATTTTCTTGATTTATATAAATTAAATCTAACTTTTTATTTGTTATATTTTCAATTTCTTTTAACTGAGTTTTATTTATTCTTTTATTTAAGTTATCTTCAAAATCTGAACTTTTATTGAAATGTTGGCCGATTGCGCCCTTTCTTGAGTGGGTAATAAATATAATTTTTTTAAACCCCGCATCATAGATTTCTTCAACAACATACTGAATTACTGGTTTATCCACTATTGGAAGCATTTCTTTGGGAATTGATTTTGTTGCTGGAAGCATTCTGGTTCCAAGGCCTGCTACAGGAACTACAGCAATTTCAAGTTTATTAGATTTCATATAAATTAATTTAATTTATATTAAAAATATCTCTAGAAAATATATTTCTTCTTAATCCCTTTGTTTTACTTGAAATTCTATTTGAGAGAATTAAATCTGCTTTTCTCTTAAATAGACTAAAGTCATTTACAACTTTGATGCCCATATATTCTTTTTTCTTTATAGTAGGTTCGTAAATTATAATCTCAATATCTGCTTTTTTTATTTTTTTAATGATTCCTAAAACTGATGAAGATTTAAAATTTTCTGAAGACTTCTTCATAGATAATGTATGCACACCAACACATCTAGGATTTTTCTTAATAATTTCATCAGCTAAGAAATCTTGCCTTGCAGCATTAGAGTCAATTATTGCCTTGAAAAGTTTTTGAGGAATATTATTAAAATTTGCTAACAACTGTTTAGTATCTTTTGGAAGACAATATCCTCCATAACCGAAAGAGGGGTTATTGTAGTAATCACCAATTCTTTGATCGAGCGATACGCCCTGAATTACATCCGAGGAATTAATATTTTTGCTTAAGCAAAAAGTATCCAACTCATTGAAAAAAGCAACTCTCATTGCTAAATAACTATTTGAAAAAAGTTTTATTGATTCAGCCTCCTCAGAATTTGTTATTAAAATTTTAGGTTTATTCAGAGATAAATTTTTAAATAATCTAGATATACTTTTACTTACATCATTCTCTCTACCAATGATAATTCTTGAAGGATGCAGGCAATCATAAAGACCAAAACCCTCTCTCAAAAATTCAGGAGAATAATAGATATTATCAGTCTTCATTTTTTTTGATATGGAGGATGTAAATCCAATAGGCAAAGTTGATTTGATTAAGATAGCAACCTGATTGTTGATATTAAGAATTGATTCAATTTCTTCTTCCAAAATACTAGTATCAAAAAAGTTTGCTTTTTCATCATAATTTGTTGGAAGGCACAATATAATTAGATCTGTATTTTCAATTAAATCCTCCTTATTTTTACACACAGTTAATTTTGTTTTTTTATTTTTTAAAAAACTATCTATAAGTGGATCTTTTACAGGAGATCTTCCCTCAGAAAGAATTTTTAATTTAGTAGAGTCAGTGTCATAAACCTTAACATTATATTTTTGACCAAGAAAAACGGATATGGATGAGCCTACATAACCGACGCCAAGAACAGATATATTTTTAAATTTTTTTGATTTCAATAGGTTTTAATTTATTCATTTTTATAGAAATATAGTCTTTCAATATCATCTTCATCTGTTTTAGTACCGAACTGTATTTCAATAATATGACATGGATCTTGTGTTTCATTGAATATTTGATGCCATTCATTTTTCTTAACTAATAAAGTATCCTCTTTTTTTAGTTTTAGAATCTTAAAGTTATCTGGATCTTTTTTACTAATTTTTACTGCACAGGAACCTTTAGAGACAAACCAGATTTCACTTCTATGAAAATGTCTTTGATAGCTCATTCCTTTGCCAGGATTCACAATAAGTTCTTTTACCTTGATACCATCATCAGAAAATAAATTAAAAAATTTACCCCAAACTCTTTCTTCTTCTTCATACTTCCAACTTTTAAGAATCCAACTACTTGAATTTGCTTTATTTTCTCCTCCAACTCCAAATTTAAATTCAATACCATCAAGTTTCATTTCAGTTATATTATTTTTTGTGCGATCTCCGCCATTGCAAAAAATTATTTCATCATTTGGATAAAGGTTTTTTATTTTTATTAAAGCATTTGTTGCTGAGCCTTTTTCATCATCTTCAAAGTCTATAACATGATCAACAATTGATAGATTTTCAATGATATTTTTTCTTTCTTCAAAAGGCATAAAAAATTTTCCTTTTTTGTTAGCCAACCACTCGTCACTATTTAGAGCGACAATTAACAAATCTGAGAGCTTTTTTGCAGATTTAAAGTAGGCTATGTGCCCACTATGAATTGGATCAAAACCACCACTAACAACCGAGATTTTCATAATTAAGAATAATTATTTTTATTTTTAGAGAGTATATAAGATTCACAAAAGGAAATTATACTTGGATGCAATCCCGGATTTGGATTTAAAGAGGTGTCAAGGAAATTAATATTGCTAGAAATTTCGTTCAAAATATTTCGGTCATAACCAAGGTGAATTCCAGAAGAAATATTTGAAATTTTTTCATCAAAAACTCTTAAACCTTTACTTTGGATTTTACCAATTAGATGTTTGAAAATTCTTTCTAAGTCTTTAAAAGTGTTCTTAGTCTCAAAAAGCTCTCCATTTCTAAAAACATAATTCGATTTAATGTTTTTTTGAACATAACATTCCCAATACTTAACTTTTAAAAACTTAATACCATATCTTAAGTAAAATGCTTTGAGAGATTTTTCTAAAAAGGAAATAGGATCTTTATTTTTCATGAAGTCATCCCTTAAATCAATAAAATTCAAATATGTTTCTTTTAAAAATACAGGTCTAAAGCTAACAAAACCCTCCTTAAACTCTATTGTAGGAAAATATGCTCCTTGATTATCCAGAATAGGTGAGTCAAATAATTTACTGTAATCTGCACAAGATATATTACCGATTTTAAAAACTATATCGTCAGACACATCAATTTCATTGATGTTAGCAAATTTTGAAAATATGATTAAATTCCCAACAACTGACAGACAGACAAATAAGTTTTCATTCGAATTTGACTCTAAATCAAAATTTTGAATATCTTTTGTTTTTCCAATTTTAGGTCTAGGAATTGATCTAGGGACAAAGTAGCTTGATTTTATTAGATTTTTATTTGAAGGTTTCTTAAATCCAATTTTCTCCAAAGGCTCTTTGTAATCATAATTAAAAAAAATATTAGATGGTGTAACTCCGTGATAATAATTTGATAATCCTTTTGAACTAATATTTGAGATGATTGGATCTGGCCGAAAAGATGATTTTATTTTTTTATGTAAAGTTGAGATTTTTGAAGCATAAACTTCGTAATTATTCAAAGCCAGCGATGCGCCATAAGCACAAAGACCATCACCTAAAATGATATTTCTATTTTTTAAGGTAGGCATTTATATAACCATAAGTATAATTTGAAAATTTTTTTATAAAAAAGGTGCTGAAAGGAGCCAAAGCTCTATCTATAAAAGAAAGAGCCAGAAAAACAAGAGTTTTCTCACCCTTTATTTCGTAAAAATGAAAAACTTTTTTTTTGTTTTCTAAAGCAAAAAAACAATTTTTCCAAAAATTGTCTTTATCCGAAAAAAAGAATAAACCCTTCCGATAAGTTGGAAAAAACTCTCCAAATATTAAATATTTTAAAGAATTATCTGTTTCACTAACTGCGGATAATTGCTTTTTTTTAAAAGATGAGTATTTAAATCTTCCTGCAATGATACTCAAGCTTGATGCAGATCCTACAACTAATGTTGTGCCAGTTGTTTTTGAATTTAGCTCAATGAGCTTTTCTTCATCGAGCATGGAAAAAACAACTAGATTTGCATCCCCAAAATCATTGATATTCAAAGATTCTTCAGTAGAAAACCTATCTACATGATCAGGCAGAGAAAAAGATTGAAAAAGTTTTGAGCCTTTCCCAATGATAGCAATATTTGAATAAAAATTTTCTAAAGTAGAATCCATTTATTGATTAAAATATATTTTTAAGCTGTCGGGTGGCTCTGGGATTTTATTTTTGAAATAAGAAAAAACTACTTTGTGGTTACTGAATAAAATAATAAAAATAGTTAAAAATATTATTTCAAAATAAAGCTTTAAGCTTAAATTTTTTGAAAACCATACTTCTAGTTCTCCCTTATAAGGGCTGATTAATTCTTTGTACTTTTCATGAATGTTTTCACCCTGAAGTATTTCTTCTTCATTTCTAAAAATAATTGATCCTATTCCTGAAAGCCCAGGCTTTGTATTCTTCAGAACTTCCTTTACGTCATCTGAATAAAAATCAAAATTTTCTTTTGTCAAAGGTCTGGGCCCAACAAGGCTCATATCCCCTAAAAGAACATTTATAATTTGAGGCAATTCATTTATTTTCGTTTTTCTAAGAAAACGACCAAAAGGAAGAACTCTTGGATCATCTTTTATTGTTATAGATCCTGAACCCATCTTTGGACTGTTCTTCAGCATAGTTGCAAATTTCATCAAGTTGAAAGAGTTTTTTTCCCCTACCCTAGTTTGAAAATAAAAAATTTCTCCCTCACCAGTAAGCTTTAATATGATCATTACTGGCAATAAAATTGGTGCGATAACAATTATTGCTAGTGAAGAGAAAAAAATATCAAAAAATCTAATCACATCTTTTGGTCTAAATTTTTGCCCTTCTCTTCGTGAGAGAACTCAGGGATAAACTCCTTAAAAAGTTTTACTAAATCTTCTTTGCTCCAATTGCCTGAAGCTTTAAATTTTGAAAGCTCTTCTTGGAATGTTCTTATTTTTATTGGATCAAATTCTAAGCTAGGTTTCACAATTCCTATTCCTTTGAATTTATCTAAATTCAAATTTGGTTCATCTGAAAAAAATTCTTCTATTTGTTTTTCGCCAGTTGTATCACTTTCGAAAAAATAACAACCCCATTTTTTTTCTTTAATTAAAGATAAATTTTTAGCTCTTGCTTCATCTTCGCTTTCGCACTCGAATGGGCTAAAGCCTCTCATTTCAATATATTTCTTTGCTATCTCGGAAAAAGTCATTGGATCTTTCTTTTGATCTAATATTGGGAAGAAAATATCCATATCAAGACCAAAAAGGCTGGACATTAGGCAAAGCTCTCCAGATTCTCTTGAAGATACAAAATATCGTCTTACATCTTTAGGAGCGGATATTGGTTGATTTTTATTAAATCTATTTAAAAAACCATTTAATAAAGAACCATCTGAGAAAGCGACATTAGCAAATCTTGCTGATGAAATAAGGTTTCTTTTCTCACTTCTAGAAAGCATCATTTCCATGATACGTTTAGAAGCTCCCATCATATTAACCGGATTAGTAGCTTTATCTGTTGAAACACAAAAATATTTTTTAATGTTTTCTGAACATATTTCAAGAATGTTGAGAGTGTTGAATATGTTTACATCTATCATTCTCATGAGGGTATATGGATCCTTTTCACTCCTTACATGCTTTAAGGCTGATAAGTTAAAGACATAATCATAAGGGCCATGATGATTTACAAGATTTTCAAAAGTTTTTGAGCCAGAATCTACAGCAAAAGTAGAAAATTCACCCTTCATGTATCCAGTTGAGCTTCTAATGTCTCTAACCAACTCTACAAGGTTATTTTCACTTAAATCAACAACATGTAATTTTGATGGATTTCTATTGAATAGTTCTTTTGTTAAAGCTCCACCTATTGTGCCAGCTCCGCCAACAACAAGACATGAAGCACCATCTAAGAGAAATTCAATTTCCTTCTTCGAAGATTCAATATCCTCTTTGAACATTGACTCTTCTCTGCCTACAAAAACTTGATCATCAAACATTTACTTCTCCAACCATGAAGCATCTGATAAAACTTTATTTGGATTCCAGTTAATTTTTTCTGCGGCTTCATCATCAGAGAATATTAATGTCTTATTTAAATTATTAAATATTCTTAAATTAATTGGAGACATTGGCAGAAAACTACCTACGATAGCCAAAGGAAAGGCGATTAGGTTAGAAATCATTTTAGGTTTCTTCAGTTTTAACTGTTTGGTAATAAAGTTTGTTAGCTCAAAAAAACTTGGATGGTAATTATCAGTGAGTATGTATGTCCCTCTGTTGATAGAGCTGCTCAAAACAAGCCTAGCAATATCTTCAGCTAAAACCATACTTTTCTTTGCTTTGCCTTTATTGATCAAGAAAAAGAGTCCCTTTTCTAAATATTTTATCATTTTTCCTAAGTTGCCTTTTGAATTTTTACCTATAACTAATGGTAACCTTAAAATTAACAATGATATGTTTTTATCATTTGCCCAATTTTTAAGAAAATTTTCAGCACACAATTTACTTTCCCCATATGGAGTATCAGGTAAAGTTTCATCATTTTTAGAAATTAGTGTTTTTTGAGAATTTTGGCCATATACAGAAACTGAACTAATAAAAATAAACTGCTTTAAATTTTCGCAATGCTCATCAATTGCTTTTGTTAAATTAACTGTTGCATCATAATTAACCTTAAAGAAATAGTTAGATTCTTGATTTGTTTTTGGCTCAAAATGGGCAAGCCCCATACAATGAATAACTTTGCTCACATTATTTGGCAATATAGGTATCTCTTCTGTGAGGTTGGTCTTTAAAATATCTTTATATGATCTACCTAGAGTCAGAAGTTTATCTTCTGAGCATCGATTAATTATTGATCCTAGGAATCCAGAAGAACCTGTAAGAAGAGTTTGATCTCTTAAGATTGATTTGTTTTCATCCACTTAAGAGTATCCTCAATATTATATTCATTTAAATTTCCAATAATTTTCTCTAATCTTTGCGGATTGCCAACTATTCTCTTAGGTTCATTTCTAACAAATAAATTATTTTTCTTTACTTTGATTTTATAACCATAAAGGTCTTCACAAATAGTAATGATAGATTTAATTGAAACAGCGTTACCACTACAAATGTTAATTACTCTATATTGATGATCGAATTTTAATAAGAGCTCAGAATAGACTTTTGCCACAAACCTAACATCATTAAATTCTCTTTCTATCTCAACATTTCCTAATTGAATCTCTTCTTTACAATTTTTAAAATGTGAAATGATTTTGGGTATTAAAAAATCTTCAGTTTGGCCAACACCAGTATAGTTAAAAGGTCTCAAAATAATAATTGGGAAGTCATACATCTTAGATATCTGCTCCACAAAATATTTTGTAAAACCGTAGTGATTTTTTGGTAGTAAGTTTGATTTTTCATTCACTTTTTCAGATTTTTTGATGTCATAGATAGAACCAGTACTTGCAATGAAAAGTTTTTCAATTTTGTAATTACTTTCCTTTATTGATTCAAACAGATTTATTGAACCAATAAGGTTGTTTTTATATTTTTTATCGAGCTCGCCTGATTCAGTAACAGCAGTTCCTGCCAAATGTAAAATTTTATATGGTTTTACTGATTGAATTTCTTTCAAGAGGCTTTTTTTATTATTGAGGTTGCTTTCAAGCTTATGAAATGCCACTCCATTTTTGATTAATTGTTTACATACAAATCTACCAGTGAATCCATTACTTCCAGTGATTAAAATTTTCCTCATCAAAGAATAAATATATTTTTCTTATCTTCATAGAAGTCAAATTCTGCTTTAATCATAATTTGACTTAGCTCTTCAAGAGAACATGTTGCTTCCCAATCTAATTTCGATTTTGCTTTAGATGGGTCACCAATTAACAAATCAACTTCAGCAGGTCTAAAATACTTTTTATTTATGCTTACAACTTCTCTTCCACTTGATTTAAGAAAGACTTTTTCATTTATTCCTTCGCCTTCCCAAGCAACTTCGAGTTCAGCAGCTTCAAAACAGAGATTTAGAAAATCTCTAACCGAAAAAGTTTTACCAGTAGCAAGAACAAAAGTATCAGGTTCATCATTCTGTAAAATTCTATAAATTCCCTCTACAAAATCTTTAGCATAACCCCAATCTCTTTTAGCCTCTAAATTACCCAGCTGAAAATCAGAAATCATATTTTTTTTTAATTTTACAATTGAGCTAGTTATCTTTCTTGTGACAAATTCAAGACCTCTTAAAGGAGATTCATGATTGAATAATATTCCTGATGTAGCAAATAAATCATAAGATTCTCTATAATTTACTGTAAGCCAATGAGCATAAAGCTTAGAAACTCCATATGGACTTCTAGGATAAAACGGAGTAGTTTCTTTTTGAGGTATCTCTTGAACTTTGCCAAACATTTCAGATGTTGAAGCTTGATAGAATTTAGTATCAGGTTTAGTGATTCTTATGGATTCAAGTATGTTGTTTACTCCCATCCCAGTAATTTGAGAAGTTGATAAAGGTGAAATAAATGACGAAGCAACAAATGACTGAGCAGCTAAATTATAAAATTCATCTGGTTTATATTTTTTTAATAAATTTGAAATTGAACTTAAGTCTGTCAATTCCAGCTCCTCCAGAATAAAATTTTTATTCTCAAGTAAATTTAGATATTTAAGTCTCCAATAAGAACTTGTTGATGTCCTTCTTGCTGTTCCCACTACTTTATATCCTTTATCTAATAGGAGTTCGGAGATGTAAGCACCATCTTGACCTGTTACACCTGTTACTAAAGCAATCTTCATTTAGTTAGTCTGAAAAAAGTTAAATAAAAAAAATTCCCATAATAAATTATTTATAAAAGTTGATAACCTAGGGAAAAATAACATAGTAATAATTTTAATTTTTGGGAATAAAATAGTTCAGTTCTTCACTACCTGCTTTTGAATTCTTTTTTTGTAAAATTGCAAAGCTGGACCACCCCACCGCGTTCCAAACTAAAAATTCATATAACTTGCTTAGCCTGAATAGAATTAAGAAAGGTAAAAAAATAAGACCTAAAAATCTAGCAAGCCACGATTTATAGTAACCAACCTTTAGAGGAGTTGCATCAAAATAACATGCTAACCTGTATAAAGACTGAGGTGACCATGGTCTACCGAGGTGTGTTGGGTCATCATAAAACGAGATGCTGTGCATTCTTTCATAATTGAAAAACATTCCAGGTAGAAATAAAGATCTTTCAGATGGAGCTTCAATATAAATTTTGCCGTTTGGCTTACAAACTCGCAAGCTTTCAGATATGAGATTAAGTGGATTTTTTAGATGCTCAATAACATGACTAGCGACCACCAAGTCAAAATAGTCATCTGGAAAAGGAATTACATCCTCGTCCAAGTTACATTTAGCAAACGTAAAATTCTCAGGAATGCTTTCAGGCTCCATATAATCGACTCCATAGTGCTTGAAATTTAAACCTTTATCTATGTTTGTATTTTTGAACTGAATGAAGCCAAAACACCCAACATCTAAAATCTTTGAATCTTCAGACATATTTTTATATTCAAAAAATAAAAATTTTCTTACTCCAAATAATTTTTTAAAAAATTCTTTCATTTAATGTGCAAGTTAAGTGGTTTTTTTGAAAGAGCATTTGTCTATGTAATTTAAAGGAAAAATAAAATCTTATTTTAGCATTTTTATCATTTTTAAAATATTTCTAAAGTCTAATGAAAATGTTAAGTAAATTATAAATATTAAAAATACCAAAAAGCTATATAGAAAGTAGTTGTTTGTTAAAATCTCGTTCATTAAAACCAAATAAATGCCAGCAAAGGATGAAATTACAAATGCAAGGGAAGATAAAGCCAATTTCATGCTCTCTTTTGCTGACAATTCAGAAAATCCAGTCTTATATAAACTAAAATTGAATATAAAAAGTATTGTGAACAATGAAGGTAAAAGTATCATAAATGGCCCTAATGATAGGACACCATCAATAAGAACAAATGATACTAAAATAGGAAAATAAAAGAATATTCCTTTTAAAGAAATACCTGAAAAGTTTACTAGTTTTTCATTACTCAAACATGCTTGTCTTAAAATTAAATAACTTATTTCAAAAGATGAGGCCAAAAATAACACAAGAGATAGAGTGATATCTGGAAGAATGGTTCCATTTGTCCAAATTAAGAAAATTTGGTCTAAAAATAAAAAAATAAATGAATATAAACAAACTATTATTGAAAATGCAAAAATAGATAAGTCTATAAAATATTGTTCGCTGCTTACTGATTTCTCTTCAATTAGCTTAGGGAAATAGGATATTAAAATTGGATTTATGATCAATATTCCTACCTGAGCCAGTTGTGCAATTAAAGAGTATTGAGCCATAATTTTGTAATCATAAAAAATTGGAATCAACACAAAGGGCATCAATAAAGTAATTAACGAAGTCAACTGAATTTTAGATATCTTAAAAAAGTCTTTTCTAAGTATCTGATAGAGATTTAGGTCTATTTGATTTTTTGATGCCTTATTTGCGTTTTCATTTATTTGAGATTTTTTTAAGAAATTATCAAGATATCTCTTTGTAAATATAAAAAGAAAAATAGTCTGTATAAAAAGGAAGATTCCAAGAACGAGAAAATTTTCAATTATGGGAAGGAAAATGATTAAAGCCAATAAACCCAAAACTTCGTATAAGCCTTTTGCTAATCTAGAGAACCACACCTGATTGAAGGAATCAATGATTGCAAAATATTTTGTTGAGAAAAGATAACCCCAACTTGAGAGAAATATCAAAAAAATAGTTATTATCTGAACTTCTAAAGATACTCCGGGATTTGTGAAAAATATAACAAGAAAAGAAATAAAAAGAAAAACAATTAATATCAAAGATGAAAATCTTAAATAAAAATAATTAATTAATCTTTTATTTTTTTGATAAGCTAAAACCCTTTTATCTAAACTGTTATTTTCAAGAATAATTAGTTTAGTAATTATACTTGTAAAAACATATTCGAAACTGAATACAATCCCAGAAATTCCCAACAACGTAATCCAAAAACCAAGCTGAGCTACATCTAAAGCAGAAATTATTATCGGGATTCTGATAAATTTTAAAATTGCTATTAAGAAAGATGACAACCATGAGATAGAAACAGCTACAAAAAAACTTTTTATAAATCCAGAAATCAAATATTTGTACTCTTTAAGCTACGATTACTAAACATTCATAGATATCAGTTACAAAGGGGGAAGATGCTTTCTTGTCAGCCCCTGTGTATTACCTATTCCTTTTACTCCAACTTTTTTTCTTTTAGTTAACCAGCACAAAAGGCAATTTTTATTTTCTGTTAAATAAATTGATAAAAAATCATAATTTGGCATGGCAATTTCAAGAATGCATCAAAGGTGAATTATACTATAAACGATAAATTAACTACTTAGATCTTATCTAAACTCTCCAACAAAAGATTTGATGGTTTCAGCGGTACTAGGCAATGAAAAAAAATTATTAATTTTTTCAGTATTTATATTAACTATTCTGGGTCTCAGTTCCTTAACTTCGCGTTCAAAAACTAATTCTTTTTTAGCAACTTCAGCAATTTGTCTAGGAGATATCAACCCTGATCCAGCGATGTTAAATATGTTATTTTTAATTTCAAATTCAGTGGTTAAATCATAGATAATTTTAGAAACTACATTGGTGTTAATAAATTGATATTTAGAGTCAGGATGTATATGTATTTTCCTGCCAGATAAAATATCAAACACTGGATTCTTTACTAAATTCTTACCAACCATTCCGGACAATCTAAAAATTAACCAATTGTCAGAATAAAATTTTGTTATTTCCTCAGTTAAATATTTATGAAAACCATATTTAGATAGGTCTTTTATATTATGAAGTATATCGGCTGTTTCGACTGTCAAAGTTGTATCATGTATGAAGGGGTAAACATCCACACTTGAAATATGAACGTGCTTACAATGTTTAAAATCTTTTAAGATTTTTATTTTTTTTAAAGCTGATTCTTGGAATTCCTTTTCAAAATCTTTATCTGATAGATATTTTTTTGAGTTTCCTGAGCAATCAATAAGAATATCGTATTCTTTTTTTGACATGTCTTGGTAATTTTTTCGATTAACTGAAAAAATTTTGAAATTAGAATTTTGTGAAAATGTTTCATTAATCGCTGAACCAACAAAACCCTCACTTCCAATTATACAAATTGAAGTAGCCATACTAATGAATATCTAATTCAAGTTTGGCATTTTTTATATTTGCTTTAAACCACTCAAAAGTAAGCTTTAACCCCTCATCTAAATCGTATTGAGGTTTGAAATCTAAAAGATCCGTCATTTTTTTAACATCAAAACCTTTAATCATTTGACCATCAGGTTTAGATTTGTCCCAAAAGATTTTTCCATCATATTTAACAATTTGGGCAATTTTTTCAGTAAGCGTTTTTATTGAGATTAATTTACCTGATGAAATGTTTACAATTTTGCTGGAATTTAAGACCACTGAGGCTTTAAATATAGCTTCTACAGCATCTTGAATATATATAAAATCTCTTTGAGGCTTACCTGTTCCCCATGCGATTACTTCTGGAAGATCATTCGCCTGAGCTTCATAATATTTTCTAATTAGAGCTGGAATCACATGAGAATTTTCCAAATCAAAATTATCATAAGGCCCGTATATGTTGCCAGGAACGAGAACCAAACTATTAAAATTAAATTGTGTTCTATACGATTCACTCATAACAATATTCATTTTTTTTGCAGATGAATATGCTGCAGCTCCTTCATGAGGATATCCATTCCAAATTTGATCTTCGTTTATTGGGGAAACAGCTGAATTTGGGTAACTACATCCACCCATCAAAGTAATAAATTTTTCGCAGGAAGAAAGATGTGCTTCATGCATGACAAGTGTTTGAGAAATAAGATTATCATAAAAAAATGATGCTGGATTATTCATGTTTGCCTTTATGCCACCAACTAATGCAGCTAAATGAAAAACAATATCAGGTTTTATTTCTTTGAATAATTTTTTTACAGAAGACTGAATTCTTAAGTCAAAATCCTTTTTTGAAGGCATGAATAATTCGCAATCTATATCATTAAAAAGTGGAACTAGATTACTACCAACAAAACCAGAAGCTCCTGTTATGAGAATTCTTTTTTTGTTAAAAAAGTCTGTTTCAAACATTTGAACCAATTTTTTTTGGAACTAACCTTGCAGCAGAGATAAGCTCCTCTATGCCATCATCAATTGAAACTTCAGGTTTCCATCCTATATTTTCAAGTTTTTCATTACTGACTAGATAATCTCTTTTATCAGGATCAATACCTATTTCAGAGCTAATGATTACCAAGTTATTTAGGTGTTCTTTGATTTTTTCAGCAAGTTGTCTTTTAGTTAAATTAGCCGATGATAGACCTAGATTGAATGTTTCCCCAACCATTTCGGTATAATTTTGTAACGAAAAAAAGAAAGCGTTACATACATCCTTGATATGAATGAAATTTCTTCTGAAATTTTCTTCAAATAGAACTAAACAATTATCTTGGTAGGCTTTGAGGCAAAAATCATTTACAAGTAGATCCCACCTCATGCGTGGAGAAGTTCCAAAAACTGTTGCTAATCTAAAACATACTCCTTTTCCTGAATCTAGGACAATCTTTTCTGCATCACTTTTGGTAGTACCATAAAGTGAAATAGGATTTAGTGGAGTCTCCTCAGTGCAATAACCGTCTAAATCTCCAATTCCGTATCCACTATTAGTTGTTGGATAGATCAATTTTTGAGAGGAAGAAATATTCTCCACAAGCAACTTTATAGCATCAAGATTTGTAGATTTGGCTGATGAAGGATTTAAGTCACAAGCCGGAGCGCCTACTATTGCAGCAAGCGGTATAATTACATCATGGCTTAAAAGTAAATTTTTAATAATTTTAGGATCAGAAACGTCTCCTCTAATGAAACTAAAATTCTTATTTGAACAAAACTGTATTATAGAACTTCCTGTATATTGGAGATTATCCAAAACTGTAATTTCGAATTCTTTATCTTTGGCAAATAGAAATTCAATTAATCTTGAACCGATATATCCTGCTCCACCTGTAATGAGTATTTTCATATTATTTATCTATAAAAATTATTGAACTGCCTCTTTCGTAAATTTGACAATTAACTTCTTTTAAACTTGATAATGCTGATCTAACTCTATTTTGTTTAGTTTTTGGAACTAAAAATGAAACAAAACCTCCACTTCCAGCTCCAGATAATTTTCCGCCTAAAGCACCATTTTTCAGTGCAAGATCATATATTTGATCAATCTTATTATTTGAAACTTTTGATGAAAGACTTCTTTTCAAGTTCCAGGATTTATTTAAGAGACTAGATAGCTCTTTAAGAAAATCTTTATTGCTTGTATCGCTTAATACTCTCTTTGCTTCCTCTTCTATTTCTACCATTCTTATTAGATTTTCATCATTAACTTTGGATTTTGTTTTCGATATTTGCTCATTAAGAATTTTATCTGCAAATCTTGTCAAGCCAGTATAAAACATCAACCATGAGGAATTTAACAGATTCTTTTTCTCATTGGAGATGGGAATAGGATTAACGTTTATTGAATCTTTATTGAAAACTATTTCATTAAAACCTCCAAATGATGCGTGAAATTGATCTTGAGATCCTACATTCTCCTTGATGATTTTTTGCTCGACGTGACAGGCTTCCTCTGCAAGCTTTTTAGGATTAACTATTTTTCCTTTTAGTGCATATAAAGCATTAAGAAATCCAACTGTAAAAGCAGAAGAGGATCCCAAGCCCGTTTTTGCTGGCAAATCTGAAAAAATATTGATGTCTAAGGGTTCATCGACATTAAGAAAATCTAAACAGGCTTTTACGCTTGGGTGCTTAATGTCACTTTTCTTATTTACTAACTCAGTAACGCGATAGGATATGCGGGTTTTATAATCAAAAAATTCTCCATTTTTACTTAAACTTACATATACAAATTTATTTATAGCTGTTCCAATGACTTTTCCTTCTGATCTTAGGTAAAAATCTGGGTAATCTGTTCCTCCACCAAAAAAGCTAACTCTCAAAGGAGTTCTTGAAATAATCATTATTTAATTTTTATTCCGAGTTCAGCCTCTATAATTCCGCAAATAATTTGTCCAACCATGATATGACTTTCCTGAATTCTTGCGGTCACATTAGAGGGAATAATTAGTGAAGTTGTAATATTTTTTATCTCGCCTCCATCATTCCCAAGTAATGCATAACTCAATATTCCAATTTCTTTTGATTTTTCAATAGCTTTTATGACATTTATGCTTTTTCCACTGGTTGATATTGCAATCAATACATCTCCTTTTTTTCCTATAGCTTCGAGCTCTCTTGAAAAGACAAATTCGTAGCCATAATCATTTCCAATAGCAGAAATTGAAGAATTATTTGTTCCCAATGCAACTGAAGCTAGAGGCTGTCTATCGAATGCATATTTTCCAGTTAGCTCAGCTGATAAATGTTGAGAATCCCCGAAGCTACCACCGTTTCCACAAAAAATTATTTTGTTTCCAGCTTCTAAACTATCAATGCAGCTTTGTGAAATATCTGAAATTAGATTTAGACTTTCATCGCAAGATATTAACTTGTTTTTTACTTCTATTGAGTCTGAAATATTGGAAATTATTCGCTTTGAGAACATATCTAAGAAATTTTATACGCAATATATCAAAATAATTACAAATAAGCTTGGAATACTTTTTCTGTCTTAAATTTATTTTTCATTGAATCTCTGGCAAGTTCTTTTGAAATCTTTAAGTAATCTGGATTGTCAAAATATTTCGAAATCTCAGTAACATACTCATCCGGTGAATTTGCAATACTTATTCCATCGCCAACTTCTAAATTCATTGGAAGAAATGCTAATTCAGATGAAATAACAGGGATGCCTAGAGACATGGAATCTAAAATTTTTGTCTGCATTCCTGCACCTGATTGCATTGGTGCGATAGATACAGAAAATCTTGATAAGGTCTCTTTGAATTTATCTATTTTTCCTAGATAAACAAAGTTACTCAGTGAGTCAAAATTATTAAAAACTTTTTTATTCAATCCGCCGCCAATGACATTTAATTGATATCCAGGATATTTATTTATTAATTTTCTATGCACATTGTCGAGAAACCATCTCAATGCATCTTCGTTAGGTTGATAATCAAGCTTACCTACAAAAACTAAGGAGTATGGGATGATGTCATTTTTCTCGTAGCTCAAAAAATCCTCGTCAGCAACTAGAGATGCAACTTTTATTTTTGATGATAGTTCGTCTCCAATTAATTCCTTGAAGTATTTTTTGTCAATTTTAGATACAAGAATTGTTTTTTTTGAATTTTCAATTACCTTTTTTTCATATTGGATAAGTCTTTTATATTCTAAGTAATAAATAAATTTCAGAAAAATTGAATATATCGATGAGCTTTTTTTCTGCATTTCTCTAGAATAATTTAAAGATATAGCATCTGTCATCTCGACCACAATTTTTTCACATGAGATAAAAAGAGAATTATCAAAAGTTCTAATTAGATGATGTAAGAAAATATTATAATTTTCATTTTCATGCATCATTGCAATCTTTTTTTTAAATTCTTTTGAACTAAAAATACTTACTTGGAACGGGGTTTTTGAATATAAAGCTTTTAAAATACGAATTATTTTTTGAAATAAATTTATATGAACCAATTCAATATTATTGAAGATATTTTCATTTTTTAATTTATTTAGTTCATCGTATGGATAATTGTCCGCGAAACTCAGCATATCAAGTTGATGTCCATGTTCTTTCAAATATTTACAAATACTAATAAGTCTTTTAGCTCCTCCATAATTTGGAGGAAAAGGAAATTTTGAGCAAAGAATTAGTACTTTCACTAAAACCTAATATTTATGTTCAAAAATATAAACCTTTTATATTTGATACTTGTGAATAACATAAAGGGAAAAAGCAAAACGATAAATGAAAAGATTGTTATGAAGTAATCTAAAAGCATTGATATTGTAGGGCCGCCTAATATAGCTAGGAATAATGCAGAAAAATAAGACAAAACTGGAGTCAAGACAACATCTTTTTTGGTTGTAAGAGTTTTTAAATAAATTGCTTGAAGTAAAGCACCTATTAAAAAAGAGCCAACAATAACACCAGGATAACCAAAGTTTGCAAAAAGTTCCCCTGAGAAAAAAATTGATGCTTGTTCATTATTATATCTGTCGCCTAACATAGATTGAGCTAAATATGATCCATATGTCGTATAATCATTTAAGGTAAGACCAAGCTTGGAGAATAAACTCATAAAATCATTAAAGTAAGTTTCTCCAAGGTAAAATCCATTTATTGGCACATCAATAGTGACCATATATGAAATACCATCAGTTGCTCCTGTCGTCACTCTTGCATATATCAATAACAGCAATTCACTCAAAGGTAATTCTGGATACATCGCTTTTGTAACAATCATCCCGGATATAAAAGTTACAAAAGTAATTCTTAAAATTAATAAAAAACTTGATGCCCCCCCAGGCAAATATCCAAAAAGAACTAGAAAAGGGAAAAACATAAAAATTAATGTATTTCCTCTCATGCCTGTAAAAACTAAAAATAAAAAAGATATTAAAACCAAAAAAATGAAAATTAATCTTTTGTAATACTTTTTATATGCTTCTGAGTACCCCATGCAAAAATAGACTAGGCAGATTATAGGAAGAAAGACTCTAAAGATCCTCTGATAAATGTAGGATCCGGAAACAGCATGCCTATTGACAAGCCTGTCAAAACCTACTTCATCTCCAAACAGTGAGATTCCCACAGAATAAAAATAAAAAATAGAAGCTCCAATAAAAATAACAGAAAGAAAAAAAATAATAGAAATAAATGCCTGACTCGGTCGATAAGACATTTCAAATTTTTGATTTCTATAATTGAGCAACAGTTTTTTTGTAGAAGCAAAGGATGCGGTATTGTAAACAAATGCTCCCATACCGAAGAAGAATGCAGCTAATGACATGATATAAAATACCTCAGAGTAAGCTGAGACAGCAGCAGGAAAAGTCCAAATAAGGAATAGAATTTTAAAAGATAAAAAATTTCTTACTGATACATATGTCAGAAAAATGCCAACAATGTAAAAAATAAATGAGATTGTAAACATTTAACAAAACTCCATTATTTTGTTTGTCTGAGCCTTTGGACCGTGCAAGACTTTAATTTTATCCATATTTTTTAGTGCTAAATTTTTGAAATGATCATAATTATCTAAAACTTTGATTACAGCCTTTCCAGGACTATCTATTTTTTTAGGATTAAATGAAACGCCTCCTCCGCTAATGTTTAATTCTTTTTCCATCCAAGTATCTTTCGGAACAATGCAAGGAATTCCATTTGCCATTGATTCAATCAAAATGCCAGAAGTTTGGATTTTGTATGTTGCTCCTGTGTAGGGAAGAAGCATGAGGTCTGTACTTAAAAGGAGCTTATCGTAAGTATCATCATCAAGCTGATTCTCAAACAAAGTGATGTTTGTATTTTTTTTTGAGATTTCAATTAACTTTTCTAAAGCAGTTGAGCATTTAGATTCCATGAAATTTGTTCCCGAAAAAGATGATTGGATAACAAAATTTACATTAGATTTTCCAGAATTTTCTATTGCATGTATTATTTCTGGTAGAAGATAAAAGCCTTTATCATTTCTGGCTGCTCCTAAATAACTTAGAGTTATAGTATCGTTTATATCATAATTTTTTCTTTTAAATTCTGTTTTTGCCATTACTGGAACAACCTCTAGTTTAAGATTTGATGATTCTAAATACTCTTTTCTAAGTTCCTCGCTATCGCATAGATAAACTACTTTTTTATTCGGTTCAGGGAAAAGTTTACAAATTTGGACATGAAGTATTTTTAATATATCAGGCAAGAGAATTTTTGAATATCTAAAAAGAAGTATTAGTTTAGCCCCCTTTTTTCTGATTTTAGGAATTATAAATAGCCAAGAAAATATATTGTAAATACTAAAAGTATGAACAAAGACAACATCATTATGAGACATTTCTGAAGTGTCTAAATAACTTATAATCTCCTTGTACCAAAGTAGTTCTCTTAAAATGAGTTTATACATTTTGGTGAGAAAACTCTGCTCTTGATTGTATTTGATTACACTAAAAATTTTTTTTACATTAAGCTCTGAACAAATTTTTTCATTAGTATCCTTTCTACCCAAGATTAAAGGCTCAAAACTTTCATCTAAATTTTTACATATTTCTTTCGTGTACATATATTCGTGACCTCCAAAGTTATGAAGGCTGTGACATATCATAAGGAATTTTCTTTTAGCTTTTCTCATTGCTCATTACTACCTGACTAAGGCTGTTAATAACAAAATATTTTTCTTCATTATGAAATGAAGTTTCAGGATCAGCATCCTGGTCAAAGAGGAATAGATTTTTTACTTTTGCATTAATCCCTGCCTCAATATCTGAAACCTTATCCCCAATTAATATTGATTTTGAAGGATCAATATTAAATTCAGAAATAGCATTGTTTATCATTCCCGGATTTGGTTTTCTTGATATGTGGTTTTTTTTATATTTTCCTAGACCATAGACTGGATGGTAAGGAGAAAAATAAACTCCATCTATTTTAATTTTTTGACTGTCAAACTTTTTTATCATCCATTCTGTTAAAGAACAAAAGTCACTCTCTTTGTAGTATCCCCTTCCTATTCCTGCCTGATTTGTGACAACAATTATTTTATAGTTATTTTGCATTGCCTCCTTAGTCAGTTGAAAAATACCATCCATAAAAATAAAGTCTCCTTTTTTATGCACATATCCCAGGTCATGATTTATGACGCCATCTCGATCTAAAAAAATTGCTTTATTCATCAAAAAAACTAGAAAGTTTTTATCTTCGAATAGTCCCAATGAAAGATTTAGATATAGAGATAAATATAAAAATAAATAAACCTACAAAAAGACCTAAAATGGAATTATTGATTATGTAAGGAGAGGTCTTCTCATCAGGCACAAAAGGAGAATCAATGTATTCAACTAAAAAGTTTTCTTTGACATTAGACAAAACCTGAATCTTCAATTGATTTTCAATTAAATTTGAGATTGAATTTTTAACTGCAGATTCATTTGTACTTGCGATCTTTATTGTTAAATCTTCAATGATTTTCATTGATTGACTAATATTTTTTTTTCTTTCTCCTTCATTAAGTTGATTAATCACTTTCTCTATGAATTCTTTTGCAAATACTGGGGAGATATGGCTATAAGATACATAAATGAATCCAGTTTCCTTTTCTATGGATGCATTAAAATTTTTTAAAAATTTTTCTCGATGTAGCTCGAGTAAATTAGGTTCTTTGTTCTCTTTAAACTTATTATTTTTATCGAAAAATTTGGAATTCCAGACAATTTTTTTAGTCTTTTTATTGTAACTTTTTGCTGCATATATATTACGAAGAGATTGATCATCAAGACTTTCAAAAAATAAATCTTTAGATTTCAATTTTTCAATAACAAATTTTGATGAACCATTATCAAAAGATGACGTATTAATACCAACCAAGGATCCTATGGCTGAAAATTGATCAAAAGATGATCCTAAATCATTCGAAGAATTTTCATCTGAAATTTTTAAGACTGCATATGAAGTATATTTAACAGGCAAAAATAAAGAAATAATTAATGCAAGAGCAAACGAAAGTAAAGGTAGACTTAATGCAATTTTCTTATCTCTCGCAAATCCATCAGTATACAATCTGAGGTCTAAATCATCTTGAATATTGTTTACAACCTGATTAGCAATTTTATCTTCTGAATCATTCATAATTTTCAATTGGTACCCAGGGCCGGACTTGAACCGGCACGAAGTTTCCTTCGAGGGATTTTAAGTCCCTTGTGTCTACCAATTCCACCACCTGGGCTTTGAATTAATAAAGTTAAAAATTGGGTTATGATACACAATTAATTCGATTACATTAATTTTAATTATTTTAGTTTGGATTCTTTTGAAGTAACAATTATAGGTGCAGGGGTAGTGGGGCTTGCAATTGCTAGGGAAATGTCTAAGGCCGGATATTCAACGCTAGTTATAGAAAAAGAGAATAAATCAGGCGAGGAAATAACTTCAAGAAACTCCGGAGTGATTCATGCCGGAATGTACTATCCATCAAATTTTTTAAAAGCCAAACTATGCACTCAAGGTAATAAATTAATGTATGAGTATTTATCATCAAAAAAAATACCTCATAAGAAAACTGGCAAGTTGATTCTTGCCACATCTAAAAAGGACATCATAAAATTAAATAAAATTTATTCCCAAGGATTGAAAAATGGAGTTACCTTAAATCTTTTGAACTCAGAAGAAGTTAGAGAAATTGAACCTCAATTATCTTCAGAAGGAGCAATTTATTCTCCAAACACTGGAATACTTGATGTACCCGAATTAATTACTGCTTTGGAAGGTGATATTCAGCATTACGGTGGACTTGTAATCCATAATACGAAATTTATGGAGTCAAAGCAGAGTATTAAAGGGTTCAATATTTCTTGCCAATCATCTGAAAAATTTCAATTTGATACTAAGATTTTAATCAATTCATCTGGTTTAAGTTCCGATAAGAATTTAAAGAGAATGTCTTTTTTTAAAGATAAATTTATAGATAAAATAAATTATGCTAAAGGCCACTATTTTAAGTATTCAGGAAAAAATCCTTTTAAAAAACTAGTTTACCCGGTCAATAATCAATCATCTTTGGGCATTCATGTGAGTTTCGATTTATCTGGTCAACTAAAATTCGGTCCTGATTTGAAATGGGTAGATAAAATTGATTATTCTGTAGACGAAGATTTGAAAGAAATTTTTGTAAAAGATATTCAAGCTTATTGGAAAAATTTAGACCCTCAAAAACTTCATCCCGACTATGCCGGAATCAGGCCAAAAATTCAAAATAAAGGAGAATCAATGAAGGATTTCTCTATCTCTGGAGAAAAAAATCATGGAATAAAAGGATTTATTAATTTACAAGGCATTGAAAGTCCAGGGGTTACAAGTAGCTTATCTATAGCAAAGTATGTAAGGTCTTTATTAGCTATCTAATTTTTTGTTACAAAATTTTTTTCATACCAAAGTAAAAAATCTTTCATTCCATCTTCAAAAGTTACTTTTGGATAATAACCTAAAATTTCTGATGACTTTTCCAAAGATGCATGTGTGCTCTCAATTTCATTTGGAGAAGTTTTATAAGTAATTCTGGCCCTCTTCCCAAAATAGCTTTCTATGAACTGAATTAAATCCATCACTGATATCGGATCATTATTTCCAAGATTAAAGATTTCGTGTCCTGAATAAGATAAATTCAAAGATTTCACAATTCCTTTACAAATATCGCTTACATGCGTCATGTCTCTTTCCATATTTCCATTATTAAAAACTGTAATTTTTTTTTCTTTGTATATTGAGTCTGAAAATTGGTAGTAAGCCATATCGGGTCTTCCGTATGATCCATAAACAGTAAAAAACCTTAGCCCAATAGAATTGAGATCAAAATCTTGGCAATATTTCTCAGCAAGATCCTCGTTGATCTTTTTTGTAAGTCCATAAAAAGAAATTGAATTTGACAACACATTATTTTCTTCAAAAGGTACTTTATTTAAAAAGCCATAAACAGAACTGCTGGACGCGTACACCAACTTACCTTTTATAATACGAGATATTTCTAGAATATTGCTAAACGACGTCAAATTTGATTCAAGATAAGCAAGTGGATTTGTTTTTGAGTATCTTACTCCTGGTTGGGCAGCCAAATGAATAATAGCTTCAGGCTTAAAATTTTTAACAGTTGAATAAAGTTTTTTATAGTTAACTAAGTTGAATTCTGAAAAGGTAAAATTTTTATCTTTCTTGAGAATTTCTAAACGTTTTCTCTTTAGATTAATATCGTAGTAATCGTTCACAGAATCAATACCCATAACATGATCCCCGTTGGATAATAATAATCTTGATAAATGAAATCCTATGAAACCTGCAGAACCTGTAACTAAAATATTAATAATTATCTCTGGAATTAATGGAGGCTGAGGTCGGAATCGAACCGGCGTACACGGATTTGCAGTCCGCTGCATGACCACTCTGCCACTCAGCCTGATTAAAAGGAAAATGATTGTATAGCATTAGATATAAATTCTAAATCTTTTCTATTTAAGTGTGGGCCGATTGGAAGACTCAAAATTTCTTTGGATGCTTTTAAAGAGTTATAAATTTCAACTTTCTTAGGTTCAACCTTGCTCTTAAATGCTTTCATTTCTGACAAAGGCTTAGGGTAATAAATACCACTTATTATTCCTTTGTTTTTGAGATATTTAAGGAGCATATCTCTATTTTTTATTCTTATAGGAAACTGATGAAATACTGAGCTTTGCTTACTACTCAGAGACATTATTTTAATTTTTTCTTTATCTAAATTTCTGGAATAAAAATTTGCCTGTTTAACTCTCTTTGAATTTGATTTTGTTAAGTCATTTAATTTTTTTTTAAGGATGAATGCTTGTATGGAATCTAAGCGCGAGTTTCTTCCAGGCAACACATGATCATAAGTATCAATTCTTCCATGATTAGCTATCTTTGATACCTTATCTTGGATATATTTTTTATTGGTTACAATCGCTCCAGCGTCCCCAAATGCTCCTAAATTTTTTGTTGGATAAAAACTAAAAGTCCCAATATCACCAAAGTTTCCAATTTCTTTTCCATTAAATTTGGCTCCATGAGCTTGAGAGCAATCTTCAATTATTTTCAAGTTGTATATTTTTGATATTTTTAGAATTTCACCCATATCACATGGATTCCCAAATAGATGAACGACTATAATTGCTCTAGTTTTATTGGTTATACATCTTTCGATCGACTCAATAGATATTGTGTAGTCTTCTAAATTTATGTCTGCTAAAACTAACTTATAACCTGATCTAATTACAGCCTCTGCAGGAGATAGAAAAGTAAAATTAGGAACGATTATTTCTGAGCCTTTTGGAAGATTGAGAGCTTCTATGGCAATCTCTAAAGCATCTGTTCCATTAGCAACCCCTATACAATATTTACTTTTATTAAATGCTGAAAAAGCTTTTTGAAAGTTTATGACTTCTTCTCCACCTATAAATTTACTTTCTTCCATTAATGTAGAAATTCCTTTAAGTAATTCTTTATACTTTCCTCTACCCATATTGAGATTTATAAAAGGTATTTTTCTATTTTTTTGCATAAAAGTAATTCAAAAAGGACAGCCATGAAACTAGCGCTGAAAGAATAATAAAACTCTCAGCAAGATACTTAAAACTAGAGTCTATAAATAGTATCGAAAAACCTATTGAAAAAATTTGAAGAAAGGTTTTTATTTTTCCAAAAAAATTAACCTTTACTTTTTCATTATTTCTATTGCTAAGTTGGAATTGACGAAAAATTCCAACAGTCAACTCCCTTGAAACAATAAAAATAGTCATTAATAAAAAAATAAAATTATCGAAATGAAAAGATATAAAGATAAGAAGAATGCAGACAAATAACTTATCTGCAAGAAGGTCTAAGCTTTCGCCTATAAGAGATTCTTGATTAATTCTTCTAGCAACGTATCCATCTAAAAAATCAGACAAACCACCAATCAAGAAAAAAGAAAAGGATAAGTAGTAATTGCCGAGAAATAAGAAGTAAATGATCGGAAAGATTATGATAATTCTTGAAAGAGAAATCAAATTCGGAATCATATTTTTAAAATGAGATTAAATATTATTAAGATAGTTATAAATTAATTGTGCTCTTCTATCGCCTATACCTTTTATTGATTTTATCTGATCTAGGCTTGCTTTTCTAAGAGATTCTATACCCCCAAAGTGCCTCAGAAGAGCATTTTTATTTTTATTTCCAATGCCTTTAATCTCATCAATAGCTGAATATGTAATATTTTTTCTTCTTTTCTTGCTTCTAGATAAAGCAAATCTATGTGACTCATCTCTTACGAACTGAAGAAGGCGCTTACCTTCTTGTTCTAAGTTCATCCTTATAATCTTTCCAGAGGAAAAACAAAGAATGTCATCATATTTAGAATTTCTATCTGGACCTTTAACTAAAGATAGAATTTTAGTTTTACAGTCATGAAATTCTTCAATTACCTTCTTTGCTAATGAGAGGTGACCTTTTCCACCATCTATAACAATAATATCTGGGAAGTTGTTCCCTTCTTTTTGTAGTCTTTTAAATCTTCTGGATAAAACTTCTTGCATTGCGAGAAAGTCATCATTTTTATTAGTTTTTATATTGAAAATTCTATATTGTTTCTTTTGTGGTCCATCCTTATCAAAAACTACGCATGAAGCTGTAACGTTATCTCCAGAAAAATGACTTACATCAAAACCTTCAATTCTATTTATTTTTGAAAGAGTTTTGTCTTCAATGAAAGAAATTCCTTCTATTATCCATGGATAATTGTATTGACGTTGTAATCCATCCTCTGATTGCATTAATGCCAACTCAAAAATTTTTTTATTTTTATGATTTTTTGTCTCTAAGCAGATTTTTTTATCTTCTAGCTGAGTTCTTAAATTTTCAAATTTAAAATCTGACATTAAAGTAAGATTGTCCAATTTTTTTTCTATTAAAATCTTCGAAAGAAAGCTCTCCATTAGTTCTTCGTCTAGAATAAACTCATCTTTTTTGGAAAAGTAGTTTTCAGTATTTGTAAGCCATCCATCCTTTATTTCTAAGATAGAGATACAGTTTACAAAATCGTTAGATTTCTTTGTTATTGCGATAGCATTATCATAAATTGTGAAGACCGATTGATCTTTTTGAATGTCTCGATAAGCTTTAATCTTGTCTCTAAAAAGGGCGGCACGTTCAAACTCTTTTTTTGATGCATATTTATCCATTTTGAAATACAAGACATCAAGAAAAGATTTGTCTTTGCCTTCAATGAATTTTATTGCTGCATCGATCTCTTCCAGATAATTTTTCTGTGATATTTTTCCAACACATGGAGCAGAGCACTTACCTATTTGATGTTGAATACATGGCCTTGAACGATTTTGGAAAATCATATCAGAGCAATTTCTTATACCAAATAATGTCCTTGTGAGATCTATGGATTCTCTTGCTGCAGATACGTTTGCATAAGGTCCAAGTTTTACACCTTTAAGTTTTTTATTTCTAGTTAAGTAAATACCTGGAAAATCATGATTAGACGAAAAATAGATAGCAGGAAAAGATTTATCGTCTCTAAACTGAATATTGAAAGGTGGTTTTAATTTTCTAATTAAGTTTTGCTCTAAAAGTAATGCATCACTTTCAGTTTTAGTAAGAAATATTTCTAAATATTTTATCTTATCGATTAATTCATTTTTCTTTTTATCCTTAGATGTTGAAAGATAAGACTTAAGTCTAATTGAAAGATTTTTTGCTTTACCTACATAAAGAATTTTATTTTTTTCATCATAGAATTTGTAAACTCCTGGGAGTTTGGGTAGATCTTTTTCCTTAGAAAAAATTTCTTTTGTTTTAGTGTACTGATATTGCTCTTCCATCTGGTCTTCTCGAGTCAGCAAAACCTTCATAATTTTCCTTACTAAGAAGTATGGAGTGCGTTTCACCAATTCTTTCCCTATAAACTGTATCAAAACCTATACTGTTGATATTTTTAATATTCTTATCCTTTTCTATAAACAAAATATCTGGCTTCCATTGATGATGAATTCGTTTAGCTATAGATGCCTCATCAAGTTCCATATCAAAAATTAATATATTTAATAAAAGTTGAAGAACAGTCGATATGATTGTTGATCCTCCAGGTGATCCAGTTATAAGATAAGGTTTTCCTTTTTGGAACACTATAGTTGGCGTCATTGATGAAAGAGGAGCTTTTTTAGATTCAACTTTATTTGCTTCAGATCCTACCAGCCCAAAAAAATTTGGAAAGCCAGGTTTTATTGAAAAATCATCCATTTCATTATTCATCAGAATTCCGGTTCCTTTTGCAATTATTCCAGAACCATATGCTGTATTTAATGTATAGGTATTTGAAACGGCATTTCCTTTTGAATCAATAATTGAGAAATGAGTTGTTTCTTCACTTTCATTTAAATATTCGCCTGGAGCATTAATTAAGATTTTACCTTCAGAGTTTTTAATAATTGCTGAAAGAGATTTTGCATATTTCTTTGAAGTTAATCTACGAATATCAAAATTATTAAAATCTCCGTCTCCTAAAAATTCTGACCTATCTGCAAATGAAAATCTCATAGCTTCTGTTAGGAGCCTATTGTACTCAAGGGAATTATGCTCGTATGAAGATAAATTGAAATTTTCAAGAATATTTAGAGCTTGTGAAAGAACAATACCTCCTGAACTTGGAAGAGACATCGAACATACCTTGAAGTCAAAGAAAGTTGAACAAAGAGAAGGCTTGAATGA
>MDTE01171957.1_pt1 | contig 31291 bp, 32 predicted proteins | sample 811231 | NCBI WGS metagenome assembly MDTE01 (sample SAMN05326651, study PRJNA326480) | marine metagenome | isolation source: seawater | place: Indian Ocean: Red Sea | collected 2010 | reverse complement strand
TTTCAATCCAAAGAGAAGCTCCCAACAAAATGTTTCCAAAAGTCCATGCTAAAAATAATCCAGCAAACATGGAGTCGCTTACTGACCAAATCCACTCAGCTTCTAGCATACTCTCGGTATCGCCAGCAATTACTGGAAAACCCATCCCCATAGAAAGCAATGCTATCGTACTCATTGCTCCAAATATCATGGTAGCTATAAAGGCTAAATTACCTTCTAAAGTTGAACTATCCACCTTTGACCATGCCAATAGAGCGGGTCCGGCTGCCAAGGAAATAAAAATGGCTGTGCCTAACACTGCAAATATAGAAACTGTGGATGTTTGAGTCATAATATTTGCTAATTCCTCTGCTGTAGTTTCAGAACTACCAATCACTACGTCCCAACCAATAATAAAAACTACAAAAAACAATATTGGACTCACAATTAACATCCAACTACTTAACGATTTGGAATTCATTTTTTCTCCTTTGATAAAACTAACAGAACTTCCTAAAGTATTGAAATATACGATTAAAAGCATCTTAAAATTCAATATACATATATGCAAAGTGTTTTCAAACCATTTTTTTGATCATTTGCATGCGAGGTATTTAAACGTATTTGTTTATTAAGATTGGTATTATTTGAAGATGAATTGGTTAATAGGATTTAAAATATTGGCAATTGGAAGTCTTGCTGGTAGTACCACAAGCTCCATTTTTATATTTGCTAACAAACTCCTAACAACAGACTCTAAATTAGATTTATGGGAATTTGGTATCACATTGAGTGTTCCAATTTTTGTCTCAATAATATTTTCCATAATAAGTAAAATGAAACTGATTATCTTGTTACCTATAACGTACATGACTTTATTAATTCCCACTTTAGGAGCCGTCTTTGGTTCTGCCGGATCAGAACCTTTCTGGCAGTTTTCTATACTTGGCTTTATAGGGGGCTTAAGTTGGAGCACACCTTTTGCTCTATGGTCAGGCTTAAGAACAAGGTAAACTTTTTGCTAACTGGATAAATTTAAGGCTGTAAATTTCATCCTCAATTATCTTAACTACATATAAAAAATGAAAAACAGGCATGGGTTATTGCTAAACCCTATAATTTTGCATATAAGTATGAAACATACTACAAATAAAGTGGTAGAATCCAAATTTATAGTTGGAGGAGATCGTGACTAGCGCATTCTCAGGAATCAGAATAATAGATTTAAGTGATAAGACTGTTGGAAGTTATACTGGTCTGCTTTTGTGTGATATGGGAGCTGAAGTAATCAAAATTGAGGCTCATGAAAACACTTTAGATCCAAACGATAGATTTTTTAATAGAGGTAAAAAAAGTATATCGCTTGATGTCACTGATCAATCTAAAAGAGCTCAACTAGATCAATTAATTCAATCTGCAGATGTACTAATTTCAACAAGGCTTATTGATAATGCAAAAAGCTTAAAATTGGATTATGAAAATATAGCAAAAGTTAATCCATCCTTAATATATTGCTCAATACCTCCTTATGGAGATTCAGGTCCAATGGCCAATATTCCAGGAGACGATGGAACAATAGGAACTTACACAGGGATTCACGAAGGACAAGGAGGAGAAGTAGGCTCTCCAATTTATGTACAAGTTCCATTCGTAGATTACGGAACTGCATTTACTGCGTCATTAGCAATCTCAGCAGCACTTTTAGAAAGAGAATCTAGTGGTCAAGGACAAAAAGTTGAAGTACCAATGTACGCTGGGTCTGGAGCTATGCAAGCAACTAGCTTTATAACCGGTGACGACATAACTACCCCTCCAAGAAATTCGCGACCAGCTAAAGGACTTCCTATTTATAGGTTATACGAATGCAGTGATTCATGGTTATTTATGGCATGTGGAAACAATGTTTTTTGGAACAAACTCTGTATAGGTTTAGAATTATATGAGTTAATAGACGACGAAAGATTTGCAAACGCACCATGGGGTATCGCACTTGAAAATTGGGACGCTCTTTCAGACATTCTAGAGCCAATATTTGCTTCAAATACCAGAGAACATTGGTTAAAAATATTAAGAGAAAATGACATTCCATGCGGTCCTGCTGAAACAAGAGAATGGTACAAATCTCATCCTCAGGTATTGTACAACCAAAATTTATTAGAAATAGAAGACCCGAAATTAGGAAAAACTGTTCAGCCTGCCCCTCCAATCAAAATGTATAAATCGCCTGCAAAACCACAAGGCGCCGCACCGCTTTTTGGAGAGCACAATCAAATTTTAAATGAATTAAAACCTATTAATAAATCTGCTAAAAATATGCAACTTTCTCACCCATTGGATGGAATTAAAGTTCTAGACCTCACTGGATATATAGCTGGAGCTTATGGAACTACTATGCTAGCTGATCTTGGTGCCGATGTATTAAAAGTTGAGTCTTTTGCTGGAGACGGATTTAGGCAAAATAGTGCAGCTTTCCAAGGGTGGAATCAAGGCAAAAGAGGAGCAATATTTAACCTTAAGACTCCTGAAGGAATGAAAATTTTCCATCAACTATTAGAAGAAGCCGATGTTGTTACCGAAAATTACAGAGGTGGAATTGCTAAAAAGTTAGGTGTTGATTATGAAAGCCTAACAAAGATAAACCCAAAAATAATCTACTCAACTGTAAACGGATATGGACTGTCTGGCCCTTATAGCAATTACCCTGCATTTGACCCTCTAATTCAGGCACAAAGCGGATTAATGAGAAATCAAGGAGGAGATGGCCCTCCGATATTCTTAAGAATTGCTGCCTCAGATTATTCTTCAGCTATTCTCTCTGCATATGGAATTGTAGCGGCACTCTATTACAGAGAAATTCATGGAGTAGGACAAAACCTAGAGGTTTCTCTAGTAAACTCCTCATTCGCCTATCAGGCAGCAGAATATTTCTCATACACAAACAAGGAAGAACAAAAACGGTTTGGAACCTTAGGACAATCTTGCGACTATAGATTATACGAAACTAATGATGGCTGGATATTTCTTTCATGTAGAGATGATAACGACTGGGAAAAATTGTCTGACGTATTAAATTTACCAAATCTACTTGAATTCAAAGATAAAAATTTAAGATATAAAAATGAAACCAAAATCAATCAAGTCTTAGAAGAAAAATTTAAGACAAATACAGTGGACTCATGGATAAATTTATTACAACAATCAAGAATCATGTGTGCACCAAACAAAATCATTAGAACTCTACATGATGATCCTCAAGCTCATGCTATAGGAATTTCTACTGAAGTAGACTCTTTCAATATCGGCCGTATCAAACTACAAGGCCTTCCGTTCCAGTTCTCCAGAACGCCAGGCAAATTAGATTTACCCGCACCTGCTCACGGTGAACACACGGACGAAGTTCTTAATGAATTAGGGTACTCGCGAGTTCAAATAGAAGATTTCAGATCAAGAAATGTGGTAGGCTAAACGAATAACACTATTTAGCACTTACACTGTAATGAACGAAAATAAACCTTATTCCGATTTAGCAAACATAGTTTCATCAGCTCGTAAAAAACATGGTTTATCTCAAAGAAAACTGTCGAGCCTACTAGGAATGAGTAATAGTTACATTACTCATCTAGAAAGCGGAAAAATTCAACCAACAGTTGAAACATTAAATAAAATTTCTTCGATTCTTGAATTACAATATTCAAAATTGGCAATCCTAGCCAACTATATCGATTCAAAAAATAGCTATAACCTACAAAGGTTTGAAAGTTTGAACAACTTAACTGACGAAGAACTCAATTCTGTATTAGATTATGCCGAATTTATTAGATCAAAAAGAATAGAAAAATCTAGTTTTTAATTAAGTAGTAAATAAAATTGGATTCCGCATTTCAGGTGCGATCTGCTCTTTAGATAATTCAACTGCATCTTTTTTGTAAATCTGAATTCGATGATTCCCATAATCTAAAATAAAAAGCCTGAACTCATCATCAACTTTTACCATCATCGGAGCATCCAATCTTTGTGTTTTTTCAAAATCAGCCATAGATCTCAATCGTAAAGTGACTGCATTAGCTAAAATATACTGTTGTCCCGAAGGTGACAATGTAGCATTACCATGAAAACTTTGGATATATTTCAAATCTTTATTAAATAACTGGACTCGATCGTTTTCCGCATCACTGACATATATATCACCATGATTATCCACAGTAACTGCAGTAGGTCGTTTAAATTGACCTTTTTCAGACCCAGAACTTCCTAATGAAAATACAAAATTACCTGATTCATCAAATTTTTGTACTCTATCATTTCTCCAATCAGCTACATACAAATTCCCCAATTGATCAACACTGATACCCCATGGCATATCAAATTGTCCATCACCAGTACCCATTTCACCTATTGATTGCAAGAATTTACCATCTCTAGTGAATTTTTGAATTCGATGATTCATCGTGTCTGATATAAATATATTTCCTTCTAAATCAAAGGCCAAACTTGATGGTCTATTTAATTGACCTTCATCAGATCCTGATTCGCCCCAAGTTTGAATATGTTCACCATCTTTATTCATGATTACCAAACAATCTTTAGCTTCATCAGAAACATATAGATTTTCTTCTTCGTCAACTAACAACCCTGCAGGCCATTGAAATAAATCAGTACCACCACGAACACCTAAGTTTTCATCTTCCCAATTCAAAACTCTGATCTGAGTACCTAATCCACCTTTAGTAAGAACATAAATATTTTCTTTACCAAAACCAATATCAACGGGAGCAGTAGTAACTCTACGTTGTCCAAGTGTCATGTAATAAGGAAACCCAGACCTTAGAAGATCATATGGAATCGAAGTGGTAGTCATAAAAAAACTCCTTAACTATTTTTAAAAGGATGAATTTGTTCAAAATTGCCGTAAACAATTGGAGAGGCTTCTAATCCTAACCATTGCTCTAAAATGGTTCCGTAAATTCCTCTGAAGTCAATAGTATGTTCTAAGTCTTCACCTTTAGCCCATTTGTCTGGCTCTAATGAAGGATATTCAGAATACAATCCACCAACAACAGGTTTACCTACTAAATAAGCTCCACCACCGGAACCATGATCAGTTCCAGAACCATTATCTGCAATTCGTCTACCGAATTCAGAGAAAATCAACATAACAACATTATCATCTGCGTCATGCTCTTCTAAATCAGCAAAGAAGTCATTAACTGCTCTTGAAAGATCTCTAAATAATCCAGGCTGACTAGGGAGTTGGTTAGCATGTGTATCATAGCCACCTTGTTGAGTATAAAAAATTCTTGTTCCCAAATCTGCTGTATGAACTCTTGCAACGTCTCTTAACGATTTTGCTATTTGACTATCACCGTATTCAACAGTTGATTTATATTGTTCAGGAGCAACTTTAATCATATCAGCGCCTGTAATCACATCACTACCTGTTCTAGACAAGTAATCCATAACAGGCCCTGAACCTATAGCTTGAGCATACATATCTTTAAATATTTTTAAAGCCTTATCACGTTGATCTTCAGCAGCCAAACCACTCATCAATCCATACTCATCTAAATTTGAAACACTAGTAACAGGAACACCAGCTTTAGACATGGCACGAGGAAGGCCAACTCCAAAATTAACCCCAGTCAAAGGATTTTCCTTTCCTGGATCCATTTGCTCGATCACAGTTCCCAACCAACCAATCGTTGATACTTCATGAGGAGTACAAGTATGCATGATATCCATTCCTCTAAAATGGCTTCTGTTAGAGTCGGGGTAACCAATTCCCTGTACAACAGCAACCATACCTCTGTCATATAACTCTTTAAATGGAGCCATTTCAGGATGCCATCCAAGAGTATTATCCAAAGGTAAGACATCCTCAGGAGCAATGTTTAAAAATTTTCTGTTGTCATAATATCTATTATTGCTGTAAGGAACCAAAGTATTCATAAAATCATTGCCACCAGACAATTGAACTACTACAAATACAGGATCTTTTTTAGTTACGGTTGTCATTTCTGTTCCCCTTTACTCTTATGCGAATTGATATTCTCTGGTTGAAAGAATCAGTTGAACCATTCGAGCAATATACTCATTATTTAGTTCAATTGATGCCTCATTAGTTAAATCTAAATCTCCAACTGCCTCAGCATATTCAGTCAATGCATCATATGCTTGTTTTCCTAACTCAAAAGGTCCGATAATTGCCAAACATTTGTCTAATAACTCAGAAGATTTTACGTGATCTCCTAATCTAGAAATAATGTCAGACAGTCCTGGAACAGACAAATCATTAAATTGATTTACTGCAAAGTTAACTCTTTCGTTTAAAGTGCCACCATCAATCCATTCATGTCCAGTGTGCCAACCTTCAACAGTGGGAGGATTCATTAGTGCTTGCCCCATTACAGAGCCTATTCCGTATAATTTACCAACCTCTTCACCTTGTTTAGGCATAATTCCATAAGTGCCCGTCAACTTTAAAGTTCCGGCAATTAATTCACATGGATTTTTAACTTTTTTATACATAGAATCTTTAAAAAATTCAGAGTTAAAAACAAACCTTAACAACGGAACCATCTCACCATCATTACTCATCAACACATCAATCATCTGATCAATGGCTTCAGGATTACGTGGAGGCTCAATACTCCAAGCGGGAATTTGAGGTTCGTCTTCAACAAAGAAATTATACAAATGCCTACAAATAAATAGGGCTGTAGCACGTTCTTCACAAATAATATCGATAATATCTTCACCGTTAAAGTCACCAGTTCTACCTAAAAATGTTTTTTCTCCAAAATCATGGTCTGATTCATCAAAAACAAATTTAGTTTCATAGTTACCGTATGGATAAAGAGGTAAAGGTTGCTCAAAAGTCCATCCTGTGAAAGCTCTTGAAGCTTGTTTAATATCTTCTTCAGTGTAATTCCCTACACCCATTGAAAATAATTCTAAAAGCTCTCGGCCCCAATTTTCATTAGGCTGATCGGAGTGGTTTTCACAATTATCCAACCAATAATTCATAGCTGGGTCTTTAGCTAAATCATTTAGAATTTGTTTCACATTAGATAAACCATTTTTTCTAAATGTTTCGATTTGCTCAATTTGAGAAGGAGTGTGCTCGCCTTTGTACCATGCAGTTGCAAAAACATGGTGCCAAAATAATGCAATCTTTTCTTCCAAAGGCTTTTTGGTATTAATCATCCTCCAAATCCAAAAGCCTGCATGTAATGGGTGTGTATCTGGATACCGTAATTCAGGATTGTATCTTTTTATATAATCCATATTAATATCTTCTGCTCTATCAGGATGCAAAAGATCTTCTACTATATCTTCATAGCTTTTATCAGCTACTTGATCCAACTCTTTAGGAGAAGCTCCAAATCCAGCCCTTCTTAAAAGATGTGCTTTTAATTTCAAATCATTTGAGCTCATAAATACCTCCGAAATCCATCAATATTATGTACTTATTAAATGTATGTTTTAGGCGATATTCTAGCTAAGAATCAAAAAAACGGCAACGTTATGGGTTTTGAGAATTTTTAAGGCAGAAAATGTTCAATATCTAATATCAGATTAGTCATATTTCCTCTAGTAACATGATCAAATTCTCTTAGTAGAATTTTATGCTCTGATGAAAGAGACAATCCCAGATTAGGAGTCGAGAAAGGGCGTCTAGGATCAGCATCTTGCACAAAACCACTATACCTATACTCTTGGAAAAAATTCAATAAATGAAAATATCTTTCCTGGTATTGCCACTCACCCAGGTCATCTTCTTTAGCTAACGGTAGATAATGATATAAAAGTTCTTTTATTGCAGTATTGCATGACAAGTTTTGATTATCTATAGGCTCATCTTTGTAACACTCTACTTCATATGTATCTGGATATAGTCGCAAAGACCTTAAATATAAAATGGTAGACCTGAAATTTTCAGGCAGAGCATGCAAATCCCAAACTGGTAAATCCCAATTATTGTTCAAATCCAGATAAATTTGTTCATACGTTTGTTGGTCAAATTCAAATATGATTTGAGGATCATTTGAATCCATAGCATCAACCCAAGACTCCAAAGACTCTAATGTCGATAAACATTCAACATTTTCCAAACAGGTATATACTCGAGTAGTAGCAATAGGGTTCTGAGCATAATCAGTACCATTAACTTGAGCCTCAATTAAAGAAACTTGTCTATATATTTCATCTAATCTTTGTTGTATTGCTTCATCAGAGGCATTCATTCTTTGTTGGACTCTTTGATCAAGACTATCAAGTATTTGGTCTATTTAATCTAGTTTTTCTTGAACACTTGAATCTATATCATCCAACATCAAGGGCAAAGTCATTTTTAGTTCTTGCGCTACGATTTGACGTACAAAATCCTCATCTAAATCTTGTTCTGATCCTGAAAAGCTAGGAACAGCTAAAGAGCTACTAGATTTTGATTGATCAAATCCAGTTCCTCTCCCCACGGCACTTCCACATGCTACAAAAACTATAGTTAAACTCAAAATAAGTATGATTCTAAACATTTAATCCTCACTTTTTTGAAAATTTAAAATACTCTACAAAAAATAAAAAGGGTAATTTCACTTATTAGACTTTCCTTGCTCTAGATTTCAAAAAATCAACAAGTACATAACGTCCCAAATGATCGGGCTCACTATAAAAAGTTCTACCTTTATTAATTTTTGTCATCTGAGTTAAAAATTCAATCAAAAAATGATTCATTTCTAACATAAAAGTATTTATCAAAATTCCTTCTCTAGTACATCTCTTAACTTCTTTCAAAGTCTCGTCTAATGTACTTGGTGACGGAGGATAAGAGAATAAAGCTCTGCCATTCTCCATATGAACGGTTGGCTCACCATCTGTAATCATCAGAATTTGTTTATTAGCTACTTTTTCTCTAGATAAAATTTGCCTAGCTAAAGTAAAACCATGATGCATATTTGTTCCAGCTACCCAATGATTCCAGGTAGATTCAGGCAAATCTTTTCCTTCAATGACCATTCCATAATCAGAAAATCCAACAACATGAATTTTATCTTTAGGAAATTTGGTTCTAATCAACCAATATAGAGCCAAAGCTACCTTTTTAGCAGATGTATATGTTCCAAACATCCCCATAGACCTACTTTGATCAAGCATGACTACTGTAGCGGATTGAGTAAGGTGCTCATGTTCATCTACCTCAAAATCTTCTTTCTTGAATTTGACTGGAACTGAAGGACCTTCTCGTAAAACAGCATTAAATAATGATTTTTGTAAATTAATTTCAAAAGAATCAGTGTCTTCATAAGAAACTGACTGTCCAGTTAAATCTCCCCACTCTCCTTTAACAAAAGTATCATGAGCTCCCAAATGAGTTTTTTTCATTTGTTTGAATATTTCTTTCATAGCATTTTCAGCTATTTGATTAACTGCACGAACTCCTAATTTATACCTATCACGATTTTTTTGTAAAAAGCCTGCTTCTTCTAATCCGTTAACCATCTTGATAATTTGTTCAATAGATTTTCTAAATTCTATGCCCAATATTTCTTCAACCAAATCAAGATCTATGTCATTAAGATTTCTATCTTCAATTGCTTTATCAAGTTGGTCCTTTAAATTATTGTTTGATTCAAATTTATCTAAAGAACTCTTTATTTTTTCGATAGAATCTTCTGAAACATCAGTAGAATTAATATGATCTTTAGTTATTGATTCTTTCAGCGCTTCAGACAAAAATTTGAGTGCATCTTCTGAAAAATTTAGATGGTTTAATTTTGCTTCTAGTGATTTTTCAGAAATAGAATTCAATTCTGATGTCAATAAATTTTTTAAAATTTCTAAATTTTCCTTAATGGCATTAAACATGTCTGTTAATCCCAGAACAGGCTGATCACCGTCAGCATTTAAGCCATTTTGAAAAACCCCAGTCAAAGCTTCATTTACATCACCAGACTCCAAAATAGTTTCAGAAAATTCATCAAATAATTCTTGCCAATGATTTGACGAATCTTCTTCTAAATTAAATTTTGAGTATCTAAATGTTTGCACTGATTTATCTAAATGGAGCATCTCTCATTTCTAATGCTGCCTTTAAGCCTTGTTCATTAGAAATTCTATTAAACTCTTTCACTATGGGAGATTGATGAGAAACTGCATCAGTTTCTGCAGCAATAACTTGCATCATATTTCTACCCATTAAATCCAAAGCTTTGTTAACAATACTTTTATTAGCAGCTAACATTTCCCATGGAATTTTTGCAATTTGAGTTGCAAGAGCTTCAACTGCATCATCTAAATCAGAAGCAGGTACAGATTTTAAGACTAGACCCATATCTGCCGCCTGTTTTCCTGTAACCGTTTCACCAGTCAACATAAACCATTTAGCTAATTGAGGACCAACCATATATGTCCACATATGCGTTGGAGGTGTGCCCATAGCTCTTACAGGAGGAAAGCCAATATTTGCATCATCAGCTGCAATGATTAAATCACAATGCAATGCTAAGTCAGTACCTCCAGCAATCACGTGACCATGAATTCCAGCTATTACAGGTTTACTCAAATCAAATATAGATGTCATCATTCTTGCTGTTTTTTGAAGACCATGCATGTCAGATCTAATGTTATCTCTGGTAGCGCTTCGTGTTTCTCGTTCTTCATCAGTCTGTGGTGGAGTAACGTCATATCCCGCACAAAATGCCCTACCTGCACCTCTTAAAGTAATTACTCTAATCTCAGGATCGTCATCGGCTTTATGTAAACAATCTATTAATTCAGCTCTTAATTGTAAACTTAAAGCATTTAATTTTTCTGGGCGATTTAAAGTTACTCTTGCAATCCCATCACTTGGTTCATATTTAATAAAATCATAAGACATATTTTTCATCTCCTTATTTTTGAAATGAAGGCAATACTAACATAGAAGAAGTATTAGAATGTGCTGATGAAAAATTGGAAATCATTTTATAACTGGCACCCCAACCCTCCTTTTTATTACGGGTGGTTAGCTTTGTTCATAGCAGGATTAGGGGCATTCGTTGCTACGGGAATTGCTCAAACAGTTTTTGGTGGAATCCAAGACTTTATTGTTGAAGACATGGATTGGGATAGAAAAACTATAGCTTTGGCAGCAACATTAGGCACTTGGTCCTCGGGGATTGTTGCTATTTCTATAGGTAGAATGATAGATAAATTTGGACCTAGGCTCATTATGCCGCTTGCTGCACTAATTGTAGGCATTGGTTCCATCTATCTTGCAAACATCAAAACTATATGGGGATTTTTTATAATCTACATCATTATTAGAGCAATAGCAGGACCTAGTTTACAAAACCTAATTCCAAGAACAATAGCTGTAAATTTTTTCTCTCGACAACGAAATTTGGCAATGGGAATAACTACTTTCAATAGGATTTTTGGAGAATCTATAAACCTTCAAATTATTACTACATTAGCATCAAAATACTCTTGGAGATTTGCTTATAGATCATTGGGTTTTATTACAATTCCATTGTGTATTCCCATTTTTATGATTATTAGACAAAAGCCTGAAGATATCGGTCAATTTCCGGATGGAGATAAAGAAATTTCAGAAGCCAAAAAAATTAACAATCAAAATGAAAAAATTTTAACTTTCAAGCAAATTCTACAAATTCGATCGTTTTGGTTCATACTTTTGGGTGAATTTATAGCTGGAGTGTCAACTACTATGCTCTTATTCCAAATCGTTCCATTTTTAACAGATGGTGGTTTATCTCAACAAAGAGCTGCTATAGCACTTACTGTAGGAAACTTATTAGGAGGAATTTCAGTCCCAATATGGGGCTATTTAACAGATAAGTTCACAACCAAAAGAATAGCCGCTTTAATTTTGTCTATGGCCGTAATTCCTACAATTTTAATCAGTCAATTAAACATAGAATCATGGGGTTTCATACTTTCAATCATTTGGACAACTATTACAGGTTCAATTCTTGTACTCGGAAGCATGATGTACGGTACTGTTTTCAGTAGAAAATCTTATGGAAGTGTTGCAGGATTGACTGGCCCTTCTAGAACTGCTGCCGTTGGATTAGGCCCTACACTTGGAGCGTATATAATTAGCTTCACAAAAAGTTATCAACCAATCTTTTGGGGTTCAGCAATAGGATACTTGGTGGCAATTGTATTTTTTACAATAGTTAACTCGAAAAACACTGAGAAATAAAACTTCTAATCCTTTTCTGAACATTGATTGCTAATTGAGTTGGTAATGAATCAAAACCATGTGTTGCTCCAGCATAAACATTCAATGTAGCGTCATTTCCTGAAAATTCCCACCTAGAATGCATAAACAATGTATCGTCCAGTAACAAATCCCTTGTACCAACAGTAAACAGTGCATTTGGCATATCACTTAAATCTGAATATAAAGGCGAAATATCTGGATCCGTTCTGTCTAGATCTTGAAGATAATGGTCGATAAACCATTCCATTCCAGGAGTATTTAATAAACCTTTTTCATTACCCCATAACTTAGAGCTCGGAGTCATAGATAAGTCATACACACCATATACAAGGTTTGCACCTTTAAAGCCAGTAAATTGATGCTTATCTCTAAGTCTAATTAAAGTTGATGTTGATAAATGAGCTCCAGCTGATTCTCCGCCTACAACAATTTTTTCTGTACCAAATTCATTTTTACAGTGTTTAATTACCCACAACGCAACCTCCTCACAGTCATCTTGTGCTGCAGGGTACCTGTGTTCAGGAGCCAACCTATATTCAACACTCATCACAACCGCATTACATTCATCAGAAATGTCTTTTAATTTCTGATCTTGCATATGAGATGTGCCAATTACCCAACCACCCCCATGAAAATGTAAATAAACGCCTTCAATTTGACCTTTGGGTAAAAACATTCTGACAGGAACATTACCATTTGATGTAGGAATGTTTTTCTCAACAGCCTCATCTAATAACAATGGTGCAACATATTTACCTACACCTGATTCCATATCAGATCTGGTTTTTAAATGAGAAACTTCATGCAAATCGGGAAAATTAGCACCTTGAAGGATTTTTTCTTCAACAAACTGATCATTTTCACGTTCCATATCTTTTGAAAAAAAATCTGTTTCTTCTATCACTTAAACCTCAACTACTATTTTCTAATTTGACCGTCACCTTGAACAATCCACTTATACGACATTAATTCCCTTAACCCCATTGGACCTCTAGCATGTAATTTATTTGTACTAATAGCAACTTCAGCACCCAATCCCAATTGACCACCATCATTAAATCTAGTTGATGAATTAATCATTACTGCACTAGCATCAACTTCGTTTCTAAATCTAGAGATTGAATCAGAATTGTTAGTAATTATCGCTTCAGAATGACCTGTTCCATGAGCATCTATATGGTCTAAAGCCATATCAAGAGAGTCTACAACTTTAACTCCAGCTATCAAATCTAAAAATTCTGTATCCCAATCTTGATCAGATGCTAATGTTGTTTTAGCGCTTTTAACATTTTTCAATATATCAAATGACCTGCTATCACATCGAAACTCAACATTTGATTGAGACAGGCGGTTGGCTATTTCCGGCAACAAATCAGAAGCAATTTTTGAATGTATTAAAACTGTATCCATAGCATTGCATACATAGGGTCTTTGCACTTTAGCATTATTCACAATTTCTACTGCATCATTCCAATTCGCACTCTCATCTATATATGTATGACAAACTCCCACACCTCCAGTTATAGAGGGCATAGAGGCATTCTTTGCTACCATATTAACCAATTCTTGGCCCCCTCTAGGAATCATCAAGTCTATACACTCATCAAGACGAAGCATTTCATTGATCAAAGACCTATCAGTGCTTTGAACTAATTGAACAATCTCTGTTGATAGACTCATGTCTGACAAAACTTTTTGAATAATTTGAGTAAGAATCAAATTTGAATTTATTGATTCACTACCACCACGTAAAATCACAGCATTTCCAGATTTAATACATAAACAAGCTATATCAATAGTTACATTAGGACGGCTTTCATATATCACTCCGATTACACCCAATGGAACACGAATCCTACTCACATCTAACCCGTTATCCATAACTTGATGATCTATAATTTCACCCACAACATCATCTAATTTACTTACTGCTAAAGCATCATTAGAAATCTGTGTGATTCTTTCTTCATTCAGCACCAATCTATCTATCATAGCTGCTGACATACCTTTTGATTGAGCAGCTTCAATATCTAATTTGTTTTTATCAATTATTTGACTAGATTGATTGATTAATTCTTTTGCAATATTTTTAATCAATAAATTTGTTTTTTCGGCTGATAAATTAGATATAACTTTGGACGCTAATCTTGCATTCTTACCTAAAAGTTTTAAATCGGACATTACATCAACACCATATTGTTTCTATGAACTACTTCATTTCCAAAATGATAACCTAATACATTCTCTATATTTTCTGATTTTACCTTAATGATTTTTTTAATATCCTGAGAATCATAATTCGTAATTCCCATTCCAATTAAATCACCTTTAGAATCAGTAATTGAAATCACTTCCCCCCTTGTAAATTCACCTATCACATCTAATAAACCAACAGGAAGCAAACTGCTCTTGTTTTTTAAAGCTTTTAAAGCCCCATCATCTATCAAAATCTTTGCTTCTTTAACATAATTACTTAACATCCAGCGTTTTCTACTTTCAAGATGAGAGACGGAAGAAGGGAAAAATGACCCTATTTTTTGTCCTTTAGACAACTTTTCTATAACAGAGTCCACCAAACCGCTTGCAATAACTACATCTACTCCAGAGTTTGTTGCTAATTTAGCAGCACCAAACTTTGTAAGCATTCCGCCTCTGCCCATTAAATCAGATGAAGGGCCGGCATAAGATTCCAAATTTTGATCAGAAGAATCTACAAAAGAAATCAATTTAGCATCAGAAAATAGATTGGGGTCTTTATCAAACATCCCTTCAACTCTACCTAATATGATCAACAAGTCGGCATCTAGCATATTAGCTACTAAAGCAGAAAGGTGATCGTTATCTCCAAATACTTCTCCAGACAATTCATCAATTGCGACAACATCATTTTCATTAACTATAGGAACCACTCCATGATCAATAAACGATAACAATGTGTTTCTAATATTCAAATATCCCAAACGATCTTCAACATCTCTATTGGAAAGTAGGGCTTGAGCTGTAGGAATAGAATAATCTAGAAATAATTTTTCATATATATGAATCAAATTACCCTGACCTATAGCTGCCAACACTTGTTTTTCAGAATCTTTTGAATCAATTGAAAAAGACTTCAAAATACTTTTTCCTGCAGCCACAGCACCAGATGAGACATAAACCATTTGATACCCAGAAGATTGTAATTCTGAAATTTGAGATACTAAACTCTGAATAATCTTAGAATTTAAGAAATCTCCCCCATCAGTTAATAGGCTAGTTCCAGCTTTAACAACAATTCTTTTATAGTTAGAGGTCTCTGACATAAACCATCAATACCCTATTGCATAACAAGCTCTTCTAGGATCAGCACCTGCTGATAAAACTCCTGAACTGGGGTCTCTTTTTACTACTGTGGCCCCCATGCCACATGTAGCAGCATAAGTAATTTTGTGACCTAATTTTGTTAATTCACTTTTCACTTCTTCAGCAAAACCGTCTTCCATAGAAAGATTTCCAGGTAAATATGTGTGAGGATAAAAAGAATTAGGCGCACTATCACTAGAAAACCTTGGAGCTTCTGAAGCCTCTTGTGGATTCATATCCCATAACAAAGTATTCAAAATCATCTGTAAATTTCCTTGAGTTTGCGCATCTCCTCCCGGACATCCTACAGTCATGATCGGAACATCATCTTTTGAAATAATATAATTAATTATGCTTGTTCTTGGCCTTTTTCCAGGTGCTGCAACATTCGGATGACCATCTACCAAATTAGTCATCTCACTTCTAGTGCTCAGAGCAAATCCAAGTTCAGAGAAAAAAACAGATTTATTAAATGCGCCTCCACTAGGAGTAGAGCACGCCATATTTCCATGTCTATCAATTATTGAAATATGCGTAGTACCCGCTTCATGTTGATTATCAGATTCAAGACTCTTATCGTAAAAAGGCTGAGCAGATACTTTTCCATCAGATTTTGAAAATGCCCATGGATTTCCATAATCAGGTAATCCGGGTGAAGCCTTATCCATTGAAATCATTTTTGATCGCTCTTTTGCATATTCTTTCGAAATTAGTCCATCAATTGGAATAGTAGAAAAATCAGGATCCCCATAAAAAGCTTCTCTATCTGCTAAAGCTAATTTTAAAGCCTCAACAATTGTATGAATATACTGTGAAGAATTATGTCCCATGGATTTGAGATCAAAATTTTCCAAAATATTTAATGCCTGTAATAAAACAGGCCCCTGAGTCCAAGTTGAATGGCTATGAATTTTGTGTCCCATAAATGAAATATCAATGGGAGTTTCATATTTTTCAGAATAACTTTCCAAATCTTCTTTTTGTAAAATTCCACCTACGGATTTAGATTCATTTGAAATCAAATCTGCAAGTTCATCTTCATAAAAACATTTGCTAGCAGCCAAAATCCTGTCATTTCTATGACCAATAGCATTATTTTCTGCATCAACCATCATTTTTAATACTTTTCCCAGGGCTTTTTGAACTAATAATGTCCCAGGTTTCGGCAATTCATCATTATCAAAAAATATCTCTTTTCCACCTGGAGGAAAAAGCTCAAATTGCTTAACGGAATCACCCGAATTCAGCCTTTCAATCATATACTCATAATTTGGAATACCTTTATCAGCATATTCAATTGCAGGGGCAAATACTTCTTCAACAGATTTAGTTCCATATTGCATTAGAAGAGACAAAGATGATTTAACTACACCAGGGACAGTAAATGAAAGTGGGGCATTCTGGCCCGGACCTGTAGGAATATTTTCTAATCCTTTATTTTGGAAAAAACTAGGTGTAGCCTGCAAGGATAATGTGCCTTGTCCACACAAAGAAATAATTTCATCATTTTTTGCATCATAAAGCATATATACAGCCTCAGCACCTAAAGAGTAAGAAGCTATTGGCTCAATTACAGCAGCTGCAATTGTTGAAGAAACCAAGGCGTCAAAAGCATTTCCGCCTGAAAGTAACATTTTCATGCCTGCCATAGAAGTTAAATAGTGACCACTAGATATAATCCCATTATTAGCATAAATTACAGGCCTACCCGTAGAAGGTCTATTTAAATCACCTTGCTCTAACGAAAATCCAACTGGAATATTCTTATCTTTATTCATATCTGAGTTCCTTAAATCATTAAATAATTTAGGATGCTAACACAGGATTATATTTATAAGAGTATCTTTTTTCTCTAATGCTAAACGAGATAATGCTTGCAAAAATCAAAGTAAAGCCAGCTATCACAAAAGGAATATCGTAAGAACCCGTCATTTGTTGAATTTCTCCAGTCAAAAAAACACATAAAGCACCACCAATCTGATGATACATATTGGACATTCCATTAATTGTGCCTAAATTTTTAACACCATAAATGTCTGCTAACAACAAAGATGTCATTGAAACTGTAGGTAACCAAGAAATTCCTCCTAATATTGCAAACATTATCAATCCAACTTCACCCCCTACACCCAACAACATTAAATAAGCTATTCCTCTTAATGTGTAAGCAGCACCCAAAACAAATTTTTGATTGATTTTCATAGCGGTAACGCCAGCTAATAAAACTCCCACAGAATTTAGACCCATCATCAAGCCAAAAATGGATGCAGCGGTAAGCTTAGGGATTCCTTGATCTTCCGCAAATGGAACAAAGTGTACTGAAAGAATATTTGTAGTAATACCACATACTAAATAAGCTAATGATATTTGCCAAAATGGAAACGATTTCAAAGCATCTGTCCATTTATTAGTAAACAAAATTCCAGACATTTCTGGGTTTAATGTTTTAGAATCATCAATTTTTTCAAAATCAGGTAAATTGTTAGAACTTTGTGTTTTCAAAAAAACTACGACTAAGGGAACACCAATGAAAATAATAAATGCTCCCAAGATATAAAGAGCTGTTCTCCATTCATATGCTTGAACTAAGTAAGCTGAAAACGGCGCAAATAAAGTAGGCCCAATAGACCCTCCTGCTACTGAAATACTAATCGCAAGAGGCCTTCTCCTTGAAAACCATTTAGATAAGATACTATGAATAACTACAAATCCTACTCCACTAGAAGCAAAACTACCTATAAAAGCGTAAATCAATACAAACGATGGAATAGAATTTATTCGACCAGTAAAAAAAGTAGTTAAACCAAGTACAGATAAACAGACTATTACAATTAATCTTCCACCAAATTTGTCATTTAGATATCCAACTATTACAAACGACAATGCTCCAATAAAAATCCCCAAAGACAATACTCTAGTAATAGTGTTTCTATTCCAATTCAAGTCTTCTTCCATAGGGGTTATAAAAACACCAAAACTCGACCTGATTCCCATTCCACACATTATTACAAAAAAACCTACGGCTAAAACTAACCAACCATAATAAAATTTTTGTATTTTCACTTGAGGAAACATTTTTAATCCATATAAAATAGTTAACCTATAGTATAGTCCGGAATACACAAATTTCCGAATACTAATTAGCTAAAATTTTTAAAAACAGGTAAACAATTTGAGTCATGAATTCTGAACATTTTAAAGTAGGACTTAATAAAGCAAAACTTGGACTTCACGAAGAAGCAATAGAAGAATTCGAAAAAGCTGTATGGGAAGATCCGAACAATTTTGAAATTCACTATAATTTGGGAACAGCATTTTTAACTTTAGGAGGCTTTGACCAAGCAATAATTAGTTTTTCTAATGCTTTAAAAATTAACCCTAATAACTCGGATGCTTTAGGTAACAGGTCGGTCGCATACCTAGCAATAGGAGATGAAAAAAGATCAGAGAAAGACAAAATTTCTGCAATTAAAATGGGTGCTCCACCAGATGGCATTAATACAGTTTTAGAATTCGTTAGAGAACAAAGAAAACAAGCTAATACATTTAAACCAAATGAAGATTAATAAGAAAATTTATAGGTGAAATATGGATAGAAAATTAGATAGAGACTGGGAAAAAGATAATATAGTTTATCCAGACCCCGCTATAGAAATAATATCTGATGAATTTAAAAAATATGTTATAGGTAACGGTTATATAGAAAGAATATTCACAGGAAGCAGATGGTCAGAAGGACCAGCTTGGTTTGGAGATGGAAGATATCTATTATTTAGCGATATTCCCAACAATAGAATTATAAAATGGGAAGAGGATAATGGAACATTCTCTACATTTAGATCACCATCCAATAATGCAAACGGTAATGCAAGAGATTTACAAGGTAGATTAATTACTTGTGAACATCTTTCTAGACGAGTAACACGAACAGAATATGATGGTTCTATAACTGTATTAGCTGATCATTATGAAAATGCAAAGTTAAATTCTCCAAATGATTTAACAGTTCATTCAGACGGGTCTGTATGGTTTACCGATCCAGATTATGGAATTCTTGGTAATTACGAGGGTGATGTATCCGAATCCGAAATAGATCCAGGAGTTTATAGAATTGATTCAAGTACACTAGAAATTTCTAGAATGAATACGGATCAAATATTAAAACCTAATGGACTTTGTTTTTCTCCCGATTACAAAAAACTATATATAGCGGATTCTGGCTCTATAAACCCTAGGGTAACTTACGAATATCTCCTATCTGAAGATGGAAAATCGATTAATGACGGTAAAATATTTATAGATACTAAAAGTGATGGTACAGATGGAATTAGATGTGATACTGATGGAAATCTTTGGTGCTCAGCTCAAAACGGAACAAATTCAATATCTGTTTATAACCCCAAAGGATCACTAATTGGAAGAATTCATCTTCCAGAAAAACCATCAAACTTAACATTTGGGGGCATCAAAAAAAATAGATTATTCATTACCGCTAGTAAGTCAGTTTATTCATTATACGTAGGAGCAACCGGAGCGGCTCTCAGTTAATCTAATATTGCAGTTACTTCTTGGTATTCCTCATCACTCAAATCCCAATCACATGTAGAAGCATTTGAAGTAACTTGTTCAGGTTTTGTAGCACCAGCTATCACAGAACTAATATTTTTATTCCATAGGAGCCAAGCAAAAGCTAAATCGAGTACTGATTTTCCTCTTTCTGAGCTGAATTCTATTAATTTATCCAAAATATCAAAATTCTTCTCTGACATTACTTCAAACCGATCTGCTGACTGCAACCTAGTTCCGTCAGGAATTGCTTGGTCTCTTTTATATTTTCCAGTTAAAAAGCCATTAGCCAATGGAAAATAAGGAAGAATACCTAAGTCATACTTTTCACAAAATGGAATCAATTCTTTTTCAACTGAACGCTCAAGCATACTGTAATGAGGCTGAACACTAACAAAACTGTTAATACCTAAAGATGATGAGGTCCAAACAGATTCACACACTTGCCAAGCATCAAAATTTGAACAACCAAAATAACGGACTTTTCCTTGTGAAACTAAACCATCCAAAGCTCTCAATGTTTCTTCTACAGGTGTATACGGATCCCACCAGTGAATTTGATATAAATCTATATAATCTGTTCTTAAACGAGACAGACTTTTTTCAACTTGATCCATAATATGTTTTCGAGAATTTCCAGCTTGGTTGGGACCTTCCCCCATTCTTGTAGAAACTTTAGTAGCCAAAACCACTGATTCTCTACGATTCTCCAAAGCTCTGCCTATATACTCTTCAGAAAGGGTATTTCCATAACTATTGGAAGTATCTATTAAATTAATTCCTTCATCTAATACTTGATCTAACACTATTTTAGTTTGATCAAAATCTAATCGGCCTCCGAAGTTATTAGCACCTAATCCAATTACAGAAACATCTAACCCTGTATTTCCTAATTTTCTATATCTCATATTTGAATGTTCCTATTAAATACTCATTACAACTTTAATAATTTCATCTTCGTATTGTTCATATTGATCATAAGCAGAATTGACATCTGAAAATTTCATTTCATGAGTTTTCATTTTTCCGGGATCCCACCATCCTCTTTCTTTTAATTCAATCATTCGTTCAATATGCCCAATGGGGTCACCGCTTCTAGATGCTTGAGTAGGAATAATTATAGGAGTATTTTTCAAAAAATATTGAGTGTCTATTGGAGTCCATCTTCCATCAGGACCATCATGTTGAATCCCAAAAATGATTACTTTACCGTCTTTAGTCGCACTTCTAATAGACGCATTCAATGTATCTGGAAATCCTGCAGCTTCTACAGAAATATCTGCTAACTTACCTTCAGTGATTTCCGACAAAGCCTCATCTAAATCTACTAGATCCGGGTTAATTGTGTGTGTTGCCCCAAAATTTTTGCCCCATTCAAGCCTATAATCCAAAGGGTCAACAGCTATTACCCGCCTAGCACCAGCTCGAGCAACAATAGCAGTAAAAGATAAGCCTATACTGCCTTGACCAAAAATCACTACATCTTTACCTAATATGGTTCCCATTTGTTGGCATGCATATAAAACTGTTCCTGAAGGCTGACATAAAATCCATTCACTGAGATCTCCATGATCCGGAATTAATGCCATCTTACCTTCATCTCCAGGATAATATTCTACTAATCCCCCATGACTCTCTGCACTGGGAAGAACAATTACCCTTTGGCCAACTTTAAATTTATTTGATTTACTTTCTACAATTGTCCCAGCACATTCATGACAATTTCCTCCATGTTTCATAGGATAATGCTCTTCAGAAAAAACAGGCCCATAACCATGACGTATATCACTGCCACATACAGACCAATTTTCTAATTTAATTAAACATTGCCCATCATTAATTTCAGGAATCGCGATATCCTCAATTTCAAACTTTTTGGGTGCGGTAATTCTTGCAGCAAACATATTATTTCCTTATTTTTCAGGTCCGAAATTTTCAGTCACACTATCAGGTCTAGTAAGTGAAATATGGAAAAAATCTTCTCCATCAGATGCACCATGCCAATGTTTTTCACCTGCAGGAATAAAAGCAGTATCTCCTTCTTGCATCTCTACTTCAGTTTGCTCGTTAGCTACAATCCCTTTTCCGTGAGTCGCAAATAAAATTTGATCGCTTGTATGTGTATGAAAATAATTTTTAGCTCCGTCATAAAATTTAACCCAAGCAAAACTATATTGTTCTGTTTCTGGATCCCCAACTAATGGTTGCCTTGTAACTTTCCCCCCATAAAATAAAGGGGCATTAGAAGCGTCATCAGGTTCTATATCATCTTTTCCCACTACGTGCATAGCTATCTCCTATCATTTAATTAAATCAAATCCTGTATATGGAACTAAAACTTCAGGGATAATAACTGATCCATCAGATTGTTGATAGTTTTCTAAAATTGCAATCAACACTCTCGGCACAGCTAGCCCAGATCCATTTAGAGTATGAACTAAGTTAATTTTTCCTTCATCATTTCTATACCGAATAGCTGATCTTCTTGATTGAAAATCCGTACAATTTGAACACGAAGAAACCTCCAGCCATTCCTTTGACCCAGGACTCCATAATTCAATATCATAACTTTTTGCAGCAGCAAAGCCCAAATCACCAGTACAAAGTTCTAAAACCCTATGCGAAATTTTAAGCTCTCTAGCAATTTTCTCAGCATCTGCAACCAATTTTTCTAGTTCAGAAAATGAATCCTCAGGTTTAACAAATTTATACATTTCAACTTTATCAAATTGATGAACCCTTTTAATTCCTCTCGTATCTTTTCCTGCAGAAAACTTTTCTCTTCTCCAACAAGGTGTATGTGCAACAAATTTTTTTGGCAAATCATCAATAGAAAGAATTGAATCTCTAAATAATCCTGTGATTGGAGCTTCTGCAGTCGGCACTAAAAACAGATCATCTTCAAGATCGTGGTACATATTTTCTTCAAAATGTGGAAGATGGCTAGATCCAATTACAGTTTCTCTATTAACCAAATAGGGTAGAAAAATTTCTTCATAATTATTTTGTGAAATTTGAGTATTTAACATCCAATTAATTAAACTTCTCTGTAAAGTTGCACCTTTACCCTTTAAAACATAAAACCTAGATTGTGATAATTTCACCCCACTTTCCAGATCTAAAATCCCTAAATCAGAAGCTATCTCCCAATGAGGTTTAGGAGTAAAAGTAAAGTCACGGGGGTCCCCAACAGTTCGAATTACTTGATTTGATGTTTCGTCATTTCCTAGGGGCACAGAACTATGAGGGATATTAGGTATATTTAACATAATTTCAGATAATTTATCTGAAACATTTTTAATTTCGTCTTCTAAAACTTTTATCTGGCTACCTACATCTCTCATTTCTTCAATCAATTCTTGTGGTTTGTCTTTAACAGAACTTAATTGTTTTGAAACTGAATTTCTTTTAGCCCTTAAAGCATCAACAGAAACAATTTTGGATCTTTTAGTTTGATCCAAATCAACCAATTGTTCGATTGGAAAAGATTGGCCTCTCATTTGCCCAGAAGAAAGTAAAATTTCAGGATTATTGCGTACAATTTCTATATCTATCAAAAAACAATTCCTATAAATGTGTTCAGTGGATTGTAATACAATTAACCATAATGATTGAAGGTATGGTGTTACATACTATAATCAATTATCAAAAAACAATTTGAGAAAATAAAGTGGATTATTCCCAACTTCAACCCGAAAATATAATTTCTGAGAATCAATATGAGATTTCCCAAGACTTTATCAACAAATATACTGAATCAGTCAAAGACGACTCTGTTTACAACAACTTAGTTCCACCCATGGCAATTTCTGCTCTGAGCATTAGAGGAGTACTCAATGATTTGAACATTCCAGGGGGAACAGTACATTTAAACCAAGAATTCGATTATTTTTCGGCAATTCATAAAAATGAAATCATCAATTGCAAAGCCACGATTATTTCAAACAACGTAAGAGCTGGATGGAGATTTCTGGTGATTAAATTAGAAACAAGCACAAAACAACAACCAATCATAATGACGGGAAAAAGCACAATTATGATCCCTGTAGAGAATGAAAATGACTAGAAAAAATGAGCTTATTCCTATAAAAAAATCTATCACTTTAGATTTAATTAAAGATTATGCTGAAGCATCAGGAGATTTCAATCCTATTCACATTGATAAAGAATTTGGTCTTAAATCTCAATTTAAAAATAATATTGCTCACGGAATGATGATAGCTTCATCAATTTCTGAATTAATGTACAAAAATTTTGGCGAAAATTGATCTAAAAACGGTAAGATGAAAATCAAATTTAAATTGCCAATTTTCCCCAATGACGAAATTACCACTGAAGGAACAATAAAAAAAACTGAAGAAGTTTCACAAGGCACATTAATTAAATGCAATATCACAGTTAAAAACCATCACGATCAAATAGCTATTTCTGGTGAAACTGCGGTAACAATTACAAATGGAGAGTAAATTGAACACAACAAACAATCTCAAAATTGCAATAGATGGAATGGGTGGAGATTTCGCACCACAAGTTCCTGTAGAAGGAGCAATTTTGGCGGCAAAAAGAGGGGCATCACAAATCTTATTAGTAGGAGATGAAGAAATTTTAAAAAAGGAACTCAGTAAATATGAAACTGAAGGTTTGCCAATAAAAATTATCCCATCTGAAGGAATTATCCACGATCATGAATCTCCTGCTTTAGCTTTAAGGCAAAAGCCTAAATCTTCAATTTTAGTTGCTACTAATTTAGTGAAAACTGGTATGGCTGACGCCATAATTTCCATGGGATCAAGTGGGGCCACTATGGCTGCAGCAGTGGTAATTTTAGGAACAATCAACGGAATTGAGAGACCTGCAATAGGCGGTCCAATTATAGGCTCTGCACCTAACCAAGTAATCTTAGATTTAGGATCTAACATAGATTGCAAACCTTCAAACTTAGTAGGTTTTGGGGTTTTGGGATCAGTTTTTAGTCAAGTATTATTAGGTATAGAGTCTCCAAAAATTGGTATTTTAAGTGTTGGGTCTGAAGAAGGAAAAGGAAACGGGTTAGTAAAAGAAACTACAAAATTATTTCATAAAAGTGGCTTGAATTTTATTGGAAATGTAGAAGGAAATGATTTACTAACAGGAAAAGCAGACGTAGTAGTTTGTGACGGATTTGTGGGTAATGTAATTTTAAAACTAGTAGAAGGATTTGGTCGAGGATTTGCGAAACAGTTAAAAGAGACTCTTTCAAATCATATGAACAATCAAGATCTTGAAAGATTATTAAATGAATTTTCCCAAAAAAATAACATAGTGGATTCTAGAGGTGGTGGGCCTGTATTTGGCGTAAACGGAGTCAGTATTATTGGACACGGAAGTTCATCTGCTAAAACAGTTGATAGAGCTGTAGATTTAGCACTAATGTGTATTAATACAAAATTAATTGAAGAAATGAACAATCAAACCCCTGACATCATGTCTACCATTTCAAATTAAAATATTAGGAGAAAAATTGTCTGATTTAGAATTACAAGGTAAAACAGCTTTAGTTACAGGAGCTAGCAAAGGAATTGGTAAAGCTTCGGCTTTAAAACTTGCTTCTATGGGTGCGAATGTAGCAGTAAATTATTACTCATCTAAAAATGAAGCATTAGATACAGTCAAACATATCAAATCACTAGGGGTAGATTCTATTGCCACACAAGCAAATGTCGGCAAATTAGATGAGGTTGATTTAATGATTTCTGAAGTAACTAATAAATTTGAAAAAATTGATATTCTAGTTAATAACGCTGGAATAATTCATGATGGATTATTACTTAGAATGTCTGATGATGCCTGGGCAAACGTAATTGATACGAATTTAAACGGAACATTTTACTGTTCCAGAGCCGCAATCAAATTAATGTTTAAATCTAAATGGGGCAGAATCATTAATATAGGTTCTGTTGTCGGGCTAAGAGGAAACGTTGGACAAACCAATTATAGTGCCTCTAAAGCAGCAATTAATGGGTTTACTTTTGCTCTTGCAAAAGAAGTTGCAACTAGAAATATAACAGTTAACACCATTACACCGGGATATATAAATACCGACACTGTAGAAGTTTTATCAGATAAACAAAAAGAAGCAATAATGAGTTGGATTCCAATGCAAAAATTTGGAGATGTTGAAGATATTTCTAATATGGTGGGGTATCTAGCAAGTAACAGTGCGAGATATATTACCGGTCAAACTATCAGTATCGATGGTGGAATGGCAATTTAATTCTTATGAACAAATTTGAAAATAAAACTGTATTAATTACTGGTGGTTCTAGAGGAATAGGGAAAGCTATTGCCTTAAAATTTGCCAACCAAGGTGCAAATATAATATTCAACTACCTTAGAAACCATCAAGCAGCCTTGGAGACTTTCGATCAAATCACATCTTTAGGAGTTAAGTGCAAAAAAATTAAAGCTCATTTAGGTGATGAGGAAAAAATAAATTTTCTTTTCACCCAAATTAAAAATGAGTTTGACTCTATCGATATATTAATTAATAACGCAGCCTCAGGAGTTCAAAAACAATCTACAGAACTTGAACCAAAACATTGGGATTGGACAATGAATATAAACGCTAAGGCACCATGGCTATGTGCAATCAAAGCATCAGAAATTATGCCAAAAGGTAGTTCAATAATTAATATTACATCTGAAGGATCTCGAAAAGTTCTACCTTATTATTTTTCAGTTGGTACTTCAAAAGCAGCTTTGGAGGCTTTAACAAGATATCTAGCAGTAGAGTTATCCAGTAAAGGAATTAACGTAAATGCAGTTTCTGGTGGATTTATTGAAACCGACGCATTCAAATCTTTTCCCAATAAACAAAATATGGTCAAAGCTGGTCAAAATACTTTTGGAAGTAGGCAAATGACTGCTGAAGATTTAGCTAACGTTGTAACTTTTTTGTGTTCTAAAGAAGCAGAAATGATCAAAGGTCAGATTATCATTGTAGATGGGGGAGTTACATTAACTCATCAACTTTAATTACCTAAACTATTTAAAAATTTTTCACTATCATCTCTAATATTCTGTTTTTTTGCACTGTCCATACGATCATATGTTTTATACATCATGCTCATTCTAAAATTAGAAGATAATTTTTCTCGGTTCCTTTGTAAAAAATCCCAATATAAATAATTAAATGGGCATGCATCAGAACCATTCTTAATTGCAACCTTATATTCACAACTTTCACAATAATTAGACATTTTATTGATATAACTTCCTGTAGAAGCATAAGGCTTAGATGATACTAATCCACCGTCAGCAAATAAAATCATACCTGATACATTAGGTAACTCGACCCATTCATAAGCATCAGCATAAACCACATAAAACCAGTTATTAACTTGTTTGGGATCTATTCCAGCAATCAATGCAAAATTTCCCAAAACCATCAATCGTTGAATATGATGAGCATATGCATTTTCTTTTGTTTAATTAATACATTGAGACAAGCAGTTCATTTTTGTTTCTCCTGTCCAATACATTTGAGGTAAATTCCGTGATGCTTCAAAAAAATTATTTTCCAAATATTCAGGCATTTTTAGCCAATAAATCCCTCTTATAAATTCTCTCCAACCCAAAACTTGGCGAATAAACCCTTCAACAGAATTTAATGGTGCTTTACCCTCAAAATAAGCTTTTTCTGCTTCACTCACACATTCTTTTGGTAACAATAATCCAATATTCAAATAAAAACTTATATGAGAATGAAACATCCATGGCTCTCCTTGCACCATAGCGTCTTGAAAATCCCCAAAGTAAAAAAGTCTATTATCTATAAATAACTTAAAAGCCTCTAAAGCTTGGCTTCTATTAACAGCAAAATTAAATGGCTCTATATCACCAAAATGTTCAGGAAAAGTGTCAGAAACCATTTTCATTACTTCATTAGTAATTTCATCTGGAGGATTTATAAAAGGCTGTGGAATTTTGGATTCAAAATCAAATGATTTTCTATTATATGAATCAAAATTCCATTGTCCCCCAACAGGGTTAAATCCATTCATTAGTATAAAATTTTTTTTACGTTGATCACGATAAAAATTTTCCATTCTCAGTTGTTTTTTATTTTCAGACCATTTTTTAAAATCATGAATATTTACAAAATATCTAGAGTCTCTCAATATTTCCAAGGGGATTTCAATTTTTTCACCCAATAACTCAATTTCTTGTAAAACACGAAATTCGCTAGGTGAAGTGATTAAAATTTTCTCAAATGAATAATTTTTAATTAATCGAAGAATTTCACCTGTCAACGAACCAGAATTATTAGGGTCGTTTAACTTGTTATAAACAACATTAAAACCTTGATTTTTTAGCTCTAAAGAAAAATGTCTCATTGCTGAAAAAATAAAAGTCAATTTTTTTTTATGATGGGGAATAAAAGTAGCTTCCTCAACAACTTCTGACATCAAAATCGTATCTCGAGTTTTATCACAACCTTCCAAACTAGATATGGAGTCTGTAAGTTGATCTCCTAAAATTACTCTCAATATACTCATATAAAATCAAATTTATATAAGATGTATCTCAACATCGAATGAACCAAATTGAACTTGTGAAGTTTCTTCTAAGATTTTTTTATTAATGTAAGCAATACCATTATTTTTCATTACAGAAGTAATAGTGCCCACAGTTTGCCCTCCAAATTCTATTTCACCAATATCTAGATCATGATTAGAAGAAATCTGAACCATTTGACGTTGAACTTTGTTATAAGTATTTAATCTAGCTACAACTTCTTGACCTATATAACAGCCTTTATTAAAACTAATATGATCATACAAAAGAGCCTCTAAAGGATTAAATTCTTCAGTTAGCTCGTTACCAAACTTTGGATAACCAACTAAAATCCTAAGATTTTCAAACTGACTTGATTCTAATTGCATCGCAAAATTATTAAGAAATTCAATAATTGTGTTTTTGTGCTTTTTGTTTCCAAATATATCAAAACACTGTTTTGTATTCATTTTGTTACGAGTAACAGAAACACTCACACCATCTATGACGGTTACAAAAAAATTATCAATTTCACAATCGTATTTTTGTAGAAAAATACGATTGATGTCGTCAGTAAATATTCTAATTTGAAAAGTTTCATCAGAAACATCAACTTGAGTAACATCTTCCATAATTGTATAGAATTCGATCCACTCTGAAATCTTACTAATTGATTGCATATCTGAAACAAGAAGCAAATGATCTTCAAAAAAATATATTTTAATTAAATCGATGATTCTTCCTTTATTGGTTGTCAACACAGTAGACAAACCTTGTCCGTGTTCCTTTAAAACAGAAATATCATTTGTACTTAGCCGATCAAGTAAATCAACTTTGTCTTCACCACAAAGCATAAGTCTTGCATTGGTAGAGGTTAAATCAATAAATGAAGGAGAATTCACTAGAAATAGCCTTAAACGCTAAAGGATGTACCGCACCCACAACTAGTTTTGGCATTAGGATTGTTAAACACAAACCCTTTACCATTTAAGCCACCAGAGTAATCTAAAACGGTTCCTGCTAGAAAAACATAAGATTTTTTATCTACAAAAATTCTTACCCCATTATCTTCAATCACTTTATCAGATTCTTTTGGACCATCTGTAACAATTTCAAGAACATAAGTCAGCCCAGAACACCCTCCACCTTTTACTCCAACTCGCAAATCGGCAGAATCTTTTCCTTCAGATTCAGCAAACTCCTTAACATGAAGGGATGCTTCGTCACTAATTTTAATTGTCAAAGGATCAGGCTTAGATTTTAAAGTCATAAAATTCCTTAAATATTTATACTTTGATTGTATTGTTCTACAGAATTATAGTCAATTTGAAACTAAACAAATCCTTCTTCTCTAAATGCTCCATCTCTCCAATCTAAGGCATTACGCAATCCGCCTTCACTCATTTTTTCACCAAATTCTTTAGCACCAGGTCTAACATGACCTGACATCAAATGCCATTGCCATCCCATAGATATAGCTGTTTTAAATCCCATAATTTCATATGCTTGATTAAGAGATTGTTTATTTGCTGAAAGCAAATCAGGTGCAATTTTAGACATAGGACGCAATTCTCTCATCACATCTTCATATAAAGATTCTGCAGGAAATGATTTTGCTACCCAACCCATTTCAGCGGCTTCTTTTCCTGTAACAGAATTTCCTGTTAATTGAAGATATTTAGCTCTAGCCATTGACATTTTCCAAGGAAAATACAAAGTATCAGGAGTAGTCATTCCTCTCATGGGAGGGTATCCAATTCGAGCGTCGTCAGCTACAAAACAAATATCAACCATCGACATAATTTCAGTTCCTCCAGCAACACAATGACCATGTACCATAGCTACCACGGGTTTCATTAAATCCCAAATAGTTAACCAATCTCTTGCGCAACTTCTAGCAAATTGATCGGTCCAATTGTCAAAATGTTCTGAACTTACCCAACCATTTTTGGTATATTTTGGGTCTCTAGGTGACAAATCATATCCAGAACAAAAAGAGGATCCTGCACCATCAATCAAGACTAAAGATACACTATCATCAGATTCTGCCAACTTAAGGGCTTGTACGAATTCATCTCTCATAGGAAAAGATAAAGCATTACGTTTTTCAGGATTGTTAAGTGTAATTCTAGCAATCCGATCCTCTACCCTGTAAATCACAAAATTAAAGTTATGAGTAACTTGTTTCATATGCGCTCCTTAAATTTTTAAAGAACAGCATTGTAAATAATCTATGTTATGTGGGCAAACTAATATTTTTCTAATTATGCAGCTTCATTCGATTTTGTTGCTTCTGCAGTAGCACTAGACACAGTAACAGGAATTTCACTTAAATCAATTACCTTGCCACATTGAACGCATTCCTTGAATTCCCCATATGTATCCTGCCTAATGTGCATATCTCCGCCACATTTTATGCATTCTTTATAATAAATCATTATTCGTTCACCTTATAGCATTACTATAAACCCATTTAAAAATCAGATATATATCTGAAGCGCGCATAGAATACATCAAGCAAAACAGTATTACAACCCCAAATATTAATATGATTAGTATCACAAAAACAGATACTGTATAACGTTACTTATATAATATTTTTTAAATTAATGTGTTTTCCTTGCCTTTTTATACTTGGTTGTT
>MDTE01029393.1_pt1 | contig 31294 bp, 17 predicted proteins | sample 811231 | NCBI WGS metagenome assembly MDTE01 (sample SAMN05326651, study PRJNA326480) | marine metagenome | isolation source: seawater | place: Indian Ocean: Red Sea | collected 2010 | reverse complement strand
CGCGCGGTGGAATTCGCGCGAGAGGACGGTCGGCGCGCGCGCAGTGGCGATCGATCGCGAGATCGGTCGGTGATGTCATGGATGTGGGCTCTTGACCGATCATGACTCACCAGAGTGTCCCTATGACGAGTCGTGACTCAAGAACGAGTCCCTCCAGGCGCGCATCCGCCGGACCCCGCCCGCGTCCCGCCCGCGCGCGCCCAATCGCGCGCGCGCCACTTGTCGACGCGCGCGGGCGGTTCGCGACGACGCGAGCGATGGGCGCCGACCCTCTCGGTCCGAACTCGGTGCGCGGGGGCGTGTGGACGCCCTACGGTGGATGGTTTCCCGATCCGAAACACTGGCGACGACACACGCTCGGTGGGTTCGTCGCCCTCGGCGCGCTCTCGTTCGCGACGTGGAACTTTTCTCGCGCGCGGGAACAGCGTCCGATTTATCCCGCGCATCCGATTCCGTCGCAGAGGTGGTCGAACGCGTTCGATGAGAACGGGCCGAGGGCGACGTGAGACGCGCGCGCGCGAGGGCGAAGGCGAACGCGAAGGCGACGAGTGTAATATATACGAACCACGTACGTAGTCAATCGTGATGTGATGATTTCGATCGTTACTCGTGCGAGAGGAGGAGGTGGAGAGAGAGAGATGCGGTGCGCGGTGGTCGAGTCACGGCGCGGTGGCGGCGACGACCATGTTGTTTACGCCGCACGTGCCTTGTCCCTTGCACACGCGATAGTACCCGCTCTCGCCCCACGCGCTGGACCACGAGTTTTTGATCACCCAAAAAGGTTCTTGAGACCAGCGCACGGGAGAGAACCCGCTGGAGTAATAACCGACGATCAAGACGCCGTGATCGAGCGCTTCGGCGTCGCACAACCACGGACACGCGACGCCGCCGAGATAACTCTGCATCCACGCGGCGTTGATTCCGATGGAGAGCGGGCCGTACTTCACGAGTGCGGCGGCTATTTGTTCTTCGTCGTCGCTGACGTAGGAAAAGTTCGCCAACGTCGCGCCGACTTTGCCTTTCGACGCCTTGCATTCGCCCTTTTCGCCGACGTACGGGTACGATTTCTCCGTGTCGATGCCTCCGTGTTCGACGATGTATTCCATCGCGTTCGACGGTAATCCGCCGTTACACCCGGAATCACACGCGTTCGGCACGTCTGGGTCGCACCCGACGTCGCAATCGAGCAATTGTTGTTCGCTCAGTTCGACGAGCTTCCCCTCGGAGACGAAGTGCGCGCCCTCGATGGCGCCCGTCGTCGAAAACGTCCAGCAGCTCCCGCACTGTCCTTGGTCCTTGACGCGCGTCACCGCGCCTTTAAATCGCCAATCGAATTCTTTGGGTAAATGTTTCGTCGATAAATTCTCAATCAACCGTCCTTCGTTCGCCGCGAGTCGTTTCTTCGCGCGTTCTTCGCTCGAGAGCTTGACGTGTCCCAAGTACTTCTCCGCGAACTCCTCCGGAGTGAGATCGCTGAACATCGTCACCCCGTGCGTCGCGCTCCCTCGATCATTCGCCTGTTGCCTCGCCGCCCGCACGAGATTTTCACCGAACACGACGACGCGTCGCTCGTATTCTTCAACCGTCTTCGCCGCGTACTCGGCCTCCTTGCCGAATTTCGAGACGAACGCTCGAAACTCGTCGCGCAATCGCTCGCCGTCCGCGACGAGCGCCTCGGCCTCCGCGACCAATGCGCGCGCGACGCCTTCACGGGCGGTATCGTCGACGACGGCGGTCGGAAACGACGACGCGGACGCGCGCCCATCGACCGAGCGCTGACGGTGCATCGAGAGATGATTCACGGGACGCGGGTCCAGACGCGCGTGCGCCGTCGGAACGCACGCGAGGGCGAGCGCGACGACGCACGCGAATCGCATCGTTCGCGAGAACCGGTCGAGGGGGGAGTCGCGCGTCGGTGTGTGCGGAGGCGAGTGGATGTCATCCGGGGCTCAATTCTGAGCTCGCGGGACGCCTCGAGGCGCCCGCGCGCGACGCGCGAGGGATCGTCGACGCGCGGGTCGGGAGAGCGTCCAAGGGAAAACGCGCACGGCGCGCGCACTACAAAACAATCTATTCGTACTACCGCTGACGAACGCGACGTTCGAATCACCGCCACAATTTAATGGTTTTATCCCAACTGCACGAGGCGACGAGCGAACTCTTGAGGGGATGCCACGCGACGCCGATGGCGACTTGGTCGTGCGCCTTGATGGATTTAATGATGCGTCCAGTCTTCCAGTCCCAGAAGAAGAGTTTACCGGCGCCGTCGCCGCTGACGACGGTGGAGTCGTCGGTGGAAAACGCGGGTTGACACGCGTATCCGGCGTTGGAGTGACCGCCGAAACGCTTCTTGTTGTTTCGACGAAACCTCTCGCAGACGCTGTAGGCGACGATTTGATTGTCGAGCGATTGACCTATGATGTATCGACCGTCGTGAGAGATGGTGGTGGCGGGAATGGAGTGCATGGACGGGTCGGCGATGTACTTTGTCGTGACAGGAATGCCGAATTCCCACACGCGAAGCGTCTTGTCGTCCGACGACGACATGAAGCGCTCGCCGTCGTCGGTAAACGTGATCGAGTTCACCGGTCCGAGGTGTTGATCGTACTCTTGCACGAGATCGCCCATATTCATGTCCCACTGCACGATCTTCTTATCGCTCTGTCCGATCAACACGAGATTATCTTGCTTGGGATGAAACTTGGCGCAGTATCCGATTTTTCCGCTCGACACGGTTTGAATGATTTTCCCGGTTTCCGTGTCCCAGAGTCTCACCTTCTTATCCCACGACGTCGACACGAAGCGCGTGCCGTCCGAGTTGAAGTTGACGTCCTTCACCGCCTTGTCGTGACCCATGTACGTGCGCATGCACTTGTGCGTGTTGTAGACGTCCCAAATTTTGATCGTGTTGTCCATGCCCGCCGAGAGGAGCAAGTGCCCCGTGCTCGGGAAAAATTCAATCTTCGATACGCCCTTCGTGTGACCGTTGTACGTGTGAACGCACTTGTTCGGGGCGTAGCACGATCCATCACCCTCTCGCTTCTCGCTCTTCGGGGCGGTGATCCAGGATTCACCCGCGTAATTGACCTCCTCTTTACCGTGAAACTTGGACGTCTTTGAATCGTCCTCGGCACCGGGCGCGTCTCCGGGTCCCGGGGCGAGGTCGTCGAGCTTCCCCTTGGCGCGCAATTTCGCCTCGCGATTATCCATGTGCCACTTGACGTACTCCTTCTCCTTCTCCGTCAAATCGTCGTGCACGACCACCTTGTGCGCCTCGCGCGCCGGCGCCCACGCCGAGCGGTCCACGTCCCCGTCCGCCGTCGTCGCCGCCCCAGCCAAAACCTCATCGCGCACGCGACGTCTCTTTGCCTTGGACATGTTCAAACTCGTCTCACCCTTGCTCGCACGCATCGCCTCGACGTCCCCGACGCCCCCCTGGCCCGTGGGCGCCGCCGCGTACCCTCTCGCGTTGTACGTGTTGAATTGCTCGTCGAAACTCACCGCGTTCACCTTCGTCGTCTCCACGTTCCCGAGCGCGTGATTCCGCGCCCCTCGACCGGTGAGTCTATCCTCTCGCGATTCATGCACCGGTCCCTCGAGCGGCGCCGTCATCTCGTCGTACGTGAGATTTCTCGTCATCTCCTTCGTCGTCGGGTCTGCGCTCGGGAAAAAGTGAGCTCGCGCGCCTTCGTCAGTCTCTCTTCGCGGTTTCGTCGTCTCCATCGCCCCGCGACGCGTGGACGCGTCCAAACGCGCGCGCACGCGTCTTTCTCGCGCGCACGCACCGATCACCGTCGTCGTCGACGCCAAGGGCACGACTCTCCATTCATTCGGGCCCGAATCTTCGTCCCGCTCGAGCGCGAGCGCCCCCGAGTCCACGTCCGGCGCCGCCGCGACCGATCGCGCGAGACGCGTCGGAACGATGTCCTCGTCCTCGTTGCCGTCGCTGGACGCGTACGCGTCGAGTCCGAGCGTCATGGTGGCGACGTTCTGTGCGGGGGCGCGCGCGGGGCAAACTCGAGCTCGTTTGGTTTTGTTTTTACACGTCGCGCGGTTTGTCGTCGTCGCCTAGAAACTCGGACACGCGCTTGATGGCGCGGCGCTCGTCGATATTGCCGCTGACCTGGACTTGTTGTCGTCTGATGTTGACCCATCGCTCGCGCATCTGTTCCGCGCGACGGGATTTTTGCGTCGAGGCGTCGACGACGGGCTCGGCGGCGGCGGCGGCGGCGGTCGGGCGAGGAATCGGTGATTCCCACCATCGACCGTTCGCGTCGAAGTGACCCTCGGTGATCGATGGTGATTGTTCGTCGCCCGCGGCGGCGGTGGACGCCGGCGCGAGAGCGCGGAGGCCCGAGACGCGGTCCGCGACGACGCGCCTCGCGCGAGACGCGAGCGCGGCGAACGCGGCGAGCCGCGCAACTCCTGAGACGCGCGCGGCGTCCAGTGACCGCGCAGTGCGCTCACCGAGCGCGAGCGCGGAGTCGCGCACGCGCGTCCAAGACGTTCGCTCGATCGCCGGCTCTTCCTCCGTCTTTGTCTGTACTTTTTTCGCCGCGGCGAGCGCCGCGCCGACGACGACGCCCGTCGCCGCCACCCACACCGCCCCTTGAATAGCGCGCGCGGACCACACCGGCGCGCGCGCACTCGATCGCCAATCCACACTCACGAGCGTCTCACCCTCCGCGCGTCTCGCCTCTCGCGCGTACGCGCGCAACAACTCGCCGCCTCCTCGCGCGCGCCACGCCTCCTCCTCCCGCGCCACCTGCGCCCTGCTCGACGCCCCGAAGAACCCACTCGGGTGTAACCCATCCCTCGAACGCTGAAACCTCTTGATCGCCTCGCTCGTCGCCGCGTCGCACACGCCGTGTGAATCATCAAGTCCCAGGAGACGTTGCGTCAGCGCGACGTCGGTTCCCGAGTCGCCGAGCCCGAACTCTCGTCTCGCCAAGCGCGCCGATATCGGCGCGTCGTCGTGCGCCGTCGCGTGTTCTCTCGCGACGGCGTTAAAATCGAGCGCGCGCGGCGCGTCGTCACCGCCGTCGTCCCTCGGGAGCGCGCGCGGGCGCGCGCCCGTTGAAGGTGAAGATGGGCGAGATGGGCGTCGCGCGCGCGCGGCGTGCGAGCGCGCCGACGTCGACGCGCGCGCGTGCGAACGCATGAGAAGACTCTTTCGCACCGCTGGACGTCCGCGAGCGCGACGAGAGCGCCGACGCGCGCGGTAGTGTCGACGCGCGCGCGCGGGACGGACGTTGCCATGTGCCTCATACATGTATATTTTGATACTCTACAAAATGCATGCAACACATCCACATGTCCGAACATTCAAATTACATAAACACATGGCACCGCGCGCGCCCGAGCCCTCGGCCGCGTCCGCACACCCGCGCGCGCGCGCGTTGCCGAGCGACGCGCCACACGCGAGCGGCGCTTTTCCCCGAGCTTCTCCGCGCGCGTCTTCACGCGCGCTCGCGATCGGACGCGCTCGACGTCCCGCGCATCCGTCGCGCGTGAGGTTTTAGGTTTGCAAAGACATGATGACGACGATGATTCGCGTCGCGCAGCCGCGCGGCGTCGTCGCGTCGAGCGCGAGCGCGCGCGATGGGCGCGCGAATGCGCGCGCTCGCGCGTCGAGGCGGTGCGCGGTGCGCGCGGGCGTCGGTCGAGGACGACCGAGGGCGTCGAGGGCGAGGATCGTCGCCGAGGCGGCGAGCGACGGCGACGGGGACGGCGCGCGCGAGGCGAGCGCGAGCGTCGATGTGTGGGCCAAGGCGAAGCGCGCGACGAAGATTGGTGCCGTCGTGGCGTTCGTGTTGTTGACGGTGCCCAAGGCGGCGAGCGCGGTGGAGCCGCGCGCGAGAGGGGGGGCGAGCTCGAGCGCGACGACGCGCGCGAAGACGGCGGCGGCGGTGTTGGGAGAGATCGCGGAGGCGGAGGCGGGAGGTGGTGACGTCGGGGTGGATGACTCGGACGCGATGACGACCGGGGGGGGTTCGGACGATGTGATGGACGTCGGTGGGGACCCGTTTGATGACGTCGACGACGAAGGCCCGGTGGAGGGGCCGCCGAAGAAGACGCGTCGAAGAAGACGCGGTACCGTGGCGAAGAAGAAGTTGGATTTGGACGAGGTAGGCACGCCGAAGAAGAAGAAGAAGAAGAAGGGCTCGAGAGGTAAGCGCGCGGCGAAGGCGGCGTTGGAGCGAGTGCAGTACAAGACTGGCGAGCATCCGGAGAGCAAACGCGCGCAGTTGAGCAAGTTAGAGCAACAGCTCGCCGCGCAGGCGAGCGAGTACGCCGAGTTTGAGGGGGAAAAGAAGAGCAAGAATCCGTTCACGAAGATTTTCTCCAAGCGCGGCGATAGGTTTGTGCGAAACATCAACTTGGCGTACTTGCGAGATCCGTACGCGATGATGGGCACGGATAGATTCCCCACGGAGACGTCGTACACGGCGTTTCACAAGTTGGTGGACGTCGGTCGCGTGAACAGAGTGGTGTACCGCGCAAATGAAACGAGCATTCGATATTACATCGACGACACGGAGGAAGTGTTCGGTTGCAACCTTCCGTACGATCCGACGTTGTACAAGAAGCTCTTGCAAGAGAGACCGGGCTGCGCCGGATTCATCTCCATCGAGATGGAAAAGTACCCATCCTGGCTCAACGCGACGGCGTTCGCGTTTAACACGCTCACGCCGCTCGTCATCATTTTCTACGCCTGGGCGATTTACGAAGGCACGTTCAAAGATAGCTCCGAGGACATGTTCGGTAACATGACGACGCGTCAATACGATTCCACCGTTCGTCAAGGCATGAGCCTCGCGGACATTAGCGGCATCGACACCGTCAAGGAGGAGATGCTCGAGCTCATCTCGTACTTGAAGGATTTCGAAAAGTACAACTCTATGGGTGCTCGAATCCCCGCGGGTGTGCTGCTGTGCGGTCCGCCGGGTACTGGGAAGACGTTGCTCGCGCGGTGCGTCGCGGGCGAGGCGGGCGTGCCGTTCTTCTCGTGCGCGGGTACGGAATTCATGGAGATGTTCGTCGGTGTCGGTGCGGCTCGTATTCGCAACCTATTCGATCAAGCGAAGAAGGTGGCACCGTGCATTATTTTCATTGACGAATTCGACGCCGTCGGGACCAAGCGTTCTGAGACGCAGTCGGGACAAGTCTACGGTAACGACGAGGCGACGGCGACGATCAACCAGATGTTGACGGAGATGGATGGTTTCTCGACCGCGACTGGTATTATGGTATTGGCGGCCACCAACCGTCCGCAAGTGCTCGATCCGGCGTTGATTCGCGCCGGTCGTTTCGATCGCGTCATCGAGATGGGTTTACCGAACAAAAAGTCGCGCGAAGAAATTTTATTCCTGCACTGCAACAAGCCCGCGCTCAAGGGTAACGTCGATCCGAACTTGGATTATGAATACGTCGCCCGGCAGAGCGCCGGTTTCAGCGGCGCCGACATTGAAAACTTGACCAAGTCCGCCGTCATGCGCGTCGCGCAAGCTGAGCGAGGGCTCGCGAGCACGGGTGACTTTTTGTGGTGCATCGACGACATTCGTCGATCGCAGAGCTTCGTGCGCAACGGTAGCGGCGCCGGTAGTCTGTCTCGCGACACCATGCTCGAGGATGCGCTCGTCGCACAGCTCAACCCGTACGTGAGAGACACCGTGGCTTCGTATTACGCGGCTCAAACCGTCGTGGCGATGCAAATGCCTGCGTTTGACGAGTTGAGCAAGGTGACCTTGTTCCAAGGAGGCAAGGCCACGGGTCAAATTTCCTACGTTCCAGATGAGGTCGACTCTCCTGCCGCGCGATCGGTGCGCTCGCAATCGTACTACGAGAGCAAGCTGTGCGTGCTCGTCGCCGGTCAAATGGCGGAGCGCTACCTGTACGGCCCCGAACACGTATCCACCGCCGGCACCGAAGACATCGCCTCCGCGACCAAGTTGGCGTGCGACATGGTGATGAGACACGGGTGGAGCGAATTGGGACCGATCGCGCTCGCGGCGGAGTCGACCCGCGAGGAGGATTACCTGCGCGTCGGCAAGGAGAGTCAAATCGATTTGATTGCTCAAATGTCCGAGGAAATGAATTTATTAGTGTACAATGAAGTGCGAAAGACTCTCGTCCGAGCGTGCCAGCGCGCGGTGATGACCCTTCATGAACCCAAGAACAGAGAGATGCTCTTCACGCTTCGAGAGTCTCTTCTCACGGCGCGCGAGCTCACCGGCCGTCAGCTCACCAATGCCTTCGACAAGGCGGGCATCGAGCGCGAGCGCACGATGGAGGTGTGGGATCTCGCGTGGGGCGAACAAAACGAGGTGTACTGGGACGATTTAATGCTCTCCGTGTGGTCCAGCGAACCGGAGAGCGGGCGATTCTGGGAGCTCGTCAAGGATCAAATGCACGCCGTCGGCGAAACCGACGCCTCGACGGGACTGCCGCCCCTTCCCGACTGGGCGAGCAACTATCTCGGTCAAATGACCGACCAAGAGCGCGTCAACATCGCCATCACCCTTCCCGACGAAGCCGCCTCCAAATTCCTCGCCCAATCAGGCGGCGTTCCGAGCGAATACACCGAAAAACGCGCGCGCGCGGCCAGTCTCAAGGCGGATGCCGACCGCGCCGTCGAGGACGCGCGCCGCGCCGCCGAGGCTCGCGGCGACGCCTGATTCTCCTCGCGCACGCACTCACACTAGCGCTCGTGCGCCGTTCACGCCTCATCATAGACATTCAATACGATTCAAATCATCATTTCAACGCCCGCGCGCGCGCGCGTCCCCGCGCCCGCGCCCGCGCCGGCGCCTCTCGAAGACATCTGAGCTCGAATCACATCTCGCCTCCTCCGCACACGCCGGCGCCTCGCGCACGCGCGCGCCTCGTCGCACATGACGACGCACGATGTCCCGCGCGCGTCTCGCGCGTTCGATCCCGCGCGATTCGCCGCCATCGTGAAAAACGAGGCGAGCGGCGTCGTCGCCACCATGCGCTCGAATCAGCGATGGAATCCGAGCGCGGCGTCGAGCGCGCTGAACGCGTACGGATTGTACGGAAACGCGGACGCGTACGAAGACAGTGTTCATGACGCGCTGTTGGACGCCTTCGTGGCGCTGCGGAGCGCCGAGGCGCCCGCGAGAAGCGCGCACGATGAGAACGGGCGCGCGGGACGATTGGAAGCTGCGAACGATCGAACGAATTCGGACGCGCCGATCGCGGCCGTGGGGGAGGGGATGACGGCGCTGCGGTACCTCGAGCCGTTTTTAGACGTCGTGCGAAGCGTGGAGACGTCGGGGCTGATCACGTCGCAGGCGTTGAGCGCGATCTTGAAGATTTTAAAGAGCGAGTGCGTGAGCCCGGACGTCCCGGGCGGGCCGAGCGCGGTGATGCACGCCATCGCGGATGCGGTGACGCTGTGTAGGTTCGAGGCGACGAGCGTTGAGGACGATGACGCGGTGTTGAGTCAGATTTTGTACGTGTTGGTGGCGTGCGTGCGGTGCGAGAGCGGGTACGCGCTGAGCGACGACGATTTGTGCGACGTGTTTCAGGCGTGTTATCGAATCGGACATCAGAGCGGGAAAGAGACGCTGTTGTTGCGAGAACTGAGTAAACAGACGCTCAGTGAGATCTTGTATCACGTGAGTCAGCGATTGGGGGAGATTGTGACGGCGGCGGAGGAGGACGGCGACGCGGAGGGCAAGTCGAGGCGTTTGGTGGCGCCGAGAGACGCGGTGGTCATTCCGACCACGCCGACGCCGGTGGCGACGACGTCGACGACGACGGAGGACGGCGAGGAGGTGGTGGAGAGTCCGCACACCGCGGGACCGGGCGTGGACATCACCGCGCACGAACACTCGGAGAAGACGAGCGAGCCGTACGGATTACCGGCGTTGATTGAAATTTTCCGCTTCGCCACCAGTCTCATCGCGCCGGACACGCACGGTCGCGGATCGGAGGATGCGAATAGTCTGTTCGGTCTGAAGCTCGTGTCCATCATGCTCGACGCGAACGGCGCGTATTTCCGACAGAATCGCGCGTTGATGAAACTGGTCCTCGACGACCTCTCGAGAGCGTTGTGCGGCGTGGTAGTGTCGTGCTCGGCCAACGTCTTGGCGGCGGCGACGGCCATCATGACGTCCATTTACACCAACTTTAGGGAGGAGCTCAAGTTGCACTTGGAGGTGTTCGTGCGCATGGTCATTTTACCGCTGTGCTCGAGTCGCGCGGGCGTCGAGGAGGAAATTCAACGCGTCGCCCTCGAGGCGCTCGTGGATTTGTGCAAACACGAGCACTTCGCGACGGATTTGTACATGTATTACGATTGCGGTCTCACCAAACCGAACGTGTTCGAGGAGGTGACGAGCGTGTTGGCGCAATCGTCGTATCCGGGCGACGCAGAGCTCGGTCCCATGCACCTGTTGAGTCTCGAGGGTTTGCTCTCCATCGTGCAAACGGTGTCCAACCGAACGCCGTCGGCGACGCCTCGACCAACGTTTGATTTCACCAACACGACCGTCGTCGATCCGTGGTCGCTCGCGGACGGCATGAACGACTCCGGTCCAGCGCGGTTCGAGGCGCTCGCGAGAATCAAGTACTTCAAGTGTCGTTTACTCGGCGCCGCCGAACACTTCAATCGGTCGTACAAAAAAGGTCTCGCGTTCATGCAAGAGATTAAACTCTTGCCCGACCCGCTCGAACCGGCGGCGGTGGCGCGATTCTTAAAGTACGCCCCAGCCTTGGATAAGGAAGTCGTCGGCGACTACCTCGGTGAGCCCGACGAGTTCATCATCGCCGTCTTGGACGAGTACGCCAAGTTGTTTGATTTCCGCGATGTCACGCTCGATCGCGCGCTTCGATCATTCTTATCCGGATTTAAACTCCCGGGCGAGGCGCAAAAAATTTCGAGAATTCTCGAGTGTTTCGCCGCGCGATACTACGAGGCCAATCCGGACTCGGTCGCCGACGCGGACTCGGCGTACGTGCTCTCGTACAGCATCATCATGCTCAACACCGACCGGCACAACGCGCAGGTGAAGAACAAGATGACGCTCGAACAATTCATTCGCAACAATCGAGGGACGAATGGTGGGAAAGATTGGCCCGCCGAGGCGTTGGTGAACATTTTCGACTCCATCGTCACCGACGAGATCAAACTCGACGACGGCGGCGCGTCCAGTCTGACGCCGAGTCGGTGGGCCGACTTACTACGAGACGCGCGCGCGGGCCAAGGTGCGCTCTCCGCCGAGCCGGACGACGTCGAAGCCGCGCTCTACGACGGCGAACTCTTCGGCGTCGTCTGGAGCGCATCCACCACCGCCATCTCCGCCGTCTTCGAACGCACCTCCGACGACGACGTCTTACGGTCGAGTCTTCAGGGATTTCTCTCTATCGCCTCCATCGCGTCGGCGCACGGCATGTCCGACGTCCTCGACCAACTCGTCGCCGCGCTGTGCGCGTTCGCCAATCGAGGCTTACACAGAGAGCTCCACTCGCCCACGGGCGAACTCGCGCGTCCGCTCGTAACGTTCGGCGAGGACATCAAGGCGTGCGCGGCGTCGCGCACCGTTTTCGGCATCGCGCACAGATTCGGCGACGTCTTGGCGCGGGGTTGGTGCAACGTCTTGGATACGATTTTACGCATGACGAAGATTGGTCTCGTTCCCGAAGACGTCTTCTTCGCGGCGCGAGACGCCGAATCCGCGCGACGGGAGATTCACACCCCGCGTCTGCGAGACGCGCTCGCGGCCGAACGCGCGAAGGGATCGTCGCTGTTGAGGTCGTTTTCGGCGATGATTTCTGGCGACGACGGGAGAGACGACGCGCCGCCGCTCCCGCCGCCGACGGATGCGGAAAAGCGCGTCGAAGACGTCGCGTTAAAGTGCGCCGAATCGTGCAGAATCGGTGAATTGTTCTCGGATTCAAAATTCTTGGACTCGACGTCGCTGACGCATCTCATGCGCGCGCTCGTGTGGGCGGCGGGCGATCCGAGTCTCGTCGCGGCGACGCCGGACGACGAAGACGCGGCGTTGTTTTGCCTCGACGCCATGTTCGCCGTGACGACGCGCAATCACGATCGCGCGCGAAGCGTCTTACCGGTGTTGCTCAATTACTGCAAGGCGGTGATTCAAGCCTCCGAGCGTCCATCGAGGGCGTGCGAAGTCGTCGTGTTTGAGTTACTCGGCGCGTGTTCGTCGATGATGGCGTCTTCGTCGGCGGCGGCGGCGGCCGACGACGTCGCCGACGAAATGATGGGCGCGCTTCGTCTGTTATTCGCGCTCGAACCCGCGTGTGCGGATGCATATTTCGGTGGCATCGCTCACGAACTCGACGCCCTCATCGAAACGAGCGCCGAGCGCATCGCATCGCCGGCGAGTTGGGACGTGCTGTGTAAATTGCTCTCGGCGAGCGCGCGACACCCCGCCGCCGCGGAGAAGGGATTCGCGGGATTATCGAAAATCATGCGAGACGCCGAACGCGTGAACGCGTCTAACGCGCGCGCGTGTCTCGAAGCCGCGAGCGCGTTCGTCGATAGTGACGTCGGCGGGGATGAACGAAGCGTGGCGGCGTTGCAATTGCTCTCCGACGCCAACGCGGCGTTGTGCGGGTGGGCGTCGAGCTCGACGACGAAGGATGAAGACAAGGCGGAGATTATCGCGGGCGCGTGGGGGGACGTCGTGCGCGAACTTGGAAGGATTAGTTACGAGGACGCGCGCGCGGCGGTGCGAGACGACGCGGTGCTGACGTTACAGAGGGTGTTATTGGGCGCGAGAGAGCTCGACGCCGGCGGAGATTTATGGTTGACGACGTTTGATTCCGTCTTGTTCGCCACGCTGCGAGAACTGACGGAGACGGTCCGTAAGATGAAAGGAAGAGACGGCGGTGCGGCTGAAAACACGGCGCGAATCGCGGTGTCGTGCGTGACGAAGACGTTTTTGCAATACGCGTCCAAGATGCGCGACGAAGACGAAGACGCGTTCGCCGGCGCGCTCCTCGCCGTCATCGACGCCGCGTCGTCGCTTCAAAAACACGCCAAGACGGACGAACTCATCGACGCCGTGCCCGAAGCGATCAAAAACGTCCTCCTGGTCGTCTCCGCGAGCGACATCGTCGCGCGAGAGTCCGAGTTGTGGGGTAAAATGTGGGCGCGCGCGACCGCCGTCGACGCCGACTTGACGCCGGAAAACCTCGGGCTAGGCGTCGTCTCCTCCTCCCCCGAAGAAACCGACGCCGTTGCCCCGCGCGCGAACGAGATCGAACAACGGGTCACCAATTAGCGACGCCCGCGTGTAATTAATCAATGAAATCAGCATCACAACACGCCGCAATCCGCCACGACGACGCGCGTCAGAGGTTCCTCCGTCGTCCCGCCGGCGGGCACCGCGCACTCCTCGTTGATCCTCTCGATCACCTCCATTCCCTCCACCACCTCCCCGAACACCACGTGCTTCCCATCCAACTGTTTTAACGGCCCCTTAAACGTGATATAAAACTGTGACGTGTTCGAATTCTTTCCCGTGTTCCCCATGGCGAGCGTCCCCGCGCGCGCGTGTCTTCGCTTCAACCCTCTCGGGTCGTCCTTAAACTTTTTCCCGTACACCGACTCCCCGCCCGCGCCGTTCTGCATGGTAAAATCCCCTCCCTGCATCATGAAATCCTTCACGCATCGATGAAACCGCACGTTTTTATACGAATACGCGCATCCCGAGTCTTTGCTCGCGCCCCCGTCGCCTCGACACAACGCCTTGAAGTTTTCACACGCCAACGGCGCCTCCTCGTCGTACAGTTCAAAAACCACCCGCTCGCGCGTCGCGGGCGAGAGTTCGATCGGTCCTCGATCGTTCCACTCGTAATCGCTCGCGTATAACTCGGGCACGCGCGCGCGCTCGGACCCACCGAGCTCGTTGAGATTTTTGGAGGAAAATCCATACCGAAGGTTCGTCGCCTCGACGAAGGCTCGCGCGCGCGCGTGTTTCTCTCTCCGATCGTCGATATCGATGTCGATGAACGCGCGCGAGGGCATGGTGCGATGCGCGCGCTCGCGTTCGCGCGCGTCGACGCTGTGACGTCCCGGGACAGATGTTGTGCCATCATCCCGCGGCATCTGTCCCGGGACGTCACAGCGTCGACGCATGCGTGTGTTGGCGCGAAAACTCGCGAGGAGGTCTCTACGATCGTTCTCGTCCTCATCGTCCGTCGAGACGATCGGCGCGTTCGCGCGCGCGGCGTTACGAGCCGCGAATGCAGATTCCATCGCCGTCACCGCCGCCGATTCGTCCGAATCGTCCGCGCTCGCGCTCTCCTGGACGTACGGCGAACTCCTCGATCGAGTCGACGCGTTCGCGAGAACGCTTCGCGATTTAGGGTACACCGAATCGTCGGCGCCGTTGGGCGTGCGAGGACGAAACGGAGGGGAGGTTTTGGTGGCGTATCTCGGGACGGCGGCGGCGGCGACGCGCGCGCGAAGCGCGAAAACGAGCGATGATTTGAGAGCGGTGTTCGGCGATGGACGCACGCGAGGGACGTTCGTTCCGTTTGAAGACGCCGAGGCGGCGGGTGCGATCGTGGGGGCGCACGAACCGATCGCGTTCGACGGCGGGAGTCTTCGAGACGCGGTGATTCTCGCCGAGGCGGCGCGCGCGGCGTATCGACGCCGCGGCGACGAAGACGACGCCGCCGTCGAGGAATACTCAAAGTGTGACGACGCGATGTTTTATTTCGGTGGTTCGGAGAGACCGACTACGGGGATGACGCTGGTGACGCACGCGAGACGAGCGGGGGAGGCGTTGGGAATGTCGAGCGAAGACGCGACGTGCGTTCCGGTGCCGTTGGGACACGCGATGGGGTTCGGATTCGGCGCGTTGGCGACGCTCGCGAGAGGTGGACGGGTGGTGTTACCGTCGACGGTCGGAAGCGCTGGGGATGGGGCGAGGGCGAGGGATGCGATGTGTCAAGCCGCGCTCGACGCCATCGAGTCGGAGGCGTGCACGCTCGTCGTCGCGGATAGTCATCTCGCCGAGGCGGCGGCGGCGGCGAAGACGCCGACGACGCGTCTGAGGGGTGGATTCATCAAGGTGGGGTCGGGCGACGCGATCGGGGCGTGTGAACCGGTGAGTTTTTGGGACACGCAGTTGTTGACGGTGGGGACGCCGAAAAAGCCGCGCTCGTTGTAATGAACGCGTCAACCACACTCGTAGACATGCGCGCGATCGCGCTCGGCGCGCTCGGCGCGTCGGCAGTGATGCCATCGACGGTCCCGGCGTCTCTCGCGCGCGGTTCATTCGCGCGCGCGCGCCGTGCGACGCGTCCCCGGCCGTCCCCAAAGTTATCCAGGAAAAGCGCGTCATCCGTTTTCGAGACCTCTTGCCGCGCGCGCGCGCGCGCTTTGCGCGAAGACGGTCCTCTGAACGACGGCTCCGAGGACGATGACACCGGCGCGATCGATTCACGCGCGTTTTTCAACGCCTCGGTCGCGTTTTACGCCGTCATGACGGTCGGGGCGCAAACGCTGTGTGCATTCGCCGACATCCATCCGGACGTCATCGACGGCGCGTTCGCCTTCAACGTCGACGCGGGCGCGCTGTACACCGCGCCTCTCTTAGCCTCGCTCACGTTCGCGGTGACGCAATCGGAGAAGTACGAGTTTTTGCGAGAGGTGAGGGAGACGTTTGAGTCGCGCGTGCTCCCGGCGACGGCGCCGCTCGGCGTCGTCGGCATCTTCGGGTTGAGTCTCGGCGCGGGCGTCGGTGAGGAGGCGATGTTTCGCGGGTTTTTGATGCCTTGGGTCGATGGTCGATTAGAATCTCTCGGCGTCGGCGGCGACGTCGCGTCCGTCGCGGCGTTGGCGAGCACGTCGGCGGCGTTCGGCGCGTTGCACGCCATCACGCCGGCGTACGCGCTGTGGGCGACGTGGGCGAGCGTGTTGTTTTCGTTGGAGTACCTACGCGACGGTTTAGGATCCGCCATGTTCACGCACACGCTGTACGATTTTTTAGCCTTCATGTACGTCATAATCAGTTGGATGCCGGATCGAGAGGAGGCGGAGAGTAGAGATTAGAAATACAACGCGAAATTTAATTCTTCACGCGGGCACGGTGAGATGGAGCTCGCGAATGACGCGCGCTCGGTTCTCTTCCCACCACTGTTTCGCCAACTCATTGCTAAATATGCGTTTACTGAATCGAACGCGTTTCAAGAGCGTGCGCGGTCCGTCGGTGGCGAGCGTCATGAAGACGCCGTTCTCCACCTCTTCCACCCACTCGCGAGGCGGGCCTATGGCCGTGAACTCGCGAGGAGACGCGTGCGACGTCGTTTGTGTCGTTCGTGTCGTCTGTGCCGTCCTCTTCCTCGTCGCGCGTTCGGCGATGGCGTCGCGCGTGGCGCGCTCGAGAACGGCGTCTTCGTCGGCGAGACGCGAGATTTGCGTCTCGGCTTCGTCGGCGATTCGACGCGCGCGTTCGATGAATGATTCCGTCGGTTCGGAGGGTTCGGCGGGTGGCAGCGTCGGTTTCGGTTTCGACGGTTCGACCGGCACCGACGGTTTCGACGGTTCGACCGGTACCGACGGTTTCGGCGACGACGGCGTCGGTTTCGGTGTCGACGTCTCCTTCGCGAAATCCAACGTCTTCGTCGCCGTCGCCGCGCGCGTCTCGGACGCCGGCGCGCGCTCCTCGCGCGCGACAAGGTCACCCGAGGACTCTCTCTTCGCGCTCCCGATCGACGTCTTCGCCACGCCCTCGAACGTCGGACTCAACACCGTCATGAGCCTTCGCGTCATCTTTTCCGTCGTCCTCTTTGAATGCGCCGCCGGTCCCGTCCCCGCGCTCGTCCCCGTCCCGCTCCTGTCGCGCATCGCGCTGTACGACGACGTCGATCCGGTGTCCACGTGACTCGATCGCCGCTCGTCCATCGCCGTCGCGCGTTGATCGCCGCGCGACGCGCGACGCGCGAATTCGCTCGCCGCGCGCGTCGATTGGCGTCTCGCCGCCGCCGCCTTTTCCTTCGCCGTCATTCGCACCGCCTGAACCACGCACGCGCTCGACGTCGGTCCGCACGCGATGGCGAGCACGCGTCGTCCGCGAAGGGATTCAATCTCCACGGGCGACGGTTGGTCGCGATCGTTCTTTCCGAGCCCCAATCGGCCGCGTTTGCCGACGCCCCACGAGTAGACGCGACCGTCCCTGGCGGCGACGACGACGTGATTGTCCCCGCTCTCCACCGCGCTCACCGAACCGGTTTCGAAATCCGTCAAGCGCGTGAAGACGGTCGATCTCGTCGAGTTGTCCACCCTTCCCACGCACCCGGCGAGCCAGAGATCACCCTTGGACGTCAACGCGACGGTGTGGTGTTGGCCGCAACTCACGTGACACACCTCGCTTCCCGGTTGACCAATCTGTCCAGACGCGAGCGTCGGCGTCGACGCCGTCTCCGCGTCGCCCACGCCGAGTTGACCTGATTCACCGTCGCCCCAGGTGAAGACCTCACCGTCGAGAACGTCGAGATCGCCGTCGATGTCGGAAGACGCGACGACCACGCGCGAGGGCTCGCGACGGCGAGGCGCGACGACGGCGGCGGTGTGCCACACGCCGCACGACACGCGCAGAACGACGCGACCGTCGGTGGCAAAGGCGTCCAGAACGCGAGGCGCGCGTTGACTCTCGCGATCACCGTGCCCGAGGGCGTGAAACGACCCTTCACCCCAGGTGTAACACGCGCCGGTTTCGGAGACGCACGCCGTGTGACACGGCCCGCACGAGACTTGAACCACCTTGACCCCCGCGAGCGATGACGAACGAGGCGAACGCGCGCCCAGAGCGAAGACGTCGTCGAAGGAAACGGTCGTCGGAAACCACGAGACGCCCCGCGCGTCCGGTCGACCGAGTAATCCCGGCGCCGCGTTCGCGTCGCCCCACGCGCGCGCGTCGCCGCCGCCGTCCGCCGTCGACGCGCGAGACTTCGCGTCTCGCACGATGGCGATCGAGTGCGCGGTCCCGCACGCGAGCGCGATGGCGACGCCGTCGACGTCCACGCGAGCGGGCGAAGGGGCGTCCCGTCCGCTGGGAAGACCGAGTTTCCCACCCTTGCCCTCGCCGAGCGCGTACACGGCGCCGGCGCGCGTGCGCAGCAACGCGTGTCTCGATCCGAGCGCAATCTCGACGACATCGAGCGTGTTCATCCCTTCGATCGCGCGCGGTTCATCCACGCGTCGCCACCGCTCGCTCCCGACGACGAAACCTCCACCGGACGTGCTCTCCGCCGCGCCCGCCGGCGTCGCGTCCGCCAACCAGCCCCATCGATACGCCTCGTTCGGTTCGCTCGAATCCCTTCCCATCACCCTCTCCGACGGCGTCTCATCGCGACCTCCGACCGACGACTCGCGCACTCGCCCCCCTCGCTTAAACTTTCCGATCGCTCTCGCGACGGTGACCGCCGCGCCCATTCCGTCCGTCGCGTCGCCGCCGGCGCGCGCGCGCGCGTTCGCCTCCGCGCCCATCACCCCTCCCCGCACCCCTCGCGCCTCTCTCGCTAAATTCTCGATTCCCAACACCCACGCGTCTCTTTCAAACTCGCTCTCGCACACGCAGTCCCACGTGCGCGTCACCGCGCCCCCCGCGTCGGCGTACGCGATCGAAAAACTTTTCAAATCATCTTCGGCGTCTCTCGCGCGCCTCTTTCGAAACACCTCCGTGTGTCGTCCCTTCAACACGCGCTCGACGCGCGAAAACTCGATCGAACGCTCCCGTCCGCGTCGTCCCGCGTACGTCAGCGCCGTCGACGTGCACTGCGCGAAGACGACGTGCGGGCTCGAGCGTCGACAAAATTTCATGAGCGGCGCGCCTCGCTTCACCGCCACCGCCGCTTCGTCCGCGGTGATCTCGCGCATGTCGTGCGTCTACGCGTACACGTTTACGTCTCGCGCATGACGTGCGCGAACGCGACGCGCGCGCGCGTGTGCGGATGCGATGATGATTTCATGATTGTTTCGCGCTTTTTCATACATCTTCGGGAAGACGTCTCACGACGCCGAGGGTGAATTGACGCGTGACGGCGTCGAGAGACATCGATGCATCATCGATCGAGGACGACTCCTTCGCGACGTGGGCTCGACATCTGGCGCGGAATCGCGCGTCGACGGCGGTCTCGTAGTCTTTCTCGTCGTCGGCGTCTTCGGCGCGGCGTCGCGGCGTCGCGGACCCCTCGGTCGAACGTCTCGCCGTCGTCGTCGCTCGTCTCGCGCGAGTCGAGTCGCGATGACGTCGCGCGATGTCATCGCGCGGCGTCGCGCGTTCGAGTCGGCGCACCATCTCGCGAAGCGCGCGCACTTCCTCGGAGACGGCGGCGATTTTCGCATCCATCGCGCGTCGCGTCGTCGGCGTCGTGGGACGAGGCGCGCGCGCGGAATCTCTCGGACGCGCGTCGTCGTCGTCTCTCTCGGTCGCGACGCGCGCGGACGTCGTCGGCGGCGTCTGCGTCGTCGTCGTCGTCGGTCGCGAAGATGCGCTCGAATTCATGAATCACGCGCACGTCGCGCGCGAGCGCTCCGAGCGCGCGCTCGACGCGTACAAACCGACGCGCGAACACCGTTCCCTCGCGATTCCACCGCGCGCGCGTCGCGGCGTCGCCGACGACGCGCGCGTCGAGCACTCGCGCGCGCGCGGCCGATGCCATCGCGTTCGAGGGACTCCTTCTCGAGTCATGAACCCTATGAACGAATCATGACTCTCCAATGAGTCCCCGCGCGCGCCCGCGCGCCCGCGCGCGCCCGCGCGCGCGTCGGCATCGCGCGACGCGCGTCGATCCCGTCCGACCCCGCGCGCGAGAGGAAGTGGAGGTACGTCTTCGCGCGCGCGTCTTCGCGGTGGAATCGCGAGAGAGAGAGAGAGAGAGAGAGAGACGAAAGAAAGACGATGGCGCGTCCAACGGCTGGGATTTCTTTCCCCCGGGAACGAACGCCGTCGTCGACGCGAGACGCGACAAAAAACGCGCGATGACGCGCGGGACGTGCGATTGACGAGTGCGTTCGACGCGACGCGCGCGCGCAGGGACGATGCCGACGATGATGACGACGACGAACGCGCGCGACGAAGACGACAAGGAGAATCGATTCGCGGCGCGAGGGACGAACAAGTCGACGACCGGGGAAGGGTCGAGCGCGCGCGTGGGGGAGAATGGCGCGCGTGTGAGGGCGGTGGAGCGATCGTCCGGGTCCGGGGTGACCAAGGAGTGGAAATTGGAGGATTTTGACATTGGGAAACCGTTGGGGAAGGGAAAGTTTGGGTCGGTGTACTTGGCGCGGGAGAAGAAGAGCAAGTATATCGTCGCGCTCAAGGTGCTGCATAAGACGCAGTTGTGCGCGTCGCACGTTGAGCATCAGTTGAGGAGGGAGATTGAGATTCAATCGCATCTACGACATCCGAATATTTTACGGTTGTACGGGTACTTTTACGACAACACGAGGGTGTTTTTGATTCTCGAGTACGCGGCGTTGGGCGAATTGTACAAGGAGTTGCAACGCGCGAAACGGTTTAGTGAGCGGAGGAGCGCGACGTACATCGCGTCTCTGGCGCGGGCGCTGATTTATTGTCACAAGAAGCACGTCATCCATAGAGATATCAAACCGGAAAACTTGCTCGTGGGCATCAAGGGCGAGTTGAAGATTGCCGACTTTGGGTGGTCGGTGCACGCGCCGAACAGTCGTCGACAGACGCTCTGCGGGACGCTGGATTACTTACCGCCAGAGATGGTGGAGGGTCGAGATCACGATTACGCCGTCGATGTGTGGTCTCTCGGCGTGTTGGCGTACGAGTTCCTGGTCGGGACGCCGCCGTTCGAGGCGGAGGGGCACAGCGAGACGTACAAGCGCATCTTGCGCGTCGATTTACAATTTCCTTCGTACATTAGCGAAAACGCCAAGGATCTCATTCGGAGCTTGCTCGTCAAGGAACCGGCCGCGCGCATACCGCTCAGCAGGTTGTTGGACCACCCCTGGATCAAGGAGAACGCTTCGCCGAACGGGATTCCGCTTCCGGAATGAAGCGCTCGTTCGCCGCCGCCGCGATTAGACGCGCGCGCGAACGACATCACATACACGACATTCGTAACACTCTGAGGTGGGACACTCTCACGCACATGTAATACTCTGAGACGGGACACTCTCACGCGCGTGTAATACTCTGAGACGGGACACTCTCACGCGTACCCCATCGCTCGTCGCACGCCCTCGATTATTCGCGACGCCTCGGCATCCTCGCGAACGGCGCGATAAAACGCCGCGCGGTCGCTCGACGCGCGCGTGTAATGCTCGTTCTTCGCCAACTCGGCCGCGGACCACGTCTTGGTGTCGTGCTCGGCCACGAGCGCTTTCATCGCCGCGATGCTCTCGCGCGGAAAGCCTAGAAATCGCAACGCCCGATCGATCGTCTCTTGGAAATTCGATTCGAAATCCTCCAAGCGCACGTTTAGACACCTCTCGTCTCGTTCGCACGCCTCGTGCGTCAGCGCAAGCATTCTGATTTCGTCGCCCGAGAATCGCCACTCGGCGTTGACGGCTTGCGCGGGCGTCGCCGCGGCGAGAAACGCCTTGATTGTGTTCCCTTCAAGCTCGTCTCGCGCGCTCGTGAGCCAATCTTCGTCCGGCGGCGCGCGACGATGGTACAACGCGCCGCTCACGAGAACATCGAGCGGATCGCGCACCACGTGCGCCACGCGATACTCGCGCGCGCGAGTCGCCTCGAGGAGAGAATCGTCAAACTCGGACACCTCGCCGTCGAGCAAGTACTCCGGCACGGACGCGCCGAAGTGGTAATCGAACACGATGTCTGCGCGATCGAACGTTTCCCTGAGCTCATCGCGACGACGCGCGTCGATCGGACGCTTTCGTCGCGCGAGTTCGTCCTCCGCCGCGCGCGCGTCGAAAAACGCGTACGAAAAATTCTTCGCCAACGTCGAAAACACATCCCCCGTGAGCGCCGTCCCCGTCTTGTGATGCGTCGCGACGAATCGAACGAATCCATCGACCCGTCGCGCTCGACGCAACATCGCGTTCGGATACGTCACCGTCCCGTTCGAATGCATTCGACCCCGCGCCCGTCCGAGCGCCGCCGCCGCGACGTCCTCGAGCGCGCGTCTCGAGCTCGCGCACGCGTACGGCGACCGCGTCGTCTCGGCGCGCGACCACGCGTGGTGAGACGTCGCCAACCAAAGCATCATGGCGATCGCGCTTCCGAGCGCCGCGCTCGCGGCGGCTTGTCGCGCGCTCGCGTCGTCCGAACGTCTGTCCCGGTGCTGGTGGTGCTGGGGGACGTGGTGCGCGCGGGACGTCATCGCGATGTCGTTCGCGCGCGAGAGACGCTCGTCGCGACGGTTCGACGCGTGACGTATTTTCGCTCTCGGTGCGCGCGTTTTGACGCGCCGAGCGGCGGTGGGGTGTGCGGGAACGCGCGCGGTGTCGAGTTTTCTCGACACCTCGGAATGTGAACAGTCCCCGGCGGGAATACGAAGTACATACTACAATACCGGCGCTACGGACTTGGTTGGCGAAACGCGCACCGCCTCGTCGTCACCGTTTTTGGTGTCTGATGTTTTTCATCGTGAAGTAGGCGACGAGAATCCAAACCCCGACCAAACCGAAGATGGCGCCGACGTTGGAGGCGAGCGAACCGCTGACGCCGTAAAATTCAGAAATGTCCATGAGCGTGCCGTCGTCGTCCACGAACACCTTGGGCGCGTCGTCGCCGAAGTGGTTTCGCATCTGCGCCTGCCATCCGTAGCGAACGAAGAGGGTGTGTCGATACCACGCCCATCCTTTGGGAATGCTCGCGACGCGGATGATCAATCCCGAGAATAAAAGTTGGACCACGTTGTACACCGGGAGTAACGTGTTCGCGGCGTCCATGTTGGGCGCCACCGCGGCGCACACGTACGCCAACGCGATGCCGCACATCATGACGCCGTAGTTGATGATCCAAAAGTAGAAGAAGTTGCCCTGAATGGCGCACCCGAGGAATAGCATCATCTGTCCGACGAGCGACACGGGAATGGCCAAGACGCCCTCTTCGATGATTTTGTACGCGATGTACGACACGAGCGGGTAGACGCCGTCATCCATCTCGCGATAAAACATCGCGCGCTCGAGGACGACGGATGGCATGTAGCCGCTCGCTTGAAACGACGGAAGAATGTTAATCATGGAGAGAAGACTGCCGACGTTGAGCTGCGTCGATTGATCCTGCGCGGCGCCGGTGGGCGCGCCCACTTTCCAGAACAGCGACATCTGCACGAGACCGAACAGAAACACCCCCGCACTTCTCGCGGCGACGAAATCCGCACACCCGTAATTGTAACGCGTGCGATACTTGAGCAGAGTGAATATTTTGGAAATCGGGCCGCGCGTCGTCTTCGGTTGCGGCGGCTTCGGAAGCACCCTTCTCGCCTTGACCTCTTCGATGAACGCGACGTTACGTCGACCCTCGTCGCTCGTCTCGAACGCCGACACGAAATCGATGTCCTCGGAGGCGACGGTGGCGACGAGGAAATCCGCCAAGTTGTACGACTGATCGTAATCGTACCCCAATCCTTTAAAGTAGGGCGTCGCGGCGTCCAACCCGCTCGTCCCCGAGTACAACGGCCCCGAGTACACCACCCGTCCCTTCTTCAGCATCAACAGCGTGTCGAAATACCTGAACGCCTCCGACGTCGGCGAGTGAATCGTCGCGATGACGTTGACGCCGTCGTTCGCCAATCGTTTCAACATTTGCACGATGCCCAGACTCGTCGCGCTATCCAACCCGCTCGTCGGTTCGTCGAGAAACAACACATCCGGATCCGTCACGAGCGCCAACGCCACGTTCGTGCGTTTACACTGCCCTCCGGAGATACCGCGATTCAACGCGTCGCCCACGACGACGTCTCCACACTCCGAGAGATCCAACTCTTCGATGATCGTCGGCACCCGCGCGAGAACGGCTCGCCGTTCCTCCTCCGTCCTCGCGCGTAATTCCGCCCAATAACGCAGCGTCTCTCGCACCGTCAACATCGGCAACAGCGTATCGAATTGTTCCACGTACGCGGCGCACGCCTTGAACGTCTCCTTGGACGCAGGCACCCCGCCCAGCGTCACCCGTCCCGAAGTCTCGCCCGCCGTGACTCGGGAACACATGACATCCATGAGCGTCGTTTTCCCCGCTCCCGACGCCCCCATGAGCGCGTGGACGCGCCCGCGTTCGAACGCGGAGGATACCCCTCGTAAGAGCGCGATCGTCTCTTCCCCGCGTCGCTCGGAGGCGTCGCCATCGCGCGCTTTCCCATCGCCATCATCACCGCCGCCGCCGCTCGCCTTTGCATTTTTGACGACGTACGTCACGTCGTCGACGACGACGTCCACCGCGTGACGCGACGACGACGTCGACGACATCGCGGGCATCGACACCGTCACCGCGCCTCTCGGCGACGCGCGCGAGGGAGACATCCGCGTCGATGGAATGACGTCGACGAGTGTCGCGTCTTTGTTGGTTTATCTTTCCATTCGAATACGTACTGGTCGTCACACCCCTGTTTACGTATTGAGCTCACGCGATACTGGATGTGACTTGAAAAGAAATGCATCGAGAGATTACTCTTTTTTGTGAACGCGTCATCGGCTCTCCATGTCTCTCACTACGACTCTCGTGCCCATCCATCGATCGTCGCGTGTTTATCGCCAAGGGGAGGGATTAGTCGTGCGATTCGAACGGCGACACACGTCGGCGTCCGTGGACGCGCGACGCGCGCGCGCGGAGCCTCGGTCGCGCGCGCGAGGCTCGTGCGTTTTCGTCCGCGGTCTCGCGCTCGCCGCGCGCGCGAGAGAGAGGAGAGACTCGACCGCGAGGGCGCGAGAATCGGATCGAGCGCGATCGGTGGCGTCGCGCCGTGGGGACGCTCGTCGTCGTCGACGCTCGAAAACGGCCGTGAGAAAGTCTCGAGGACGGTGGGATACGCGCGTCGCGCGCGCGAGCGAACGAAGGGTGGACGAGGACGAACGCGGTGGTCGATCGAGACGCGGGGACGATGAGCCTGACGGTGACGCGCGCGACGCTGAACACGGACACGCCCATCGTCGGCGTTGAATTAGCGCCGTACATCGTCACGCGTAAGAGCGATGGAACGTCCACGACGGAAGACATCGGACGGGAGAATCCGCATGAGGGGAGCTGCGTGCGGTATCGATGGTTTCGGTCGGGGAAAAAGACGCGCATGAGCGTGTGTTCGGTGCATCCGGCGGAACAGGCGACGCTGTTGAACGTGGCGACGAGAACGTATCACTGTGATTCGGAGTGTTTTAAGTTTGCGTGGAGAGAGTGGAATCGGAACAGGATCGCGAACGGGGAACCGTTTCCGACCAAGGCGGAGCGCGCGCAGTCCAAGGACGATCTCGAGGGATGGAAGGCGGCCAAGGCGGAGCGCGCCGAGGAGAAACCGGACGAGAAGAAGCGCGTGGAACCTTGGATCGAGGTGTGTCAGCAAAGAAATTATACGGTGTCGGCGGACGACGTCGGTCACGTGCTCAAGCTAGAGGTTGTTCCGGTGGACGCGAAGACTGGGAACGAGCAGGCGCAGCCGCAAAACGTCATCACGGGCAGAGTGATCCCGGCGCCGGAGCCTCCGAGGAGAAATTTGGTGAAGATCGCGCACAATAGCACTCCAGAGCCGCGGACGTTCACGACGGCGACGTACAACGTGCTCGCTGATTTGTACTGTAACAGCGACATGTACGGGTACGTGCCGGATTGGGCGCTGGCGTGGGCGTATCGTCGACAAAACATCCTGAAGGAGATTGTCAACTACAACGCGGACATTCTGTGTTTGCAGGAGGTACAATCTGACCACTACGAGGAATTCTTTCAGGGTGAGATGGCCAAGCACGGATATGCGTCGGTGTACAAGAAGAAGACGGCGCAGGTTTTCAGCGAGGGGAAATTCGTCATCGACGGGTGCGCGATTTTCTTCAAAAAGGACAAGTTTGCGTTGATAAAAAAGTACGAGGTGGAGTTCAACAAGGCGGCGTTGAGTTTGGTCGAGTCTTTGGGCGGAGCGACGCAGAAGAAGGATGCCCTCAATCGATTGATGAAGGATAACATCGCTCTCATTGTCGTCTTGGAGGCTTTGGACGTGGATCAGCAGCTCTTGAATGGCAAACGACAGCTGCTGTGCGTGGCGAATACGCACATTCACGCCAACACCGAACACAACGACGTTAAGTTATGGCAGGTGCACACCTTACTCAAAGGTTTGGAAAAGATTGCGACGTCGGCTGAGATTCCGATGGTGGTTTGCGGAGATTTCAACTCGGTTCCGGGATCGGCGGCGCACTCGCTGCTGTCCACGGGTCGCGTCCCCAACGATCATCCGGAGCTCGGAATCGATCCGTTTGGCATCTTGCAACCGTCGACCAAACTGTCGCATCCGCTTCCGCTCGTGTCCGCGTACACCAACCTGCACAAACCGTGCTTGGATTCTGACGCGCTCGAGCGCCAGCGCGACCGCGTCGACGTGATCGGTGAGCCCTTGTTCACGAACTGCACGAAGGACTTCAACGGCGCCTTGGATTACGTCTTCTACACAGAAGATACCCTTGCACCGGTGAGCGTGCTCGAGTTGCCGGGCGAGCGCGAAGTTCGCGCCAAGTACGGCGGCTTGCCGAACACGCAATGGTCGAGCGACCACGTCTGCCTGATGACAGAATTCCAATGGGGAGCGCGCATGGACCCAAGCATGCAGGGACAACGTTACATGTGAGCGTTTGGTGTCGAGCGAACCGGAGAGAGAGTACATTACACAAAAAGCGAAAAAAAACACGAAAAAACACAAATTCATGTTAGCTTAGCGTTTTCCCTCATTGTGATTGAACAAGCAAATTACAACACTCAATACATACGACGTCGACATCTGGTTGGTCACTCGCTCACTTCGCGATCGATGGATGAAAATACGTTTGCTTTCTTGACGCTCGTCCTTCGGGGGTGGCGCCCCCAACGTCGCCTTTGAGCACTACGTCGACGCCCTTCACGCCTCGCGCCGCGCCGCGAACACTCCAATCCTTCAACTGTTCGAGGTGCGCGCTCTCCACCTTTTCGAGCAAATCGTCGAGTCTGAAGAGCATGATGTCGAGGATAACGCTCTCTTTTCGAGTCTGCGCGTCCGTGCCCAACGATTTGAGTCTAGTCATGCGCTCGGATTTAAGATCGTCGCGAACTTTTTGCAACTCATCCGCCACGTTGGATAATCCGCAGCTCAGACACGCGGTTACCAACTCGTCCACCGTGCACATCCCGCTCGCGTGCGCGAACCCGACGAAACTTCGAGGCGCGAATTTCGGTTTCGACCCCGAGAGGCTCGTGGACGACACCGGCGAGCCCACGTCGTCGGAGACGGAGAGGTTGGAATTCGTTCTGGCTACTTCGCCGAGGGCGCTTCGCGCGCTCCTTCTCTTCACGGACCCACTGCCCTTCGCCGACGGAGACGGCGTTCCGTCAGCGTCGCTATCGCTCACCTCTAAAGTAGCGAGATCATCGAACGCGGCGCTGAGCTTGGAATACGATTCCGTCTTTGACATGCCACCGTGAAAGCTCGATTCCGCGCTCAACGCGCCCTCCTTGGCCAACTCGGCGTGCAGGGTGTTGAGCACCAGATGCGCCTTGACCTCGTCCTTGTATTGTTGTCCGTTTTGAACCGTCACGTCTGTGGACGAAATCGGCGATTCGCCCGGGGACTGCGCGCGGTAATTCGCGGAACCTCGATGAACGGATTGCTCGGCTTTCATGGCGAGCCATTGCTTGAGCGTCTGCACGTCCTCCGGCGTCAACATCTCCGTCAACAATCCCACCGTGTGACGCTCCAAACTCTCTTGCATCACGAGTGCCTTCAATTGTTTTCGAGCGACGGTCTCCATGCCCTTGGGCACGCGCAACGAGTCGCCCCGAGCGACGTGCGCGGCGGCGCCGCCTCGCCGCAAAAAACTATGCGTGATCGCCTGCGCGGCGTTGATCCGCTTCGCCGGATCGAGCACGAGCAATTTCGCCACGAAATCCCGCGCGTGTTTACCCACGGATTTATCCATCGGCTCGTACTCCCCTCGTAGCACCTTGTACAGACCCTCCACCGAGTGTTCGAACGGCATCTTCCCCGTCGTCAAAAAGTACGCGAACACCCCCACCGCCCACATGTCCGCCGCCTGTCCGTACTCTCGTCGCTCCTCCACCTCGGGCGCCTGAAACAACGACGTCCCCAACGGTGGTTGATTCCCCAACCGTTCCTCTCGTCGCAACGACGCCGCGCGTCCGAAATCAACCAGCGTCAACCGCGCGTCTCCCAAATCGTCCTCTTTGCTCCGCACCACGACGTTTTCGTGCTTCAAATCTCGAAACACCACCCCTCGCGAGTGCACGTGCGCCACCGCGTCCACCAACTGACGCAACAACTCGTGTCGAACGTTCGCCTTGCGTCCCTCGTCCAGATCATCCCGTCCGTCCAATCGCACCAAGAAGCGCACCAGCGTCTCCTCGCCCGCGTATTCCATCACCACGCGAACCTCCGACGACGTCTGATACGCCTTGATCACGCCCACGACGCTCGGGTGACGCATGCGCGACAACATCTCCAGCTCCACGTACGCCTCTCGCCGTCTCGCGCTCGCACCCAGCGCGCCTATGTGCGTCTCCTTCATCGCGCATCGTCTCCCCGTGGCGCGCTCGACGCACGCGTACACCGTGCCCTGCCTTCCCACGCCGAGCTTTTCCAGGCGCTCGTACTCGTCCTCGAACCGCGCGTTAAAATCGATCGTCGCGAGCGTCGACGCGTCGAGCGGCGGCGTCGCGCCGGACGACGGCGCGCATCCCATGGGAAACGCGCGCCCGACTGACGCGGTCGACCCGACCTTTGAGTGCGTTTTCGACGATGAACGCGTCGCGCGACGCGCGATTCGAGTCGATGACGAGCGCGTTCGGTGATAAAAAATATACATGGTCATCACACGGTCGCGCGCGTCGTCGTCGCGAACGCATCGCGACGCGTTCGTCGGTCGATGAAGTCATTCATTCACTTTTTACGACGTCTTCTTCGCGCGCGTCGCGCGTTTCTCCGCCGCCATCGCGTCGCGACGCTCGGCCCACTCGCGCGCGGCGTGCGCCTTATCGAAGGTTAATCCCGCGTTTCGTTTATACGGCCTGAGCTCGTGAAGCACCAGGGCGAGGACGGCGACGACGACGGAGACGTAGATGACGCGCGAGACGTCGGCGTCGAGTCGACCGGCGATGCGTTCGCACGCGCAGATGCCGACGCAGGCGACGAGGGAGAGGATGAACCCGATGTATTGACGGAAATAAAATCCGAGCGTCGACATGTCGCGCGCGCGCGCGAGGTGCGACGTCGCGTCGGGGTGTGCGGCGGCGATGAAGGCAGAATTGAGAGAGAGGCTGCGTGTGTGAATCCTGTACATGAATTGGAAAAAGAAATTAAAATGAATCACTCGGCCGGAGGCGCCGCGGGAGTCCCTTCGCCGCCCCATCCCCACAAGAGCTCGCCCGTGGGACGCTCGGCCGCCATCTTTTGCATCCACCCGCCCGGGGTGGGACCGGCGATGCACGGATGTTCGACGCGCGCGTCGCCGTTCGGCGCGCGGTGCACGCGAATTCTGTACCACGGATTGTTGAGCATGCCCATGACGTTCCACGTCGGACGTTCGTCCATTTTGTTCATCGATTGATCGACGGCGCGAAAGCACACCTCGACGCACTTCGGGTCGAGGAGTTTCTCCACGGGAACCTCCATGGACCAGTGGCACCAACACCAGTGACGCGCCTTGTCGCCCGAGCCAAAGTCGGCCCACCGCGGTTGCTCGCGTACGTTGATGTCGGCGAGTTGCCAACTCAATCCCTGATCGAACGAGAGTTCGGCGCGAATGACCTTGCGTCCACCGCCGCTGTACGCGTATCCGCGGAACTCGTACGTCTTTTTTGATTTCGGAATGATTTCCTCGGGCGCCGGGTACGCGATGGCGCCGTTAATGTTGAGCTGGTTGATGATGAACTCTGGCTTGAACCACCAACCCTCCTCCGTCGCGCGCTCGGCGTCCACGGGCGGAGGCAAGACGCGATTGTCGTTAAAGTGATAAAAGTTGTTCGACTCGCGATCCGTCACCTTGATCTCGGTCAAAAATTTAATCATTCGACCGCCGATGTATCCCGGAATGACGACGCGCACGGGAAATCCGTGATCGGGATGAAGTCTCGCGCCGTTTTGTTCGTACGCCACGATGACGTCGCACGTGGGATCGAGCGCCGTTTCCATGTCGATGGACGTCCCGTACGATCCCGGACCACCGTCTTGATCGGGATAATCCCTGGGCAATTCCTTTTGAGGTCCGCTCAGACACACGTACCGCGCGCCGGGACCGGGTTTATAGATTCCCGCCCTGTTCAACAACACTCGCAGCGGTACCCCGGTCCAATACGTGTTCCCCACCGCGCACGGTCCCCAACTGAACCCAACGGATTGCTTGATCAAGTTTTGCTCCTTGCGTCGATTCCCCGCGCACACGATTAAACACGGAAACGTATCCGCCGGCATCTTCGACAACTCATCCATGCCGACGGAGTACGGTTTCGGCACGTTCCCGCACACATCGATCGAGTGCGTCTCCCACGACAACTTGGGCACCGCACCGTGATTACGAACGATGTGTAAATTCACGGGCGAGATGAACCCGTAATCGATGAGTTCGGGCAGCGACGCCTCGACGTTGAACGGGTGTTTCCCCGTGAGTCGAATGAGATTCGGATGCCGCTTCACCCAATTATCCGGCGTTTTCTCGTCTCTCTCGTCCACGCTCGGGTACTCCTGCGCGAGATACCTCGCCTTTTTCGCCTCGTCGGCGTGCTTCGCGTTCGCGCGTCCATCCGGCGCGAAATCCACGGCCTCGTCGTCGCCCTTCCCACCCTTACCGTTCGCCATCACTTTCCCCGCGATCGCCCCCGCGGCGCCCGCGACGACGGCCACCGCGACGTTCGCCATCGCGATCGAACGACACGCGCGTGACGAACGACGCGAGCGTCACTAAAAGTCGAGACGAAGCGAACGCGCGCGCGTCTCGCGTCCCCGCGGGCCCGGGGCGCAAGAGACATCGTCATCGTCATCGGCCCGTCGATCGAGCGGTCGACCGAGGTCGTGTGCCGTTTCACGTCTTTTCGGGACATGGTCGAAAAGACCACTTCTCTACGAGGGACGCCGACCCCTGGCGCGGGGGGTCGGGGCGCGTGGGGGT
>MDTE01080862.1_pt1 | contig 31303 bp, 39 predicted proteins | sample 811231 | NCBI WGS metagenome assembly MDTE01 (sample SAMN05326651, study PRJNA326480) | marine metagenome | isolation source: seawater | place: Indian Ocean: Red Sea | collected 2010 | reverse complement strand
TGCATTAAAAACTCTCTCTACTAATCCCTTTAATTATTTGATTATTCCAAGAATATTGGCTGGGCTGATTTCATTACCTTTTCTTGTTTTTATAGGTGATATTATAGGAGTACTTGGCGGATATTTAATTTGTACCCAAGTATTAAATTTCAATCCGACGGTTTATTTACAAAATACATTTAATTTTGTTCAATTTTTAGATGTTTTTTCCGGACTTGTTAAGGCATGTGTTTTTGGATTTATTATAACATTTATGGGATGTTATCATGGCTTTAACGCAAAAGGAGGCGCTCAAGGGGTTGGAATGTCAACAACATACTCTGTTGTATCTTCATCTATATTAATTCTTTTAACAAATTACATATTAACATCACTGTTTTTTGATTTATGAGAAGATTAAAAATTAATATTAAAAACTTATCAAAAAGTTTTGGTAAAAAAAATGTTCTTAAAAAATTAAACCTTAAGATATACGAATCTGAGTCTTTGGCAATTATTGGGGAATCAGGATCTGGTAAATCGGTGCTTACAAAATGTATAGATGGTCTATTGGACTATGATTCTGGGTTTGTATCTTATGAGGAAGTAGAAAATGTAAAGAAATTAAATTCTAAAAACAAAAATGCTTATATGTCCAAATTTGGAATACTTTTTCAAAATGCCGCTTTATTTGATAGTTTAACAATTGAAGAAAATTTGAGATTCGCAAAAAAAGATTGTAATTTTTCAAAAATCTTAAGTGATGTTTCTTTGCCTAAATCTATACTCTCAGAATATCCTTCAAATTTGTCTATCGGGGTTCAAAAAAGAGTTGGATTAGCCAGAGCAATTCTTAAAGAACCAGAAATTCTTATTTTAGATGAACCAACTACAGGATTAGATCCGATAATTGGAAGCCAAATCATTTTGCTTATAAAGAAACTTGTTAAGAAAAATAAAATAACAACCATCACTGTCACTCACGATATGGAAAGTGTTTACGAATTTTCAGATTATACTGCATTTATTAAAAATGGAGATATATCATGGTATGGTAAATCAAAAGATATTTTAAAAAGTAAAAACAAAGCTTTAATTAATTTTATTAATGGAATTTATTGATTCTGGAGTCAAGGTTGGACACATACCTAATTTTTGATTTTACAATTCTAGCATTCATACTTTTGTCTGCTTTTTTTTCATTCTGGCGAGGATTTTCACTGGAATCTTTGTCACTGTTTACTTGGATAGTTTCCTTTATAGTTTCATATAATTTTGGTGGAAACTTTGTAAATAGTTTTAACAAATTTTTTGATAATTTGTTGGTTTCTAATATTATCTCATACCTTTTAACATTTATCATAGTATTTTTTTTTCTTTCATTCTTAACTCAGAAGTTTTCAATATCAGTAAAAAAAAGTTATATAGGAATAATTGACAGAACGGCTGGGTTTTTTTTTGGAATTTTGCGAGGTTATCTGTTAGTAAGTCTTTGCTTATTTGCTTTCCACTATTTTTTTAAAGAAAAAAAAATTCAATGGATTGATAAATCAAAATTTAATTTTATCATACTAATTACCAATGAAAAAATCCTGAATTCTATCAGTAATGAGAACCAATTAGCAAAAAAGTTTAGAAAGGAAATTGAAGAAAAATCTGAAAAATTATTTGAAAAAAGCATTGATTCACATATAAAACTAAAGAAAACAATTGATGAAAACTCCAAAACCTACAATGAGAGCGATAAAAAAAGCTTGGAATATATAATAGAAAACGCGGACTAGTGTGAAATATTTTTTCTCAAAAAAAAAACCTCAAGAAGAGTGCGGCGTATTTGGAATATCAAATCATTTTGATGCTGCCAAACTAACAGTTTTGGGACTTCATGCCCTACAGCATAGAGGTCAAGACTCTGCAGGAATGGTGACCTCAGATCACAATAATTTTTTTGCACACAGAGGAATGGGACATGTATCAGAAGTTTTCTCAAATGACAAATTATTTAATGAGCTAAAAGGAAAAATGTGTATTGGTCATAATAGGTATGGAACTACAGGTGAATCTGCACTAAAAAATGTACAACCTCTATTTTCGGAATTAAGTATCGGTGGAATAGCAATAGCTCATAATGGAAATTTAACTAATACCCACAAACTAAAAGATCAATTAATAAAATCTGGTTCAATCTTTCAATCAACCTCAGACACTGAAGTTATTCTTCACTTGATTTCAACAGCAAAAGGAAATCTTATTGATAGACTTACTTATGCTCTTCATTCAATCAATGGGGCTTTTTCTCTAATTCTAATGACTAATGACACCCTTATCGCTACGCGAGATCCTTTTGGAATCAGACCACTTGTATTAGGAAAATTAAATGAATCTTTCGTGTTGAGTTCAGAAAGTTGTGGTCTTGACATTATTGGAGCAGAACTTTTAAGAGATATTGAACCTGGAGAAGTTGTGATTATCAAAAATAACAAAATTGAGTCTTATAAACCTTTTAAAAAAACAAAACTCAGACCCTGTCTATTTGAATACATATATTTTTCTAGACCTGACAGTATTCTTGAGGGAAGAAATGTTTATGATGTTAGAAAAAGAATTGGAAACCAGCTTGCAAAAGAAAATCTAGAAGACAAGAAATCAGTTGATGTTGTTATCCCAATTCCTGACTCTGGAAATGCATCAGCATTGGGTTATGCTGAAAAAATAAAAAAACCTTTTGAATTTGGGATAATCAGAAATCATTACACTGGAAGAACTTTTATTCAAGATTCAAACTCTATTAGAAATCTCTCTGTAAAACTAAAACATAACCCAAATCTATCTTCATTGGAAAATAAAAATATCGCACTTATTGATGATTCAATTGTCAGAGGAACAACATCCATAAAAATTGTTGAGATGTTAAGAAATTGTGGAGTAAAGAAGATTCATATGAGAATTGCCAGTCCACCAGTCAAATACCCATGTTTTTATGGTATTGATACTCCAACCAAAGAGGAACTTCTTGCATCTAAATATTCAATCAGTCAAATTAAAAAATTTATTGGTGTTGATTCTCTTCAATTTGTTAGTCTTGACGGAGTATATAAAGCACTTGGTTATGCTGGAGGGAGAGATAAAGAAAACCCCAAGTTTACTGATCATTATTTTAGTGGAGATTATCCAGTTGAGTTAGTAGACCAGAAATCTGGAACAATACCATCACAGCTATCCTTATTAATAGAAACGAAATAATTTTTTTAATGATTAATCTTAAAGGTAGAAAGGGAATCATTTTTGGATCTACCGGTTTTCTTGGTAAACAACTTGCTATGAGATTATCAAAACTTGGATCAAAGCTAATTTTACACGGCAGATCTTTGGAAGAACTTAAAAAATTAGATGATGAAATCAAATCTTTGAATGTAAAACAGATTTTACTACAATCAGATTTACTTGATAGAAGATTTTATGACAATCTTCTAAATTTAGTTTCCTCACGGTTTGAAAAACTAGATTTTCTAATTAATGTCTCAGGAAGTTTTGTCAGACTAGCACCACTCACAAATTTTTCTCATAATGAATGGAACGAGATGATTGAAATTAATCTGAGTTCATTCTGGAGGACATTAAAAGAATTAGAATATTTGCTAAAAAAATCAGCAAAACCTAAAGTTATTTTCCTTAACAATGAGGTAATTGGAGATGGAAAGGCTTTTTACAACATATTTAGCATTACCAATGCAGCTATGAAATCAATGGCAAAAATTTACTATCAAGAAAACAAAAGACTTAAAATTCAAATGAAATTAATTAATGTTAAGATTTTAAATAAAGGAATCACATCTATTTTAAATAAAAGTGAAAAAAAACAATCATTTTCAAAAGAAATTATTGAAAGAATTATCAAGAAGGGCTTTTCTGATGAAGAAGGCTTAATTTATAATATCTAACTATAGAGATATTTTGTAATTGTCTCATACCAACCATAAGCATGTAATGATTCTTCATATCTCTGATCATTGGTTGAGTGAATATCACTCTGCCTACTTCCCAATGAAACAATTCTATCTTTTTTAGAATTTAACTTATACCAAGCAGCGATCGAAAAGGCTCTATCCTTTGATGAAAAGCTGTAACAAGTATTAAGAAAAACTGGGTTAATAAAGTCCTTTTGAAGAATAAGGTTAATAAGATTAATTGATAAAATTTTTGCCTGACTATTAGCTGAAAAAGCAGACTTCGGCATATCTCCAGCATCAATTGAATCACCAACAACAAATAAATCTTTATAACCATTCAACTCAAATGTCATTGGGTTTATCTTACACCAGTCATTGTTTATAAGATTTGAGGATGACAATAAGTTAGAAGCTTTTTGTTCTGGAATGATATGAATAAAGTCACCTTTAAATTTCTCTCCATTGGTAGTTTTAATTAAACCATTCCTCTGATCAAGAGAAACAACTCTCCCACCCTCATCTCTATTAATCCATTGAATAGAATCTTCATATTCTTTTTTCCACTCCTCAAGGAAAATTTCTTTTTTAGTAAAAGAATTTTTTGAATCAAAAATAAGTATTTTAAATTTCAAACTTTTTCTTTTTAAATAATATGCAATCATAGATGCTCTCTCATATGGTGCAGGAGGGCATCTATATGGGTAATCAGGTGCTGAAATTATGATCTTTGAATTGTTTTCTAAACTAGATAATCTTCTTTTAAATTCTAAAATTTTTTTTTCACCATCCCAACAATGTGGAATATGAGAACTATCATCAACTGAATAACCACTTATTTGATTGGATTTAAAACCTATACCCGGAGAAAGAATTAAAAAATCATAGTTAACAAAATCTTTATTATGGAAAACAATTTTTTTTTTTTGGGGATCAATAAATTTTACATTATTTCTATTAAATTTGATTTTAGGGTTGATTTTTGGTTTAAATATTATTTCTTGATAATCCATAACATTAGCAATTACAAGGTTTGAAAAAGGACAAGTTTGAATTTTGGCATTCTTTTCGATTACAATTAAATCTAAAATTTGGGAAAAATTAGAGAGATATTTGACGCAAGTTGCACCTCCAAAACCCAAGCCTATTATAACAACTTTTGGTTTTTGTTTGGCAAAAATTTTTTTTGATAACAATATTTGATTAATCACAAGTAATAAGGTCCACTTGGAAAAGTCTTTTAGAAATTTTCTTCGATTTATTTTAATTTTTCTCATAAATATAATCAGCAATATCTAAAATATCTTTTTTAGACAATACACTGGTAATTCTCTTCATAACTGTATTTTGTTTAGAAGTTTTGTAATTATTCATCTTCTCAATAAATTGAATCTTTTTAAGTTCTTTCAAGGACTTTATATATTGGTTTCCTTCATATTTTTCAGAATGACAAGATTTGCAATTATCTACTATCGTCGAAATTCTTACATCATCAGAATCTGCATTGGCAATTTCATTAAAGCAAAAACAAATAACTATCAAAATAAGATTATTTTTCATTGAATGGATTTTCTGATTTCTTAAAAATAATTTTTAAAGGTATACCATTCATTCCAAAAGTTCTTTTTAGATTATTTTCTAAATACCTTTTATAAGTTGATTTTAAAACTTCTGGATAATTCATAAAAACATTAAATTTTGGTGGACCAGTGTTTACTTGCATAATGAATTTTAATTTTACAGCATTTCCTCTATGTATTGGCGGAGGGTTTTTTTTCATTATTTTTTCTAACCAACTATTTAATTTACCTGTAGAAATTCTTTTGGTCCACAAATCTATTTGAGAGTCTATATCATCTATTAATGAATCAAAGCCAATTTTATTCTTTGCTGAAACAAAATATATTGGGATCCCACTTATTATTGGATTTAAATTGTAAATTTTTTTTTTTATGTCAGTTTTGGAGTATTTATCTATTTTATCAATTTTATTTATTAGCAGAAACATACATCTATTTTCTTCGTACACATATTTGATTATTTTAGAATGCAATTTTTCATAATAATTTTCTATATCTATTACAACTAATATAAATTTCGATAATCTTATTTTTTTCTTTGTAATATCCATAGAAAGCTTATCAACAAAATTATCTTTAATTTTTGTTTTGGTAAAACCAGCCGTATCTATTATTTTAAATTTTATATTTTTTTTTTTAATAAAAGTTTCGACTGAGTCTCGAGTTAAATTTGGTGTTTCTCCAGTTTGTGAAATTTCTTCTCCTTTTAAAACATTTAGAATTGAAGATTTTCCGGAATTAGTTTTACCTACAATTGCTATTGACATATCAAACTCTCCAATTTTTTCATCTTCATATTGATCTTGGGGTAAGAACTCAGTTACTGCCAGTAAAAGTTGATCAATCCCTTGATTATGAGATGCTGAAATCGCAATTGGATCTCCAAAGCCTAATTTTTTGCATTCATTTAAAATCTCTTTATTAAGATTTCCTTCACTTTTATTTAGAACAAGAAGAATTTTTTTACCACTTTTTCTGATTTTTCTTACAATATTATAGTCTTCTGTTGTTAATGATTCCCTTCCATCTATTACAAAAATTAACAAGCTAGATTTTTTTAAATAAATATTATTTTTGTTTTGAATTTTTTTTTCAAGATTACACTCTGGCTCAAAAATTCCTGGAGAATCAATTAAATCAAAATTTCTTTCGTAAGCTGAAATCCTTTTGTATTTAATATCCCTTGTCAAACCTGGAAAGTTATTCTCAATAGCCATTTTCTTTCCAATCATCATATTAAATATGGAAGACTTTCCAACATTTGGCTTTCCTAAAATCATTACTTTATGTGACATCTTAACCTAAAATAAATAAAGTACCCTCTTCTGATATCAAAAAGATATTCTCTTTAACTTGAAAGGGATTTGTCAAGATCTTTTCATTAAATTTTGTTTTACTTAGTATTTTTCCAGTAAAAGGCGATAAGGACAAAACCAAACCGTCTGAACCAATGACCAACAATTTATTGGTTGAAAGTAAAGGGCCATACCAAATTATTTCTTCACCTTTTTTTGAAACTCTTAATTGAACGGCCCATAATAGTTTACCATTTATTTTATCCAGACAAAGAAGTTTTCCTGATGTATCTAGGATAAACATAGTGTCTCCAGAAATTACAAGAGGATTTATAGAGGTAACTTTAATGTCCCATTTTTCCTTTCCAGTTTTAAGATCATAAACTATCAATTTATCAGAAAATGATGGCACATAAACATTGTCGCCTTCAATAGTTGCAGGAGCCTGAATATCATTAACATTACTTTTCACAAAAAAACTACTAGAGCTTAAATTATCCAACCAAATTGTTGAACCATCATTTTCATTTAATGCATAAATTTCTCCTGATGAATATGTAACAATTAGTATGTTTTCATCAATTATTGGTTTTGAACCTCCAATGATTGAGATTTCCTCAATATTACCAATATGAGACCATAATGTTTCTCCGCTTAATTTATTCAATGCAAATGTTTGATTGTCATCTGAAATAACAAATAACTTGTTTTTATAAGTTAGAGGAGGACGGGAAAATTGAATTCGTAGACTTTTTGTCCATTGAATTTTCGCTTTTAAAATATCTACACAATAGATATTTCCAAGTCCAGTAGTTATATACAAAAATTTATCATCTAGCGACATACCACCTACAAAAGAAAAACTTTCAGATTTCTCTTTCTTCAATTTAATTTTCCAGATAGTTTTTCCATTTTTTAGGTTTTTAGCATATAAATTAAAATTATTATCTGAATAGAAAATGATATTCCCATTAATTACGGGTGATACTATGTATTCAATATTTTTGAAATTTAGATCCCCAAGATCAATTTTCTTTAATAGTTTGAGATTAGGTTTGCTCTTAAAATGAAAAAGATGATTCCTAATATTTTGATATTGTTGATTCCAAGAATATATTGTAAAAGGTTCATCAATAACTATTCTTTTATTTGCTTTAACAATTACTTCATCTTGATCAGAAAAAATACTTTCTCTTTTTCCAGGAAGGATTGTATCTTCTTCTTCATCAAAATATGCGCATGAATTTAAATGAAAAAAAACAAGAATTAAAATTAAAAATTTTACCTTTGACAATATTAGTCCTCTAAGAATTCCATCATGTTTCTGGCTCTTTTAGATAAAGATGATGGTGAACTCTTCATTTCTAGAATATTTTTAAAAGTCTCTTTCGCACCTTCAATATCATTTTTTTTTAAAAACATAAATGCTTTCAATTCCAATGCTGAAGATTTCCAAATATTACTAGATTCTAAAGGTTTTATTTTTTTTAACAAAATATCAGGATCAGTTTTATCCATAGAATTTATGACAAAAAGAATTGTTGCAATATCTCTAAATGACTGATCAACTGCATTTTTCTCTAAATCGAGATAGATTTTTAATCCTTCTTCAATATCTCCATCTCCTATTAACAATGAGGCCTTCTTCATTTTTGCTATTGTGGCATATCCATCTGAACCCTCATTAACTATTCTGTCTAAGGCAATTAATGCCGCCTCAATATCTTGCTCGTTAGCTAATTGAACCGCAGCAGTAAAATCATCACCAAGATCTTGATTCAATTTCTTTGTATAGTTTTCCCAAAACACAAAACCTGATGTAAAAATCACTATACCCAAAGAAATACTTACTACATAGGGAAGAATTTTCTTCCATAGTTTTATTCTTTTTTCTTCCTTAAGATCTTCATCGACCTCTCTTATAAATTCTTCACTCATTATTAAATTTAATAATATTTTTATTTTTTTTTAATTTTTATAACATAAAATTAAGTATTGTATTTATAGTCAATTAAAAAAAAATTCAATATTAATTTTTAACAATATGAAATTAGTAAGATTTGAAAAAAAAGAAATTAACCAAATTATGGATGTTTATTCTAAAAAAATCTCCATTGGAGAATGGAAAGATTATTCTATAAGTTTCAAAAGAAACTACGCAATTTTTGCTATTCACAAGTCATTTAAGATTGGTCCATATTTTGAAATAAAAAAGAATAACTTTAAGCAAAGTTACTTTACATTATCATTTCAAAACAATGTGATAGTCTCATCTCACAAACTTAACAATGTAATCAATTATTTAAAAAGACCAAATTTAAAATTAGTCAGATAGCTTCTTCAATCCTGATGTATAATTTTCATTCCTGCTTTTACTAATTCTCTGATATCCCATTACACCATTAAAAAAATAATCTTTTTTTCCGGATTTCCAAGAAATCTCTAAATTACCGTCTACTATCTTCCACTTTCCAGTATCACCTGAACCATAATTTGTTTTTGCAGTACCACCTTCCTCTATAATTATTGAAAATTCTGATTGCCATTTATCTAAGGCAACCCATTGTCCAACCCAAGAGTTTTTGGCAACAACCCAAAAAGCCCAAAAAGTTATTATTGATGACAAAAGCACTTTAAACATTCTTTCTATCTCTTAATAATCTTAAAATTTTTTTTTTCTCATTTTCATTAAATCCTTTCCATTTTGCAATTTCATCGGATGTCCTATGGCATCCTATGCATAAGCCTGTTTTAGGATCCATATCACAAACATTTATACAAGGTGATTTAATTTTCATATTGAATCTTTAATGCCATTAATTATGAATTCAACTGATAAAGCACCCAATATAAGTCCAAAAATTTTTTGCAAAACTTTTATCACAGTTACATTAAGTTTTCTAGAAATATAATTTGAAAAAAATATTATTAAAGAAGTTAACAATAATATTATTATTATTGGACAAATTTGTTGATAAAAACTTACAAATGTATTTTCATAATTTTTTGATATAAGAACCGATAATGTTATTGCTGATGGTCCGGCTACCAGAGGTATTGAAACTGGAAAAACAGCCAAACTTTTTAATTGAGTTTCATCTATGATCTCATTTGCTATATTTTTTTTTCTTTCTATTCTTTTTTCAAAAACCATTTCATAAGAAATAAATAATAAAAATATTCCTCCTATAATTTGAAAAGATTGAAGAGATATACCCATAAATGTCAAAAAATTATTTCCGAAAAATGAAAAAAATGTTAGTACAAAAGAAGATATAATGAAGACAAAAAAAGAAAATTTTTTTATTTCTTTTTCTTCTAAGTTTGCAGTTATTACTGCAAAAAGAGGTATCAATGATATTGGATCAATCGCGACTAATGTCTTAAAAAGATTTTGGAGAAAAATATCGTGCATTCAACTTATAAATTTGTAGTTATTTCTTTTTATGAATTTATTGATCTTAAGAACTTAGAACAACTAAAAATTTATTTTTATGATTTTTTAAGAAAGCATAGTTTCAAAGGGACAATAATTATTTCTAGTGAAGGGATCAATGGATCTGTATCATGTAGAGTTGAAAAAATGCCTTCTTTTGAAAACTTTTTAATCAAGTGCTTGAAAAAAAAAATAAAGTTTAAGGTCAATGAACACAATGCACATGTGTTTTTAAGACTAAAAATTAAAATCAAAAAAGAAATTATTAAGTTGGGATTGAATGATATTTATCCAAAAAATGAAACTGGAAAGTATGTTCATCCTGAAAAATGGGATAATCTAATCAAAAGTGGTGAAGTTATAACCATAGACACAAGAAATCATTACGAATCTGAAATTGGGACCTTTAAAAATTGTTTGGAAACCAAAACATCAAACTTTACTGAATTTCCAAACTGGTTTGAAAAGAATAAAGAATATTTTAAAAACAAAAAAATAGCAATGTTCTGTACTGGAGGTATTAGGTGTGAAAAGGCCAGTAGTTACCTAATAAAGAAAGGTTTTGAAAAAATCTATCAATTAGATGGAGGAATCATAAATTATTTGAAAAAAACTAAAAATAAAAATAAAGAATGGCTTGGCGAATGTTTCGTTTTTGACGAGAGAGTCTCAGTTAATGAGAATTTAGAAAAAGGAGATTATGATCAATGTTTTGCTTGTAGGTCAGCAATCACTCAAAAGGATAAAAAATCAAAAAAATATAAAAAAGGTGTTTATTGCCCAAAATGCATAGATTCAACTTCTTTAAATCAAAAAAAAAGTTTTTGTGAAAGAAATAGACAAATGGAAATTGCAAAAAAAAAAGGTATCAAACACCTTGGAAATTAGTCATTACCAACTTTTGGTATTGAGTATTTTTTCATTTTTTCAATTAATGTTGTTCTGTTAATTTTTAAGCTTTTGGATGCTTCTGTAACAGATCCACTGGTCTTTTTTAAGGCCCCTTCAATTAAAATGTATTCAACTTCCCCTAGATGTCTTCTTAAATCAATCTGATCAAGATATTCAAACCATTTTTTGTAATGGTTTGGGTGAGGCATTGATATTTCAGAAGAATCTATGTTTTCTTTTTCTTCATCTATATTTGCTAGCTCTGAAGTCATATCCCAAATGATTTTTTTTTCTTCTTTAAAATCTGGAAGATTGATTTTAAGTAAATTTTCTCTTATGTTTTTTGCGTTTATTTTTTTATTAGAAAAAATAATTGTTGATCTTTCAATTACATTTCTTAACTCTCTAACATTTCCTGGCCAAATATATTCTTTTAATGCTAAGTATGCTGAGTCTTCAAACAATGGAACTTTTGCTCCATTTGTTTGAATTTCATTTAATATGTGTTCAACTAACTCTGGTATATCATCTTTTCTCTCTGATAAGGTTGGAATTTCAATCGGAAAAACATTAATCCTGTAAAAAAGATCAGCTCTAAACAACCCTTCTTCAATTTTTTTTTCAATATTTTGATGTGTCGCACAAATTAATCTAAGGTCTAGATTTATCTCTCCTTTTCCCCCAACTCTCTGAATTGTTCTTGTTTCAATAGCTCTTAATAATTTTGCTTGTAAAGAAAGAGGCATATCTCCAATTTCATCTAAAAAAAGAGTTCCATTATTTGAAGCCTCAAACCTTCCCTCCCTCTTAGAATCTGCTCCTGTAAAAGCACCTTTTTCATGACCAAATAATTCGGATTCCAATAGTTCTGATGGAATTGCAGCACAGTTAACATTAATCAAATCACCTTTTCGTTGGGATTTATTATGAATAGCTCTAGCGACAACATCTTTTCCACAACCTGTCTCTCCTCTCAGCAAAACCGTTGAACCAGAAGAAGAAACCATATCAACCAGTTTTCTTAATTGTTTAGTTGCCTCGCAACTTCCTTTAATTATTTCACTCATAAAAAAAATATATTAAAAATAATGTCAGAAAAATGACAATAATGAAATTTAAAAAAATAAAAAAACTAAATAAAAATTTAAGTCATTGATTTTTCTAGCTTTTTAAAAAAAAAATAAAAAAAAAAATAAAATTGGTAAGGTTCTTGCTTTTATGAAATCAAAACAGTTTAAAGGCGAGATATGAAAGAAATATTAATTTTAAAAGATAATTTTGATGAATTACAAAAATTATCTGATTTTTTGGATACAAAAAATATAAAAACCTCTGTAATAAGCATAAATGAAGATAAAAATTTAGAAAAAAATAAATCAACCCTGATTTGTTCAAAAAAATTTCAAAGTGAAATTGGAGGAAAATCAGAATTGCTAAAAATTTCAAGAAATATTGGTTCTACAAATCTTATTGTTTTGGATAGTACAGATAAAAATGAATTCTCTATAAATGAGGATTTAGGAGGTGCATATTTGGAAATTGTATTTACTGAAATTGATGAAGTTGTAAGAGAAATAATTTTTCAAATATTAACTACTGAAAACTTTAGTTTTTCTGATTCTAAAACCCATTCTCTGGTGAAAATGGCAAAAAAAGTAGCACAAACAGACGTAACAGTTTTCATTTACGGTCCAACTGGTACAGGAAAAGAAGTTATTTCAAACTTTATACATCAAAACTCAGTTAGGGCTGACAAACCATTTGTTGCTATAAACTGCGCAGCAATCCCAGAAAACATGTTGGAAGCAATGCTTTTTGGCCATGAAAAAGGTGCGTTCACAGGAGCATCATCAGCTAACAAAGGAATATTTAGAGCTGCAGATACAGGTACACTTCTTCTAGACGAAATTTCAGAGATGCCACTTCCTCTTCAAGCCAAATTATTAAGAGTTCTTCAAGAAAAGAAAGTTACTCCAATTGGAGGACAGAGAGATATTGATGTTGATGTAAGAGTTATAGCAACAACTAATCGAAATATGATCGAGGAAGTTAGAGAAAAAAAATTCAGAGAAGATCTGTACTACAGATTAAATGTTTTTCCAATTGAAACTTGTAATTTATCGGAAAGACCAAATGATATAATTCCTATAAGCATAGCATTACTAAAACGACATTCAGGTATAACAAAATTGCCATTTATAACAAACAAAGCTAGAAAATTATTAAAAGATTATAATTGGCCTGGAAATGTTAGAGAACTAGAAAATGTTTTACAAAGAGCGATAGTTTTATGCGATGGAGGAACGATAGATGAAAAAGATATTATGATTGATATTAATTCTGGAAATAATTTTTATGAAAACTTAGATGATGTTAAAGAAATTAAGCAAGCAGTAATTTAATATTAATTTAGATAAAATAAGGAAAGCAAAAATGAAACCAAACCTAACCACAGTATATAAACCAAAATTAGTTGAAGCTAATAATAATCAAACACAAATAAAAAATCTTCAAGAAGATGTGGCAAAATTAACACCGAAAATTGATGAAAACAAAACTGCTAATTTTCTAGAAAGTGTAAAAAATGCCATTGATGAAGTTTCGGAAAGCCAAAAAAACAGTGCTGAACTAACAAAAAATTATGAACTTGGATTAGAAAACGATCTAACAAAAGTAATGATAAATCAGCAACTTGCTGGTCTTGGATTCCAAATGACATTGAATGTAAGAAACAAAGTACTAACCGCATACAAAGATATTATGAATATGCCTGTTTAAAAAGGATAGATTATGGCTGAACAAACTCAAACATCTGAAATTACTACTGCAAGTCAAACTCCCAACACTGATTTAATTGGGAATATTGGAAACACCTTAGATAAAATTAGGAAATTTTCCAATGAACCCGCAGTTCAAAGATCAATTCCAGTTATGATTACCCTTTTTGTAATTTTTATTGGTTTAGTCCTTTTTGTTTCATTTAGAGAACCATCAAGAACAACTCTTTTTTCTTCATTGCCTGAACACGAAAAATCAAGAGTAATAGAGGTTCTAAGAAACAATGGAATAGATGTATCCATTGATTCTACTACAGGAGAAATACTTGTTCCAGCACCAGAATATTATGAAGCCAAAATGAAATTAGCAGCTGAAGGTCTTCCTAGCTCTGTACCTCAAGGGTACGATTTACTTGAAAAAATACCTATGGGAACAAGTAGATCTGTTGAATTTATGAAAATGAAACAAACCCAAGAAGTAGAGTTGGCAAGATCGATTAACGAGATAGCTCATATCATAGGGGCAAGAGTTCATCTTGCAATTCCAGAGAGATCAGTTTTTGTTAGAGACTCAGCGTCCCCCACTGCCTCGGTTTTTGTAAAATTAGCTGATGGTAGAGTTCTTAATAGGGAACAAATAAGATCTATTGTGCATATAGTTTCCTCTTCAATCCCAAATATGTCATCTGATAATGTTACAGTGGTTGATCAATATGGAACATTATTATCAAAACCAGAGGATGATCCAAACATTGCTCTAACTGAGAAACAATTAAACCATAGAATCAAAATAGAATCTTTATACAGAGAAAGAATATTATCTTTAGTTTCACCAATAGTTGGTGCAGGGAATCTTACAGCACAAGTTAATGTTGAAATGGATTTTACAAATACTCAGACTACAGAAGAGACTTTTGATCCAGAGAACATTGCTACTAGAAGTGAACAAAATAGTGCTGATGAATCAACAGATAGACCTGCTAGAGGCATACCTGGTGCAGTTGCTAATCAGGCTCCTTTAGCAGCAGACCTTCAAATTGATGCACCAACTGATGAAACCGAGCAAGAATTTAAACAAAGGTCTACATCAAATGTTAAAAATTATGAGGTTAGTAAAAAACTTAGCACAGTTGTAGGACAAATTGGAAAAATTAGAAAAGTCAAGACTGCCGTATTAGTTAAAAACAAAATCGTAGATACACCTGAAGGTCAAGTTACAGAACCTCTAAGTCAAGAGGAAAGTGAAAAGATATCTTCACTTGTTAAGGAAGCAGTTGGATTTAATGGTGATAGAGGAGATAGTATTGTTGTGACTAGTGGAGATTTTATTGAAGAAATGGACTTGGTAAGTGTAAATTGGTATGAGAAATCTTGGTTCCAAAACCTAGTTGGTCAACTTTCAACAGTGTTAATTCTTGCGATAATAACTTTTGGTGCCTTAAAACCTTTACTTAATAGAATACTTGTGCCGTCAGCAGGAGTTGCAGGTGCCCCAAGCACTACTATGTCCGAAGATGACTTAGAGGCAGAACCTGAGGAAGAAGTTGAAGTACAAGAGGGTGAATCTTTAGAAGATATTAAAGCTAAATTAAAACCAAAGAAAACTGCAATTTCCGCAGAAATGTTGGATACAGCAAATACTTATGATGACAAAGTTGCAGTTATCAGAATGATTGTTGGAGATGAGGCTGGAAAAGTATCAAATGTATTTAGACAACTAATGAAAAAAGATGCATAGTAACAATTAGGGGTGTTTTATGGCTGAAAAACAAAAAGAAGAAAATCAAGAAGAAGAACTATCTAACTTTGAAAAACTAACTAGTACTCAGAAATGTGCAATCTTAATGATGTTATTAGGAGAAGAAGAGGCTTCAGAAATCTTGAGAAATCTCGGTCCAAAGGAAGTTCAACAGCTTGGCAAAGAGATGTACAATGTTCAGGGACTTGATCAGGATACAGTTAACAAAGTACTTGATGAATTTTTAGCAATAATAAAAACCCAGACTGATCTTGGGATGGGTTCATCAAATTACATAAAAAATGTAATGACTAAAGCTTTGGGTGAAAATAAAGCTCAATCAGTATTAGGAAGAATAACCCCCACTGAAAGTGATAAACCCATTGAAATTTTAGATTGGATGGATGCAAGGTCTGTTGCAGAATTAATTTCTGATGAACACCCACAAATAATGGCATTAATAATTTCATATTTAGAAGCCGGAGTCGCTGCTGATGTATTGGTTCTATTGCCAGAAGAAGTTCAAGCAGATTTGATTCATAGAGTGGCAACTCTAGAAACAGTTCAACCTGATGCCCTTGCTGAATTAGAAAGAGTTATGCAATTAAAATTTAAAACCAATACATCTCTAAGAGCATCATCTGTTGGAGGTATAAAAGCTGCGGCATCAATAATGAATTTCACAAAACAAAATATGGAACAAAGGGTAATTAAGGCATTAGGTGAGAAAGACAGACATCTAGCTAAAGAAATTCAAGAAAGTATGTTCACATTTGAAACACTTATTTTAATGGATGACAGAAGTATGCAGACCCTACTAAGAAATGTCGATCAAGAAATCCTAATTATTGCTCTTAAAGGTACCGAAGATGAATTAAAGGAAAAAATTTTCAACTGTATGTCTCAAAGGGCTGCAGCTAATATTAAGGATGAGATGGAAGTCTTGGGGCCAATTAGACTTACAGAGGTCCAAGAAGCCCAAAAAGCAGTTATTAATGTAGCTAGAACTATGTCAGATGAAGGAACAATTGTTCTTGCCGGAAGAGGTGGAGATGACTTTGTATGATGCCACTAAAAGAAAAACCTGTTAAATCTAATGATATTAAGAACTTAGAAGATTCAAAAGCTTTAAATACTGAAGAAATTCTTAGTTTATTATCTAAAACTAGCAACGATTTCACTAGAGAGTCAGATATATCTGAAAATATTTCAAACTTATTTAAGAAAACAAGCTTAAAAGAAATGGCTGATTCATCATTGGAAGAGAAAGAAAAAAATCTTGAAGTAAATGAAAAAAAAGATCAAGAAAAATTAAAGGATCAAGCCACAACAAAAGAAATGAACAATGAAAAGGAAGAAAACAAATTAAATGAAAAGAAGTACACAGAAGCGGAAACAAAAAAAATAGCTAATGACCTTGCAAAAGATTACTACAACAAAGGTTATCAATTAGGAATAAAAAAAATTAAAGAAGAACTTCAGACAGGAGAAAAAGCTCTAGCAATAAATTTTAAAAATGCTCTGGATAACATCTTTTCAACTGGTCCAGAATTTTGTGAAAAACTTAGTAAGAATATAAATAAATCTATCCTTGACATCTCTAGAGAAATTTTAGGTTATGAGATAGATACAAAAAATGAAAAATATTTGGAAAAAATAAATAAGTTAGCAAGTTCAGTTGAAGGCTCTTTGAAAAAAGTAAAAATTTTTCTCAATAAGTCAGATTACAAATCAATTTATGAATTCATTTCAAAGAATCAAATTAAAATTGACTTTGAATTATTGTCTGATGAAAATTTAAATCGAGGAGATCTTAAAATTAAATCCGGGTCAATAGAGATAGGAGAAATCTTATCAAATAAATTAAGATTTTCCGAAGAAAATAATGTTGAGAATGAGATTGTTAAAATAAAAAATAATGAAAAAAATACCGTTCCAAAAGACTCAGGAGTTAATATAAAAAAATGATTATTTCAAATCAGATATTAGAAAATTCAGAGAAAATATGCCTAATAAAGAATACAAATTATAAAAGTAAAATTACTAAATTTGATGGTAAAATTATTGAATGCGATTCATTCCCTTCCCCAATTGGCACAATTTGCAAAATAGAGTGTAATGATGGAAATTTTGTAACTGGTGAGATTATTGGGTTTAGGGAAAATAAAAATTTAATAGCTGTTCATGATCAAAATGCCAATTTAGTTTCAGGGTCTTTAGTTGAAGCATTAAATACTTCTAATAATATTGATGTTGGAGAAGATATTTTAGGAAGGGTTATTGATGCATTTGGAAAACCAATAGACGAAATTAAAAAAAAATTATCTTTAAATGAAATTTGGCCTTTAAATGGAAGACAAGTAAATCCTATGCAAAAAAAAACAATCAGTGAACCATTAGATGTCGGGATTAGGGCCATAAACTCACTTTTTACAGTTGGACAGGGTCAAAGATTAGGAATCATAGCTGGGTCAGGAGTGGGTAAGTCTATACTTCTTGGTATGATGACAAAATTTACGCAAGCAGAAATTGTTGTTGTGGCATTGATAGGAGAAAGAGGAAGAGAACTTGGAAATTTTGTCTCTGAAATCTTAAATGATGATACAAAAAAAAGAACTGTTATAGTAGCGGTTCCTGCAGATAAATCTCCATTACTCAGAATAAAAGGAGCTGATAGGGCTACAGCAATTGCCGAATATTTTAGATCAAAAGGAAAAAATGTACTCTTAATTATGGATTCACTTACAAGAATTGCCCATGCTAAACGAGAGGTAGGGCTTGCACTGGGAGAACAACCAACTTCAAAAGGTTATCCTCCATCAGTCATTTCTATGATACCAAATTTAATAGAAAGAACAGGTGCAGGAGGAAAAGGAGAAGGAAGTATAACCAGTTTTTATACAATCTTGGCAGATTCCGATGACACTAATGATCCAGTTGTTGATACTGCAAGAGCCATATTAGACGGGCATATTGTTCTTTCTAGAGAATTTGCTCAATTAGGAATTTTTCCTGCTATTGACATAAATCAATCACTCAGTAGAGTTATGAATTCTGTAATTTCTGATGAACACAAAAATAAAGCTGAATACATAAAGAGAATGTTTTCTATATATCAAGAAAACAAGGATTTAGTTCTTATGGGTGGATATACGCAAGGGCAAAATGAAGAAATAGATAAAGCAATTGAGATTTGGCCCAAAATTTGCGGATTGATTAAGCAAGATTTAAAAGAAAAAGCAAATCTTGAGGAAAGTATTCAAAAATTAAAGGGAATTAATTAGAAATGAAAAAAAGTAAATATGAGATTCTATCTAAATTAAAAAAAATTAAAAAAAATAAACTGGTTTCAAATTTAGGGACGCTTAACAAAGAAAAAACAAAAATTAAAAAAATAAATGATGAATTAAAAGAAATGCTTGATGAATCAAAGTTTGTAATTGGTGAAACCCTTAATAGCGGGTCTCTTAGACAAGTTTCCTCTTTTAGAAAAAACTTACAGGAAAAAATTGATATTTCTAAAAATAGAGCAACTCATTTATCGAAGGAAATCGATGGGTATTTGGGTGAGATAAATAAAGTAAATAAACAACAAGAAAAAATTAATGAGAAAATCCGCAAAGAATTCTTCATATCAGAAAAAACTAAAGAGTTGAAAGAATCAACAAATTTTAAAGTAAAAAGTTATCAATAAAGCTTTTCGTGGCACCATTATTGCAGAAAACCTAAAAAATTATATTTATAGATATGGTAGCAATAGGAAATAAATCACATATGGATGGAAATGTATCCATTCTAAAGTCAAATAATTCCGCGGATAATGTTGATATGTTATTTGCTGAATTATTTTCATTAATAAATTTTAACAATGAAGAAGATTTAAATGATCAGGAAAATGTTGACATATTAAATGAGATTAATTCAAATCAGAAAAATTCGGAACTTGGTAATGACAATAAAACGCTTGATGTTACAAAATCACTTGTACAAATATTTTATAAAGAATTAGGAATCATTGATAACAAAGAATCAGGAAAAGGTAGAGAAAACTTAGGAAAAATTGTTGAAAACTTAAAAAATAATGGTGAAAAAACATTAGTTCATAAAAAAAATAATGAAAATATAATAAATGTGTTGGGTTCTGAAAAAATAATCAAAAAAGAAAAAAACAACCCTCAACTTAGTAAATTACAAGATCAAATAAATCCTATTTCTCTGAAAAAAGGAGAATTTGATAAAAACAATCAAGATAAAGAAATAATTTTTTCCATAAAAAAGGTAGAAAAGAATATTGAGAACCACCGTTCAATCAATTCTACTAATCTTTCAAAATTAATTCAAAAGAAAGATATTAAGGAAGATTTGTTTTTTGAAAAAAAAAACGAAAGTGAAGAGACAAAATTAAATAAAAGTCTTAATCAAAACAACTTAAATACAGCCAAAAGGAGTACTAAAGAATTTTCTTCGCATTTAAGTGAAAAGAAAAATGCTCACAAAAAACATACAAAAACAATTGATATAGAAAAAGAAGAAGAAAGTAATAATCTAACAAAAAATAAAAGTGTTGACTCAAGGATAATTCCCAATGGCAACCAAAGAGTAATTGAAGTAAAAAAAGAATCCAACGCTTCATTTAAAACATTTGGAAGTAAAAATAATGATGTTGTCGAAAACAAAGTTTCAAAAAACTTTAATTCAAATTTTAATAATCAACAAATACTTGATTTAATGGAAAGCAGTTGGGGGGATAAATTTGCAAAGTTATTAAAGAATACAATAAATAGTGGTTTAAATAGAGTTGAATTATATCTAAAACCAAAAAATCTTGGTAAGATTAATTTGGAGGTTGCAGTTAGAAATAATAAAACTGAAATTCAAATAAATGCAGAAACACAAGAGGCAGCTAATTTGTTGAATGAAAATATTTCAAAAATAACAGAACTTTTAGAAGAAAAAAATAATAAATTTTCTAATCACTTTAATAATCAAGGAAATAATTTTTTTAACCAAAATAATCAATCTAAAAAACAAAATACAGATAATTTTTTTGGGAAAAAAAAAAATAATGTAACGACAAAAAATATTAAAGAAAACAATCATAATGTTGATGTTAAAGCATAAACATTTAGAATAATTACAAAGGAGTACAGATGGCTGAAGAAAATAATGAAGAAAATGGTAAAAAGAGTCCTGTAAAGCTTATTTTGATGATTGTTGGAGGAATAGTTTTATTAGGTGCAGGCTTAGGTATTGGTATTGTTATAGGTGGGGGTGAATCTTCAGATCCATCAACAGAAATATCTCAAATAATTGAAAAAAAAGAAAACCCTGAAGCGAAAAGTGAAGAGGATAAAGAGTCTGAAAATTCTGAGGAAGTTGCTGAAGATTGTACGGAAGAAGAAAAAGATGCAGAAGGAAATTGTCCAGTTGGACCCAAAAAAATTCCCAAAATAACTCCTGAAGAAGAAATTTTCGCAACAACTTACTATGAATTTCCAGGTAATTTCACTACAAACCTTAAAGGATCTAAAAAATTTCTTCAGATCTCACTAGGTGTATCAACTCAGTATGACGAACAGGTTATGGCTAATGTTGACAGTCACCAATTAGCATTAAGATCTGAGATTTTAACAATTATGTCAACTTTTTCTCCTGAAGATATTGCAGGAAGAGAAGGAAAACAGAAACTTGCAGATGCCTTAAAAGAAGGTATCAATGAAACATTAGTTAAAGTTGAAGGTTTTGGTGGAGTAGAAAATGTACATTTTACATCATTTGTATTACAATAAGAATATGGAATTGAAAAATGGCAGAACCTTCTAGAAAATTATCAACAGAGGAAGTCAATGCCTTAATGGAGGGACTTAAATCAGGTGATTTAAGCGCCTCAACTTCTGTTAAAGACGGAAGTGCGGTAGAATACAAAACGTTTAATTTTGGATCAGACGATTTATCTCTTTTAGGAGACTATTATGCGCTTAGGATCATCAATGAGAGATTTGCTAGAACAGTTCGAAGTGTTTTCTTACCGCTATTGAGAGTTCAACCGAGGATAAGTTCTTTTCCACCCGAAGTAAAATCATTTGAAGAATATAGTTCTGGTCTAGATGCATTTATGAGTATGACAAATAGTAGAATTGAAGAACTAAGAGGATCAATGTTAACTGTACTTCCACCCAATTTTGTAAATCTGTGCACAAGTAGCAGATATGGGGGAAGAATAGAGGTAACTAATAATTCTAGAACAGAATTTACTTCAACAGAGGAAAAAATAATTGAAGTTATTAACTCTGGAATTAGTGAAATTCTTGAACAATGTTGGAAGGACCTAACACCAATTTCAATAAAATTTCATAGTAGAGAACAAAATCCGCAGTTTGCTGCATTTGTTGAATCATCAGATCTTATTATCGTTTGTTCTTTTGTAATGCAATTACCAGATGTTGATTCAATGTCTTTCGACATAGTTTATCCACTTCAGACACTAAAACCAGTTTCATCTCTTCTAAGATCAAGAGTTCAGTCGGATGTGGTCGAATCAAGTATGTCTTGGAGAGATAAACTCGAAAAGGCAGTACTTGAAATTCCACTTAAGGTAAACAGTAATCTATCAGAGCCAGTTGTCCCTATGTCAAGATTATTAAAACTTAGAACTGGTGATACTATGAATATCAATGTTGATGAAAAATGTGATTTTTATGTAACTAATCAAAAATATTTTGAAGCAGAAATGGGTGAAATTAAGGGTAATGCTTGCGTTAGATTAACAAAAAGATTAAATTAAGGAGAAGAAAATGAATGCAGAGACAGCAGAAACAGAAAACAAACCTTCAGAAGAAGTTAAACAAGATAATCCAGAAGAAAAAAAACCTGAGGATACTACCGCACAGGCTAGTCCAGAAGCTAAGCCTGATAATGATGGTAAACAGAAGATGGCTGAAAAAGGCTCAGCTGCTGTTCATAATCTAAAAGTTTTGGAAAATATTGAGGTTAGGCTCACAGTAGAAGTTGGGAATACAGAAATCAAAATAAAAGATTTATTAAGGCTTAATGAAGGATCTGTTGTTGAATTAGAAAGATTAGCTGGAGAACCACTCGATATATTAGCAAACGGTACTAAAATTGCCAAAGGAGAGGTTGTAATGGTTGGAGAAAAATTTGGCATAAGATTCACTGAGGTTGCAAGTGTTGAAGAAATGGTTGAAAACCTCTAACGCCATTAAATTGACAACCAAAATTTAATTATTATTTTACCAGTAAATTCAATTACTTAAAGGAAACAGGTGGTTGTCGGCAAGGTTCTTGCATCTCTATTACAAACAAACTAGAGAGGCATTATGCAAGAATATACAGGACCAAGTTTAACCAGTTATATGGTTGTTTTAGGGTTCTTATTAGTTATGTTTATAGGTTTTTACTATTTAAAAAAAAATAAGCATGTAATAACAAAAAAATTAAATTCTAAAAGAAGAATGAAGGTCTCAGAGGTCACTATGTTAGGTCAAGGAGATAGAGCCTTAATTCTGAATTTAGATGAAAAGGATTATCTTTTTATTTCTGGGAAAAACTCAGGAGCTTTACTTACTGAAATTAAAAATCAAAATAAGATAAAAACTTCAAATCTAGAAAAAGTTTTTGAGAAAAGGCTAAGTAATGAGAAAGTTTAGTTTATTTTTTTTAATTTTAATTATATTTCCAACTTTGATTTTAGCTCAAACTGCACCAAATGGTTTAGAAGCACTCACAATTTCTGAGTCAGCTAATGGAGACAAAACTTACTCTATCTCATTGAAAATTTTAGCTTTAATGACAGCTCTAACAATTTTACCTTCTTTAGTTCTAGGAATGACAGCTTTCACGAGAATAATAATTGTAATGTCAATACTAAGACAAGCTCTTGGAACCCAACAAACTCCTCCTAATCAAATACTAATTGCTATTTCTTTGTTTTTAACATTTTTTGTGATGGCCCCAACATTCAATAAAATTTATTCAACTGTATCCGGACCTTATCAAAACGGAGAAATGAATTTAGATGAAGCAATTCAAACTGGTGGTGGAGAGTTAAAAGAATTTATGATTAGAAATACAAGAAAGAATGACCTATTAATGTTTTCGGATATGGCAGAAAGAGGAGATTTCATAGATAATTCACAAATACCTTTCTACATTGTGTTACCAGCATATATGACAAGTGAATTAAAAACAGCATTTCAAATTGGCTTTTTACTATTTTTACCTTTTTTAGTTATTGATATGGTTGTAGCTTCAGTTTTAATGTCTTTGGGAATGATGATGCTTTCCCCAATGTTAATTGCCCTTCCATTCAAACTTCTACTTTTTGTGTTAGTTGATGGATGGTCTATGACAGTTGGGTCTTTAGTAGGAACTTTTTCATAAAATGAGGTTTTAAGATGGGTTTTGATGAAAATGTTGAAATGGTAAGATTAGCTTTTTATCAAGTTTTAATTTCAAGTGGACCTTTTCTTGGAGCAGCTTTGGCTATTGGTCTTGTAATTGGAATTGTTCAGGCTGCAACATCAATCCAAGAGATGACATTAAGTTTTGTACCAAAAATTGTATTAGTGATTTTTGCAATGGGTATCTTTGCAAACTTCTTTTTAGTAAGCTTGACTGATTATTTCGAATTCATTTTTGATACTATTTCAGGAATAAAATAATGTTTATTCCTTTACCCTTCTATTCAACTATGAATAGCTTGCCTGGTTTAGAATTAAATTCATTAATGGAATATTTGTTTGTTTTTTTTTTGTCATCCATAAGACTCTCAGCATTTTTGATTTCTAGTCCTTTTCTTGGTTCTAAAAGTATTCCCTTAAATGTGAAAATTGTATTTGCAATGGTTATCTCTTTTTTTTATTTTGGCTACATATCTGAAACAACAATAACAACATATGTAATTGAAAATATCCTTAGCATAGTTATTGTAGAACTCATTATAGGAATATCTCTAGGTCTAACATTAAGCATATGGTTTAGTGCAGCTACCATCGCAGGAGAAAAAATGGCTTCATCAACTGGCCTAGGTTTTTCTCAAATGGTAGATCCGGAAACAGGAGGGCAAACACCAGTCGTAAGTATTATTTTAGATTTATTTTTAATTACAGTTTTCTTATCTCTTAATGGACACCTAATTGCTATAGACTTGTTATTTAAAACCTTTGATATTTATAAAATTGATGGTGGATTACCACCCTTAGCTCTCGTAGGTTTAGGGATTGAAGCCGCTGGTGCAATGTTTTATACAGGAGGACTCATTATGTTGCCAGTAGTTGGAGCTCTTTTAATGGCTAATATTGCCATTGGTGTAATAACCAGATCTTCACCTCAATTAAATATGTTTTCTTTTGCATTTCCAGTAACACTTTTATTAGCATTCTTTGTTCTCTATTTATCAACTAGAACGATTGGAAATGCATTTGCTGAGTTAACAAAGAACTCAATTGAATCAATAGAAACACTTCTAACTTTAGGAATTTAAATGGCAGAAGATAAAGATGAAAGTCAGGAAAAGACCCAAGACCCCACATCGAGAAGAATCCAAAAAGCAAGAGAAGATGGAAAAGTTGTAACTTCTAAGGAAGTTCAAGTTTTTACCATTTTAACGGTTGGGGTGATTTTAATGTATGTTTTCCCTCCTTTAATGGAAGATTTTTTAAAAATCACCCAATCTTTTTTTAGTTTTGGTCCAGAACTTATTTCGGGTCGCTCACCAATAGCTTCAATCGGAACTGCAATAAATTTTGTTGTGAAAGTAACAGTTATCTTTTCCACTCCTTTAATATTCATTTGTATAATATCTCAGTTTTTTATGGGAGATGGATTAAACTTTTCATTTAAAGCAATCCATTGGAAATTTTCCAAGATGAACCCTATCAGTGGTCTAAAGAGGATATTCTCAATGAAGGGATTGGTGGAGTTGGCAAAAGCATTAGTTAAAGTTTTTTTTCTAGGTATTGTTGCATACTATGTTTTTATAAGTTATTTGCCAGATCTTGTGAACATTAGTGAAGCAAATTTATTTTCTGCTTTAAATAGACTTGTTTCATTCTTCCCTATGTTGGTAATTGCCCTTCTTGTTGTTCTTTTCTTCATTGCTGCGTTAGACTTTGCATGGCAAAAATATGATTACATAAAATCTTTGAGAATGTCACATCAAGACATAAAAGATGAATACAAAGAAACTGACGGACAACCAGAAGTAAAAAATAAAATAAGAAAACTTCAAATGGCTGCTGCTGCGAAAACAAAAAAAGAAACTGCCTCGGTTGACAATTTAAACGAAGCAACAGCAATAATAACAAACCCAACACATTTTGCCGTCGCATTGAAATACGAAGTTGGTGATTCAAAAGCACCACTAGTAATAGCAAAAGGTAGAGGTAAAAATGCTCAATTAATTATCGATAAAGCAAAAAAGCTTAATATTGGGAATATGAGAAGTCCAGTACTTGCAAGAGCATTATATTTTTCTTGTGAAATAGGTGATGAAATTTTAAGTAAATTGTATAATGCAGTTGCGATAGCCCTTGCATATATTTATAAAGTAAATAATGGCGAGGAAATTGAAAAACCAGAGATTGAAGTTCCTGAGGATTTAATTTTTGACGAAAATGGCAAACAAAATGTTCAATAGGAAGATTTCACAAATAATTGTAACTTTTGCTTTTTTTTACAGTGCAATTATTTGCCATTTTAAAGCTTTAGAACTTAGTGAAAACAATGAAATCCTTTTAGCTATTTTTCTATGGTTTTGTGCCTTAACATCTTTTCTTGGAGCAATAAGATTCCAAATTGCCAAATTGGTAAAAAAAATAAAAGAGATGAAAAAGAAATGAATAACCCTGTTTGCAATAAATGTTCACACTTTTACATTACTTATAAACCAAGGTTTCCATATGGTTGTAGAGCATTCGGAATAATTTCAAAAAAAAATCCCTATTTAGAGATAAAATCAATTTCTGGCACAAATTGTGCACTATTTCAAAAAAAAGAAAAAAATGTTAATATTAAGAAAAAAAAAGGAAGACTTGCATGAACCAACAACTTAATGCAATGCAAGAAAGCATTAAAATTGCTTTGGATGCCGCTGATGCTGCAACAGATGTAACATCAGAATATAAAAGAATTAAAAATGAACACATTAAAGCGGAGCAAAAGGTGAAAGAAATACATAAATACACAACAATTGTTTTTTCTAGTTCAATAGCTACAGCAATCATAGCTATAATTCTAACTGGTCTACTTTATTTTAAATCATTATCAGAACTTGAAGATATGACAAATACGAGTAGAGAAGCACTTGTTGTGTTTGCTGAAAATGTTGAAAATGTTAATAAAGCGGTTGAAAATATGAATGCAAGCCTAGCGAATCATAGTGATTTAGTTAGTGCAAATACTAAAATTCAAGATGCTTTGATTGAATTATCTGAAGCAATTAAAGCAAATGACAAAAATTTAATGGTAAATCTTTCAAAAGAAATTTCAAATCTCTCAAATGGGCTGTCAAGTTCCATTAAAGAGGAATCTGACAAATTAGGAAAATCAATTGCGGAATCTGGAGTAATGACATCAGCAAAATTAAATAAAGAATTAGGAAAAATGATTGAAGCTAATAAAAAAAATCAGAATACCAAATTATTAAAGGAATTATCTAATAGTACATCATCATTAAATGCAGCTCTAGAAGCTATCTCTAGTCAAAATAAACTTCTTGTTAGAGAAATAACAGACCAAAAAGAAAGCATCACATTTCCCTAGGTCCTATGGAAGAAAACAAGGCAAACAATTTCTTAATTAAAATTGAAAAAATTAGGAAAGCAAGTTACGCTTCCTCCCTAATGTTAAAACCTGATGATGTAATTGTTGCATTGAACAATCAATTTTATACTTATGGGGAAAAAAAACTAACTGAAGAACTGAGAGAGCTTAAAAAAGAAAATGAAAAAGCACTCTTGACTGTCCTCAGAGACGATGTGTTTTTTGATGTCATTATTAATGGTAGTCTAGGTTGCAAATTCCTTACTACAAACACAGAAGAAACTGAAAATATAAAAAAAGATTTTTGTAAAAAAGAAAACTATGATATCGACCAATTAAAAGATTACGTGGCAATGAGAGACGTATACAGAAGATACGATATTCACGAAAATTCTAAATCTCTATCAGCTGGTTTGTTTCCCCCATTATGGTTATCGTATTCAAAAAAGTGGTGGGTTCTTTTTTTATTTTTAAATATGAGTGGTCTACTTTTGGCAATAAATGGTTATATGTTTTTGCTAGGTTGGGCACTAACATCTTTATATTGCTACCAAGCTCAACTAAACCTCTTATATAGCTTTTCTATGCTTGAGGGGAAGGTTTTTTCAATGAAACTTGCAACAAAATCCATTGATGAAGCGCATAAAATAATAAGAAAACTTGATCCAAAATCAAGATTTATGTATTCACGACTTGAAGACCCTGTTATTGAAGACAGTCCAAAAAAAGAAGTTGAAACTGAAGAAGAAAATCAAAACATTGTTAGTGAAAATAAAGAAGCTTTAGTGTAAATTAAGTTTATAAAATTTTTAGAGGGTAATTTATAATGGCTGAAAAATATTCTGATCAGGCTGAAAACTTAATGAAAGCAGCCGTTGAAGATTATGTTGAAGTACTTAAAGATGTAAAGTCTACAGATGCTAATTTAACAATCATCAGAAATATTCGAATTAATATTCAAGGAAAGCCAAGAAGGCTTGTCGATGTGGCAGATCTAAAAAAGACAGATGATCCTCACAAACTTCAATTATTAGTATTTAATACTGACCACATTGAAGTCCTATCTGAACAAATTGATGAAGTAAATTTCGATTATGATGTGGATGGGCAATTCATAAATATTAATGTTCCAGATCCAACATACAAACAATTAATGGAAGTTGTTGATGATTTAAACAGAAAAAAAAATTCTGCAATGGGAAGATTAACCAAAGCAAAGTCTGAGGCCACTACAAGAGCAAGAACCGCTGTTGAAAATGAATTTATAACTCAAGGTGTTGCAAGTGCTGCATCCAGAAAATGTGAAGAATATTATGAAAATTATGGTAATCAAATTAGTGAAATGACTATGGAGAAGGTAAAAGCGATATTAGGTAATGAATATTTTGAAAAGTACAAGTCAGAAGAACTTGACCCAATTGTTTAACTAAGCATCTATATTATATAGTGATTTATTTAATCTTTTATCTTCTAAATCCATATACTTGACTTTAGGGTTTTTAAAGTCCCTTTTTCCAATTATTTCTAAATTTTCTGGATTCCATGTGGGGTAATCAAAATTAATTTCCCTAAATGCTTCTTCATTAGCTGATTTGACAAATTTATTTTTTAAATCAGATTGACTTGGCTTTTGTGAGGTAATTATTGGGTGAATTGTTTTTTCTGGCTTTTGTAAAGTAATTTCTGGATTGGTTGTCTCTTTTGCTAGACTCAAATCTTCTTGAGTTTCGTTTTTTATATTTTTACTATTGTTAAGACTAACCAAAACATCCATTTTTTTTTGTTTCAAAACTAAATTATTTTTTTGTGAGTTTCTTAAGAAATCACCGCTACCTGTTAATTGCATATAAATTCTTTTTTCATTCCCCCTAATTATTTGTGGTTCTGCTTTAGCAATAAGATTAGCCCCTCCTTGTTTCTCATCATCTTTCCAAATGTCACTTATACCTGATGCATCTAAAGCTAATTCCGTGGGAGTTTTATCAAAAATTTTATTAAAAACCCAATTTCCAAAACCTGCAATAGCTCCAATCGGACCACCATACAAAAATCCACCAAGACTGTTTTGTACTAGATCTCTGTCCGAATTTTCATCTTCAGAATTTACACTTGAATATATTCCACTAATTAAGGGTATGTTTTGAAGGGGATTGACTAGACCTTTGAACCACTTCCAAAAAGAAAAATCCTCTCCATTTATATCTTCAGTTTTTTTCTCATTATCTAACAAAAGATCTTTGTTTGTTTCGCTAATAGCCTTAAGTGCTGGGTTTGATTTATAGAATGGACTGTTTTGTATAATCATGATTTTTAGTAATTAATTTCAATTTCAATTCTTCTATTTTTCTCTCTACCTGAGGAAGATTTGTTGTCTGCAACTGGTTGAGTTTCTCCATAACTTATGGCTTTCATTCTTTCTGGTTTTAATTTACCTGTTCCAGCCAGTTCTTGTACCACCGAAGAAGACCTTGCAGCAGCAAGATCCCAGTTATCCCTGTATATTGAACCAAATGTTAATGGTTTATTGTCCGTATGTCCTGATACAAGAATTTCACTTCTACCTTTTTCATTAACCTCTGCAATTTTTGCCATAATTTTTTTTGCCTTAGAAGTCAAATCAGCTGAACCTGATTTAAATGCTCCTCCTGAGCCGACAGTAATTATAACCTTATCTTCGTTTCTCTCAATATCAATTAATCCTTCACCCATTTCTTCTTTTAGTGCTACTTTAAACTTATCCTCAGCAATTTTTGCTTTTCTTTCTTCATCCTTTGAAGTATCTGGTGATGACCCAACATCATTCCCTTCATTAGAATCAGCTTCACCTTTACCTTGTTTGTTTGATGCAGTTGATAATTGTGCCAATTGTTTTTCCACTCCACCAAACAGAACTTCCGTTTCTGATTTTCCAGAAGCTGCTTTAATTGATTCAATAGCTTGAACTGCCTCCTGCATTTCTTTTTCGTCTGTCTCTGCTGGGTTAAAATTTACAACAACTTTATCTCCAACCGTCTCAACCTGAACATCCGCATCACCTTTTGAAACAGCGTCTTTAATGTTTTCAGCTAATTCTTTTGCATCCTCATTTTCCCCATCATCTTTAGTAGCATCATTATCTTTTGTTTTAAGTTCAACTTCTTTTTGATCTGTTTCAGTTGTTTGCTGTTGATTGTTATCCGTTACAGATGGGGTTGGATTGGGGCTAAAACTCAATGTTAGCATCGTTGTACCTTTGGGTTGTTCAACTGTTGGTATAACCCTTTGAATACCAAATGCATTTTTCATACTACCACTAATTTGTTTAAATTTTGGTACATTAAATTCTGCGAATGATAAAATTAAAACAAAGAAAGCCATTAAAAGTGTCGCCATATCGGCAAATGTTGCCATCCATGCTGGTGCACCTTTTGGAGGACACTCCTCACACTCATGTTCTTCTTCTTCGGGAGCTGCTACCTCTTCTTTTTTTTCTTTTGTTTCTTCAGCCATATTTACCTTCTAAGCTTCAGATTCAATCAACGCTTGTTTTTCTTTTGGTGGAAGGTTGGCTATAAGCTGATCTTGAATATTTCTTGGGCTTTCACCTCTAGAAATAAACTGTAATCCAGTAATAATCATTTCTCTATAAGTTGTTTCATAGGCATCATAACCCTTAAGTTTAATTACAATAGGTGTAAAAATAGTGTTTGCAATCATTGCTCCATAGAGAGTAGTTAATAGAGCCACAGCCATTGCAGGACCAATTGCTTTTGGATCAGCCATATTTCCTAACATTGCAACCAAACCAACGAGAGTTCCAATCATTCCCATTGCAGGTGCTATGTCAACCCAAGATTGTGCAACTCCTATCATAGATTTATGACGAACTTGCATAGCTGT
>MDTE01184714.1_pt1 | contig 31315 bp, 25 predicted proteins | sample 811231 | NCBI WGS metagenome assembly MDTE01 (sample SAMN05326651, study PRJNA326480) | marine metagenome | isolation source: seawater | place: Indian Ocean: Red Sea | collected 2010 | reverse complement strand
GTTGTAAAATCGATGAGTCAGCCTTAACCGGGGAGCCTGATGCGATTATGAAAACATCAGAACTCATGGAAAAAGATGCAATTCTTGCCGAGAGAAAAAATATGGCATATATGGGAACTGTCATGAGTTCGGGCAGAGGCACCGGGATTGTTGTAAGAACTGGTATGTTAACCGAACTAGGGAAAATCGCCTCGGATATAGCTTCAGCAGAAACACCAAAGACCCCTCTCGAACTTAAATTGGAAAGTCTTGGAAAATTTCTTACATACATTGCATTTGTTGTAGCGGTTTTACTCATTTCTCTCAAAGTCATTGTTTCTTTAGGCGTAGAGAACATTAACTGGAGAGATCTAATTCTCGAACAGGTCATCATAGCCATAGCGATTGTTGTGGCGATTGTACCAGAAGGTTTGCCGATTATATTGGTAACAACATTGGCCATAGGTATGCGAAACATGGCCCGTCACAAGGCGATTGTTCGTAGAATGAAGGCGGTCGAGACATTAGGTTCGACTACAGTTATTTGCACTGATAAAACGGGTACCCTGACTAAGAATCAAATGACTGCGACTGATTTTTCCTTACTTAATGACCGATTTGATGTTACAGGTAAGGGATTTTATCCAGAAGGTGAAGTATATCTCAAGGGGAATGAGGATGATGAACCGATATTGATAAATTCTCAATCAGATATGTACCAGGATAATTTAGAGTATCAATTGGCTTCTGCTGCCCTGAGTCTTTGTCAGAATAGTCATGTTGCTGTGATTGATGGAGAACTTATCACTACTGGCGACCCTACTGATTTGGCTTGTGCCGTTTTGGCATGGAAAATAAAGGGAGATTTAGAAGAGTTTCAAGCCTCTAATCCACGATTGAAAGAATATTTCTTCGACTCAAAGCGGAAAAGGATGTCAGTTGTTCATGAATACAATGGAGAGAAGTGGCTGTTTTCGAAAGGTTCAGGTTCAGGCTATACAGATTTACTAAAATGGAAAGTTTCAAACAACAAAATCGTCGATCTTGATGAGGACGATTTAACTCAATTTAATGAATACAACGACAAATTGGCAAGTGAGGCAAAAAGAGTACTTGTCCTAGCGGCAAGAAAAGTAACAGAAGACGATGACCTTGAAGATGAAGTAAGCATGGAATCTGATTTGATATTGATTGGCCTTGTTGGCATAATGGATCCACCCAGAGAAGAAGTTCACGATGCAATCGCAAAGTGTCAGAAAGCAGGTATCAAAGTCAAAATGATTACAGGAGATCAAGCCCTTACTGCGCTTGCTATTGGAAAGGACTTGAACATCGTTGAAACAGATGAGATTTCCCTAACTGGTAGAGATCTTGAATCCATTCCTGATGATACAATTGACGAGGCCATTCGAGAAACGGATGTATTTAGTCGTGTAACTCCAGAGCAGAAGATGAAGATTGTAAGTTCCCTACAGGAACAGGGAGAAGTTGTCGCCATGACAGGAGATGGTGTCAATGACGCTCCTGCCTTGTCTCGTGCAAACATAGGAATAGCAATGGGTGTTGCAGGTACAGATGTTGCTAAAGATGCCGCAGACATGGTTTTACAAGATGATAATTTCGCAAACATAGTCAATGCGGTAGAAGAAGGTCGGAAGATATACACCAATATCAGAAATTTTGTTCGTTATCAGGTTTCCACAAATATTGCAGCCGTTGCATTAATCGTCATTTCAACCTTGATTTTTGGCTGGAATTTACCATTAACAGCAACACAAATCCTTGTTATTAATATCCTCATGGATGGTCCGCCTGCAGTGGCACTAGGTGTTGAAAATAACCACAAAAATGTGATGGAAAAGCCTCCTCGGCCAGTAGATGAAACTCTCCCTAATCTGAAAGATGTGGGTTTGATTTTTTACTTGGGTATTGTCATGGTCATTGGTACATTAGTCGTTTACTATCTAGCAGGTGGCGGTCTCCCAGATACCCCTTGCGAAGGTGCGTTACCGGTTGGAAATGATGCTGCCTCTCAATTCATTTTAGATGATGGCAGTTGTGATGAAACTGCATGGAACCAATGGTATGACGACCATATGAAACATGCCATGACAATGGCATTTGCAGTATTTATCGTGTATCAATTGTTCAATGTTCTTAATTGTAGATCGAGTGAAAACAGTGTCTTCAAAATTGGCCTCTTTTCAAATAGGTTCATCTACTTGGCAATCTCGATATCTGTAATATTGCTCCTCTTTGCAGTTCAAGGTGCGAATGTTACCGTGCCATTCACAGATTTTGCATTTGGAGAATTACTCTCCACGAAAACCATCAGTATGTATGACTGGTTAATCATCCTGGCAGTTTCATCATCAGTATTCATTATAGAAGAGTTTAGAAAATTGCTTGTAGCAAGGGGATTCTTCAAAATTAGAAGATAGGCTTAGGACATACCTTCTTCAATGAATCCATACAGGAAATCACATGCCAGAGAGATTCGAGTCAACCACCATCATGGCTGGTAGTCACGAAGACTGGAGAAGTCTTTTGCCACCTGCAAAGGAGAGTTGGCCACAATCTGTTAAAATTGCACATCAACAAATTTCAACAAACCAATCGTTGACAATTCAACAAGGATTAGATCTTTTTGATGAACCTAACCTACATGCTATTGGAGAATTGGCTCATGATATCAAAACAGCACGTTTCGGTCAAATGGTTTTTTTTAATGCCAACGTTCACATTAACCAAACAAATATTTGCACTCTTGCATGCAGGTTTTGTGCATTTAGGAGAGGAAGACGTGCAGAAGATGCATATGCCCTAACCATCGAAAATTACCTTGAAGAATTAGATAAATATGCTGAATCAGTGGATGAAGTTCACTCAGTTGGCGCACTTCACCCGGATTGGAACGTTGGGTATTATGCCGAATTATTCAGGTCAGTAAAAGACCGATATCCCAACATCCACATCAAAGCGTTGACAGCAGTAGAGGTAAAACACATCGCTAAATTGTCCAAACTAGATGTTCGAAGCGTACTCAATAAATTAAAAGAAGCGGGTTTGGGATCTCTTCCAGGAGGTGGAGCCGAAATCCTTGATGATGAAGTCAGAGAGAATATCTGCAAGGGAAAAGAGACTACATCGGAATACTTGGAAATTCATCGGATGGCTCACGAACTTGAAATCCCTACAAATTGTACTATGTTATTTGGGACAATTGAATCATCATTGCATCGTGTAAAACATCTGTTCCACCTCCGAGACCTTCAATCTCAAACCAAGGGTTTCCAATGTTTTGTACCCTACCCGTTCCTTCCTGATGATTCACGCCTACCTGATGCTCAGTTGGCCACTGGTAATGAAGTACTCAGAACTATCGCCATATCGAGAATTTTGCTTGATAATATCCCCCACATCAAGGCATATCGTATGAACATCGGTGATTCCCTATCAGAGTTAGCCCTGCAATATGGCGCTGATGATGTTGATGGTATCGTTCAACAAGAACAAATTATGCACTTAGCTGGTTCAAATACCAATCTTCAATCATCACTTGGTGATCTGGCTAAGATCGTTGTCAACGCTGGTGGTATTCCGGTTCGGAGAAACTCTACCTACACGAGGTTTGAACTGTTTGATGCAGAGCCAGTAGAATCTCGAAATTTACCACGTGTTCGCACCTTAAAGGTGATTCAATGAAACATTGGGAATCAACACTTGGCCGTGTATCATTCATCAATTGCGACCCTCTTTACCATGGTCTCTCAGAAAAATGGAATACCATCGTAGCTCCTCCTTCTTGGTTAACGGGGCACTTATTGAGGCAAGATTGCTTGCTTGCACCAATTCCAGCAGCTGATTATGCGGCTCACTTTGATGAATTAGCACTTATTCCTGATATCGGCATTTCGAGCCGCGGCGAAGTAGGAAGTGTGTTACTCTTTGGAAACCGGCCTATAGAAAAAATGCGGGATATAGCCTTCCCTTCAGATTCATCAACATCTGTAAAATTAATGAAACATATTCTAGAGTTAAGAAATTTAAACCCTCGACCCATCAGCATGGGCCCAGATTTAGAAACGATGCTAGACCGATGTGATGGTGCTTTGTTAATCGGTGATCGTGCTCTGAAATCAGCAACAGAATATCCTTCAAAAGTAGTAATGGATTTAGGAGCAGAATGGTTTAATCAAACTAATCATCCAATGGTATTTGGGGTCTTTGCAGCAAGACGCGATACTGATTTGAAAAATCTCAAGAAAGCACATCAGGCCCTAATCAATCAATTGGAACTATTTGAAACCCAACCCAGCCATCGTAAAGAATCGATTGCTGAGAGTTCACGTCAATCAGGCCAAACAGTACAAAGATTACAATCATACTATGGCGAAGTTATCAATCGAATGTGGCCAGAAGATTATGAGGGGCTTGCACATTTCCTCAAATTTGTATGTGGCATTGATGCCGATTTAAGATTCGCATGGGAATGATCAGTCATCACCTGAAACCTTTCGTCGCTTCACTGTCCTCTTCTTGGCCTGAGTTACTTCGGATTCAGGTTCTTGCTCAGTTTTCTTTACGGTTCTTTTCTTACGGACAGGTGCCGCACTAGATGGGCTTTGTGTACTGGTTTTTACTCTCTTTTTTGCAACCTTAGGGACTCTTTCATTCGTTGGTCGAACAATTTTTTTCTTTGAAACGACGGCTGGGGAATCGTAGACTTCTTCCTGAGAATATGCTTCTGATTCCTCGTATGTTTTATCATATTCTTCTTTATATTCTTCCTCGACTTCTTTACTGTCTAGCCGCTTCTGAACTTCATCGAGGGCTAACTCAAATTCTTCAAGATCAATAACCCCATTTCCATCCACGTCAATACTAGTTATGAGCGCTCTCAATTGTTTAAGTGGCAGATCAGCAATACGTAAAGAACGCAATCCTTTCAACAATTCATCGGATTCAAGTGTCCCGCTAGAATCAACATCAAATTTGTTGAACAAAGCATGAACTGTGTAGGCATTATTAACCATGTATTCGTAGATTTTGTCCATTACATTATCATAGACAAAGAGAGCACCACAATTGGAACAGTTTAGGGCATCAGAGGGGTTTATGGTTTCGCAAACCTGACATTCCTGTGAAGTAATAAGTGACATGTCAATTGAGTTTGATTTTCTCATCCAAAGTACAACTATGATTACCAAGAAAGCGAGCATTGAGGCTATGGCCAATGGGTGAGAAATAATCAAAATTATTTCATCATATAGAGATGGCTGAACCTCTTGTTTTTCTTCGAATGTTCCTGAAACTTCTTGCATTTGGATATACCATGTCGGTAACGAAACATCGTTAACATACTCACCCGTCCCTGTGACTGATATTGGATGATGTGGTGCCATCCAGAGTAATGTTCCCAGCGGTGCTGATGATTGTCCACTGAGAGTAAAGTCTAGTGGAAAAGTTGGTGCAGAAGTCAGGTCATAAGTGACTTCAATTACAATGTGCAAGGGTGTTGAAAAATCCTTGTCGTCCCAAACGAGCATTCCGTTCGCAATTCGACAAGATATCGTAGCATTTTCAAGTGAGCCACTCGAAATGTCAAAACTATCTTCCCAAAATAGAATCAGGTCTTCATGGTTGATGCTACTACAAAGTGTTTCAGAAAACAATGCTACTTCTGACTTCGATATTTTACCATCATCTTTCAATGCGATTCTTGAATGATTTCTGATATCTGTGCTCACATCGGATGGTAACTTCAGGTGATCTTCGATAGTTAGTTCATTTTCACTCACAACGATATTGATATTACGAATGCGTTCCAAGTCAGGTACTGTTGAGCAGGGGAGGTTTGATTGACAATTGATATCTAATTTGTCTGGAATGCCATCACCATCATCGTCGATGTCATCACTATCCGGAATGCGGTCTCCATCAATATCAGCTCCAGGTTTTCCAGTTGAAGGATTTAAGACATTTTGTCTGTAAATCACGACCTGATCCGTCCCTGTAACAACAAATAACTGATCAATACGGTTGTAGGTATCGAGTATCAATTGATAATCCAGCACTGTGTGGAAAAATTCTATTTCTGTAGACGAAATTTCTGTATCTAAATCTATTTTGATTAGCTTAGGATTATCATTCACAATTGAGAGGTAGAGTGAAGAAGAGTCATTATTAGAAATATGAATTTTAGTTGCTCCATCGAACTTACCATATGATTTTGAGATATTATTAACAAAGTTGTAACGAAGCAATTCTCCATCTTCACTTAAAATAAAATATGTTTCATCATTTAGACTGAATTCGCAATCCATTACTGCATTTGAATTTGGCAATTTATTGTGATCCCCCACTGGATAAGCGGTTTCGTTTCTAAGCGTAAAGTATCCCTGATCTGTACCTGAAATGATATAATCTCCATTTGGAGAATATTCCAGACATGCCAGATCACTGGTGTGAGGCGATGTAATAATTTGTTCACCCTGCATAATGGTTGTATTTCCGAGAAGAATTCCACCGTTTTTTTCCTCAGAAATCAATGTTATTCCATCAGGAGACCAGGAAAGGAGCGTAGGATATATTCGGCCCTGTAGATTGCCATCAATGCTCTTGAAATTAATCATATCAAATGTTCTAATTGAACCCACTAAATCAGTCGATGGGGTGACGTGGCCAACAGCAAGAACAGTACCATTTGGGTTAAAAGCCATACTTGTGACAGCATAAGCCGTTGAAAACTGCGCAATTTTCGATAGATTTGTTGTGTCGTATATTGCTACAATGTTATCCAAACCTACAGCTACCATTGTTAGATTAGGGTTTAAGGCTACTACCTTAGATGATTTAGTCAGGTTGCTAGGTTCTGTTGAATCGTAATATGCCAGAGATGAGGTGCCGATTGGCACGAAAAAAAGCCCAACGAGTATGGCAATGATAATGCCTCTTGTTGTCGCAGCCTTCATCCTATCACCGTTGCGAGAAGGTAGAACTATGAAAGCATGTTGTTGAATTTTTCAAAACAAGACCTTTTGAGCAGTAGTCGCTCGCATGTCTACATGGACCAGAACGATGAGAGGAGGAAAGTTATCATTGGTCACTCACCTGACCCTGATGACGCCTTCATGTTTCATGCATTAACCAACGAAAAATTTCCCACTGGAAACATAGAATACCAGCATCAATTAATGGACATAGAATCTCTCAATGCTTTAGCAAAAGAAGAATCTCTTGAAGTCTCTGCCGTCTCAATTCATGCCTATCCAGAGATTGCCCACAACTATGCTTTAATGAATTGTGGAGCATCAATGGGAGAGGGATATGGACCCATGATTGTATCAAAGAAAAACATCTCTTTAGAGGAGGTTAAATCGAACGCCATTGCTGTTCCTGGAATCAAGACCAGTGCTTTCTTAGCCTTACGTTTGTGTTGGGGTGATTTTCAATATCAAGTTGTTCCATTTGATGAAATTATCCCACGTATCGTTTCGGGTGAATTCACATCTGGTTTAATCATTCACGAGGGTCAACTTACCTACAAAGATTCCGATCTTGATGTTCATCTAAACTTGGGTAAATGGTGGAATGAAATTACCGGCGGTTTACCTCTTCCACTTGGGGGGAATGTCGTAAAAAAGTCCCTGGGGAAGGAAATGGTCGAACAAATTACAAAGGACACAAAAAAGAGTATTCAGTATGCATTAGAAAACCCCGGGGAAGCTCTAGAATTTGCAAAAAAGTGGGGTCGCGGGATTGATGACGCAACGAATGAAGAATTTGTCTCAATGTATGTGAACCAACGCACAATCTCATATGGAGAGGACGGAAGAGAAAGCATACGTCTGTTCATATCAATGGGTCAAGAAATAGGCCTAATCAGCGATGATTTTGATGTCTCCTCAATCGAGTTCGTTGGTGCGGAGGTTTAGGTTTGACCAAACCCCAAGTGAGTGAGTTTGGTTCTGTCGATCCAGCTCCTCCAATGGAAAATGGCACAATTTCACAATGGAGTTCATTGTTACTTGATGAAGACGCTCGTATGTTCAAAAGAATGCGAGCTGTTTTTGCGTTAAGAAATCACAGTTCTAATGAATCTGTAATTGTTTTATGTCGTGCCTTTAGCAGTAAAAGCGCACTTTTGAGACATGAAATAGCCTATGTTTTGGGCCAGATGCAAAATACTGCAGCAGTACCGACATTGAAAGAAGTGCTGGATAATGAAACTGAACATGTAATGGTAAGGCATGAAGCAGCAGAAGCATTGGGTGCTATAGGAGATCGGTCAGCAATAGAGATATTGACAAAATATCTTCACGACCCACAACCTGAAATTTCTGAATCCTGTGAAGTTGCACTGGATTTACTAGACCACGTCAAGGATAAGTCCGTAGATTGAGGGTGAAATTCAAAGACTAGATTACCGTGGTTATTCCATGCCGCATGAACATGTCCCTCTGGCCCAAGCGCCAAATGGTGAGATTGGCCCAAAATGTCATGGATGTAATACACGCCTGACTTTTGGAAGTGCGATGGTTCATGCACAACATTACATGTGTTGGGATTGTTATGTTAAAGCAACAGGTGCAGATACTGCAACCGATACAAGTATTGAAAATAAGCCATTTTGGCAAGAATAAATCCTTTCTTTATCGTATTCATGAACAACAGTGGTTGGGCAGAAATCGCACATCGATTTGGCCAATATTATGCCAATTGTGAACTTTGGTCACCTCCTCGGCAACGAATGAGAGAATGGATGTTCATACCCTTCAAGGGTATACCCCTTCGTCATCGTTCTCATCCAAATAATCATTCATTACGACAATATCTGGTTGAAAGACCGCCTCATTCAGTGTTCTACTCTACTGCATATTGGGAGAAACCACACGAACTCAAAATGATAGACAAGAATTGGAAAGGCGCTGATTTAATTTTTGATTTGGATGGTGATCATTTGCCCGGAGTTTCAGATACTGATTTCCCCGCCATGATCGATGTAATTCAAGAACAGGCGTGGTCTCTGTGGAATGATTTTTTACAACCTGAATTCGGTTTCAAAGAAGAATACTTACACATTACCTTTTCTGGACATCGGGGCTTTCATTTACATTATCGGGACCCTAGTTGGCTACATCTTGAATCGGGTTCACGAAGAGAATTAGTTAGCCACATACGCGGAGAAGGTGTGGATGTTACCGCACTTCTGCCACGATATCATGAACCAAATGCAACTGGGTGGGCTAGGAGGATGCGACACGGTGTTTCTAATATGGTTAAGAAACTTGTATCGATACACAATGGAGATGAGACTGAATTGAAGAGATTGCTTTCAATCATTAGTTCTCACCAAGACCGTTCTACTAAGCGCAAAAAATGGGGGAAAGTAAGCATACAAAAATTAGCCGCCATGTTGGAGCACGATGACCGCAGACAACGTATAGCAAACGGTAGGATTGAGATTTTGAAGGGCAGTCAAAGAGAACTATTCCTTGCTTTGGTCAAATTAGACTCGGCAATTGTCTTAGATAGTGCTGGGGAAACAGATGAGGTAGTAACGATTGACACTAAACGCCAGATTAGATTCCCTACTTCTCTTCACGGTAAGTGTGGATTACGAGTCACAGATATTCCTCTTGATCGACTTGAGCCACATCGAAAAAATAGTTTTGACCCATTAACGGAAGGCATTGCATTATCTCGTCAAAAATCAAGCCGTATTGAAATTATAAAAGACGATGTTGTTGCTCGTTTTGACGACCGCATCATTGAGGGAAATATGGGAGATACAATCGATATTCATGAGGCAGGTGCATTTTTCCTAAGGCTCAAAAATTGGGCAAAAAAAGTCTAAAAGAAAACGACGTAAATCTACGCTTTCAACAAGAATGTTCAAGTCATCTTTCTACCCCCGGCAAATGGGTGAAACCTTGGGAAGGCGGAAAAACAAGTCAAAACAACCACCATTACCACCTCCTCCTATGCCAGGTTTACCACCTCCACCAGGAGCGCCGCCACTCCCTCCTCCACCTGGCGATACAGTTGCAATGCCTCCTTTACCCGCGCCTCCGCTCCCACAAACTTCAGCACCACCACCGACCGCTGAATCTCCTCTTCCGACACCTCCCCTGCCAAATCCCGCGCCACCAGCGGCTACAGAAGTTGAGGATGAAAAGTCTGGAGAAGAATATTCGGGCCTATACGCGAAAAGAAGTGGAAAAAGTCTCCAACAAATATACGGCCATATCGACCGTCTAGGTTCTGGAGAAGTAGGATCTCTATTGGAGAGGTATGCCGACCGCTTTGGGCATGAACTCGATCGTGACATCATTGTCATGCGAAAAGATGAGCGATCAGAGAAACTAGCAGGGCTAAGAGATGCCCCTACTGTCGAGCTCGTTGAAGACAGTTCCGCAGCTGAGATTTCTAGTGATGAAAATGATGCGCTGAGAGACGAATTAACCTTGGTGGAAAATGAATTAAGGAAATTAAAGGCACAATATCAATCGGCTAAAAGTGATGGGGATAAAGAAACATTAAGATCGATGCGACCTCATCTGGAATCCTTGATGGCTGAGCGAAAAGAAATCAAAGCCATCCTGTCGGGTGAGACTTCAATTGATGAGGCCGTTGCTGCAAAATCTTCTCCAATTGAACAGACAGTATCTACGGCCGAGACTGCTGAAGATTCAGAACTTTTCACCAAATTTGTAGGAATAGTTGACGAACTTCTTGGTAATCACTTACCAGAACATATACTTTCCACCTTCATGGAAAGCAATGATTTCGAGACTTATAGGGATGTAGCTAGTAACCCTCAATCATCATCAAAAGAAGAACGAACGGCTTTCTTTGCAATAGTCGATTCCCAATTAGGAAACATGCCAGACTCTGCTATCAATAATTTCTTGCAATCAGAACAGTTTGCAACATACGAGCAAATCGGTGAATTATATAGTTGAGGTGAAGATATGGGATTGTTAGATAAATCGAAAAACATGGATACAACTGCGATGAAAACGCCAGAGGTAGCAAAGGCTGCAGTGGTAGCCGAGAAGGTAGCAAAGCCTGCAAAACCCGTTAGAGAAAAAAAGGTCAAGGAAAAGAAGGCGAAAAAAGCAAGGCCAAAGAGAGTACGTGGCCTTCCTAAAGATTACCAATTAGCTGAAAGGGTTCCAAGATACATTTCGTGGTTGGTTAATTTCATTGTTAATTTTGGGCTCATCATCGGTGCCATACCATTGATGATGTTTGACAGTGGTGCTTCAGGTACCCCGATTTATACATGGATGCTCGTTGCTTCCTTCCTAGTAATTATCCTAAACATTTTCATCCTACCAATATACACAAAACGGAATGTCGGCCAATTCGTTTCTCGGACGAAATACATGAATGCACTGGGAAATCCTGCAAACTTCATGCATGGCATATTATCTGGTATGATGGGATTTTTATCCTTAATAGGATTAATGTTCGTAGGATTTAATGCACAAGATATTGCTGAGGATACAACTTCTCTGGTTTATTTTATTGTAGGAATTTTACTCGTTACATTCTGGTTTGTCAACAATTCATTTAGAAGGAATTCCGATGTAAATCAAAGTTTGGTTGATATGATGTTTGATGTCTATCTTGTCAAACACATCCCTACTGGCTCTGAAACTGGATGGTTGTTGAGGCTTGAAAACCTTGGAGACTTCGGTGCTCGTTATGAGAAAAGAATCCAGGCTAAAGAAGCCAAACAATCTAAAAAATCTGAGGAAGAAGAATCTAATTCAAGTGAAGAAGATTTGTCTTCATTGACAGTAAAAGAACTCAAAGAACGATGTAAATCAGCTGGAATTGAGGGCTATGGTTCGATGAAAAAGGATGAGTTGATTGCAGCCTTACAGTGATGAGAAATACATTGGTGAAAAACCTCGCCGAATAGCGACGTTTTCAACAAGCACGCGTTTACTATTAATCGCTCTGGCTTGTTTGTTAGTTGTATCTATTTCAATATCGAGTATTGTATACAAGATAATTGATTCTTTCATTTTGTTAATTATTGTCTATTCTTTAGTTAGAGATTTCTTTATTCGAGAATTATTAACGCCACCGACCATCAAAATGACCACTTCTCTTGAAGATCGTTCATATGAATTACGAACACTTTTGAGGAAATCATACCCAATTCAATATTTCCAAAAGGGAGAAACAGAAGGTGCTCCATTTGCCATACTTATACATGGATGGTCAGCCTCTTCGAAAAGGATGCGTAACATCGCAGAAATTTTTTCTTCAAGAGGGTTCAATACGGTTGTCGTTGATATGAGAAGCCATGGTACGTCATTGAACATTCCTGAATGGACAGTTCAGCAGGTAATCGATGACGTGCATTATCTCATTGAATTTATTGCAAAATCTAACCCCGATTCTAAATTTCTAATCTATGGACACAGTCTTGGTGCTTATGTTACGCTAGGTTTGCATAGAAATCTACCAACGATTAATGGAATTACTATGAATTTCGATATTATTCTTGAATCTCCTATGACGAGTTATGAATTTGTATTCGATGATATTACGAAGAATGTTAAATTCTTGCGACCAATTGTTAAACGATGGTTGTCACAAGGATTTCAAAAGATTCATCCTGGTATTGCCATAACGACCTTTTCTCAATTAAGCATACCCGAGTGGGGTTTTCCTAAAGGGAAGTGCTTAGTGATCTATCCTACTGAAGATAGGAGGCTCGGTCCAAGTCATCTTGAATTATTGCAATCATGTGACGTCAATAATACCATTGAGTTTCAAGAAATTACTTCATTGACACATAGCAAAAGTAGTGTAAACATCGAAAGAGATGAATTTATCGAACAATGGATAGAAGGTTATTCTTCTTCAGAAACTAATGATTGATCGAGAGCCAACTCGCGCATGTCTTCAACTTCATCAAGTTCATCCACAATTTCTTCTCCAAGTAGGGTTTCAATCACATCCTCCATTGTCAAAAGTCCTGCTGTGCCTCCAAATTCATCGGATACAACAGCAATTTGTTCTTTATTATCAAGGAATAAATCTAATGCTGCGTCCACATTTGAATCTGATTTAATTTTCAACAAAGGTTTCAACAATTCGTTGAGTGATAATCCCCAATCATCCTTGCTTGCGGCCATAAGTATCTCAGACCTAATTACGTAACCTTTGATATCATCCATGTCTGTCTCGTAGACGGGTATTCGCGAAAATCTGAGGATGGGGGTGTCATCAAGTACATTCTTGATGGTCCATGAGGTAGGAAACGCAGTCATAACGACACGAGGCGTCATGATATCCTCGACAGGAACTTCTCTGAGTTTCAACAGATTATGAATGACGGTTTCCTCATCTTCTTCCAGTGTCCCCTCTTCCTCACCAAGATCTGCAAGTACTGCAAACTCATCTCTGGTTACCACCGATTTTTCGGGTTGGGGTAGCATTTTTTTGAGCCACAATATTGGTATGAAAATAGGCGTCATGAGATATGTTAGTGATGATAAAAGGCGACCAGAAATGTTAGCCAAAGATTTGTAATAAGTAGATCCGAGAGTTTTTGGGATAATTTCTGAAAGAATGAGAACAGCCAATGTAAGGAAAATAGAGGCTATGGTGAGAGATTCTTCGCCGTATATCTTCTGTACTTCAGCGCCAACTCCCGCCGCACCCATTGTATGCGCAATGGTGTTTAATGTCAAAATAGCCGTAAGAGGTTTAATTGAGTCATCAGCCTTTAATCGCTGCCAGATTTTCCCTCTTGTTGGATTTTGTTTTTCCATTATTGAAACTTGACTGTGGGAAATCGACAACAATACGGCCTCAAGCATTGAACAAAGAAATGATACTCCCAATGCTATGGAAGCATAAACGATGAGCATTGTATACGACATCTATAATCGGTTTCTCCCAGACGAGCATTCGGCACGAGGAAGTTCAAGTTCATGATATTAACTCATCGCAGAACCCAAATACCTCCATCATTAGCCCCGTTTATACATGACAGCAGAATATGTTCTCATTTGCGTAGCATGGCCATATGCAAACGGCCCTCTACATCTAGGACACGTTGCTGGTTGCTATTTACCGCCAGATATACAATTCCGATTCCAAAGGGCAAAAGGCAATCGCGTACTGATGGTTTCTGGCTCTGATGAACATGGAACTCCAATCACAGTAAGTGCAGAAACTGAAGGAGTCAATCCACAAGATATTGTAGACAGATATCATGCAATAAACAAGCAGGCTTTGATTGACCTTGGTTGTTCATGGGAAAGAAATGTTGATACACGTGGTATTGAATTTGGAGGTTCATTATTCAATAGAACCTCTGATCCTTTACACAAGGAAATAGTACAGGAACAGTTCGAAAAACTGTATCATGCGAATCTGTTTGAGAAAAAATCAATGAACCAATATTATGAGCAAACAGACCAAGGCGGGCGATTTTTGCCTGACCGATATATTGAGGGTGAATGCCCCCACTGCTCAAATAAAGAGGCAAGGGGAGACCAATGCGATGAATGTGGTCAAACCTATGAAGCCAGTGAACTCATCAATCCACGTTCGAAAATGAATCCCCAATCTTCGATTACCGTTAAAGAAACTGAACATCTTTTTTATCGACTCGATGTTTTCCAAAAACTCTTAGAGGATTTTACTGAAACCCAAGGACAATCTTGGAAAGCGAATGTAAAGGCAATGACAAAGAATTGGCTCAAGATGGGGCTGAGGCCAAGAGCTGTCACACGAGATATGGATTGGGGTATCGAGATACCTCTCGGTAAAGAATGGGAGAAAAAGAGAATATATGTGTGGTTTGAGGCTGTTCAAGGATATCTATCATGCGCAAAAATATGGTCTCGTAATCATGGAGGCGGGGATGAATGGAAATTGTGGTGGAATCAAAACGAAACTTCAAAATCCAAGCACATGTACTTCCTTGGAAAAGATAACATTCCATTTCATACAATCATCTGGCCGTCTATTATTCTAGGACTTAACATGGCAGATTCCAATAAATCATCTCCAACACTACCAGCCAATGGGGAATTAAATCTCCCAACCGATGTTCCAGCAATGGAATACCTCATGCTATCAGGAGGTCAGTTTTCCAAATCCAGAAAACATGCCATCTGGCTCCCTTCTTTCCTTGAAAGGCACCACCCAGACACGTTGCGATATTATCTTTCAATCAACATGCCAGAAAATCACGATACAGATTTTAATTGGCCGGATTTTGTTGAAAAAATCAATAATGAACTCATTGCGGCATTCGGCAATTTTGTTCATCGCGTGTTTACACTTGGCAATCGTTTTCCTGGTACAGGCCTCATCGGTTTAGAAAATCAAGACATATGTCGAGAAGAAATGAATTACCTCGAAAAGGCATACGACGAGATTACATCTAGTCTGAATAAACATCGTTACAAAGAGGCATTAAGGCATGTAATGTCTGTAGCCCAATACGGTAACCAAATGCTCCAAAAGGCAGAACCTTGGAAGTTCTTGAAGCAAGACGATGATGAGGAAGAACACCGGAAGGCTAGAGAATCTTCTTTTGCCAAATTATCATTCAGTTGGCGAATAACAAGATTCCTCGCGATAACATCTCAACCATTTTTACCTAAAGCAGCGGCTTCAATTTGGAAGCAATTAGGTGAAGAGCGAAGTATTGAAGATATTCTTTGGGAAGAGGCCGTAAATTGGAACGCTCAGATGAAATGGAATTACGACCAACCTGTCCCTTTGTTTAAACGATTAGACTTGGATGAAATCTTAGAGACGGAGAATCAATTTGTCGACGAGGCTGAGAAATTACAGCACAATCGTGAGGAAACGACCAAAAACCAGGAACACGGAGATGAAACAGTGAAAGAAGGACTAACGAATTTAAAATTTGAAGATTTTATGAAAGTCGAACTAACGGTAGGGAAAATTAAGTCAGTTGAAGACCACCCAAACGCAGACAAATTATATGTCGTAAATTTAGATGATGGTACAGAAAATGGAAGAACCATTTGTGCGGGCATAAAAGATCACTATTCAATATCTGATCTTGAGGGACTCATGGTAATTTTTGTGGCGAATCTAGCACCAAGAAAACTCAGGGGCGTCATTTCAGAAGGCATGATGCTCGCAGCTGATAATGATGATGGTTTGGTGAAACTCATCACTGTAGATTCGACTATGACACCTGGATCAAGAGTCAGATAGACGCTTTTTCACTTCATCCATGCAAGACCTTGAAATCTTACGACAGCGCTCTTGAATTTCCACTGCGGCCCTACTGATTTCATCTTGTTCTTTTTCGGGTATGCTTGGTAAATTTATTTCTACGTTAAACAAAGCCCCTTTACAAGCAGCACTCGCTAGAAGAGAAGCAACGCCTACATCTGAAATTGCGTTCACGTTCGATACCCTCGCGAGTTGAGGTAACCTTTCAAGCAAGGATAGTGATAATCGAGCGGTTTCGAGTGGGACATTGGTCGCCTTTAACGAGGATAGTTTGATTGCTTCGCGACGTTTTTCCTTTTCGCTTTCAGTTTCTCTGGGTAATTTATACGCAGCCATCACCTCATCAAACGCTTGACTATCATCATCTGCAAGAATTCCACTTTTCGTAAGAAGTGGTATTGTTTCTCTGACAGTTTCTTCAGCAAATGCCCATCCTTCTTTCCACTTTTCTCTACCGATGGTCAAGTCACAAACCATACATGTCAGTGCAGATGCCTGTCCTAATGCGATTGCAGCAGCAGTCCCTCCGCCAGGTGTAGGCGATGAGGATGCCAATGCTGTTTGATATTCTCGTAGTGTCATCTCCATCCATGGTGTATTCATTTCAATCATTCCTTATTGCCCATTCTATAATTCGAACATTTGGATCAAAATCTTCTAGATATGACAAACCCAATCCATTTATCGCAGCTTCTACATATTCATTTTCACTACAAGATTCATTATCCAAAAACCACTTTCCTGCATCAAGCATTGCTGCAAGAGGTACAAGTCCAACAATTTCACTGCCAAGAACCCGTGTGTTATGTTCGTTTGCAAGGGATTGACATGTTGCAAAAGCGTGATGTAACCCAGTGATATTATAATCACGTAAATTCATAGAAACTTGAGAAATTTTGTGTTTTTCTAATGTTACTCCCATGCCCTGTACCATTTCAAGTAAACCTTTGGTTCGCATGGATTGGCCTTGATTCTTTATGAGTCGTCCGCTAGAACGCACCAAACTTCCAATGGATTTTGCAACTCGTGCATCTTGCTCATCAATATTTACATTATATGCAATCAGAATTTCCCTGGCTCCAATAACAGTCGCACCAAAGCGTGAAACTTTCTCATTCCATTCACATGGTCCAAAATCTGGAATAAATTCATCTTTGTTATTGAATCTATTTTCAAGGGCTTCATATTCCCCTTTGCGGATGTGGCTTAGCAATTTGTGTTCTGGTTTTTTTGCAGAAAGGCCATACAAGTATGCCGGTAAATTTAGTTCATTACCAACAAATTCTGCTAGGCGTTGTGCTAAATCAATACATACCTCCATGGAAGTATCACCAAGTGGAATAAACGGACATACATCAACTGCTCCTAACCTCGGATGCTCTCCATGATGTTCTCGCATGTCGATAAGTTCCGAGGAAGCCCTCATCACCTCACATGCTCCAGCAAAAACTCCATCCGGACTACCAGCAAAAGTCAATACAGTCCTGTTGTAATCCGGATCTGGCTCAATCCCCAAAACTCTGACATCAGAACTGTCTCTAACTCTATTCGCGATGGCTGCTATTACTTCTTTATTCACGCCTTCGCTAAAATTGGGTACACATTCAATTAGTTCTGTCATAATAACATCTCATTATGAATATAAATGCGCCACTGCATCCAAACCAAGATTTTTATTTCGCTTTTCACTTACTTTCTTGATTGATAATTGAACGTCTTTTAATTGAATACTTTTCCTATTTTGACGGATAGCATACATACCTGCTTCAATACACACCGCCTTTAGTTCAGCCCCGCTGAATCCTGCTGTTTTATCTACCAATGAAGATATTGAAAATTTAGAAGTTTTCAATCGGCCCAAATGGATATTTAGGATATTTTTTCTCGCCTCGTCGTTAGGCAGAGGTATTTCGATAATTCTGTCAAATCTACCTGGCCTTAATAATGCGTCATCGAGGATATCTGGTCTATTCGTAGCGGCAATAATTTTAACGTCATCTAAATTATCAAATCCATCGAGTTCTGCGAGTAACTGCATCAGTGTTCTTTGAACTTCACGATCCCCACTCGTAGCACCATCAAGCCTCTTCGCTCCGATAGCATCAATTTCATCTAGGAATATTATTGATGGTGCTTTCTCTTTAGCGAGTGAGAAGAGTTCTCTCACCATACGGCCACCTTCTCCGATATATTTCTGCGCTAATTCACTACCCACCATTCGTATGAATGTAGCATCGGTATGGTGAGCAACGGCTTTAGCCAACATTGTTTTTCCACATCCTGGTGGACCGACCATTAAAACGCCTTTTGGGGGAACAATGCCAATATTCCTGAACACTTCTGGCTTTTCAAGTGGCCATTCTACAGCTTCGCGTATTTGTTCAATTTCTTCATCAAGACCCCCGATTTCAGAGTAGGTGATGTCTGGCTTCCCAGATACTTCTGCACCGCTTACAATTGGGTCCCATGCATCTGTTAATACTTCAACAACCGCAAGACTGTCTTGATTGAGTGCTACCCTTGCGCCTGGTCCGATTTTTTCTCGAATTAGCCTAGGATTGAGAGAGACTTGGAAGATTGTACCATTTGAGGATCGAACAATAGCCCTCTCTTCGTCCAATACATCTTGAATGTGACCAATAATCATCGGTGGGCTCTTCAGCAATGCAACTTCTGACTCAAGTCGTATGGCTTTTTTCTTTAATTTCATGATGGAACTTTCTAATTGAACGCGTTCAGCCACGAGTTGAGACGCCTCTTCATGAAGCGCAGTATATTCAGATTGCAACTTTCTCAGTTCATCATCAACTGTGATATTGTCAGTTGATGGCTTTCTGACTTCACTGCCCATGTGAGGTGGAATAGTTGGATGTTCATCAACTCACCGGCTAAATCAACCAAAGCCTTCATGGGTAACTGCCGTGACGTATTGTTGAGTTCCATGGGAGATTGTGAGATTTGTGGTGCGATGAAAGTAAAAACATCGGCAGTATTCATGGGTAAAGCCGAAGTCCGGTCTTGTACCAGGTGTTCTGAAAAATTGGGAATGCAGAAGAAAGGTGTTGCACCCGGTATTGCGAAGGCATCTCATGTAAAACCAAGACCCAAAAAGACCTCACAACTGATGTTGAAAGGAGAAAAAGAATTGGTTCATGATTTTGCTCAACGAGTCATCAAAGCGAGAGAATCCAAGGGATGGGATAAGAAAATGTTGGCAAAGAGATGTGCTGAAAGAGTGAATGTCATACAGGCTGTAGAATCAGGAAAAACGCCAACGGATAGCGTTGTTAGAAAATTAGAGAGGATGTTGGAAATTGACCTCATGGAGGTGCCATCACATGATGGAGAACAATTTGTAAATTCAGGTTCTTCCTCTGGCATGACACTAGGAGATTTCTTAGCGAAGGCGAGGAAGGATCTCAATGACTGAGGTACATGCAATTTGGCTTGAGCAAGACGACCCAAAGAAGAATACTGCTGTTAAATTATCAAAACACAACTTGGTTAAATTACATAAGAGGTTGAATAGACTTCCAAGAAGAGGGATTGTTTTAGACCCCTTGTGTGGAAAAGTCCTCGGACCAGAAGACAGGGATCTAATTGATTCAGGAGGTGCATTAGTAGGCCTTGATTGCTCTTGGGTGAATATTGAGTCTTCTGTGGAACAAATAACCAAACAAACGAAACTTGAAAGAAGAACCCTGCCTCTTTTTCTCGCAGCTAATCCTGTCAACTGGGGAAAAGTTTCGAAACTCTCAACTGCAGAAGCACTTGCCGCTTCATTGTGGATACTTGGGCATGAAGATCGAGGTCGATTATTTCTCTCAAAATTTAATTGGGGATCAAGTTTTATTGAACTTAATTTAGAGCCTTTAATCGCTTATTCATCGGCGAAAACCTCGCAGGAGGTTGTTTCCCTACAATTTGAATTCTTTGATATTCGGGATGATTGATATGAAGCGAAATCATGTTCACATTTGGAAGGGGGATGAGTTAGAGATCAAATATGATTGGATGGAACGTGAAGAAACAATCCGTTTCTATTTTGAAAACAAGCCAATTCGAACTTTACTTGCCACGCCTGAAGATCTCGAGGAACTTGCATATGGCCACGTTTTTTCAGAAAGTTTAGGCGATTTAGAGAGCGTGGACATCAACCAATTTGACATTAAATTAAATGGGAATATTGTACAAGAACCATCGCGCATTCCGATTACACCAAGTTGCGGCTATTGTGGTGACCATCGGTTAAGTGATGAACTGCTCCCTCAGGTAACAAGGTCTGTATCTTTAGATTTTGATGTGAGGACACTTGTTGATGAACTTCCAAAATATCAAAAAAATTTCCACTCAACTGGGGGCACACATGCTGCGGCGTTATTTGATTTAAAGGGGGGCTTTATTGCACTCAAAGAAGACATCGGTCGCCATAATGCAGTTGACAAGGTGATAGGTGCGGCTATTTTACAAAACCTTGACATTTCTAAATGTATACTTGTTCTTACAAGCCGGATGAGTTATGACCTTGTTGCAAAAGCCGTGAGGAGTGGAATTGAAGTCGCTGTAAGCATAGGTGCAATTTCTGACCGTTCAGCCCAATTAGCTAGAGAATCAGGTATTTCGTTGGTTGGTTTCACCAAATCATCAAAAGCCATCGTTGTCGGACCATTGTTTAGACTTGGTCTCTGACCGTGTAAATCCGAGATGTGAACCATGACTGACCACTCACCACCCTCTGCTTTTACACCCATTGAAAAAAGAAGAGTTAAAATTTCTAATACAAAAAAAGTGGCAGCAGGAATACCTGCTACGATGTCAACAATGAAACACAGTATCAAAAAAATGGGAATCATTCGTACAGCGAAGTCATTGACAATGGTTAACCAAAAACATGGTTTTGATTGCCCAGGTTGTGCTTGGCCCGACCCATCTCATGCGACGTCATTTGAATTTTGTGAGAATGGGGCCAAAGCGGTGGCTGATGAAGCCATGAAAAGAACTATCGGGAGAGACTTTTTCAGCAGGTTTAGCCTTGAAGAGCTAAGTATGAAATCCGATTATTGGCTAAATAATCAGGGACGGTTATCAGAACCTCTCTATAAAAAGCCACAAGATACTCACTATCGCCCAATAAGTTGGGATGAGGCTTTTTCAATCATTACCAATCAGATGAATTCTTTAGAAAACCCAAATAAAGCCGTATTCTATACTTCAGGAAGAACTTCTAACGAGGCTGCTTTTTTGTATCAATTGATGGTAAGGCAATTTGGAACAAACAACCTTCCTGATTGCTCTAACATGTGTCATGAATCATCTGGTCGTGCGTTAAGTCAAACAATAGGGATTGGAAAAGGTACTGTCTTTCTCGAAGATTTTGATAAGAGCGATCTTATTCTTGTCATTGGCCAAAATCCTGGAACAAATCACCCACGTATGCTTACAGCACTTAGAGATGCAAAACGGAATGGCGCAAAAATAATCCACATAAATCCTCTACCTGAAACGGGATTGGTACGATTTAAGCATCCTCAAGATTACCTCAAATTTAGGTTTAGTTCAGAATCGCTGGCAGACTTACATCTTCAAGTGAAAATCGGCAGTGATTCAGCGTTGATGATAGGATTAATGAAAATCCTCTTAGAAAAGAATGCTATAGATCAAGGATTTATTGACGAACACACGGAAGGTTTCAGTAATTTATGTGACCACATTCGTTCCATATCTTGGGCAAAGATTCTCAAAGATACTGGGTTAGAGATGGAGGAGATCCAAAAGGCTGGAGAATATTGCGCCTCCTCAAAGGCTACTATTGCTTGTTGGGCCATGGGACTCACGCAACACAAGCACGGTGTTGCAATGATCCAGGACGTATCCAATCTATTATTGATGGGAGGTCACATAGGGAAACCAGGTGCAGGACTATGCCCTGTACGTGGCCATTCTAATGTCCAAGGAGACAGAACAGTAGGCATATGGGAAAGGCCAACAGAATCTTTTCTATTAAAATTAGAAAAAGGCACTGGCATCAAAGCACCTCGAGAGCATGGGCTTGATGTTGTGGAAACCATACAGGCAATGCACTCTGGCAACGTTGATTTGTTCTTTTGCATGGGTGGAAATTTTGTATCAGCAACTCCTGATACTCCAATAGTCGCAGAGGGATTGTCAAAGGTAGGGTTAACCGTTCAGGTCTCAACTAAATTGAATAGGAGCCACCTCGTTACAGGTGATGCTGCCTTAATCTTACCATGTTTAGGACGAACTGAATCTGATATCCAAGATGGCTTGCCTCAGTTTGTAACCGTAGAAAATTCCATGGGGGTTGTCCATCAATCACAGGGGAAACTTAAACCTGCAAGTGATCAACTCAAAAGTGAGGTATCGATTGTTTCAAACATTGCATACTCATTATTTGGAGACGATGCTATTACATGGTCAAAATTTCCTCAAAATTACGATTCAATAAGAGAATTAATTTCTGAATCCATCAACGGATTTGATGACTACAACGCACGAGTGCGGAAACCAGGAGGCTTTTATTTACCTAATCCACCTCGTGACAAAAGAATATTTCATACACCAAACAAAAAAGCAAATTTCATGATTAATTCCTTGCCAGATCTCACCGTTCCACAAGAAAAGTTTGTCATGATGACCATTCGTTCTCATGACCAATACAATACCACAATTTACGGCCATGATGACCGTTATCGTGGGATTAAAGGTAATCGCCGGGTCGTTTTGATGAATGCAAAAGACATGATCCAACGAGGACTTAAGTCAAAACAAGTGGTAGACATTTCCTCGCACTTTAATGGTGTTGTGCGGACTGCAAAACATTGGCTTGCGATCCCTTATGATATCCCAAGAGGCAACGTAGCAACATATTTTCCTGAGGCTAACCAACTTGTACCTCTAGAATCTACCGCGGACCTTTCAAATACACCAACATCAAAATGGGTGATATGTTCAATCATCCCATCTAAAAGAGAGATAGCGCATGAGGAAGAATGAACAGATTGGATATTTAGAACTCATCCGCAACAATTCCGATTATCGTCGGTTTTGGTTGGCGACAGTAGTTTCAATGTTTGGTCAATGGTTTAATCTCATAGCTATGTTTGTTTTAATTTACAGATATACAGGTTCGGAATTACTTATAGGATTGCTGTTAACCATAAGAATGGCTTTCTTTGCGTTATTCCAGCCATTCATTGGACTACTTGCTGATAAAGTTCACAGGAAATCAATACTTATTGTGAGTAATGTATTTTCGATCATATTTGTCTTATGTTTACTCGGTGTCAATGATGAGGGCGATATTTGGTGGCTTATTGCGATTGCAGGCGTATTATCATTCCTTCATGGCGCTTATATGACTGCAGAGGTTGCGATTTTGCCAAATATTGTTGCCAAAAACGAACTTGCAACAGCTAATGCATTTGGTTCTGCATCGTGGTCATTAGCGCTAGCAATGGGTTCTGCAATTGGTGGGTTTGTGGTCTCAGCATATGGGACTGACGTCGCATTTTTAATAGACGCAAGTACCTTTTTTGTTAGTATTTTATTTATTCGAAAAATACCGATGCCTCAGAAATTTGAAGACGATCAATCCCAGTCATTACTAAGGAATGGGTTTCAAAACATTCTTGCTGGATGGAAGAGAATATACTCAGATCGACGTTTAACAAAAATTGTCTCAGCGAAGGCTTCTTGGAACATCGCAGGCGGTGGAATTGCAGGCGTTTTTCTTGTAATTATGGGTGAAGAATTAGGGATTAGCGATATAGCCACAGGAGTTGGAATATTCTATCTCGCTCGAGGAATTGGAACAGGTATCGGACCAATATTTGGACGAATGCTTTTTCCTAATAGTGATAAATGGATGACACTCATTGGTATCTTTGTTTCGATTTCAGGCTTATTTTATTTGGTGGTAGGTCTTAGTTTTGGTTATGGTTTGTGGCTCACTTTTATGTTGGTAATTCTTGCACACACTTTTAGTGCAGCAAATTGGGTATTCTCAACAATTCTTACTCAACAATGGGTAGAAGATGAGATGAGAGGGCGTGTTTTCAGCGTTGATATGTTATTATTGTCGCTTGCGTTTTCAATTTCAACCAGTGTAGCAGGCTGGCTCGTTGAATATCGCGAAATTTCAATTCAAACCGGTATTATTTGGTTTTCTTCTATCATGATTGGAGCAGGAATACTATTTGCTTTCTGGAACCCTAGTGAACCAGTTAACGAGTCCGAGCAAGCCTCTTTACGTGAATGATAATAGCCAACACCGGTGAGCGAATGATTGACTTTTCTGAGGGCATACCAGAAATGTTACCAGATCACCCGGGCTATGATGAAACCGTCGACCATGCACCAATTCGTAGACAAATTCTTTCGCCACAACAAGAGCAATTAGCGATTCGTAATGCTCTGCGTTATTTTGACCCGAAATTTCACTCAATTTTAGGACCTGAATTTTTTGACGAACTCAAGAAATATGGCCGTATTTACATGTACAGATTTCGGCCGACACAATCAGTGTTTGCGCGACCAATAGGGGAATATAAGGCCAACTCTAAACAAGCTGCTGGAATCATGTTGATGATTCAAAATAATCTTGACCCCGCTGTGGCCCAATTCCCACATGAACTCATCACTTACGGTGGTAATGGCGCCGTTTTCCAAAACTGGGCCCAATATCTCCTTACCATGAAGTATCTCAGTCAAATGACTGATGAGCAGACTCTCGTCATGTATTCAGGCCATCCGTTAGGGCTTTTCCCATCTCACAAAAATGCACCAAGAGTAACTGTGACAAACGGGATGGTCGTTCCAAACTATTCTACTCAAGAGCATTGGGAAACATACAATGCTCTCGGGGTGAGTCAGTATGGGCAAATGACTGCTGGATCTTACATGTACATCGGACCACAAGGCATCGTTCATGGAACGACCATTACCATTCTCAATGCTGCAAGAAAGCATCTTGGTTCTGAAGATGATCTGGGTGGAGTTACATTTGTCACTTCAGGTTTAGGTGGAATGTCTGGTGCTCAAGCCAAAGCAGCTGTTATTGCAGGTGCTGCTTGTATTGTATCAGAAATGAATGAACATGCTGCTAGAAAAAGGCACGAGCAGGGTTGGCTTTCATGTTTATCAAATAATGTGGATGAAGCAATAGACCTGATGTTAGAAGCTAAGGCAAAAAAGATAGGTCGTTCAATCGGCTATGTTGGAAATATTGTACAATTATTGGAAAGGCTTGTTGAAAGAAATGTTGTCGTTGATCTATTAAGCGATCAAACCAGTTTGCATAATCCTTGGCATGGTGGATATTTCCCCATAGGATTGGATTTCGAAGAGGCAAAAACATTGATGGCAAAAGACACTTTACAATTCAGAGAACATGTAAAAGAGTCGTTAAGAAGACATGCAAAAGCAATTAATCAACTCTCTCAACAAGGTTCATATTTCTTTGACTATGGTAATGCCTTCCTTCTCGAGGCATCAAGGTCGGGTGCTGATGTAATGGCAGAAGATGGACTTTCTTTTCGATATCCCTCATATGTAGAAGACATCATGGGCCCAATGTGCTTTGATTTTGGTTTTGGTCCCTTCAGATGGGTGTGTGCTTCGGGTAAATCAGAAGATCTTGCCAAGTCTGATGAAATCGCAATAAATATTCTCACTAAGATGATTGCAGAATCACCAGAGGAAATCCAACAACAGTTGAAAGATAATATTCGATGGATTACAGAGGCGGCCAGTCATAAAATGGTCGTTGGTTCTCAAGCAAGAATTCTTTACGCGGATGCTATTGGAAGACAGAAAATCGGACTGGCGTTCAACAAAGCAATTAGAGAAGGCATTATTTCTGATGCAATCATTTTAGGAAGAGACCATCATGATGTTTCCGGCACAGATTCTCCATATCGGGAAACTTCTAACATTCGCGATGGATCCAGGTTTACTGCCGATATGTCCGTACAGAATTTCGTTGGAGATGCATTCCGTGGTGCAACATGGGTCTCCCTCCACAATGGAGGAGGTGTCGGTTGGGGAGAAGTGATCAATGGTGGATTCGGCATGGTAATCGATGGTTCAATAGATGCTGACGAAAAAATCCAATCCATGTTAGATTGGGATGTAAATAATGGTGTGGCGAGACGGGCGTGGGCAAGAAACGAAGGTGCTGAATTTGCCATAAAGAGAGCAATGTCCGAGGATTCACGGCTAAAAGTCACAATTCCAAACCATGTAGATGAAAAAATAATCGAAAGGTTAGGTGATTAAGAATGAATATTGTTTTAGATGGAACGACGTTAAACATCAACGATATTTGTGCAGTAATTGACGGAAAACCAACAATCAGTATCGCAGAATCTGCTATGGAGAAAATGAAACTCTCTCGTTCTATCGTAGAACGGATTATCTCTAACAAAGAAATAGTATATGGAATCAATACTGGTTTTGGTGCCCTCGCTGAAGTGGAAATCGATGAGGAAGAATTGTCTCAGCTCCAATATAATTTGATCCGGTCCCACGCTTGTGGTACTGGTGAGTTAATGACAGTTGGATTGACAAGGGCAATGATGCTTATTCGTGCGAATTCTCTTGCAAAAGGGCATTCAGGTGTTCAACCAAGATTGGTTGAAGGTTTGGTTGATTTTCTGAATTTAGGAATTACTCCATGTGTCCCTGAAATAGGAAGTTTGGGCGCATCAGGTGATTTAGCCCCTCTCTCACACATGGCATTACCACTCATCGGTGAAGGTTTTTGTTATGGTGAAGATGGTGAGAAAATTCCAAGCCGCGAAGCCCTACTTAGCACAGGCCTCGAACAAATTGAACTTAGGGCAAAAGATGGCTTGAGTCTCATCAACGGAACGGCACAATCCTCAGCAATACTATGTTCAGCTGCTTCAAAAATCGAAAAACTCTTTTTGATGAGTGAAATCATATTCTGCCTGTCACTAGAATCAAAAAATGGAAGAATAGAGCCTTTTTATTCAAACGTACATCACGCCAGAAACCACCATGGGCAAGGAGTCGTCGCTGAGAGAATTTTTCAGATGATATCATCATCTGATATCATGATAAATGGTGAAAATAAACCCGTACAAGACCCTTACAGTTTTCGTTGTGTTCCGCAGATTCATGGGCCCTCATGGGATCGATTAAGACAATTAAAAGAAATCTTGGAAATTGAGATTAATAGCGCAACTGATAATCCACTTATTTTCCCAAACTTACGTAATCCAGGTAAGAATGAAGTTCTAAGTCAGGGAAATTTCCATGGAGAAGTCCTCGCGCTCTCCGCTGATGCACTCGCTGTCTCACTCTTCGAGATTGCCTCATGCTCTGAAAGAAGGATGGACCAATTACTTGGTCTCAACAGAAAACTTCTACCCCCTTTCTTAGCCAAAGATTCGGGTTTGGAATCTGGTTTCATGATTGTACATTATGCAGCGGCAGCAAACCTCTCTCAACTTCATGGAAGAATCCATCCAAGAGGAGCGTTTTCGACTCCTACTTCCGCAGGCCAAGAAGACCATGTAAGCATGTCAGCAACGGCTGCCTTAAATCTACACCAAGCCATCGATGAATTCTCAACTATCTTAGCATGTGAAGCACTTATTGCCGCCGAGGCCATCGAATACGCTGAAAGAGCAATGTGTCCCGCAACACAACAATTATACAATTTTATTAGAGAAATTGTCCCACCGTTTGCGTTTGATAAGACATGGTCCGATGAGATAAAAATTGTAAGTAAACAACTGACAAAAGGCGAATGGCTAGCCGCCATTAACATTCATTTATGAATCAGATACATCATCAATAATTGCTATCAATTTACTGGATACTTCATCCATACCCGTTAATTGTCGAAGTCGAAATTCCATAACAGTAAATTCGGATTTAGAGATGTTGTCTCTCATGTTATCCATTAAATTGAGCAATTCTGTTGCTTCTCTCACTTTTTTATCTACACTTAGATAGATTGAGTGGGATTCTCCAATATCATCACAGAAAATTCCTGGCTCGCAATCGGATACATCGAAACCTAAACGACGCCATTGCAAGATCCTTTTTCTCAATATCTTGTGAGAAAATCCTTCCAACGGCAAAGTTGTCAAGTAAGGAATTAAAGGAAGTTCTTCCTCTTGAGGCGGAACAGAATCGGATTGACCTGTGTCTTTAGATGTGTTCTGATCCTGGTCGGGTACAACATCTAAATCCACATCAAGAAGTGGCGCTTGCCTTGAGATTTTTTCCATTATTTCTTCGTCGATGGTGTTTGCTTGTAGGACGTAAATGACGACTATTTGTTTATCGAAAATGTAGTCGCTGAGGTTCATGATATGACGAAGCGTATGTCTTGTTCCACTATCTGAAATCAGCCATTCCAGCCCTTCTATTACAAAAACACCTGAATTTTCTGTTGACCGACTTTCAATGAATTTGTATATTGATTCATGATTGAGCAATATCCCCTCTTTGTTCGACTTGTTTGAAATCCAAACGGATTGAATCACGTTCAAATCTAAATCCTTGCTGAGTCTGCTTTCGGGTATCCTCGAGAGGAATGTTACCGGCCTTCTATATGTGTTTGATATTGACTCAATCCATGAATATACGTCATGAGGAGTATCAAATATAGCCGAATACAAATGGCCATTTGAAAGTGTATCCATAACGTCGCCTATTGATGTTGCAGGCATAACTAGTCCATGAATGATTATATTACCTGTTAACTTCGGAAATATATGGCCGAGGATAGTGAAGATGGGCAATCAACCGATATGGCTCAATGTGGGGCATGTCGTTCCGTAGTTCCTATCACAAGTGAAAAATGTCCAGAATGTGGTATTTCCTTTGCAGGGGTATCTGATGAATCATTAGGAGAATGTGGTGCATGTAAGTCTCTCATTCCGTTGGATTCGAAATCATGCCCATCATGCGGAGTTACATTTGTTGCAGACAATGTAATCGAGGTGTTGGGAGATTGGTTAACCGCTACAGGTCTAGAAACCAAAGATCTATTCGCAAAATTTGATGAAGATGGCGATGGGGAAATCACCTCTGAAGAATTTAAAAATGGTCTTCTTTCCTTGCGGTTGGCTGATTTGCCACCGTCCCAAATAGATCGTCTGGTAGCAGCTATAGACGAAGATGGTAACGGCGTTATTGACCTCGAGGAATTGTCAAATACTTTCGGTGAGACGAATAAACCAACAAAATCAGTATCTCCAGATGAAGCAATAAAATCAGATTCTGATGATGAGGAGGATTCCGCGGAAGAAGCTACAGATGCGGAAGAAAATTCTGAAGAGCAAGATTCAGAGGAAGAACCAGAATCCATTGATACCCCTGAAGAAGATGATGAAGACACAGAGGACATTGACGACATCGATATCGATGATGTGATTGATGACATTGATGACAAAATAGTCGACGAAGATGATGAAGAAACTGAAGAAGACACCAATGAAGAAATCTCTGATTCTGCATCCGAAAGACCAGAGCAATCCCTTCTTGAAGAATTTGGCCAAGCCATTCTAGCCGCTGGTTTAACAATCAGAGAGGTCTTTGAACAAATTGATACCAATGATGATGGGAAAATAGATGGCCCCGAATTACAAGCAGGAATCAAGAAAATGCTTGGGAAGAATGCGCCTCCTGGAGAAGTTTATGAATTCATGAAATCAATGGATTCTGATGAGAATGGATCGATCGATCCAATGGAAATAATCGATGCAATTGAATCCCTCGAGCTTGATATCAAATCTGATGAAACCAAAGAAAAAACAACAGGATTTCCTTCGCCGCTCCAACAATTCCTCATGGGTAAAAAGGCCGCAGACATCTACTATCCAATCATTCACTTCCTTGCTTTTGCGTTTATCACCCTCTGGGTAGTTAACGGACTTGGATTGATTGTAGATGGAACCGGAGGCACGATTGTGTACGAGGGACATGCGGATGCAAATGGAATCACGGTAAGTATCGGAAATTACAACGTATGCGAATCCGCACCTTTTGTCGATAGTGCCGAATGCCAAGGGACGGTAATGATTGGAGACAAATATCCTTGTGATCCGTTAATTAATGACGACAATTGTGCAAATTCGTTAACTCCGTTTATGGAACACTCTTCAATGCCAAAAGGTTTCTACGCAGATGGAATTTTTATGATTATTTTCGGGCTGATATTGCTTGGTTTCTCACTCTTTTTGCACTTCGTTTACGCTCCAAAATTAAGGAGTAAACTACGGGAACTGAAAGGTAAGAAAACTGAAGTTGATAACGACGTTGAAGACAACGAATCTGATGATTCAAAAGAAAAGGATAGCGACGAACATGAAGATGATGACGACGACGAAGATGATGACGACGACGATGATGAAGATGATGACGAAGATGAAGATGATGACGAAGATGAAGATGATGACGATGAAGAAATCGACATCGGTTCACGTATCGGATTAGTTATCGAAGATGAAGAGTTCTATGGGACGATTATCGAGTTTGATGACGAGGAAGAAACTGTTGTTATCGAAACCGATGACGGTGAAGAAGTCGTAGGCTACCAAGAAGATATGTTTGTTGAATAAAATGACTGACCCTCTAAAGAGATTCATTGGAACTACGGCCTGTCCAGTATGTGCTTCTATCCAGCCAAAAGGGTCAGTAAGGTGTCCTGAATGTGGTACCTTTCATAGCGGGGCTCATTTGGAAGATAGGTCAGCACCAGCACCTGGAGAAAATCGATACATTCCACCGGATCCAGCTTCATATTCACTTAATCCCACTGGTTCTAATCCAGAAGAAGAATTTGAATCAGCCGATGATGCTGTTTCTAATTGGACCGGAGGTTCTGCCAATTTTTTGGTAGAGGAAGAATGATTTTTTGTTATTCGTTAAATTGTAAGCAATTAAAAAAGTACCTTATATATTCAGTTTTAAAATATTCTCAGTGGGCTCGGCCAGAATTGAACTGGCGATCTTTGCCATGTCAAGGCAACGTCATAACCCCTAGACCACGAGCCCGGTATTCAAGCCACCGTCATTAAAT
>MDTE01131534.1_pt1 | contig 31315 bp, 27 predicted proteins | sample 811231 | NCBI WGS metagenome assembly MDTE01 (sample SAMN05326651, study PRJNA326480) | marine metagenome | isolation source: seawater | place: Indian Ocean: Red Sea | collected 2010 | reverse complement strand
GGATCGGCGGCATCGTCGATCGCAACCGCCTCGAGTTGCGCGAAGCCGTCGATCTGGGTAACCGCCACAACTGTGCCGTTTATGCGTCCTACAAAACCGACGGCATCCTCGGACGCGGCCACTATTCTCCGGAGGCCTTTCGCGCGATCGCCGCCAACCACTACCGAGCCGGCGTGCAGGGCATCTACGTATTCAATATGACCTCCTACCGATACCGCTGGCTGGCTGGCGAGACGCCGCCGGACGGACTTGGCATGAACTACGACTTCCGACCACTGCGCGAAATCGGCTCGTTCGACGATATCCGGTACGGTGACAAACACTATATCTTCGACAACAAGGGATCGGGCCACCGCACGGATATCACGACCTTCGCGGAATGGTCGAGCGAGATGCAGGATCGTCTATTGATCTCGGAATGGGGCACGGCGCTCGATAAACCCGTCCTTCCCGCCGACCTGCAGCAGGGTGAATCGATTGAGACGATGCTCCGCATCGCCGATGACCCCCGCGAAGCGGAAGCCGCGGGCCTGAAAATGGATCCGATCCTCCGCCTGATGGCCACCGATATGACCGGTGGCTCCCACGTGCTAGCCATTGCCTGGAACGGGAGTGGACTTGGTGCACAGACCCTTGAGGGCGAGCGGAGTTATTGCGTCGATTGGCCCATCCCGTCTACGGCGATCACCTGCGGCGACAACGCCCTGACGCTGAGCGTAGAATCCGCTGACCCGGACGTATTATCAGAAATCCGCATCGACGACGTCGAGGTGATCATCAGCTACGATTGACGCGGGACAATTATCCGCCGCCGCGCCGGGTTTCGGTCCGGTTGCCGACCGGGGCAATGACGGCGATTGAGTTGTTCATGGAACACCTGTAGACAGGGGGCAGCGGTCGGTTTAGTGTGTCTTATAAGAGTTCGATCTCGCAGCTAATGTAAAGGAGACGGTATATGGAACGGTTGCAATTGGCCCTCGTTGGTTGCGGGGGGATGGCTGGGGCACACGTCAATGGTCTCGAAGAATTGTGGAAAGCCGGTATTCGCGATATCCAGGTGGTGGCCTGTTGTGATCTGGTCGAGGAGAGCGCGCAAGTGCGGGCGCGAGAAATTGCCAAGTTTCAACGGCGCAAGCCGGTAGTCTATACCGATTTGGAAAAAATGTTCGCGCGTTCGAAAGGCATCGAAGCGGTGGATATCTGCGCTCTGCACTCGCAACACCATCTTTTGGCGGTTGCTGCGCTGCAAGCCGGCAAGCATGTGATCATCGAGAAACCACTGGCGATTACGCTGCGGGCCGGACGTCAGATCCTCGATGCGGCGCTCGATAATCGACGGCTCCTCGCCGTGGCGGAAAACTATCGTCGTTCGCCACAGGAGCGGGCCAGAGCTTGGGCGGTCGCCAAGGGGCGGATCGGCAAGCCGCGGACCTTCTACTGGCAGGATGCAGGCGAGGGCCTGGGCAAATGGAACTGGCGCAATTTCAAGCGCGACGCCGGTGCCGGGTGGATCCTAGACGGGGGGGTGCACTTCGCGGATTTATTTCGTTACCATCTGGGCACCGAGGCAGAGCAGGTCACGGCGCGGGTTCGCAGCTACGAGCCGTACCGCTACGACGACCCGGCTGCTCGTCGCGGGGCGTGGCATGTTGATGTCGAGGACTGTTCGATGGCGCTCATCGACTTCGCTGGTGATGTGCTGGTGCAGTGGACCTGGCAGGGCTCGGCACCGGGGCAGGGTTTCAACAAGAAGGTGATCTATGGCAGCGAGGGGTGTATTGACTGGGAAAGCGGGGTTTGGAATCGCGCTGGCAAGAATACCAAGACCGAAACGTTGGTCGGGGAATATATGCGCAGCTTGAAAAAAGACGAGCGCGAGCAGCTGTTCCCCGGCGGGGTCGAAAACCCGATTGCGACCGAACTCAGAGAATTCGCCGCTGCGGTCCGCGGAGATGGAACCCCGGAGGTCGATGGGCTCAGCGGCTACCGCTCTCAGGCGATCTGTATGGCAGTCCTCGAGTCGTCGTGGTTCAATCGTCCGGTTAGTCTGAGCGAGATCGAACGCGGCGACCTTGAGGGCTATCAGGCCGAGATCGACCAGGCCCTGGGCATCGTTTAGACGCCGATGCCGAATTCGGCCTCGAATTCGGTCCAGATTTCTGCGGGGATTTCCTGAGTTGCCGCATCGTAGGCGTCCTGGAGCTGATGCCGGTCGGCCGGGCCGCTCATGACGATGCCGTCGATCGGGGCATCGAGGCAAAACTGCATGGCCAGGTGTTTGATGTCGATATCCTGTTGCTGACACCACTGCCACATCGCGTGGGCATGAGGTTCCTCTGCCCGGTTGGGTTCGATGCCGGTCAAGCGGCCCATGCCGAAGACGCTGGCGAGGATCAGGCCGGTGCCGAATGTCCTGGCCAGCCGCATGGTGGTGCGGGCGACCGACTGGTCGAGGAGTGTGTAGTCGAGAAAGGTGAGTACTATTTCGGCGTGGCCGGCTTCGATCGCGGCGCGGTGGAAGCCGTGCTCGCGAACCCCGAGGCCGATATGGCGGATCAGGCCTTCTTCTTTTAGCTCCTGCAAGGTGTCGAAGGCTCGACCGGGGCCCAGCGGGTCGGTGATCTCGGGTGGATCGTGGACCAGGACCGCGTCGAGGTAATCGACGCGGAGGGATTTGAGACTCTTTTCCACGCTCCAGCGCGTGCCCTCGGCTGAGAAATCCTTGGGACGCTCGGGATGGGGGCCCACCTTGGCCTGCAGATAATAGCTCGATCGATCGACGCCGGATAGGGCACGGCCCCAGCGGTCCTCATTTTGACCGGCATAGGTGTCGAAGTAGTCGATGCCGAGTTCGAGGGCGCGTTCGATCGTGGCGATGGTCTCGGCTTCGTCGACGTGATTGACGAAGGCCGCGCCCATGCCGAGTGCCCGTGGTTGCATGCCGGTGCGGCCCATCTTGCGTCGCGGTAGTGTGCTCATTGATTTAATTTCCTTTGATTTCAAAGATTTCGATTTCGAAAACCAGTGTTGCACAGGGGGGGATATTCTCTCGTTTGCCCTTCTTGCCATATGCCAGATGCGGCGGGATCACCATCCGGGCTTTACCACCGCCTTTCATCAACTGCAAACCTTCCTGCCAGCCGGGGATTACCATTTTGAGTGAGAGAGAGCTCGGGCGGCCTCGCTCGTAGGAACTGTCGAAGACCGTGCCATCGGGAAATGTTCCCTTATAGTGGACAGTGACTCTGGACTTCGGGCCTGGATGGGGGCCGTAGCCTTCTTTTAGCTCTTGGTAGATCAGGCCCGATTCAGTGCGTACTGCGCCCTCTTTGGCGGCTTCGCGATCGAGGAAGGTCTGGTCGACGGATTCGGCACAGGGATCGGTGCAGGCGGAAAGAGCGAAGAGGGCGAGGGGCAGCAGGGGATTCATGATTTGTCCTCCGGTGGTCTGAGGGGCTCGTCGATCGAATGCGCAGGTGCTTGCGGGATGGTATCATCCTCATCGATATTGGTGCGGACGACGGCGGTTCCGGCGATCAGATCGTGTAGGGCGCGGCGTTTTTTGTTCAGCAGCATGGTGAGAATTTCGACAAGAGACCAGATTGCGACAATAGTGCCGGCGGTTCCGGTCAATGCTTTGCTATCGAAATCGACCTCGCCTTTGAGTGCGGCTGCAGTATAGAGCAGGCCGAGCAGGAGTCCCGAGTCGCGGAGCATTGCCTGATTGAGGGAGATCCGGGTGTTGGTCAGGTTGTCGACGACCTTGATCCTGCAAACCCATTTGCCCGCCGTCTGGCCGTAGTGGGAATGTAAATATATACTGTAGGTGGCGTCGATGGCGATGGGCAGCAGGGCCAGCAGATAGAGCGGGAGCCAGGCAGAGGCGGAATCGAGCAGGATTTTGCTGGGAAAGAGAATGGCTTGGTCGATGATCCCCGCCCAGAGTCGCGGTATTGTGGTGCGGTAGCGTTTCTTAGCTGGGTAGCGGCGCTTGTGGTAGTAACCGCGGATGAAATAAGCCACGATCAGGTATACTAGCGCGGTGTACCAATGGTCTATGAAATGAAAGTGAGTCACCTCTGAATAGTAGTATGCGCGGAGGTCTCGATCAAGATTGATGACGTATTTATGGATTTTTGGCTAAACAAGGTGGAGAAAATGGCAGCGAAGTCCTTTGAGTCGATTGAAATGGGTGTGGCGGTACGAGTGTGGATTTCGCGTTTGCTATGCTTGATGCTCTTTTGCGCGGTCATCCTGGCCTGCGGAGGCCAAGAGGTCAACGATCGTTTGCGGCAGGTACCGCGGAATCGCACGCTGATCACCGATTGCGCTGAGAACAACACCTGTGGGGGGCAGATTCAGGACTACGAGAGTTTCAATCCTTTCGTGCCGGGTGGCATCTCGCGGATCGGCTATCAGTTCCTCTACGAACCGCTTTATTTTTTTAATGGCTATCGCGCCGACGCCGAGCCCCTGGCGTGGATTGCCACCGGCCATCGATTCAACGAGGACTACACCGAGGTCGTGGTGGATATTCGCAAGGGCGTGACCTGGAGCGATGGACAGCCGTGGACGGCGCACGATCTGGTTTTCACGATTAATATGCTCAAGGCCCATGCGCCGAACTTGGTGTTCTCGACCGATATGGAGACCTGGGTAGAGGAAGCCGTAGCGATCGATAGTCTGCAGGCCAAGATCGTCCTCAAATCGCCCAATCCGCGTTTTATCTTCAGTTATTTCACTCATGTTCACGGCAACGGGGTGCCGATCGTGCCCAAGCATATATGGGAGGGTCGGGATCCGTCTCACTTTGCCAACTTCGATCTGGAACAGGGCTGGCCGGTGGTCACCGGGCCGTATCAAATTGCACTTTCCGAACCTGGTCAGCGGATCTGGGATTTGCGCTCCGACTGGTGGGCGGCCACGAGCGGGTTTCACGATGTACCGCAGGTCGAGCGGTTGATTTTCTTGCCCTATATGGAGGAACACCAGCGGGTGCAGAACTTATTGGCCAACAAGCTCGACACCTGTCTGGAACTCAGACCTTCGAATATCATCACCCTGCTCGAGCAGCACCCGCGGATGAGCACCTGGACCGGTCGCGAGCCTCCTTACAGCTATATGACGCCGTGGCCGATCACCCTGGGTTTCAATAATGCGGAGGCTCCTTTCTCCGATCCGGAGATTCGGCGGGCGATCAATTATGCCATCGATCGCGAGCAACTGGTCGAGATCGGTTGGCAGAACTCGGGCGATTATACGCTCTTGCCGCTGCCGGATGTGCCGCAATTGCGGCCCTATTTCACGGCGGTGCAGGACCTCGTTGCGCGATACGAGACCGGGGTCCACGACACGGAGCGCACGGCCGAGATCATGCGCGACAAGGGATGGAATTTGGGGGAGAGTGGCTATTGGGAAAAGGATGACGAGGTTTTTTCCATCACCATCGATATCATCGCCCATTTTCAGGATCTGACGCCGATTCTGGTCGCTCAGTTGAAGGAGGCTGGTTTTGATGCCTCTTTTCGCATGACCTCCGATTTCATTTCGCGCAAGAACCAGGGCGAGGCGCGGGCTTTTCTCTTCGGCAATCTGAGTTCGATGCGCGATCCCTACCAGGTCTTGAGCCACTACCACAGTCGCTATGTGCGGCCGACAGGTGAGACGGCCGAATACGCCTGGCGCTGGACTCATGCCGGATTCGATGCGCTGGTCGACCAGATGGCGAAAACGCCGAACGAATCGCCGGAGATGCTTTCGATCTATAGGTCGGCGATGGAGATCTGGCTCAGCGAGCTGCCCTCGATTCCCATCGTCCAGTGGCCGCATCGGATACCGACCAACGAGACCTATTGGACGGGCTGGCCCTCGGCGGAGAACCCCTATATCAACACTTCGTACTGGGCGCGCTCATGGCTGCTGGTGCTGCTCAATTTGCGCCCGGTTGGATGAAATTGAACGTGGGCGGATATCGGAGCCTTAGCGCGTCGCCGAGCAGCAAGTCGATTGCGATCAGACCTTCCCTGAGCGGTATGTTGTGGTTGCTCGGGTCAGGAGAAACTCGATGCGGATAGTGGATGCCCATGCGCATATCTTTCCGCGAGTGCAGGGTCGGATCGCTGCGGGGCCGACCCGCGGTCTGGGCTACGGTCGGATCCAGGTCGGTTCCGAAACCATCCAACTGATGCCGGCGCACAATGAGGCGACGGTCTACAGTGCCGAGATGCTTATGGCCAATATGGATTGGGCCGGTGTGGAGCGGTCGGTGCTCCTGCAGGGCCCGTTCTACGGCGAGTGTAACGACTATGCCTGGGAGGCTGCTCAGCATTACCCGGATCGAGTGCAGGCCGTGGCCTATCTCGATCCTTGGCGCGAGGATTTGCGGGCGCAATGGGCAGGGGTATCCTCCTTCGCGGCGGTCAAGATGGAGTGTTCGCAGAAGACCGGTTTTTGCGGCCTCTATCCCGGGGCGCGGCTCGACGACCCGAAATTAGATTGGCTGTGGAGTGCGTTGGAAGAGAGCGCTAAGGTCTTGGTTTTGGATCTGGGACATACGGGCAGCGCCTCGTATCAGACCGAGGCAGTACGTCGGATCGCTACTCTGCACGAAGGGCTACAAATCGTCATCGCCCATCTCGGACAGCCGGCACTGCAGATGGATGCGCAACGGGTCGGTCTTTGGCACGAGCAGATCGATTTGGCTCGATTGGCCAATGTCTATTTCGATACTGCGGCCCTGCCGGCCTATCTTGGCGATGAGCCCTATCCCTATCCGACGATGCGGTGCTGGTTGGAGGAAGCGATCGGGCGGATCGGCCCCGCCAAAGTCCTCTGGGGTACCGATCAGCCGGGCCTTTTGGGGCATGCGAATTTGCCGCAGTTGGTACGCCTGGCCGCAGTGCACTTCGACTTTCTTTCTGCGGATGAGCGGGCGATGGTGATGGGGCTCAATGCCCTCTCGGTCTATGGCTAATCGACGTACTCGGTGCGGTCCGAGTCGAGTATTGCGCGCACTTCTTCGCTATTATCCAATCCCAGACGAACTTTGCGGGTGAGGTTTTCCTCGGCTTCGCGCACTTTGGGCAGCGTCTCGACGACGTGGTCGAACTGATCGTGGGGGATGACCACCACTCCGTCTTTGTCGGCGACGACGATCTCGCCCGCATCAACGCAGATACCGCCCATCACCACCGGTAGTCCGGCGGTGCCCGGACCGTTGCGGGTACACGAATTGGGAGTGATTCCCATGCAGAAGGCGGGCAGGCCAACGGGTAGGATCCCATCGATATCGCGCATCAGGCCATCGGTTACAAAACCGGAGATGCCGCGATTGCGGCCCATGGCTACCATGATATCTCCCGAGATGGCGGTTTTGTCGAACATATCGGTAGCGATGAAGATTGCATCGCCTGGTTGTGCGACCTCGAGTGCGGCAAAGACCGCGAGGTTGTCGCCCGGGCCAGGATGGCAGGTGACGATCGGCGCGGCGAGAGTACTGTTGTTGTTATCGAGCGGTTTGATGCGGTAGTCGAGCGCGCCGCGACCGTTCATGCAGTCGACGATAAAACCGGTGGGTGTGTTGCGGATGGCGCGGAGGACGGCTTCTGAAGGGCGTGGAAAGTTGCGTCGGATGGTTAAGAGCGGGGGATTTTTGATCATTTTTTCTCCAATACAGTAAAGCAGCAGTCGTTGCCCCTTAGAGGGCGTAATAGGATTTTTCCACTTTGCCTGGGCGAGATCTGCCGGATTCGATTCGGTTTTGGGTCGATCGGTGCCGATCTTTGGCGGCGATTTCGAGATCCATGGGGTTGCGCTTGATATGAAAAGACCCCGCGTATCTTATGGGAAGGCGGGGAGATTGTCAAGAAAACTCCCCGCATAGTAGTTGGGTTGACTATAGGTCTTGGTGTGGGAGCTCAGTATATTTTCCGAGGTCGCGCAGTGCTAATACGGTGAACTCATTGTCGCGCAAATAGGTGATGTACTGCTCGAATTGATCGGGTTCGGTATGGACCCAGGGGTGATCGAGGTCGGGCACGCCATGGAAGGTCAGCACGGCGATGCAGCCATCGCGTGCACGGTCCAGCGCCCAGCGGAACTCGTCGTAGCTCCACTTGGGACCCGAGGCACCTGTGGTGGGCACCAGCAAAGGATTGTGCACCTTCGGGTCGTAGGCCGGACCGCGTCCACCTTCATCGTCGTAGGCGAATTCGGGGGCCGTACCGCGACGGGCGAAGCGGAAACCGCGTTCCTTGAGCACGGCGACGGCCTCGGGTCCGTGGCTATAACCAGGGTAGCAGAATGTGGTAGGCCGGGCGATGGCGTACTCGCTACAGCGCTGGTCGATATGGTCGATGTCGGTGCGGAGTTCGGTCGGTGTCTGCGTATTGACGTTTTTGTGATGCTGCGTGTGGTTGCCGATTTCAAAGCCGTCGCGGTCCAGGGCAGCGGCTTCTTCCCAGGTCATATAGCGCTCTTTATCGACCAGGAAGCGAAGGCCTTCGGTGATGTAGAAGGTGGCGTTGAAGCCAGCTTCTTTCAGCAGAGGTGCGGCGAAGGTGTATTGGGATTTGACGCCGTCGTCAAAAGTCAGGGCGACTACTTGGTCGGGTATGGGGATGGCCATTTCAGCGCTCTATAGCTCGTCCCCAGGGGCCGGGGATATAGGGGAATTGGGACTCGAGATCATCGGCTAGTTCTGCGCCCCAGCCGGGAGCGTCGGGGATGCGGAGCGATCCTTCGCTCGCGGGTGGGCTTTTGAGGATATCCCATTGCAACGGTCCCTGACCGATAAAGAGTTCGAGCACGTGTTCCTCGGGCAGCGCGGCGAGGAAGTGGGCATTGGCCAGGGTCAGGAGGCCATTGTGCCAGTTCTGGGTGAAAAGTTGGATGCCGTGCTCCTGGGCTCGGTGATAGATGCGGATGGCTTCGGAGAGGCTGGTGACTCCGACATCGAGTTGAGCTTTATCGTAGGCTTGTTGTGCGAAGAAGGGCTCGAATTCTTCGAGCGTGGCATTGGACTCGCCGCCCGTAATGGGGATTTGCAATTCCCTGTTGAGTCGGGCATAGCCGTCGATCTGGTCTTTGGGCAAGGGTTCCTCAAACCAGCTCCAGCCCGCTTGGTCGAGGAAGCGGCCGATGGTCAGAGCCTGAGTTTCATCGAGGCGGCAATTGCCTTCCAGCATCAATTCCATGCGTGAGCCGACCGCATCGGTGAGTGCGCGCAAGAGGTCGAGCATCCGATCGACAGTGATGCCGGACCACGACCATTCGGTACCCAATCGCATCTTGTAGGCGCTAAAACCTCGTTCGGCGAGGGCCAGGGCTTCGTCAATAACGGATTCAGGGCGGTGATCCCAATCGTATTGAACTCCCCCCGAGGCGTAGACCCGGAGCTGGTTTCGCGGAGCCCGGTCCGGTTGGTCGGGCGTGATCAGGGGTGCGATCAGTTCGACTACTTTTTTGTCTTGGGCCTTGGCGCGCAGATCCCAGAGCGCGAGTTCGAGTCCAGCATAGGCGATGTGCAGTGCGCGGTCGCCGACCGGCTTGGGCACGAGTTCGGGGTCCAAAGGGTTGCGGCCTATGAATTCGGACTTGATGCTTTCAAGAGTTTGGCGTATTTGCGGAGGATCGCCATAGGTGGAGGGTTCGGCGATACCCGTTAGTCCTTGGTCGGTTTCGACAATGACGATCGGACAGTCGGCTTTTTCCACATGGAAAGAAGCACTGAACCACTGGCGTTGAGGTTCGTGGGGGCGAGAAAGAGAGAGGGTGTGGATTTCGGTGATTTTCATAGCTTAGTGGTTTGGGGGGTATAATCGATCGGGGTTATTATCGAGCTATACGAGGTCTTTGTCAATCAGGAGCGATGATGATGAAAGAACTGGCAAATGGGGAAAAGGTATTTTTAAAGGTGGTGGAGCCGCCGTTGGGAGAGTATCGGGACAAGGTCGGGTGTTGGCAGGATTTGCGCGACGATCTGTTGGCAGGTGATCTGCAGCAGTGGTTGGTCGCTCCGTATTTTATCGCAGAGATCGCAGGGGAGGTAGTGGGGAGTATGTGTTATTATACGGGCGTGGGCAGACCGGAGGTGGGGCTGGTTGAATTCGTACAGACGGCGGAAGAGCATCGGCGCAAGGGTATCGCGGCGATGCTGATGGCGGAGTTGGTGCAGCATTTCAATCGGCGTGGGGGGCGGGCGCTGTACTTGTGCACGGTCAATCCGCATGCGGGAGATTTATACGAGAAGAACGGCTTCTGCTACTGGGTGGGAGACGGGATGCGATATCTGGCACCGACGGCCGGAGATTATGACCGCGAGTATTTGGCTTTTGCAGGAAATGCGCGGGTGCGTGCAGCATCGTGGGGGGACTTGCCGGCTGCTGCTGCGCTTTTTAACCATCGTCAACCGGATTGGGGGATTAAGGAATACCTTACTCGTTGTTTCGCCGATACGCGGTTCGAGCGGCATTTTGTCGAATTGATGCGGCGGATAGAAGAAGCGCGAGGGGAGGTACTGGTTTTGGAGAACCCGCTGGGGCGGGTGGTGGGCCTGGTGGGGTTTGAGCGATTGGATAGTTTCTACGAACAGCATGTCGCTTATCTGAGTTTTCGCGCCAGCCCGGCCTATTTTGGGCAGGTGCCCGAATTATTGGCCAGGGCGCGCGAGCGGGCAGGAGAACTGGGTATTTCCATTTTGCAGACCTATGTGGCGGAAGGCGACAACGAGGCGGCGGAGCTTTTGCGTGCGGCGAGTTTTATCGAGGAGGCGCGCTTGCGGGGACGGCTCAGCGATGGGGAGTACACGCGGGATATGCTGGTCTATACTTCGCAGGTCGAGCGCGCTGCGGGACGACGGCATTTGCGCGACGACTACTATGGTCAGCGCAGGGCGTGGCAGGCAGAGAGAGTCCAGCGCTGACGACTCGGTCTACCAGTCGTTGACCGAGCCGTCAGCGCGGCGCCAGTGCGGTGGCTCGTCGGGCAGTTGCGGTGGATGATGCAGGGCAGCGGCTTCGTCGAGGTCGATCCCCAGACCCGGCGAATCAGAGGCTAATAGATAGCCATTTTCCACTCGCCAGTCGTGCGGCACGACCTCGGTCATCCAGCCTTCTGACGGCGCGAATTCCTGTACTGCGCAGTTGGGAATCGCCAGATTCAGGTGCAGCATTGCCGCCGTCGATACCGGGCTGCCGGTGTAGTGGCAGGCCATCTCCTGGTAGTGCACTTCACCCATGGCGGCGATTTTGCGCCCTTCGGTGATCCCGCCGCTGTGACAGATATCGACGCGGAGATAGTCGATGAGTTCGTCTTCGATCAGTTCGCGGAAGGCCCACTTGGTGTGCAGTTGCTCGCCGGTGCCCAGGGCGACATTGGTATGGGCGCGGAGCGTGGCGAAAGAGCCGGGGTTTTCCGAACGGATGGGGTCTTCGACGTAGAAGGGGCGATATGCCTCGATGGCGTTGCAGAATTCGATCGCGCGGGGCGGACTCAGGCGGGTGTGGACTTCGAAGATGATTTCCAGCTCGTCGTCCGATCGGCGCAGGGTTTCGATATAGTCCACCCCGTGGCGGATGGCCCAGGTCTGGTCGAAGGTACCTTTTTCCTTCTCTTTGATCGGCGAGATGCGCACCACTTGATAGCCTTCTTCGCGCAGGGCTTGAGCGCGTTCGGTCAGTTCTACGGGTATGGCTCCGCCCAGATGGCGGTAGACGAGGACTTTTTCGCGGGCTTTGCCGCCAAGGAGGCGGTAGGTGGGTACGCCGAGCGCCTTGCCGGCCAGATCCCAGAGGGCGATATCGATGCCGGCCAGTGCCGATTGCAGGACCGGTCCTCCACGCCAGAAGGTGCCGCGAAAGATATCTTGCCAGATGTGTTCGATGCGGGTGGCGTCCTGGCCAATGAGTAGCGGTCGAAGGTGGTCAAAACTGTGAACCACCGACATCGAACGACCGGAGAGCGAAGCTTCGCCGAGGCCGTAGAGTCCGTCTTCGGTGGTGATCTTGACGAAGACGAAGTGGCGGACGGGGAACACATCAACGGCAGAGATTTTCACGGGCAGCCTCCTCGTTGGGATACGGCAATATAACTCCCAGGAACGGAGTTCAGAAAGGTGGACCAATATTAATTATATTGAGGGGCAGACGAAAGGAGATACAGATGAAATTAGCAGACCGAGTAGCCATAGTTACCGGTGGTGGCGGCGGAATGGGCCGGGGGATCAGTCGTTGCTTAGCACGAGATGGAGCTCAGATGGTCGTGGCCGATTTGGATCTGGAATCGGCACAGGGCACAGTTGCAGAAGTGGAGAAAAACGGCAGCGAGGGGCTGGCAGTGGTAGCCGACGTAGCGAGCGATGAGGCCTGTCACGCGCTGGTAGCGCAGGCGCTCGACCGATTTGGGCAAATCGATATCATCGTCAACAACGCCGGGCATTTTGGGGGCAAACTGGCCCTGCCCTTTACCAATATGGACGAGGCCGAATGGGATGACAACTATGCGGTCAACGTCAAAGGTCCCTTTTTACTCTGCAAGGCTGCTGCCGAGCACATGATGGAACGCGAGTACGGCAAAATCGTCAATATTTCATCGATAGCTGCCAAGCGCGATCCCGCCTTTGTGCCGGCGTACGTGGCGACCAAAAACGCGGTCTTGAGTTTGACGCGAATCCTGGCCAAAGATCTGGGGCCCTACAATATCAATGTCAATGCCGTATGTCCGGGATTTGTGTGGACTCCGTTCTGGCAGGAGTTGGCTCCGCTGCTGGGGCGGGATGATCCGGCGCTGGAGGGTTTGGATGCACGGGAAATTTTCGAGCGCTTCGTGCAGGGGGCCGTGCCTTTAAAGCGCGAGCAGGAACCAGAGGATATCGGCAACCTGGTGGCCTTCCTGTCCTCGGATGAAGCGCGCAATATCACCGGCCAGACCATTCACTGCGATGGCGGTGCGGCGATGAACTAGCGTAGATCTGGGGCAAGGCGAAGTGCACTCGATTGGCCTGTATCGCATCGAGGTACTGGACCGGAGACATTGCGGCTCTTATTGTCGGGCTTGTACGCATTCCGCCCCTATCGTTCCGGAGTCTCGTTTCGCTGCGATCTCTGCTTGGTGCTCAGCGGGGATGGAGAGTATGCTGCGGATGCTTGGTGTGGCACAACTTCCGATCGCGGCGGACCTGGCGCGATCGGAGTGGCTCCTGATCCCTTCGCGGGATCGGGTATTGGTGTCGGATTCGCGGTGCGGTGTGAATCACGGCGCGAGAGATACCGGCAATCCGGGCTAGCGTTTAGCTGGACTCGATATCCAGTTCTTTGTAGAGCCAGAGTAGGGAAGAGACTGGAGCCGTGATAAATTGGAAGCCGAAGCGGCTGTGTCCGTTTTCCAGGCGTTTCATCCACACCATGCGGGCCCGGTGCTGGTGCAATTCGCCCTCGATTTCAAACTCCATATCGAAGGGGATGTCTTCTTCGAGTTCGAAGCCGATTCCATTGGCCGATAGGTCGGTACTCTTGGCCTCGACCAGACCAAAATCACCGATGAGCTGGATAGAGGTTTTTAATTCGTTGCGCTCCGAGCGTGGTTGGGCATCTTCGTCCGGGTTGGTTTCGTTATCCGAGAGTATTTTCAGGCGAGCTCTTAACTCGACCAATTCTTCGATGAGTTGAGCTTTAGTTTTTTTGCTATCCTGCATGTTGACCCCCGCTAGTTCCGTACTGATTTTCAGGACGCGCAGCATCCTCGGCGCATGTTCATGTATAATACCGTGGTGAAGCTGAGAAAACAACCGCTACGATGCGCGTTGCTTTAGTCTGGGTAGCGCTGTGGCGATGGGGCGAAACTCGAGAGTGGCCCAGGCTCTAATGCGCATTTGTGCGCTTATTGACGGGGTTTTAACTTCGGTATTTCTACTAGCGGTGGTGTTGGAGACCGTTAAGAGCTATTCGGTTCCAGGGTGGTCAGACCAGGCAGCCCGGACTCTCTCTTGCCATGCTGTTATGCGCGATATACCTTCTGCTAGGCCCATTGCCCTGAAGGTCGTTTTAACACGGTGAGACCAGGCGGTTGGTTTCTCCCGTGGTGCAATGACCGGAATGGGTTTTGCGATTGCGATTCCGGGCAAAGCTTCAGCATAGAGTACACGGCAGTCCCTTGCATCGACGCAGTAAATCACTATAAAGACGAGTCCCTTATCATTTCCTGTTTGCCATGACTGATCGATTGCCAGATCTCATTCCGCTCGTACCCTATTATCGGGAGATGGTATGGGGGGGACAACGGTTGGCGGAACTCTACGGCAAGCCCTTGCCGCCGTCGGTAGCGATCGGCGAGACCTTCGAGCTTTCGGCCTACGAGGGCCGGGAGAGCCATGTGGCGGCGGGTCGCTTAGCCGGAACTTCGCTCCGTGACCTGGTGCGGGACTACCGCGAGCAACTGGTCGGCCCCGAGGTCTGGTCGCGCTATGGAGCATATTTCCCCCTGCTGATCAAGCTCATCGATGCCGGGCAGGATCTCTCGATTCAGGTACACCCCGACGATGAGTACGCCCGGCTTAAGGGATTGCAGGATATGGGAAAAATGGAGGCCTGGTACGTACTGCACTCGGATGGTGGTCGGGTGGTCTATGGTCTCCGCGAGGGGGTCGGTCGCGAAGATTTTGCCGCGGCGGTTGCCGAGAACCGCGTCGCAGAGGTTGTCCGCTTTTATGAAGTCTCGCGCGGAGACCTGGTCTTCTCACCCCCTGGCACTGTACACGCTTTGTGTCAGGGGGTGATCATTTACGAGGTACAGCAATCGAGCGATTTGACTTTTCGGATCTACGATTACGATCGGCCGGGGCTCGATGGCAAGCCGCGAGAACTGCACCTCGAGCAGGCGCTGGAGGTTATTGATTTTTCCCAGCATTTGTCCGGCCCGGTGGCACATCCAGAACTGCGAGGAGAGGCTCTGGTCGAATCGGAGTATTTCGTACTGCGGGGTTGTGCGCTTGACGACGGGGTTGCCGAGCACGCGGCAGAGGGGTCGTTTCTGGTGCTGACGTTTATCGGCGGCCGGGCTCTTGTGCGTGGCGGAGAGGATGAGTACGTGCTGGCTGCTGGTGCTACTGCGCTGGTTCCTGCCGGGGGCGTCTGCGAGATCGAGGCACTCGAGGGCGAAAAACTAGAATACCTGATCGCCTCGGTTCCCATTTAACAAAAGAAGGGGTTTACACGATGAAGTTCGTTATTCGGGCCGGGGGTATTGGTACCCGGCTCTGGCCCTATAGCCGTCAGGACAAACCCAAGCAGTTCCACCGCATGGCCGGGGAACGGACCATGCTGGAAGATGCAGTGGGCCGGATCGGCTCGATTGCGGCCCCAGCAGAGATCTTCGTATCTACTGGGGCTTCGATGGCATCTTTGGTGCGCGAGCAATTGCCGGAGTTGCTGCCCGAGCATTTGATCATCGAGCCGGCCTTGCGCAATACGGGGCCAGCGGTCGGGCTGGAATGTGCGCTGCTGGAGGCGTGTTATCCGGGTTGTGCCGTCGCCAGTCTGGGGTCGGATCACTATATCGGTCGAGCCGATGAGTTTTGCCGTTTGTTGCAAGTGGCCGATGCCGCGCTGGCGTCCCGCCCCGATTACTTATTCACGCTCGGTGTCAAACCGACACGGGCGGAGACGGGCTATGGCTATATCCGCCGCAGTGCGGTACTGGAGGAGGTGGCAGGGGAACCAATCTACGGAGTCGAGGCTTTTACCGAAAACCCCGGGGCGGAACAAGCCGCTGAATATCTGGAAAGTGGCGAGTATTTGTGGAATAGCAATATGTTTGCCTGGAAGGCGGCAACCGTGCTCGAACTCTTCGCTCGTTTCGAACCGGAGATGCACGAGGGATTGATGCGAATCCAGGCGGCGGTGGGTACTGCGGATGAGCAAGCGGCAATTGCTCGCGAGTACCCGCGCTTGAAGGCGCTTGCTATCGACAATGCCATAATTGAACGAGCTGAGAAAGTGGCAACCATAGAAGCGGATATCGAATGGGGCGATATTGGTTCGTGGGCGGCGCTAACAGATGTCTTGCCGGCGGATGATGCGGGCAATTTGCTCTCTGGTGATGTCGTGGCGATCGACGTTGAAAATACGACGGTTTATGGGTCGGAAGGCAAAGTTGTAGCGCTGGTGGGCGTGGAGGATCTGGTAGTGGTGGATACCGACGACGCTTTGCTGGTGTGCAAGAAGGGAGAAGCCCAACGGGTGAAAGAGGTGCTGGAGCGCTTGCAAGAGCAAAAAAAGTATGGCAAGCATCTCTAAAGAGAGATAGCACCCGGGTTCAATTTCCCAAGCAGGCCATCGTCCTGGTGAAAAGGGCACTCGATTGGCAGCAGAGGCTATGAACAAAATTTCTCGCTTAAATACAAGGCGACGGCAAGTTTGTTGGCGATTGGCGCTTCGCATCGGCGGGGGTGTAATCGCCGGGGCAGCGAGGAGCTGAGCGATGACAAATATTCTCATTATAGTCAGCGATCACCTGTCGACGCGCGGAGTAGGAGCCTATGGCGAAAGCAATTGGGCCGATACTCCGAATATCGATAGAATTGCTCGGCGTGGGGTCCTCTTTGAAAATATGTACACCACTTGTCCCCTTTCGGCCCCGGCACGCGCTTCGTTCTGGACCGGACACTACCCCCATGACACTGGAGTGCTGCATAATGGCCTGAAAGAAGAGGGCCCAGGTAGATTGCCCAATCAGATGGTGGCGGAGAGTATGCCGACGATTGGGGAGTCTTTTAGCAGCGCCGGATATGAGACCATCCACTTTGGCAAGTGTCACGATTCGGGTGGGTTGCGCGGTTTTGATATCGTGCCGGATGGTATGCGCGAATCTTCGAGCGTACCCGAGGCGTATCCGGAAAACCAGGACACCTCGAAGGACCGCTGGGCGATCGATCGCTTTGCCGAGTGGGCAAAGCGCGGTCTTCACGATCCGTTCTGTTGCGTGGTCGATTTGCACAACCCGCATAATATCTGTGGCTGGATCGGCGCTCACAACAGCCTTAGTGGACCGGTGGTGCACTCGCCAATCGAGATCGTCTTACCGCCCTTACCTCCAAACCACAGCGTGGTCGACTGGGCCGGGCTACCGCTGCCTATCCGCTATATCTGCTGCACTCACAACCGCGCCGCACAGACTTCGCACTATAGTGCCGAGGATTGGCGCTATTATATAGATGCTTATCGGCACTACGCCAGAATGGCCGATGAGCACGTCGGCACGGTTTTGCGTCTTCTGCAAGAAGGTGGTGTGCTGGACGATACGCTGGTTATTCTGATGGCCGATCACGGCGATGGTATGGGATCGCATCAGATGGCGACCAAACAGATTTCGTTTTACGAGGAAATCGCCCGGGTGCCCTTTATCGTTGCCGGCCCCGGAGTCGCAGGTGGAGGTCGGCGGGTAACGGAACTGACCTCGCTGATCGATCTATTTCCAGGGCTTTGTGAGTACGCGGCGATCGAGACACCAGCCGGACTCCCTGGTCTCAGTTTTGCGCCCTTGCTTGCGGGCCCTGAAACAGCGCGGCGAGAATTTGTCGCTGCAGAGTGGTACTCCGAATGGGGATGTACCATCAGCCCGGGCCGGATGATCCGCAGCAAGCGTTTCAAATACACTTCTTACCTCGAAGGTAGTGCTGCGCCAGATGATTCGACCGGAGGAGAAGAACTCTACGATTTGGATCGAGATCCGGGAGAGATGGTCAATCTGGCATCTGAGGCTGGTTGCCGCGATCTAGTTCTCGAGCATCGGGCGCTGCTCAAAGAGCATCTTTGTGAGCAGGAAGACCCGTTCTATTCCCACCAGGTCGTAGTCGATCCGCGGTGGCGTGCGCATACGTCTGGTTATCATCATCACTCTGGGCCAACTGCACCGATGATCGCTGGAGGCTAGGTCCTGTCCAGGGAATTAACTCCGCTTGCGGTGTTCCTGTTGTACTAATTCGCAAATAGCGGTCACGCCGCTGCGGATATCTTCTTCGCTGGCGGCGATCGAGATCCGGACGTGGTCCCGGCACATCTGGCCGAAGGTCTTGCCCGGAGCTACAGCGACCCGTTTCTCTTCGAGGAGCTTGACGGCGAAGTCGCGCGAGTCCATACCCGCAGCGGAGATATCGATCATCAGGTATATTGCACCGCCGGGCGTATAGTGGTACAGATCGTACTCGCGCAAGACGGTGAGGGCGATATCGCGGCGGCGGTGATAGGCCTCGCGCATCGCGTCGACCGAGTCCTGTGGACCATCGAGTGCTTCGGCCGCGGCCAATTGGGAGAAACCGGTACCGCAGGAGACAAAGGGCTCCTGGAGTTTGGCGGCCAATTCGATATAATCGGGGTTGGCGCGGGTAAAGCCGACGCGGTAGCCGGTCATGGCATAGCTCTTGGACATGCCCGAGACGATCAGTGTGCGGCCGTCCTGGTCGTGCGGCAATGCGCTCTGGTGCTTTTGGTCGAAGACGATTTCGCCATAGATCTCGTCGGAGAGCACCCATAGATCATGGCGTTGAGCCAGGTCCATCAAGTTGCGCATCAGCGCTTCGTCGTAGACCTGGCCGGTGGGGTTGGAGGGGGTGCAGAGAAGGAGCAGTTTGGTCTTGGAACTCACCAGGCTTTCGATTTCGCCGAGGTCGGGAAGAAATTGATTCTCTGCTCGTAGATTGTAAAATACGGGCTGGCCGTGGACGATAGATACGGCCATGTGGTAGTTCGGCCAGCCCGGGTCGGGTAGCAGGACTTCGTCACCGGGTTCGAGCAGAGCCAGAAACGAGGTCGCGACGCTCATCACTGCTCCGGGCGTGATCAGAATATGCGCACTGGTGGTCGGCACGCCGGTATTGTGCTGGAAATAGCGGGCTGCCGCTTCGCGCAGCGGGTCGACCCCGGCATTGGGTACGTATTTGGTATGGCCGTCCTGTGCATAGCGGCACGTAGCTGCGACGATATGTGCGGGCGTCTCGAAGTCGGGTTGGCCGACTTCGAGGTGGATGACCTTACCTGTCTTTTCAACCGCCCATGCCAGGTCCATAACTTCGCGAATGCCCGAGCGGGGGATTTCTGCCGGTATACGAGCGAATGGTTTCATCGCAGGTGGATGCCCGGTCCGGTCGAGCCGATCATCTGTACGGTGTTGTAGATTGATGCCGGGGTCGAGGCGCCGGTCACTCCGGTTATACCTTCGCTGCGTGCGACTTTGAGATCGATGCCGGGGCCCTGCGCGTGTATTTCGACGATGGCCTCGGTCCATTCGGGGCTGACCAGCAATAGCGAGTGGGTTCGGTCAAAGCCGATGCCGGCGTAGGCGATGGCTGCGTGGGTATTGACATTGCGCGGGAAGAGCGGACAGATACCCCGTGTCGGACCATCATAGAGCGTAGTCTCTTCTTTGATCTCGTCCGGATCTACACCGGCCGCAGCACAGTCGACGTTGTGCGGAGGCTTCTTCATGACCACGTCAACTGATTCCCAAACGTCGCGATTTTCCAGCAGCGCGTCCATCCCGACCACGCCTCCATGGGGAACAAAGGCCCGCGTACCGGCACGGCGGGTGATCTCTTCGATGCCTTCTTCAACTTCGCGGTCGGCTAATGCCGTTACCGAGATGAACATGTAGTTGGTTTTTTCCAGGATCGTCCGGCCCCATTTACGGGTTACGTCTGGGTGGGCCATCTCAACGACGAGGTCGGGTTGCCGCGATTCGAATTCACCCAGATCTGCTAGGGCCAGGCCTGCGGGCAAGTCTTCGATTGCAGCGGCAAACTGATCGTGTACAAAGACCACTTCCATGCCGTTATCTTCATCGTTTTCTATCATCTGGTGTACTGCTTGGCCGATCTGGCCATAGCCGATCAGACCGATCCGGGTACTTTCCTGACTCATGGCAGGTCTCCTGAAAAATGGGGATAGGTTTGCAATCAGCGTGAAAATATATACTATGGATGGCAAATTGGCGAAAGAAGAGTGTATTTACTCAAGATATAAGTGCATATTGCCCCAGGTGTCGATCGCCGTACTACCAGATCTTGTATGATGGATAAAAGCCTCTACAAGAATCGAACATAATCAATAAAGAATCCACGGACTTATCCGATATTAAGGAAGCGGGAGGTAAGTGTGGTCAATTCTAAGAAAAAGCGACGCAAAGATCGGCTCGTCTATATACTCGGCTTGGTTGGTATGCTCTGCCTGGGCAGTGCTGCGGCAAGTTTCATGGGTGCATTTAAACGGGCTAAAAGAGTGCCTATGGCCAGTGGGCAGAGCGTAGATGAGAGAGGAAGTACTCAGCCGGTTGCGGATCGGGCTGCAATCGAATCGGTCAAGATAGAGTCCGAGCCGACTCCCGACGTCGCCGTTGCCGATGTACCGACAGCCGACGCCTATTATCCCCTTGAAGTTGGGCGTTACTGGATCTACGAAAGCGAAGATGCAAAAAGCGGTACACGCACGATAGTAGAGCGGCGGATTGTGCGCCGAGAGCGGCGCTCGGATCAGGATCTATTTTATTTTTCCGACGGTATTGTCGCTTATCGCCAGGGCGACAAGGTTTTCGAGATGGGCTCCGAGGGTGGGGTCAATGTGATTCCCCTGGGTTCGGATCCATACGTGTACTGGAGCGAGGGGTTACACATCGAAAAACAAGTAGGCGCCAAGGATACGGTAATGATGATCGGTCGGCAGCGTTACCAGAACTGCGTTCAGATCATTACCCGTTTCCGGCCTCGTGACCAGTCGGAGCAGGCACTTAGCGCCTATGCTTCGTATTATGCGCGTGGCATTGGCCTGGTCGGTCGAGAAATATGGCCGCCGGTACCGGGCGGTACACCGAATAAGATGCTCACCGACTACGGTCCACAAAAATTGTAAAGCCAAAATTAAAAGGGAAAAAGGAGCAGGCTCCCCATGCTCTACAGATACACTTTCTCAATTGTCTTTATGGTGCTCTTCCTGAGCGATGTCCATGCCGAACGATCCTTGGCACGGGTTATTGATGTCCAACGGGATGAGGTCGATAGTGTGGTGCTGCTCGACGCGGGCCGTTTAGACGGTTTGAGCGAGGGAGCCCAGGTAACGCTCTTGCGCGAGGGTGAAGCTATTGTCCACCCGCTCAGTGGTGAGGTTCTGGGCATCCCTCAGGAACCGGTGGGTTTGGTCGAAGTGCAAGCGCTGCAAGATCGTCGTGCTCAGGCGGTACTCCTCAAGAGTTATTCAACGCCCCGCGTTGGTGACCTGGCCGAATACGCGAAAGTAGCGGTAGAGCCGGAGGAGGCTTCGGGTGGAGTGGAAGTGGAGCAGGTGAATAAGATGATGAATCGGGTCGAAGTCCTCGAAGCGGGGATGCATCAGTACAAGAAGTCTCAGAAATCTCTCTCGGCGTACCCGGTTTTCGCTCAGCAGGTTTGGGACGAGATGGGGACGATCAAATCCTACTTGGTCACTCTCGACGAACGCCTGATAGAATTGGAGGCCCAGCAGGGAGAGGATCGGAACCGCTTAACAGCTATGATCGATGGCGAATACCAGTCCGAGTCGACCAGGGAATTGACGATCCGCTATAGCGAGGACACCGATCTCAAACTCCGAGTGGCGGGTAAGACTCTGGAGATCAGTGTCGAGCGCGATTCGATCCTGCTCAAAGAAAGCAACGAGTTCGAAAGTGCTCCAACGGTCGATGAGTCAAACGAAGGGAGTTGGGAATTCGATGAAGAGATTTCTGGATCACCGTATCTAATCGGTGGTATCGTCGTCGTGGTCATATTGATCGTCGTAGTCGTAGTGGTCATTATCAAGAAACGCTTCGACCGAGCAATGGATGGATTAGAGGAATACGATGGGGATTTGCTGGTGGATGAGGATGAAGAGGATTTCGAAAACTTTGAAGAAGAGTACGAAAAGCGATGAAACGGCTAATAGTATTGGCGGTTATCCTCTTTGTGGGGTCGGTGCGGGCTGAGGAAGATATGGCCTACGTAATCAAGGTGACACCGACTTTGGCATATATAGATGTTGGTCGGAGTGCTGGTGCAATGGTCGGAGAGACTTATCTGATCTTGCGCGAGAAAGATGGGCGTTATACCGAAGTGGGCGCTCTACAGTTGGTGCGGATCGACGATAGCTTCAGCATCGGCGAGATCGTCTCGGTTGCCGAAGGGGAAGCTATAGAAGTGCTGTATCGCGCCGTGCTTCAGGCGGATTGGGAGGGGATCTCTGGCTTGGATGGAGCTTCCAGTTCGGGTTCGACGGTCGGTCGTCGTTCTTTCCAGGTGTTTTCTGGAGCAGATTGGGGCCGCAACGCTGACTTGGTCTTTGAAACGCCAGCTAATTCGCTGGTCGATGCCAAATCGGGAACTGGCTGGGGTTTGGGTTTGCGCTTAGGACAGGTTTTTGCAGATCAGTGGCGTATCAACTTGACCTATCGCATGGGCAGGGGCGCAGACGTAGTCCAATTGGCGATGGAGAGCGACGTGCATCTCGTGCCCCGTGGTTACGATCGGGCCGGGCCTTATTTGGGCGTCGGCGTGGGTATGCACCAACTGAGTTGGGATTCGCCGGGCAATGCCAAAGATTCGACCAACAAAGGGAGTTTCAATTTGGTCGCGGGCATCCAGGCGCCGAGGATGATGAATATGGTGCTGGAACTTGGTTATCAGAAGGTGGTCAGATTCGACGATTGGCTCGACTTGAGCAATGTGCGGACCTACCTGGGATTTGGTCGCCATTTTTGAATCAAGGTCAATGCCGATCGCCAACGGCCACCTCTTCGGAGGGGGCCGATTTTTTTTTGCGCTCCGAGATCTTGCAGACTCCGATGCTAATTTCGTAGAGCAGAAGCAACGGCAAAGCCATCAGTAATTGCGAGACGGGATCGGGGGGAGTGAATATCGCGCCCAGGATGAAAATGGCGATGATGGCGTAACGACGGATCTGGCGCATTCGCGCGGCAGTCAGCACGCCAACCTGAGCTAGAAAGAGCGCCATCACCGGCATCTCGAAGACGATTCCGAATCCCATGATCAATCGCAGAACGAAGCCGATATATTCATTGGCGGCCCACTGAGAGGTCATATCGGGTGGTTCGAGGGCGAGGAAGAAGCGCAGCCCAAGCGGGAGGACGATCCAGTAGGCGATCAGGGCACCGATGGAGAAGCAGAGGACGCTCATCGAGATAATCGGTATCATCAATCGCTTCTCGCGTGGCAGGAGCCCCGGGGCGATGAAGCGCCAGACCTGGTAGAAGGCGACGGGCAGCGTCAGGATCAGTCCGCCGATAAAGGCGATCTGCAAACTGATGAAGAAGTAAGTCATCGGTTTGAGGGCTTGGAGTCTGCGCGTTGGCGGCAGGGTCTTCACCGACTCAACTGGATCGGATTTGGCACCGGGCAGATCCAGCCATTGGCGCACTAATTTGTCGATTGCCTGTACAGCTCCGGGAGAGCGCTGGTTCTCTACGCTCAAGACGGCCTCTTCGTAGGGGCGGGTCAGGATCTTCATAATGGAGTCGGAAAGGGCGAAACAGGCTATGGCGCCCACCAGGATCGCGCTCAATACTTTGAGAATTCTCCAGCGCAATTCTTCGAGATGGTCGAGGAAGGGCATGTTGGAAGAGCTCTCGCTTCGCGGGAGTGGGTGGCGGTCCTCTGTCTGTTGGATGCCTTGTTGTTCGTCTGCGGGCATAGTCTAGTTCGATTTGCGGAAAAGGAGAATGAGGGATCCCAGGGCCAGGTAAAGAACGACCTGGCCGAAGAGATCGCCGTGCCGGGTATAGAAGGTGCCGCTCTGGCCGACGGACAGGTCTGCGACAACCGCGGTGGCGGTGAAGAGTTCGGTCGCTTCATAGGTCCGACCGAAAGGGTCGATGAAGAGGGATATTCCGCTCGTTGCGGCACGGGCAATGGCCGTGCGGTTTTCGATGGCGCGCATGGCGTTGATCAGGGCGTGTTGGTAGGGGCCGGCACTGCGTCCAAACCATGAGTCATTTGTGATATTGACGAGAATTTGTGCGCCGGCTGCGACATGGCGGCGGACCAGGTCGGGAAAAATCGACTCAAAGCAAATTAGCACGGCGAAAGGGTGTTTGGGATGGTCGAAGATGGTCCGTTGGCGACCGCGGGCGAATTCAGCTGGTCCGAGGTCGCCAGTCAATTGGGTCCAGTCGATATCGCGTAGCAGTGGGATTTCGTCGCGGTAGGGCGTTCGCTCACCGAAGGGTACCAGGTGCATTTTTGCATAGGCGGGTGTCTCCGATGTGCCTGGTCGGAGAAAAAAAGCTGAGTTATAGGGCTCGTTGCGCTCGAAATTGTACTCAGAGGCGCCGGTTAGCAAGGGGATCTCCAATTTTTCTACTAGCGCCAGAGCTCGATTTCGACATGCGAGGTCTTGCGAAAGGTTGCACGGCAGGGCCGTTTCCGGCCAGACCAAGAGTTCAGGATTGTGCATTGCGGCCTGGTGCGAGAGAGTCTCGAATTTGATGAAACTGCGCTCTAGGCCATTGGGCCCCCATTTTTCCTCGAGGGTCAGATTCGGCTGGATCAGGCCGATGCGAATCTGCTCTTTAGGAAGATTGGCAAAGGTACTCTGAGCGTGTAGCCAGGGTAGAAGATAACCCAGAGCGGCAACCGCGAATAGGGACCATCGACGCTTAAAAAGGCAAAAATAAAAAAGGGCGTTGAGCCCTACGACCCAGCAGGAAACGCCGAAGACTCCAGTCCATATCGCATGCTGGACGAAGTGGGGTATCGCAGCCTGACTATGTCCGAGCAGGAGCCAGGGAAATCCTAATTCCCCCAGCGAGAGCAGATATTCCTGTGCGGTCCACAGTACGGGAGTCAGGGCCAGAATCCCGGTGCCCCACCGCACGCGCAATGCGTCGAGCAGACCCGTGCAGAGGCCGGGGAAGAGTCCCAGATAAGCGGCCATGAGCAGAGTGCCTCCTACTACTGCGGGGCCACCGCCCTGGGTATCGGCTACCCAGTAGAGGCAGAACAGATTCCAGACGAAACCGCAAGTCCAGCCGGTTGTGAAACCGGATTTAAAACCGCGGCCCTCTAGCGCCAGGAGCAAGGGAACGAGTGCGAAATGGCCCCAGAGAGGGTTGTAAAGCCAGGAGAGCAGATAGTGGGGGTGCCCGGGAAAGGCCAGCGAGAGCAGGGAACCGCTCAGAACTGCGAGGAGCAGCCGCTGACGGCGGAGCGCAGCGGGTATGCGGGCGAAAAAGTTGCGTAGATTGGGCATCGATGGCGAGAGCGTAAAACCTGCGAAATCCAGTGGATTACGCAGGGAATATAGGTCTGGAGCCGCACTCGGGCAAGGTCATGGCATGGATCCTGCTAATATGGGTTAGGGGGGCTAAGTTGTGGTGGAATATGGGGTAGGGTAGGTCCCTGCGACTTCGGATTTGTGAAGTGTTTTCTACACAGTATTTCCCAGGAGGTACACAGCGTGCAAGAGCAGAGCGAATCGAACGATAACGCGTCGTTGTGTTCCGCGGCTGGAGTAGTGCGCGAGGGCGGGGATACCTCGCCGGCGATCTGTAGAGTCGAAATGCCTCGGGAGCGTCTTATTCGTCTAGGACCGCAGGCGCTAAAGGATGAGGAGTTGCTCGCTCTGGTACTGGGGACAGGGTATCGGGGTCAGCACGTCCTGGATCTGGCCGAAAGGATACTCCGCGATTACCCCAAAGAAGTACTGGTGGATATGGATTTGGGACAACTGAGCCAGATAAGTGGATTGGGCAAGGCCAAAGCGGGGGGGCTGGTTGCAGCATTCGAGTTGGCGCGACGCGGTTTGGGCAAGGGGCTGGGTGTGCGGCCGGTCATCACTTCGCCTCTCGATGTGCTGCCGCTTTTGACCGAGATCAAGGATCAGCAACGCGAGCACTTTCTCTGCTTCTATCTAAATGCTCGCAACCAGGTAATCCACAAGGAAGTCGTGTCTATAGGCAGTCTGTCTTCATCGATCGTGCATCCGCGCGAAGTGTTCCAGGCGGCGGTATCGCAAGCGGCGGCTAGCGTGATTATGGCGCACAACCATCCCTCTGGCGAGGTCTCGCCGAGTCAGGACGATATCGATCTGACTCGGCGTTTGGTACGAGCGGGCGAAATCATGGGTATTGATGTGCTTGATCATCTCATTATTGGTGTCGACGATTTTCTCAGCCTGAAGGAATACGGTTTAGTCTGAGAGTCGGGAGAAATTGTATTTATCGGGTAAAGGCCTATATTATTGTCAGGTGAGCGATTGGGCCTGCGAAAACCATTACCCAGAGTGCACGGACGATGAAAGAAGAAGAAGAAAGCCGTCTGATTCCGGTGCATATTTTCGACATTTATCCCTATCCCGATTCGCAACAGGGGATGGGGGCGCCGCAGAATTTCCTAGTTCTGCTCAAGGGCGAAGAAAAGAGGGTCGTGCCGATTACGATTGGCCATTTCGAAGGTCAAGCCCTGGCCATGGCAATCCGCAAAATCGCCTTGCCCCGTCCTCTGCCGCACGATCTCTTGCGCACTCTGCTAGAAAAAATAAACGCCACCGTGCACAAACTGGTTATTCATACGCTCAAGGACGATGTCTTTCACGCCTATATGATGATCCAAACTGAGGACGATCCTTTCTATCTCGACTGTCGTCCCAGCGATGGCATGATTTTGGCGACCCTCTTATCCGCGCCGATCTTGATGAGTCCGGAAGTTATAGATTCGGCTGGGCGGATACTGGAGATCGGCGACCAGCACGGTGAAGCCGAGGCTGAGCAGTCGATTGATGGGATCATCGACAGCCTGGAGGCGTCCGATTCCGATCCGGGTGCCGTCCACGCGGCCATCGAAGAGAGCGAGAGCCTCGGCGAAATGCCCAAAGTTGAAATGACCGAAGAGGGTGAAGTGTTTGATTCAGAAGAGTTGGTTGATCCGGAGACGGGTGAGCCGATGAGCGAACTAGATCAACTCAAGGCACACCTGGATTGGCTCATCGCTCAGGAGGCCTATGAACAGGCGGCCAAGGTTCGAGATCAGATCAGCAAATTGGAAGAGGAAGACTGAGGGGAATTCGCTAAATGGCGCAGTTGCATGTCCCTGCATTTTGATGATGCGGGGGCTTTTTTATGAGTGCATCTGCCAACTCCGTCCGGGCCTTTCGACGCGGAAGCTCTCGATATTGCCCGTATCCTGGAGCGTAGTGTAACAGGTACACCCATCGGGGCCGCCGAAGGCTAAATTACTGGGATTCGTACTGCCTAATTCGATTTCTAGCAAAACTTCGCCTTCGGGAGAGAGCTTGGCGATCGTACCGCGGCCATGACGAGTGATATAGAGATTGCCGTCAATGTCGCAGCGCATGCCGTCCATGCTGAAATCCGGGAATTGTATTAGCAGGCGTTTGGAACTGATCTCGCCGGTGGTGGAAAGATCGTAGGCCCAGACGTTGCGCTGCACGGATTCGTTGACGTAGAGTGTGCGCTCGTCGGGACTGACTTCGATGCCGTTGGTGGTGCCCATACCGGTCTCTAGCAGGTCGACTTGTCCCTGGTGATTGATTCGCCAGATCTGTCCCGTTCCTTGCGCCCAGTTGGGGTCGGAGGCGTAGACGAGGTCGTTGACGCCGATGGCGAGGTCGTTGGGTTGGTTCATAGCTGGCTCATGGGCGTAGATCTCGATTTTTCGATTATCGAGATCGATTCTCAGCACGTTGTGGTTGGTATAGTCTGCGACGAGCATATAGCCTTCACTGTGGAAGCGGATGCCGTTGCCGATACTGCCGCTGGGCAATTCGGTGAAGATGCTGCACGTGCCATCAGGTGTAACTTTTCCGATCGTGCCCTGGCGTTGAAAGTTGACGGCATAGAGATTTCCGTGTCGGTCGCAGCCGGGGCCTTCGATGCCTGCCGTAAAACCACCGGGTTGGGTGAAGGGGCGACTTTTATAAAGTTCGTCGCTCATGAATCAGCTCCTCATTTGGTTGCTAAGTTATTGAAAGCGCAATATAATCCCATAGACGGGTTATAGACTCAATTTTATCATGGAGGTTGCTATGAAAGTACGAAATTTGACGATCCTGGTCGCGACTTATTTGTTTGCGGCTGCGGCTCCGCTCTTAGCCCATTGCGAGATACCCTGTGGCATTTACGGGGACGAAGCGCGATTCGCGGCGTTGGATGAAGATCTGCGGACGGTGGAAAAGGCAATGGGGCAGATTGCTGCGCTGAATGATACGGATGATGCCCAGAGCGCGAACCAACTGGCCCGTTGGGTGAGTGCTAAAGAGGAGCACGCCAACCGGATTCAGCGCGTGGTATCACAGTATTTTATGACACAACGACTCAAGGTGCCAGATGCAGAGGACGAGGCAGCGTTTGCGACCTATAGCAAGAAGCTAGTGCTTTTGCACAGGATCTTACGGGGGGCGATGAAATGCAAGCAGAGTGTGGATCTGGAACAGGTTGAGGTGGTGCGGGATTTGATACACGAGTTTAAGCACGCCTACGAGGCGAAATAACTAGGTATAGGGTACCTGCCGAGAATGTTGTGGCCGGTCTTCGGGGTACGTTATTTCGGGGTTTGCAGTGCGTTGCAGACCATGGCGGTCGCCAGGTTAGGCAGTGAGTGAAGGCTCTTGGGCGATCTCGTCTTCTGGGCGAAGATCGCTGCTTTGATCGGTAGCGGAAATCATCTCGAATGGGTTCTTTGCAGAATCCATATCCAAGCAGAAGTTGCACTGAAAAACCACTTCCTAATAGGAGGTGGTTTTTTTGTGGCGGCCGTTTCAGTGCTGAGTTTGCGTCAGTGCTTCGTGCGGGATTCGTGCTGGACTAGAATGGGATGGGGAAGTTTAGGCTAACGGATGAGGAGCAGTTTGGCGTGAGTTTGGGTGGAATGAGTGGTAAGGCGGACGAAGTAGATACCGGTGGCTGCGAGGTGCCCGCGCTGGTCTGAGCCGTTCCAGAAAATCTGGTGCGAGCCTGCGTTGAATGAGGCATCGGCCAGTACTTGTACGCGTTGGCCCTGGAGATCGTAGATGACGATTCGCACATGGCCTCTTCGGGACTGGTAAAATTGCACTTTGGTCGTTGTATTAAAGGGATTGGGCCAAATCTTAAGCGGTTGATTGTGAGTTGCTGCTCTGGGTTTAGCTGCGGGAGGATGGAGGACCCACTGGCGGGCGATGCGTTCGAAACCGCGGCGAATTTCGATGTGGATGGTGTCGGTTCGAAATGCGCTTGGGAGGTGGAGATATTGAGGGGCCATTACAGGTAGTCGGTGGCCATTTAGAGACCAGTGGTAGGATTGTTTGGTGCTATGCTTTGAACGGATGATGAAAGGGTGGCGTTTGGTGGAACTCAGAGTGGTCTCGTTCCAGGCGGGAGAAAAACGAATCGATGTGGCTAATGGAGCGCGCACCTGAACCGAACAAGGGGTGATCGCAAAGTGGTCGAGGTGGATCGAGAATTGGCAAGTGCCGGGATTTACGGCGACCAGGGTTCCATCCTGTGCTATAGAAGCAATGCTGGAATCGGATGAGGTCCAGATGGCCTCGGTTGCTGTGGGGGATTCTTTGCCATCTGAGTAGCGGCCGAGGAGGTGCAGGCGGCGGTGTTGGCCCTGGACCAGATTGAGTCTGCGATGAGAGGGGCGCAGGGTTTGGAGTAGTGGCCGAGGAAGGCCGGGCGAGGAGGGATCGCGCCCAGGCCAGGCGGCGTGCATGGTACGACCATCGTCGACCAGTGACTGATTGGGGTCGCGATCCAGGTCGTAGGCAAATCGGTCAAGCGTGTCGAGTCCCGAGGCGCTGATCAGAACGATTTCGTCGCGGCGATTGCCCAGTCCATCACCGATTCGCCCGCCCGCTGAGAAGAACAGGGGTCCGCGAGGGTTGCCTCCCCCGAAAACGACGGCGCGGCACCCGGGAGCTAGGATGGTTGATCTAGGGAAGATGAAGGGGGAGCCATCGCCATCCGAGAGACGGACGCCTCCTAGGTCAATAGGAGTCTGGTCGGCGTTGTAGAGTTCAACGAACTCATCCTCGTAGGTGTGGCGGTGCCCATCCTGGTTGGCATCTCCTGGAGCACCGGGAGGTGGGTCGGAAAGCACTTCGTCGATGCGTACTTTGGGACGTGGTACCAAGTGCAGGTTGTAGCGCTGAGCGCTGAGGCCACCGCGACCGTCTGCGGCCTCGAAGGCGACTTCGAAAACGCCGCTGGCCAATGGTGTACGTCCCTGGATTAAACCGCTTAAACCATCTAAGTCGAGCCAGTCGGGGGCCTGGACGAAGGTGAAGACCAGGGTATGATATTCGGGATCTGTTGCGCGGATCGCGTAACGATACCAACCGTCTGTAAAGGCGAGGGTATCGGGCTGTGAAACAATTATGGGTGGTGTGTTGGGCGGTTCGAACGATCGAACCTCGATCTCGCGTTGGGCGAGTAAGAGGGATTCCTGCCAGCACTGGAGGTAGGTGTGTCCCGGGCGTAGACCGCGAATGCTGGAACCTGGGCGAATTTGGGCGATTCGAGGATCGGTGGAGGTCCATTGCAAGTCCGGCGTGGTGAGTGAGTCCACGCCGCTGGAGTTGTGGCCGATGAGGGTGAGATTCGCAGTGGTTCCTTCTACGAGATCCGGGGCTAGGATGGAAAATCGACCGTATTTTTTTCGCGTCTGGCCTGGCGAAAATAGATCCCGGCTGGGCAACTTGTTGTGGGGTATATAGTGCGTCTTGGACCGGACTATTGATGCTCCGAGCTTTTTTTGACTTGTAAATCCGAAGTCAAGGACTGTATCCGCCGCTGCGTTTAGTAGCAGGAGGCGGTCGCCTGTATTGGTCAGTCCATTGCCGATCCGTCCGTTGCCCGTGAAGACGGGGACTGCGAATCCGGTAGGTGCACCGCCGCCAAAAACCACTGCGAACCCCTTGGGTGGGAGGAATGCGTTCTCGGGAAACCGGAAATAGGCACTCGTTTCCACATCGTCGTCCCCGAGTCGCCAGCCAGCCAGCGAGATTGTATCTGCACTGGTGTTATGGAATTCGACGAATTCATCCTCATAGGTATTTCGCGTCCCATCCTGGTTGGCATCACCTGCGGCACCGGAGGGTGGGTCGGCGAGGACTTCGGTGATGAGGATGGGCCAGTCGGTTTTGGGGCGGGGCGCGATCGTTTTGTTCGTCGACTGGAGGTCTGGTGTTTCCGGTGGCGCGATCGTTTCGTTCGTCGACTGGGGTTCTGGTACTGCCGAGGCTGAATCGACCGTTGTAGTTGAGATCGCGCGTCCCGGTGAAAAGGGCTCACCACTTGGTGATACGGT
>MDTE01089803.1_pt1 | contig 31316 bp, 29 predicted proteins | sample 811231 | NCBI WGS metagenome assembly MDTE01 (sample SAMN05326651, study PRJNA326480) | marine metagenome | isolation source: seawater | place: Indian Ocean: Red Sea | collected 2010 | reverse complement strand
TAACATAGGATCAATGGCTGGATTATATTCTTTGCCTTCTGCACTTTATGGAGCGTCCAAGGCAGCTATACACCTCATGTCACAGGACTTGAGATTAGAGCTTGAAGGGACGGGTATTAGGGTAACAGAGATTTGTCCAGGTCGTGTTCGCACGGAGTTCTACGACGCTGCAGTAGATGAGCCAGAAGAACGTGAAAAGATGAAAGACTCGGGTATTGATGAATTAACAGGCGATGATATAGCTGAATCGATTATTTATGCCCTAGACGCACCATGGCGAGTAAATGTTAATCGTATCGAACTCCAGCCAACAGAGCAGATCTATGGTGGTTCACAATTTACGCCTCGAGAACGTCCTTGAGTCTAGAGGGCAAAGTATGCGTTGTTACTGGAGGAGCTTCAGGAATGGGCGCTGCCAGTATTCGTGCGTTTGCTAATGCAGGAGCTACTACTGTTTTAGTTGATATTGATAAAAATGGAGCAGATCTTGTAGCCAAGGAAACCGGGGCACTCATGATGATAGGTGATGTTGCAGATTCATCGTTTTGTACTAAGGTAGCTGACGATGTAGTTCGTAACCAGGGTCAGATTGACATTCTCGTTAATTGTGCGGGTACTATATTGCGAGCCGATGCGATCAATACATCGGATGATGAATGGCGGCGGATACTAGCTGTTAATGTAGACGGAGTTTTCTTTATGTCTAGGGCAGTGGTTAGACATATGATACATAGAGCCTCAGGGAGCATCGTAAATTTCGGCTCTATATGGGGGGATGTGGGCGCATCTGGAGTTACGGCTTATTGTGCGACTAAGGGCGCAGTTCATCAAATCACTAAAGCAATGGCTTTGGATCATGTCGAAAATGGCATTAGAGTCAATGCAGTCGCCCCTGGCGAAGTGAATACTCCAATGCTCTCATCTGGTCGGTTAGCACCACCAAGTGCTGCAGATTTAGCGAATTTGGCACAAAACACTATTCCCATGAAGAGATTAGCAGAACCTGAAGAGATAGCAGAAGTTGTTCTATTCCTAGCATCGGACAAGTCAAGTTATATGACCGGCGTTATTGTGCCAGTTGATGCAGGATATACAGCGCGTTAGGGAATAGTATTCATATCAAATTTTGATTTAGAATATCTATTCTTGTTGGAGCATTTGACTTGCCCCAACACGTTTTAACTTTCATTGGAATTCGTATGGCAGTATAGGGTGATGACAGCCGACCTTTTTGAATTTTCCTTGGTAAAGAAGCGATTTGCAGTTATAGGTAACCCAGTTGCGCATAGTAAATCCCCAGAGATTCACCAGATATTTGCACAGCAATGCAACATTGTTCTGGATTACCAAGCTATCCATGTTGACCACGGTGGATTCGCGCAGGCGTTGAGAAATCTTCAGGCTCGAGGCTTCGCAGGAATAAACATCACTGTTCCATACAAACAAAACGCGGCTGAACAGGTGGATTCGATTAGCAAAAGAGCCCGTGTCGCCAATGCGGTTAATACAATTAAATTCGAAGATGATGGCTCCATGTATGGTGACAATACTGATGGTGAAGGCTTACTTCGTGATCTGGAAAAAAATCTTTGTCAGTCTATCTGCGATAGTAAAATTCTGGTAGTTGGTGCGGGTGGAGCTGCACGCGGAATTCTAGAGCCTATTCTGGCTGCTAAACCAGAGATGGTCGCAATCACTAACAGAACTGCGAAACGAGGTATTTCAATTTCAAATGAGTTTTTGCAATATGGACCAGTAAGTTGGCAATCCTTTGACCAGGTTAGTGAGCTTAGTTTTGATATCGTAGTCAATGCAACATCAGCTAGTTTAACTGGTGATATTCCGAACCTCCCCAATCAAATATTTGCACCGGGTAGTCTTGCTTATGATATGGGATATGGCGAACAGTCTACGCCCTTTATTATTTGGGCGAAAAAGCAGGGTGCCGCTCGGACAGCTAATGGGCTTGGCATGCTTGTTGAGCAAGCCGCTTCATCATTCAAGTTATGGCATCAAGTTGAACCTGATACAGGAGCTGCTCTACTGGCTATTTGCCCAAACCGAATGCAATCCTAATTCTGCAAGAAAGACTATTTTTCTTGATGAGTTAGCATGGAAAAAGGCGACGGTTTCCGTCGCCTTTTCCTAGAAACCCCACAATAAGTAGAGTTAAATTACCACTTTGAAGATTACCTCTTCTTACGAGCAGCCTTCTTCTTTGAAGCCTTCTTACGAGCAGCCTTCTTCTTCGTAGCCTTCTTACGAGTAGCTTTCTTCTTTGAAGCCTTCTTCTTCGTAGCCTTCTTCTTCGTAGCCTTCTTACGAGTGGCCTTCTTTGCCGTAGCCTTCTTTGCTACTCGTTTCTTTGCCGCCTTCTTCTTTGTAGCTCTCTTCTTTGCCGCCATAGTGTTTCTCCTCTACATGGATTGGATACCACTGGACAGTCTTACGAATACAACCTCACATTCCCTGGTATCATACGCTTCTTTTTGCTATTCGAGTAAATCATAAATGTCTATTAGAAATTAGCAAGAGAGAACGAGAAATAGAGGGGGTGATAACTTTTTGGTTGCTTCGTATGCGCGAACTATAACGACGCGTGAAAAAATGTCAAGTAATGTAAAAATCTTCCATATTCATAAATTTACAGTTTTGACGACCAATTGATATAATTTTTCGGAAACATTTCTATCTTTGTTAAGTGAAAGTAACAAATTTCCAACAAGAATAGTTAGTTTAACAAGTTTTTTACTTAGATTTTCCAATTAGTGGCGACAAAATGTTCATTGAAAGTTCTATAGCACCAGCGTTTTTTGCAACCATTTTCACTCCATTTTCACCCATCGTTGCCCGCAAGTTCGGATCATCTAAAAGGGTGGATAACTGAGTTTCTAGATCATTCTGACTGTGAACCTGAACGCCAGCTTGGGAGTCAATTGCTATTTGGCTAATTTCCCTGAAATTAGGCATAACTGGTCCAAAGACTACTGGTACGCTGACAGCACATGGTTCTAAGATATTGTGCCCGCCTAGTCCTTGTAGCAGGCTGCCGCCGACAAAAGCAATATCAGCGGCGGAATACAAGATTGGGAGTTCACCTAAAGTGTCCGCGATTAGGATATCTAAGCCGTGCGGGAGGGATCCTTGTTGTTCACTTCGGCGCGTCGCTCTGAGATTCATCTTTGACGTTAGCTTGAAAACGCTATCAAAGCGTTCGGGATGCCGAGGAGCCACCACCATTAAGAGTTCTGTAAATCTGATCTTAAGTTGCAGATAAACTCGCAACAAAATCTCTTCCTCACCTTCATGCGTACTTCCCGCCACAATGATCAGCCTGTCCCGACCCCAGTCCTGACGCACCGCTTCAGCCACTTCACGCACTCCTGCTGTTAGCTTGACCTCAAATTTCATACTGCCAGTTTTCTTTATAACAGATTGATCTACACCTAGCGCTATCAGCCGCGTCTGATGCGTATAAGACTGAACCCCGAATTGTGCTATGTAACCTAGAGTTTGTTTCAAAAGCCAAGTAATGCGCTGATATTTACGAAGCGATTTTTCAGAAAGGCGAACATTCAGCATCACAATAGGTATGTTTCTTTTCCAGCAAGCATAGATTGTGTTTGGCCAAATTTCGGTTTCAATAAGCACCAAAAGCTTGGGACGTACCTGATTAACAAATCGTGTAACAGCAAAAGTGTAGTCGTAGGGTGCGTATGAGTGGCCAATAGTGTTGCCAAACGCAGAGTTGATTCGATCAGATCCGCTTGGCGTCATCGTAGTAATGTAAATGCGGATTTCGGGATAGGTGCGCATCAGCTCCTGGACAAGTGGTATCGCTGCGGTAGCCTCTCCCATTGAAACTGCGTGTATCCAGATATCATAGCCAGCATTCTCTTTGCTGACATAGCCAAGACGCTCAGCCCATCGTTGTTGATACTTCGGATTCTTGATGCTGCGCCAAAGTAAACGGCCCCAAACGATGGGAAGTAACAACCAGAGTAGCAGCGAGTAGATATGTCTTGCCAAGAAAGAGATATAGTATTTTAGTTGCTAACAAATTTAGAGTTTAGTCATTTAGATTGGACAAATGACTAGAAACATTAGATTCTCGGATTAAAAAAGTTTGTTAGTTTGTGCAATTCATCCATACCGATATTATGTCATCATGTGTGTGCCAAGCGGTAGCCCACTATCTAGATGTCGCTATATCAGCGTATTATTGCTCCGGACATAGCATCCTGAATAGTGCTGGGCGCGGTCATTTTTCCTACCGGTGCATCTACAATGAAGTCGATATCAGTCCCAAATTCACGTCGTACATGGAGGCCTTTTCTTAATGGCGGTCGACCAGTTCTATTAGCGCTGGTTGAAACTATTGCAGCACCAAAGTGACGGCAAAGAGCTATTGCTGTAGGATGGTTAGGTATACGAACCGCAATGGAGTCATGGTGGCCGCGTATCCATTTCGGTGCTCTACTTAACGCTGGGAGTAGCCAAGTGTGAGGACCAGGCCAAGTTGAACGTGGTTCTTCCAGTAGCTGTTTGTCAGACAGATCTATAAATTGGCCAAGTTGATCTAGATCTGAAGCAATTAGGATTAATCCCTGACCCCAATGACGATGCTTAATATGCAGTATTCGTTTTACAGCGCCGTAATTCATTGGATCACATCCTAGTCCATAACAATATTCTGTAGGATATGCAATTACTCCAGATTCCAATAAAAATGCTACGGCATTATTGATGGATGAATTATACAAAGTTAATCTTTTGCGATTTTTGCTTGCAGCAAAGTATCTTTGGCTCGCACCGCATCAGCTTGTGATTTCTTGGCATTTTTTAGCTGTTCAGCAAGTTGTGGGTCATTGAGTGCTAATATTTGGGCGGCAAGCCAGCCTGCATTTGTGGCACCGGCATTACCAATGGCTACGCAAGCTACTGGAACACCACCTGGCATTTGTACTGTTGAAAGAAGTGCATCAAAGCCGTTTAGCGCCCCCCCGCTGATTGGTATGCCTATAACGGGTTTGGTAGTGAGGGCTGCTACCGTACCTGCCAGATGTGCTGCTAATCCCGCCGCCGCTATAAATACGGCACAACCAGAATTTTCAGCATTTTCAACAAAATTCCTTGTATCCTCAGGAGTGCGATGAGCTGATGTCACTTTTACTTGCCATGGGATAGCAAGTTTTTCTAGGACATCAAGTGTATTTTGGACTACAGGTAGATCTGAGTCCGATCCCATCAGGACTGTCACATAAGAATTCACGATAACGTACTCCTATTCTTTAGTTTATGAGTTTGCTTCACGGGCTATAGCTCGGTAACCGATATCTGGCCTGAAATAAGCATTTTCCCATTGGATTTGATTGACATATCGATAAGCGGTTGTTTGCGCATCAGATACGCTACGCCCTAGAGATGTTACACATAACACCCGGCCTCCATTGGTTACTATATTTGAGCCGAGATTTGTTGTACCAGCATGAAAAACTTGTGTATCTTCCCCGCCTATGTTTATTAAACCTTCTATAACGTTTCCTGTCTTGTACCTATCGGGATAACCTCCTGCAGTCATAACAACACCCAGAGCCGCCCTCGGATCCCATTTAGGACTTACTTTGTGCAATTCACCCGCTAGCGCGCTAGAGATCAGTTCATACAAATCTGATTGTAAGCGAAGCAGAATTGGTTGTGTTTCTGGATCTCCAGCTCTGCAGTTGTACTCTAAAACATGGGGTTGACCATACTGGTCAATCATTAGGCCTGCATACAAGAAGCCCTTGTAACTGATTCCTTCATGCGCTAGACCTTCGACAGTCGGTTCTATGACATCTTGCATTATCCGATTAAAAAGGGTTGTTGTGATTACTGGGGCTGGTGAATATGCGCCCATTCCTCCGGTATTTGGACCTGTATCACCAGCATTTCGGGCTTTGTGATCCTGAGACGTAGCAAGTGGTAGTATTTGATCATCGCTTACGATACATATAAAGCTAGCCTCCTCTCCGTTGATGAAGTCCTCTAGAATGACTTGGTCTCCTGCAGTGCCAAATCTTTTCTCGTCTAGAATTTGATGTATTGTTTCTTCTGCTTCATGCAGGGTATGAGCGATGATAACTCCCTTCCCCGCTGCGAGACCATTGGCCTTAATCACTAAAGGTAATTTTTTTGTACGTGCATATCCGATGGCTTCTGAAGAATTATTGAAGATCCGAAACGGTGCTGTTGGTATGTCGTGTCTCTCCATAAAAAGTTTTGAGAAGGATTTTGAGCCTTCAAGCTGCGCCGAATTTTTTGTTGGTCCGAAACACGGTCTATTTGAAAGCTGAAATTTATCTACGATCCCAGAGACCAGTGGCATTTCAGGTCCTATCACTGTAAGCCCGATATCTTCTGTGTCAGCAAAGAGCAAAAGTGAATCGACATCCATCGGGTCAATCGACACGTTTACAGTTTTTGCTTCCAATGCTGTGCCGGCATTACCAGGTGCTGCATAGATCCTTTCAATGCTGCTTGACATGCCGAGTTTCCACACCAGAGCATGCTCTCTGCCACCCGAACCCACTACTAGCACTTTCATGTAATGTTGCCTCTGTATATTGGTTAGTGCCTAAAGTGCCTCATTTTTGTAAAAACAACTGCCATATCGTAGGTGTTTGCGGCATCAATGACTTCTTCATCTCGCATAGAGCCACCTGGTTCGATTATGGCGGTAACTCCCATGGTGGCAGCAGAGTCAATGGCATCTCTAAACGGAAAGAACGCATCAGATGCCATCACCGAACCTTCTAGAGTAAGCTTTTGATCTTTTGCCTTAAGTCCAGCAATTCTTGCTGAATCGATTCGGCTCATTTGTCCAGCTCCTACTCCTACTGTTCGTTGCTGTTTAGCAAGCACAATAGCATTAGATTTAACATATTTCGCCACTTTCCATGCAAAAAGCAAATCTTGCATCTCATCGTCGGTTGGAGACCTCCTGGTTACTACTTCTAGATCTGCTTCTTGAACAATTGCACTATCATGATCCTGAACTAGTAGACCACCACTAACTTGTTTGATCTCAAGGTTTGGCTCTATAGTGGATACTAATTCGCCGCAGCTCAGAATACGTATGTTGGGTTTAGTCGAGAACATTTTGCTAGCTGCTGTGCTAATTTCAGGGGCAATGATTACCTCGACAAACTGGCGCTCAATGATTGCGGCCGCAACGTCCCTATCTATTTTGCGGTTAAAAGCAATAATTCCGCCAAAGGCGGATAAGGGATCTGTCTGATAGGCAAGTTCATAAGCTGTTTTTGTGTCAGCAGCGACGGCTACACCGCAGGGATTTGCGTGTTTAACGATTGCGCATGCAGTGTTCGGGAAAGCTCTAACGCAGTCAAGTGCAGCATCAGCATCAGCCAAATTATTAAAAGATAATTCTTTACCTTGCAATTTTCTTGCTGATGCTAATGTTGAGGGAGTAGGAGTTTGTGTTTGGTAAAAAGCAGCTCGTTGATGAGGATTTTCTCCGTAGCGCATAGTATAGGATTTTGCGAATTTCAAATTAAGGATTTCCGGGAACGGTTCAGCACTCTGTTGATCCTCCAAATAATTTGAGATTATTCCGTCGTAATGAGCTGTATGTTTAAATGCCTTGCTCGCTAGGAGATTTCTTGTTCTGGATGAAATGCCACCTCGCGTCCCTAACTCACTTAGTACTAGACGATAGTCGGTCGAGCTGACAATAACAGTGACCCATGCGTTATTCTTGGCTGCCGCGCGCAGCATTGTAGGTCCACCAATGTCGATATTCTCTATCGCTTTTTCAAGAGGAACATCTTGCTTAGCAATTGTCTGTTCAAAAGGGTATAGATTTACTACTACTAAATCGATAGGGCGGATTTCCCTATCTGCCATTTCAGCGACATGCAGTCTGCGATCCCCTAAAATGCCACCATGTATCTTTGGGTGCAAAGTCTTAACACGACCACCCATAAATTCTGACATACCTGTGAAATCAGAAACATCAATAACGGCAATTCCAGATTGTCTTAATAGTTCGCCGGTTCCACCGGTTGACAGGATTTCTATTCCAAACTCGCTGAGAGCTTTCGCAAAATCTATTATGCAACTTTTATCAGATACGCTTATTAGCGCTCTTTTAATTGGTACTATGTCAGCAGAGGACATATAGATATGCTCGTTATTATTTTTTGCTATGCGTCGGTAGCAATAGAACTACTTATCGAGCTCGTAGCGAGATAACTTCTTTCTTAAAGTATTACGATTAATACCCAGCATGCGCGCAGCGCGGGTTTGGTTTCCACCGGCTTGTTGCATTGTAACTTGCAGTAATGGTCGCTCCGTTTCTTGCAAAACCATATCATAAATACCTGTAGCCTCTTCTCCATCTAACTCTTTGAAGTAGTGCTGGACAGAGCTCTGTACAGCATTTGATAGTGGTCCGTTAATATATTTTTTTGTCATTGATTTTAAGACCCAGCTTACAAGCCTTCGGAGGAACTAAACAATATATCACCTTGTATGTTGTGGCAACCTGACCGGAGGATAGCATGAATCCTAAATCTACTGCCGATGACCGTTATGATTTTTATGCTAATCATTAGATAGATTCGTAATTACATTTGCTTTGTAACCGACTACTCCTTTGTCTGGGTCCGCTAGATGAAGAGTGATCTCAGAGATCGCATTGGCAGGAATTTTATCAGCGTTACTCCTGGTTCCATAGTCACTTGCTGTATAGGTACGTCTACCGATTGCAGTCCCATCACGATCAATCAGGGTCAGCTGTATGGGGGGGTAGGGTTTCGAAGAAAGCGCCCGATTGATAATTTGAATTTTGACAATCACAGCGCCTGGTAGTCGCGTATCAAGATCCGCACGAGTTTTAAGAACACGAAAGATTGGTCCAACAATAGGTTCTGGGATCTCACAACCTGCTAGAACGCAAAATGTCTCCAGTGGCTTTCTTGCTGATGGAATGACTGAAAGTTTTTCGAAAAGGATGTACCTTGGTTGAGCAAAAAGTATTATCAGAGCTAACACTGTTCCAAATATCCAGATGCCTTGGCGATTCCTATTTGTGCTCACCATTGGGCGCCGTATCGCTTGCTTGTGACTTTCTAATTCATTACTAGGAAGTAAGGCGTCTTCCCCGAAACTGGGTTCCATGCGATTATGATGCGAGCGATACTGTCGTTGTAAGTCTCGATTTTGAGGTTGTTTGCTAGATCGAGGTGATTTAAGAGCCGTCTGAATCTCCACATAAGTCGCAGCATCGGGAGATTCTTGATTAAGATCTGGGGCGTCTACAGGATAATTCTTTTCATCATTATTCACATTGATAGGTTGTTCTGTCCAAGCACTATCAGTTTGATTCTTGTACTTATCCAGAATGTAATTTGACAGGTTGGATGGTGTGTTTACTAACAAATCAACTGGGTTTGGCAGCTCGTCAACAAGATTCCAAGATGCATTAAATATGGTGCCACAGTCTCCACATCGTACAAGACCATTACGTTCAGCCAATTGGAGACTAGTAATGCGAAAAAGCGTTGCGCATTGAGAGCACCGACAGAGCAGTTGAGAGCTGGAAGATTTGGCCATACTTACGGACTTTCCCCTAGTGAAATTGTTATCATAGCCCAACCATCCTTAGAAACCGATTCATATATAAGATTTTTCCCAAAGGCTTTCGCAGTCTCCTCAATTTGTGATTCCAAGATACCAGACGCAATTATTTGTCCATAACCATCAAGGTAATGCATCATTTTTGACGCTAAGTCCTTCAGGGGGCGAGCTAATAAATTAGCCATAATTAGGTCGCATTGGAAGTTTTCTGGTATGTCTTCGGGTCGAAAAACATCTATCTGAGCTTGCATGCCATTTCTTTTTGCATTGTCTCTAGTGGCTACCAATGATCGATGATCAATGTCTATGGCAAATACCCTATCGGCGCCAAGCTTGAGCGCAGCTATGCTTAGTATGCCCGAGCCAGACCCCCAATCAAGGATTGTCATCCCCGAAAGATTTAATTGGGATAATTTTCGAAGGCAAAGAAAGGTAGTGGCATGCTTGCCTGTGCCAAACGCAAGCCCTGGCGTTATCCAAACAGTGTCGCCTTGCTTGCATATTGGTGAGGACCAGTCAGGAGAGATTTTGAGCCCTTTACTAATTCTTATTGGTGTGAATTTCTGTTGCGAATGGATAATCCAGTCTCGATCACTTAGCCATGTCTTCTCTATTTTTATCTTAGTGATAGTGAGCGCTTTTAGAGTAGTAATTAGATAGTCAGAGTCGATGGTTGGATAAAATAATCCAGTTATAGCTTGTCGGCTCCATAGAGGCGGGTTCCAGAGAAATGCCTCGTTTTCTTGATGCAGGCTAGCATTTTCAACCGAAATCGATTCGGCATGGAACACGTCAAATAACTCCTCAATACGACTTGCATCTGCACGGTCTGCGACAATTCTAATCTTCAGCCAGTCGGACACAGCTTTTTCATAAAGTCAATTAGTGTGACTACGCTCTAGATAGTGAATATCTCTCGGACCCTGATGTAACGCTGAGTCAGAAACTATTTTTTGATGAAGCGCGATATTAGTTGAGATGCCTTCCACAACCATTTCCTGCATTGCGCCATACATTCGCGAGAATGCCTCACGCCGATTTGAACCATGTGCAATTACTTTAGCTATCAAGGAATCATAGTAGGGTGGTACAACATAGTGATTGAAAATATGCGAATCTACACGTATTCCAGGCCCACCTGGTTGATGATACTGGGTAATCTCGCCTGGCGACGGTATGAAGGAGTTTGGATCTTCAGCGTTAATTCTGCATTCTACCGCGTGACCGCGAAATTCTACTTGGTCTTGTGAGTATGTCAAAGTATTGCCCGCAGCAATAGCGATTTGCTCCTTAACTAGATCAATACCTGTGATTGCTTCCGTGACCGGATGTTCCACTTGCAACCGAGTATTCATTTCTATAAAGAAAAAATCACCATTTTCGTAAAGAAATTCGAAAGTGCCTAAACCGCGGTAATTGATTTGACGGCATACCTCTGCACATCTCTCACCGATTAACTCACTCAAAGCTGGCTTAACATCAGGAGCCGGCGCTTCTTCAAGAACTTTTTGGTGTCTACGCTGCATGGAGCAATCACGATTACCAAGATGCACCACATTACCATAATTGTCTGCAATAATTTGGAACTCAATATGGCGGGGCTTCTCCAAGAATCGCTCCATATAAACCTCTCCATTACCAAATGCTGCTTGCGCTTCACTGCGTGTTAATTGCCAGGCATTTATCAGTGCCGCTTCAGTATGCACCACTCGCATACCCTTGCCACCACCACCCGCGCTTGCCTTAATGATTACGGGGTAGCCAATCGATGATGCCATATCGACAACCCCATCAGCATCGTCGGGTAGAGGTCCATCAGATCCGGGGACGCATGGGACATCCGAAGCTTTCATCGCTTTAATTGCTGAAATTTTGTCGCCCATTATGCGCATTGTGTCCGAACTAGGACCAACAAAGACGAAACCGCTCTCTTCAACTCTTTCAGCAAAGTCTGCATTTTCAGAAAGAAAACCATACCCGGGGTGGATGGCGCTAGCGTCAGTTACTTCTGCAGCTGCAATAACCGCCGGAATGTTGAGATAACTATCACTTGGAGGCGCAGGACCAATGCAAACAGATTCGTCGGCAAGACGCACATACTTCGTGTCGCGATCTGCCTCTGAATGTAGAGCAACAACACGAATTCCGAGCTCTCTGCAGGCCCTTAATATGCGCAGTGCAACTTCGCCCCTATTAGCAATGACTAACTTATCGATCATTAGCTAGAGTTTCAGTTAATGCTTTCAGCAGTTGTGGTTTCAATCAAGAACAATACTTCGCCAAACTCGACGGGGTCTCCACTATTTTTCATTATTTTATGAACAATGCCAGCATGTTCAGTTTCAACATGATTAAAAATTTTCATCGCTTCAATTACGCATAAGGTATCGCCAGCGCTAACTTGAGAGCCAACACCCACATATGGGGATGAATCAGGATTTGGTGATGCATAAAAGGTGCCAACCATAGGTGAAACTACAGATGCAGTTTCTATGCTCTCAGGATCGTCATCGAGCTCAGGATCATTATTCTCAGCAGCGGATAGTGTTTCTTTGGGGCTTCCAATATTTTCGGACGGTGTGTCAATCGGGATGCCCCCAGATGATGCAGGTGAGTGATGCAGCGACTGCCGACTCAACCGAATTGATTCCTCCCCTTCGGAGATCTCTAGCTCTGTGAGCGCAGATTCCTCAAGAAGCTCTATTAGCTTTTTTATTTTGCGGATGTCCACCATAATACCTGCTTGCTCAAGACTTCAGATTCTTGAGATAATTGATAGCAGCTTCAAACGCGAAGTAGTAGCTGTATTGACCGAAGCCTGTTATCACACCTACGGCAATATCAGAAACAAAGGAACGCTGGCGAAAAGGTTCACGAGCGTGAACATTAGATAGGTGTATTTCAATAAATGGTATGTCAGCAGCAGCTAGCGCATCTCGGATCGCTACACTGGTATGCGTAAAGGCAGCTGGATTTATGAGGATGAAATCAATGTTTTCGGTTGCTGCTTGCTGTATCCGTTCTACTAAAACAGTTTCTGAATTTGATTGGAGATGCTGAATTTCATGTTCGTTAGCGTGCGCCAGACTGGTCAAATGACTATCAATATCAGCCAGTGTCACCTGTCCATAATGCTCAGGTTCTCTTTGGCCCAGCAAGTTTAAATTTGGGCCGTGGAGAGTTAGTAAAGTAGCCAAACTATGCCTCCTGCAGTGGTCTACGCAGTTTGCCCGATGAATCAGTTTTTGTCTAGTTCGATGAAATTAGCCGCTAATTTGAAGACATTTGATGAAAATAAGCGCAATTTAAGGTGAGTGACTACATAACTTTATCAAGCATGTCCTCTAATTCAGACATATTAATCGGTCCCAAAACGTGATACCTAAGCTTCTGATCATAGTCAAAAATCAATGTCTGAGGTAGTTCTCCTTTAGTACCATAGCGTCGCATAAGGTCCATGCCATGTGTGTCACTTACCAGTGACAGATAATTTAGACCAGTCACGTCTTCAAAGTGCCGCACATTCGACACCTTATCAATGGCTATGCCTATAACTAGAATTGACGGATAGTAACGATTGTGTAACTCAATCAAATAGGGGATTTCAGTCCGGCATGGTAGGCACCAGGGCGCCCAGAAATTGATTACAACAACTTGTTTGTCGAGTATGGCAGAAGACCAGATTGATTCGTCAGTTGTAGGGAGCTCGAAATCTATCCAACTGGTAACAGCGCCATTGTATGTTGCTCTAGTTTGATATAGTGGTTCCAAGAAAAAGTATAGACCAACCCCTAATAGGAGTGATATTAGGATCACTCTGCTAACTATTGTCTTTGATCTCATATGTCACACGCGCTAGATATTCTTAATCAGCGCAATAATCTCATCTGCGGATTTATATCCATATACACGATGGGATTTCAGTTCGATACCATCTGAGTTGAAGAATAAAATCGCAGGGGGGCCAAAAACTTTGAAGCGCCTCTTAATGTCAAGTGGGCCCACACTGTTAGGATTAGTCACGTCAACCTGTAAAGCGACAAATCTCTTTAGTGACAATATCACCTGAGGGTCACTGAACGTGGATTTCTTCATGCGGATGCAGTCGGTACACCATGCCGCGTAGAAATCCAAAAGCACCGGTCGACCCCCATTCCTGGCAGACATCATATGACTATCTAGTTTATTGAGATCCCGAATTTGGATAAAACTCATTGATGGTTGCGATTGCATTGGCATGTTCGGGTCTATGAGACTCTTGAGAGATGACATTGTTACTGGTCGGAATACATCTGTTCGTTTGCTAAGTCCGCCGATAATTTCGAAAATGCCACCAGCAAGAACTATAGTGGCGACAAGAAATCCTAAGAAACGCATGTTACGAGATACGAAAGAGCGGGAATTTGCTGCAAGATAGATCGCTAACATAATGAAGAGCACGCCCCAGAGCATAAGGTTTGATATCCACGATATTGTGCCAAGCATATATACAGCCACCCCCAATAGCGTAAAGCCAAAGAAATGTTGTACATATTTCATCCAGAATCCAGTTTTTGGCAGCAAAAATGCTGCTCCAAATCCAACGCTGACTAGGACTATCCCCATACCGATGGCGATCGAGAGCATCAGGGCACCGCCAAGCACGGGGCTTCCTCTTAGGATGGCAATGCTTAACACAGAAATCAGGATTGGAGATACACAAGCACCGACCACGAGTGCCATCAGGGCGCCAAGAACAAAGACCATGCCGAGTGTGCCCCTATTAAGCTTATTGCCATGTAGCGACAGCCTTGACTGCAACGAATTAGGTATTTGAATTGTATACATTCCGAATAGTGAAAGAGCCATAAGTGTCAGGATGAAACTGACTGTTCCGATGGCCCAGATATTTTGGAAATAGGCGTTGAGTTGTTCGCCAGTTGCACCTGCTATTACACCTATCCCGGTATATGTTGTTGCTGTTCCGAGAACATAAGCAATTGATAATGTTCCGGTCCTACTTTTCGTGGTACTGTGGTTCTGGCCAGCGATAACGCTAGATAAAATTGGAATTAAAGGCAGGACACAAGGAGTGAAGCTAAGTAAAAAGCCTGCGGCAAGCGCGGTGGTTATGTAGCGTAGAAGGTGTTGTATGGTTAGATCGTTCTCGGCGGTAGTTTCAAGTGACGAGACACTAACAATAGGCGCAATACCTATTGAAATAGTGTTCTCAGAAGGTGGATAACATATGCCATCTTCAGCACAACCCTGATAAGTCGCGACAATAGTCGCAGTGACCTCCCCCAAAGTATTCTTGTCCCTCAGTATAGGTAGCAAAATATTTACAACACCTTTGTATATCTCTACGTTCCCAAAATATTCATCTTGTTTCTTAATTCCAGGTGGCAGGTCGTATGACGCGATCTGAACGCTGCCGGGAGCTGCAGCAAAACTAATTTTTTCGCGATAGAGGTAGTAACCGGGAGCTATGCTGAAACTAGCTACTAAAATATGGTTATCAGCTATTTCTATGTTAAGTTTGAAGGCGTCTTCGGCATCGAGAAATTCGGATTTATTACCAATCTTATCGAGTAGTTCGCTGACGAGCGTTGACTGCTGATCCTCAGAGTTCTTGACACCGGTATCTGTCGCTGCGGCTGTTCTTACGATATCGATCACGCAAAGTAATGTCAGGAAGATCAAGAGAAGAGTAATTCTTTTGGTCCAGCTGGATCTTTTCAAACTTCGCATTAGCGTTGTAATCTCCGTTAAATCAACAATCGCTTTTATAAGTAAATCAAGTTTCTTGATGGCGCTGCTATATGCTTGGGAATCTCGAGAAAAATCACCTATAATGGTCCAACGAGACAACGACTATGTTGCCGCCACAAGTCCTTGATGGGCAGGGGATGGTCTAAGCCACACCTAATTTCATGCCGGTCTTTATTCTATTCGTAGTTGTCACGTTCGCGGAAATTTATCTTTTAATAAAGATGGGAGCCACGGTAGGCGTGACGTGGACAATCTTGCTTGTGTTACTCACTGCGGTGGTAGGGGCATGGTTGGTTCGGCTCCAGGGGATAGCCGCTTGGCGCCGATTTCAGACATCTATTGCACGCCATCACTTGCCCGCTGAGCCGTTGGTAGAGGGTTTATGTCTTCTGCTCGCTGGTGCTCTGTTGCTCATTCCGGGATTTGTTACAGATATAATCGGTTTCACCTGTTTAGTGCCACCAATTAGAAGGATGATGCTACGATACTTAACTGGCCGGCTTTGGTCGGGTAAAAGGCCCGATTCAAGCCATCCCGCAGAACCCCTAGACGCCACTTATAGGCGAATTGACGACTAACTTAAGCGGTCAACCCTTGACTTTCCGTAATTAGGCCCTATATTTAGCACTCAAGCGGAGAGAGTGCTAATAGTTTTTTAGTTACTCCTTCATTTCTGTCTATTAATCAATAAATTAGGAGAATTATCCAATGAATATTCGACCGCTGCATGATCGTGTAGTCGTGCGACGCATCGAAGAGGACAACAGGAGCGCTGGAGGTATCGTTATTCCGGACACTGCTGCCGAAAAGCCAATGACTGGGGAAGTTCTATCAGTGGGCAATGGAAAGGCGCAGGAAAACGGTGACGTGCGGGCGCTTGACGTCAAAGTCGGTGATAAGGTTTTATTCGGTAAATATTCCGGCACCGAGGTCAAGATAGATGGCGACGATGTCCTTGTCATGCGTGAAGATGACATCATGGGTGTGATAGAGGGCTGAGCGCTCGTTCGAAACACTTAGATTCTGTTGTGCAAACGATTACTCACTAGAGGAAATATGAACAATGGCTGCTAAAGACGTTAAATTCGGCGAGGCCGCGCGAAACGCTCAATTGCGAGGCGTGAACGTGCTTGCTGACGCTGTGAAAGTCACTCTTGGTCCAAAGGGCCGGAATGTGATACTAGACAAATCCTTCGGTGCTCCTACCGTAACCAAAGACGGTGTGTCGGTGGCGAAGGAGATCGAACTACAAGACAAACTTGAAAATATGGGCGCACAGATGGTGAAAGAAGTTGCTTCAAAAACTTCTGATGTAGCAGGCGACGGTACAACTACCGCAACGGTGTTGGCACAGTCTATCTTGCAAGAAGGTCTAAAGGGAGTTGCCGCTGGAATGAACCCAATGGATCTAAAGCGCGGCATTGATAAGGGAGTTGTTGCTGCGACAGAAGCGTTGAAGAATCTTTCAAAACCATGCTCTGATCACACAGAGATTGCTCAGGTAGGTACAGTATCTGCGAATTCTGACGAATCTGTCGGTGGAATCATCGCTGAAGCTATGGAAAAAGTTGGGAAGGAAGGGGTAATTACCGTAGAGGAAGGCAAGACTCTCGAAAATGAGCTAGAAGTGGTCGAGGGTATGCAATTTGATAGAGGGTACTTATCACCCTACTTCATCAATGATCAAGATGGAATGCAGGCTGATCTTGAGAATCCGCTGATTTTGATTCACGATAAGAAAATATCAAACATTCGAGACCTTTTGCCGGTGCTCGAAGCGACTGCAAAGGCAAGCAGGCCGCTTTTGGTAATAGCAGAGGATGTCGATGGCGAAGCTCTAGCTACCTTGGTAGTTAACAATATTCGCGGTATTGTTAAGGTTTGCGCAGTAAAAGCTCCTGGATTTGGAGACAGGCGTAAAGCCATGTTGCAGGACATCGCAATCTTGACCGGTGGCCAAGTAATTTCTGAAGAGGTTGGCATGAGTCTGGAAAGTGCGAGTATTGATGATTTGGGTAATGCTAAGAGAGTACAGATTAGCAAAGAAAATACCACTGTTATTGATGGGGCTGGCGCCAAGAGCGATATAGAAGGTCGAGTCAGTCAAATCCGTGTTCAAATCGAAGAAGCTACCTCAGACTACGACAAAGAAAAGATGCAAGAGCGTGTTGCCAAGTTGGCTGGCGGTGTGGCAGTCATCAGAGTCGGCGCTTCCACGGAGGTCGAGATGAAGGAGAAAAAGGCCAGGGTTGAAGATGCATTGCATGCAACTCGTGCGGCAGTGGAAGAGGGAGTAGTGCCAGGTGGTGGCACAGCACTTGTGCGCGTTGTGAATGCGATTGGCGACGTCAAGGTAGATAATCCAGATCAAGAGACAGGAATCAGGATTATCAAGCGTGCCGTAGAAGAGCCGCTTAGGCAAATTGTTGCGAACGCGGGAGAAGAGGGTTCCGTAGTGCTTAACAATGTTGCTCAGAATAGCGGTAATTATGGCTACAATGCCAGCACAGGTGAGTATGGCGATATGATGCAAATGGGTATTCTGGATCCGACTAAGGTAACACGAGTCGCATTACAGAATGCAGCGTCGATTGCTGGCCTCATGATTACCACAGAAGCTATGGTTACCGAACTACCGGAAGACAAGCCAGCCATGCCAATGCCAGGCGGTGATATGGGCGGTATGGGCGGTATGGGCGGTATGATGTAGTTTTAGACTGGGCACTTCACAGTATAAAGCCCCGCTTTGGCGGGGCTTTTCATTTACTGCGATTAGATCTTGCTTCAGACAATTCTAATAAGTTCATCCAGAACGTCATTAGGCCTTTCCATCATAAGAGAATGCCCCGCTCCCTCAAGAAAAACTGTTCGTGAGTTCTTTATTATTTCAGATAGTTCTGAACCAATTTTAGCGGGAGTCATGATGTCACGCTTGCCGAGAATCATTAACGTTGGGCACTGAATTTTTTCTGCATGTTTCAAGCCATTTTTATAATTGTTGCATGCTTCAAGATCTATATGAATAACCCCACTCTTAGCTCTATTAAGAAGTTTCATGGTGTTGCCGAGCATCCAGATACCAGGATTTTCGTTGCCACCAAGATGGGCGGCTTTGCTGTAACCCCAATAAGTCAACATATCTATGGCAGCTGGCTCACCTTTGCTGGCACTCGACAAAAGTGATTTGTGGACTGCCATAGGTACTGAGGTTCCGATTAGGGCAAGTGATCGTGCTCTAGTCGGATACCGTGCTGCTAGGGAAAGCGCGATTAACGAACCCATGCTATGGCCAACTATAGCGGAACTCGAAATGCCTGCGGCATCCATAGCTGCAACTACTTCATCAGCCATGTGTTCAATACTTGGTGGCGCAGGACCCATTGAGTTGCCATGCCCGGGGAGATCTGTCGCAAGCACGTTAAAATTATGGTGAGCAAAGAATCGAGAAGGTAATAGCCATACCGTATGATCCATGCCTGTTCCATGAATAAAAACTACTGACTGAAGTCCAATTTCATGTGGTCGAGCCCCAGTATAGGCAAATATTTTTTTGTTATTTGCTTCTAAATACATTCGTCTAAGTTATCCTATTGTGCTAGATCTTTTGTGATGCCCTTAGACCACCTTCAATGTCTTGAATTAGATCTTGTGGGTCTTCAAGTCCGACAGATAAGCGTATCAATCCCTCTGAAATACCAGCCGCCTTTAGGGCGGATGCATCCATCCGATGGTGAGTGGTACTGGCCGGATGAATAACTAGTGATTTTGCATCGCCAACATTCGCCAAATGTGAGAGTAGCTCTACTTTTTGGATGAATCGTTGCCCAGCAGAACGCCCACCCCTAACACTAAAACTAAACACAGCTCCGCAGCCTCTTGGAAGCAATTGCTGAGCTAGTTTATGATCAGGATGCTCCGGGAGTTCAGGATAATTGACCCATTCAACAGCGTCGTGCTCGGCCAGAAATACCACAATCTTTCTAGTATTTTCGATATGTCGCTGCATACGCAGTGGCAATGTTTCCATACCTTGAAGTACCTGGAATGCGGTAGTTGGGCTCATGCATGCACCAAAGTCCCTAGCACCTTCCTTGCGGGCTCTACTAATAAATGCGGCAGGTCCAAATTCTTCAGCAAAATTCATATTGTGGAACCCTGCATATGGCTTAGTCATTGTTGGAAATTTGCTGGATGCTTGCCAATCGAACATACCACCATCAACTACTAGGCCGCCAATTATTACACCGTGACCACTGAGAAACTTGGTAGCTGAATGAAAAATAATATCAGCACCGAGATCAAACGGACGGCAGAGATATGGTGTTGTAAAAGTAGAGTCCACCATTAAAGGTAATTCGTGCTGGTGTGCTAAATCAGATAATTCTGGGATATTCAAGATCTCTAAACTGGGATTTCCGATTGTTTCACCGAACAGCATGCGAGTGTTAGGGCGAATGGCATCAGCAAAGGCGTCTATGTCTCTAGGATCAACAAAAGTAGTTTCTATGCCAAATCTCCGAAGTGTGTAATCGAGTAGATTGTGAGTCCCGCCATAAATTGACCTAGAGGAGACTATGTGCGAGCCCGCCCCCATGAGGGTGGCTATAGCAAGGTGGCAGGCGGCCTGACCGCTCGCTGTAGCTATAGCACCAACGCCTCCCTCAAGAGCCGAGATTCTTTCTTCTAAAACAGAATTTGTTGGATTTGTTATTCTAGAATACACATGGCCGGCTCGCTCGACGTTAAAAAGAGACGCAGCATGGTCGGGGCTCTTAAAAACATATGAGGCTGTTTGGTAAATCGGTGTCGCACGAGCGCCTGTTGAGGGATCCGGTTTTTGCCCCGCATGTAGGGTTAGGGTATCAAAACCAAAAGTTTTTACCTTACTCATAATGTTCTCCGAAGCAATGCTCTAATAAGTGTTGACCGAGCGATATGTTGCTCAAAAACATCATTACTTCATTAAGTGGATAATATATTTGACACAGAATATTTTAATTCGATATTCCCTCCTGTTTTGTTATCGATAGGGGGCGTGGCGTGCCTGGCCATATTCTATAAATATACGATAAGTTCGAAAAATATTCCCATCACTTATGTCAAAGGACTGAAGAGCCGAAAAAGAATCAAAGATTGATAGGGAGAGAGCGAGTAGGATAGAACTCAATAATATAAATGAGCCACAAGCTATTAGCTTGTGTTAGGGTGCCAATTAATCGTCGAGACGGGCAAAATTAACCACATTTTGAATGACCACAATTTAAGCACGTCATGCATCCGTCCAGCAGTACCATTGCTTTATTGTGACACTTTAGACATAGATGTGCCCCATCTGGGAATGATGATTCTGATTCGTCATCAGGCGAAAGAGCTACTGCTTCAAATGATCGCTGGCTTTCGAGCTCCCGGCGTTTTTGATCAATTAATTGCTGCTGATGAGGCTCAAGGCCTTCGTCACGAATCATACCAATCATTCGCATATGTGCTTCAATCGCATCTCCGATTTCCGCAACCAAAGAAGGAGTATATTTCCCACCGCGCTTGAAGTACCCTCCTTGAGGATCAAAGACACTGCGTAGCTCCTCGACCAAAAACGTAACATCACCACCTTTTCGAAAAACAGCCGACACAATCCGGGTAAGGGCGACTATCCATTGAAAGTGATCCATGTTCTTAGAATTGATAAAGATCTCGAATGGTCGTCTTTTCTCATAAGGAGTATCTGGATTAAGAACGATATCATTTATCGTAACGTAAAGGGCATGATCAGATAATGGTGTCTTAATTTTATAAGTGCTGCCCAGCAATCTCTCGGGACGTTCGACTTTTTCATGCATTTGTACAACATTAGCCGGAACATCTCCCGTTGTCTCAGCTAACGGGATTGTCTCTGAGGGCTGATTATCTTCTGAGGGATTGCTATCGAGTTTTTGAGTCATTACCTCATAACCAGTGATCGGCTTGTCGATTTTAATAGACATATTTACACTAAAATTTTCCGTAATAACCTTCTTTCAATGCGTCAAACAGATTAGCCGCGGTATGAATTTCGCCATCGTACTCAATCTCTTGATTTCCCTTTGCTTCAATAACTTCTCCATTTTCAAGTGTAAATCTATACGTAGTGTTCTCCAGGTCTTCTTCTTTAACAAGGACCCCTTGAAACGCTTCGGGGTTAAAGCGAAATGTTGTGCATCCCTTAAGACCTTTTTCATGCGAATACAAATAGATATCCTTAAATTCTTCAAATTGGAAATCGGTGGGGACGTTGGCTGTCTTAGAGATGGATGAATCAATCCATTTTTGTGCGGCTGCTTGTACATCGACATGTTGTTTGGGCGAAATCGAATCGGCGCTTACAAAATATTCTGGAAGAGACCCTCTTTTGCCACTGTTTGTTTCAGGTGTTGCTTCTGAGTCTATTAAGCTCCTGTAGGCAAGCAACTCATAAGACAAAACGTCGACCTTTTCCTTCGTCTTCTTATTTTCGCGAATGACATTCCTGGAGTATAGGTGTGCGAAAGACGGCTCTATGCCATTGCTGGCATTGTTGCCTATTGAAAGGCTGATCGTCCCAGTTGGAGCTATGGAGGTGTGATGACTGTAACGTGCCCCATTTTCAGCGATAGCATCTGTGAGTGAATCTGGGAATTGCTGCATATATCGACTGTATTTCGCTATAAGGACCGATCCGCGCACCTTATCTCCCACTTTATGGCCGTCCCGACTCATTTCAGGCCGCTGATGCAACATTTTTGGGGTTACTTCAAACTCGTCAAGCATAATGGGCGCCGGCCCCTTTTCTCGCGCCAGCTCTAGGCCGACGTGCCAACCGACCTCCGCCATTTCGCGAGCAACTTTTTCTGTGAACTCAAGCGATTCCTTTTCGCCATATTTCATACCCATCATGACTAGCGTGGATCCTAAACCAAGAAAACCCATACCATGTCGGCGTTTGTAGAATATTTCTTTTGCCTGCTGGTCAAGTGGTAATCCATGTAGCTCGACAACGTTATCTAACATACGTGAAAAGATGCCGACCACTTTTCTATAAGCTTCCCAATTGAATTCTGCTCGGTCTGTGAAGGAGTTTTCCACGAATCGTGTTAGGTTAACAGAGCCAAGCAAGCAACTGCCATATGGGGGAAGTGGTTGTTCCCCACACGGATTTGTGGCTCGGATTTCCTCACAAAACCAGTTATTATTCATTTCGTTGATACGATCAATAAGAATAAAACCTGGTTCTGCAAAATCATATGTGGACGACATGATTAGGTTCCAAAGTTTTTTTGCGGGAATAGTCCTATATACCTTACATGCTACTTCGCCCCGATCATTTACTTTATATCCTTGTGTGACGGGCCATTGACGCCAGACAATTTTGGTTTCCGAGTCTTCAATCTCAGCTGGCATAGCTGGAAAGATCAGCTCCCATTCACCATCGTTTCTTACTGCTTTCATAAAATCTTCAGTAATTAAGCAAGACAAGTTGAACTGTCGTAATCTGCCATCTTCGCGTTTAGCGCGAATAAATTCCATAATATCTGGGTGTCTAATATCGAAAGTGCCCATTTGAGCACCTCGACGACCTCCGGCTGAAGATACTGTGAAGCACATAGCATCAAAGATGTCCATAAAGGAAAGTGGCCCGGACGTATATGCGCCAGCACCAATAACAAAAGCTCCTTTGGGTCTTAATGTAGAGTATTCATAACCAATGCCACAGCCAGCCTTGAGGGTTAACCCCGCCTCATGCACTGCAGAAAGGATGCCATTCATGGAATCTGGTATCACGCCAGAAACGGTACAGTTAATTGTGCTAGTCGCAGGTTTATGCTCGCGTGCTCCCGCGTTTGAAATTACCCGACCAGCAGGAATCGCGCCGTTTCTTAGTGCCCATAGGAATTCTCCATACCAATACTCGCGCTTATCATCGCTCTCTTCAACGCTAGCAAGTGCTTTTGCGATGCGTTGAAAGGTTTCATCGATTGTCTTGTCGATGATGTTGCCATCTTTAGATTTCAGGCGGTATTTTTTATCCCATATGTCAACGGATGTTGGTTGATGTTCAATTACTACCGTGCCAGCATGTGATTCGTTCGCATCGGCAGTTTTTAATTCTTCAACTTTTAATGGCACGAACCTCTCCTGTTTGCGCAATAGTTTGCATTCGGTATACGCGTATTAAGCGATCATGAATAGCTATTAAGGCCGTCGCACTGGAATCTTTTTCATGGGATTAGAAAACACCATATCTAGTGCTGACAGCCACAGGATACGCCCAACATCTTGTAGCGGTCAACTGCTTCTTTAGAACTGCCCAAAACGTCAGTAAATTTGGCTATCTGTACTCACGTTGTTAGTCTTCTGTAAATTTCTGAGACCTTACCTGGGAGTTTTTTTACGTCACTAACTAAGGTGTAACTAGCCTCGCCGTACATACGGGGAAGGTAGTCTCGCGCTGTCTTGTCGATGGTTATGCAAAATGGATGGATGCCTGCTTGACGTGCTTCGATCAATGCTTTACGGGTGTCCTCTATACCATATTCTCCTCGATAGCCATCATAGTCATCAGGCTTGCCATCAGACAGTGTTACTAACAAACGGGTTTGCGCTTCGATATTTCGCAAGAGATATGTTAAGTGTCTTATAGTCACGCCCATCCGGGTATAGTCTTTGGGTTTGATTCCGGCTATTCTAGTTTTCACTTCGTCGTTGTATCTCTCATGGAAGTGCTTTATTCGATAGAGTTCACAGCGCTTTCTTGTCATTCCAGAGAAACCATAAATGGCATATTGGTCACCAAGCACCTCGATTGCTTCACACAATAACACTAGACTTTCTCGCTCGGCGTCGTTAATCCAACCCTTAGTGGAGCCACTTACGTCTACCATGAATATAACGGCTGTGTCCCTTTCTAACCTTTTCGGCTTAGTAAACAGCCGGTCTGGGAGTTCATGGCCGGCCATACCGACTGATTGGGCCTCAACTATTGCTTCTAGGTCAATATCGTCACCTTCAGGTTGTCGTTTTAGTCTACGATCCACGCCTCTGATTCCCTCAAAAGTCCGTCTTAGTTGTAATACTAAGCCGCTGTACTTTTCAAGGGTGCGATTTACCAGCGGATCGGTCGATGGTGGCATGTCGATTTCTCTAAGATAGCACCAGTTTTTGCGGTAATTTTGTCGCTGGAAATCCCATTCATCGTAGTAATACCCGCCATCTAATGGGCTTAAGCCATTTGAGTCGTCAAAGGATCTATCTCTGTGCTGATCGTTTAATTTGGAATTTGTTTCACCGTTGCTAGTGGGGATAAGATACTCAGACAGTGATAAATCAACGTCTAAAGATGTCGAATGGAATAGCTTGGCAATTGTCTCGGGAATAGATATCGATTGGGAGCCAGTTTGGCTTTTCCACCTAGTGCGCGAAGAATCATAGTCACTTTGTGTTAGTTCTTCTGCTCGTATGTTAAGAGCTTCGCTTCCAATTCCCTGTTCAATTTGTTTGATGAGCCAATCTCGGATTTGTATGCTTTCACGATTGATTCTCACAGATGTCGTAGCTTCAACTTCATCTAAATGCAAAGCGCTTTGCCATGGTTTACTTTTTGGAATTTCTGATTCCACATAAAGTTCGTCGACGAAGCCTATGGTGTCCTCGACTGATGCATATTCGTTTTCGATATGTTTTATGGCTCTTCTCCACGCGGGTGATATATATTCAACAGCATCGTGGCGTGCCAGTGTTGCCATTTCTAGAGCAAGACCCGGTAGCGTCCTACTAATACAAGCATCCAGTCGGTAAGCTTCCAAGACGCTAAAGATCTTAATTGCAAGAGCAGGATTGGAATAAGTGTTTAGTCGTTCTGAAAGCCACTTACTGTTTCGTGATGAGCGGCGAAAGGTGCCATGATGGATTTGCGCCCACAGGTGTGCACATTTCGCCTTATATAGTATGAAATTGTCTTTTTTGCTAGAGTACTCGGCGATCTTTTTTGGTAGCCAGGCGGTCTCCGTGTCGGTATATGTGTCATTACCAGCTTTAATGTGGATTTCGCGACCGGATAATCCACGAAAATAGTGATCAAGAATCATGACTGTTTTGTCCAAGGTTACAGTTATGCTCGCCCTGGCTTCTTCCTTGGCGAAACGATCTACTTGGGATAAAACCTCAGTTCCTGGATATAGGCCGAGTTCATCAAATATATCCATTGAGTGAATTATCCATTTTTCAATGGTTTCATGATTCATTTTGCGTAGGGCTTTCGGCACATTTTTTATAAATTGATAGCCCATTTCGGTGTTAGTTTTGGTAATAATGCTGAGCCATGAAAGAACATGGTCCTGTTGTTGCCTAGAACATTTGGCTAACGAACGAGCTGATCCACTGATATTCCGTCTTTGAGAAAGGACGGTTTCCAGTAATGAGCTGATTTTCCCCTCAATGGCCTCTGCAGAAAGACCCATCGACTGATGGCTTTTCTTGTTTTCAGTCATTGGACAGGATACTAGAAATGAATTGGTTGATATTCAACGGTAATTTGGAGTCCGATAATGTGCTGTATGTATATAATACGGTCGGGTTTGATCATGATCAAAGTAGCAATCACATCATTCTAATTATTCGGGTAGCCAGTTATTTTTCACTGCGTTGATAGATGGATAGTAAACAAGCCAAAAAATAATGTTTGACAAGCTCCTCTACGAATTATTTGTTGTTGCTCAAAATCCTAAGCTGATTGCACCATGGATCTTGTTCTTTGTCGCGTTGTCCGTATTGTATGCTGGTGGGGTACTATTGGCCGTAGTGCATATGAGTCAGGATTATTTCATCAATCCGAATCCTGCGAAGACTAGTTGGCGCGGGGAGCACCCCCTTTTGCGCATACTTCTTAGATGTTTGAAAAACGTGATTGGATTTGGCTTGCTTGTTTTGGGGGTGGCAATGTTAGTATTGCCAGGTCAGGGGGTCTTAACGATCTTAATTGGCCTTACGATGGTTGAATTTCCCGGGAAACGAAATCTGGAAATTCGGATTATTCAGCATCACCGTATTCGTAGAGCCATTAATGCTGTTCGGAGGAGAGCTGGAAAGCCGCCACTAATGTTACCCGATCCTTAAATAACAAAAGGCCCGGAGCTTATTGGCAAAGAAACTACTTTATTCTTCTTGAAAAGATATCAGACTATGGAGATTAATACCCAGCGCTTCAATTTTCTGTTTGCCACCCAAGCCTTCTAAGTCAACTATAAAAGTGGCTCCTGCGATAGCTGCGCCCGTCTCTTTAATTAGTTGAATTGCAGCGCAGGCTGTTCCTCCTGTTGCGATTAGATCGTCTACTAATAACACTGAATCGCTAGGCCCAACACTGTCGCGGTGCATTTCTACTTCGTCAGTTCCATATTCAAGATCATACTCAATGGATATCTTTTCCCATGGTAGTTTGCCTTTCTTTCGAATCGAAACAAAACCAACTGATAACTGATGAGCGATGGCTCCTCCAAGGATAAAACCCCTTGCTTCAATACCAGCGACCTGCGTTATTCTAACGTCAGTGAAAGGAAGAGCCATCTGATCAACCGTATACTTTAGGCCGGCCGGATTTTCCAGTAGTGTGGTTATATCCCGGAATGTCACGCCCGGTTTGGGGCAGTTAGGGATTGAGCGAATCAGTTGAGCAAGATCCATGGTACTAGTATCGGCCAGCCTATTTGTTTAGAACCCGGCCAGCTATGACGTCGAGTATAGAAAGAGTATCTGGATTCCGCATTTCGTTGGTCGTGATTACCGCATTTTCTAGAGAGCGATCGTCTCCCGAAGGGCACAGCAGAGGCCGTTCCTTCATGCGAGGAACAACATTCTTAATTAGAGCGCGCGCTTTGCTAGCATTTTCAGTTAGAACTTTAATTATCGTGCTCACTTCTACATTTTCATGTTCAGGATGCCAGCAGTCATAGTCTGTTACCATGGCTACGGTACAGTATGGTATCTCCGCTTCTCGAGCAAGCTTAGCTTCCGGCATGTTTGTCATGCCAATCACATCACAGCCCCATTTGCGATAGAGATTAGATTCCGCAAGAGTTGAAAACTGAGGGCCCTCCATAACGAGGTAGGTCCCGTTACTAACCACTGATATGTTAGCATTTGTGCAAGCCTGTTGACACCAATCACGTAGTCGTATGTTGGTCGGTTGAGCCATAGACACGTGTGCCACAATACCATCGCTGAAGAAACTTTTTTGTCGAGCATAGGTGCGATCAATAAATTGATCCACTATGACAAATGTGCCCGGGTCAAGCCCTTCTCGTAACGAGCCTACGGCAGATAGAGAGATTATGTCAGTCACACCGGAACGCTTTAGGGAATCAATATTGGCGCGGTAGTTAATTTCAGAAGGATTGAGGTGGTGTCCTCTGCCGTGTCTAGGCAAGAAAACGATAGCTTGGTCTTCCAATGTGCCGAAAAGCAGCTGATCTGAGGGGTTTCCAAAAGAACTAAAGACCTTCCGCCACTCTATATTCTTCAATCCATCGATCTCGTATATTCCACTACCACCAATAATTCCAAGGACTGGAGCTGGATGTATTTTATTCATGCCTGTCTTCCAATGGAGCGCATTCGTCTTTGTTTAATCTATTTCTAGAATAGGGATGTTCCTAGTTCAATTACAGCGGTGAGCATATCGGGCTCGTCTGTTAATGGTTCAGCAATAGCAACCCGGCATGCTAGTTTTGGATCTATGCCGCTTCCCATTAACTTTGCTGCGTGAACTAATAATCTTGTGCTGGCACCTTCCTCTAAACCGTTGCCTTTTAAGTTTCTTGTCATACCTGCAAAGCGAACTAGGAGTTCAGTAGTATGTTGGTCTAAGCCTGATTCATGCATAACGATTTTTTGCTCTAGTGATACGTCAGGATAGTCAAACTCGATAGCGACAAAACGCTGTCTTGTGCTTTGCTTTAGATCCTTTATTACACTTTGATATCCGGGGTTATAGGAGATTGATAAACAGAACTCAGAGGGAGCTGGCAAAACTTCTCCCGTTTTTTCTATTGGTAGCATTCTTCTATCATCGGCAAGGGGATGAATCACCACAGTTGTATCTTTACGTGCTTCCACGATCTCATCAAGATAGCAAAGGCCACCTATTCGCACTGCTGTAGTAAGTGGACCGTCAACCCAGCGGGTCTCCCCACCAACAATAAGGAAACGACCTACTAAATCTGAAGCGGTTAGGTCGTCGTGACAGGAGATAGTGATCAAAGGACGTTCGAGGCGCCATGCCATGTGCTCCATAAAGCGGGTCTTGCCGCATCCTGTTGGACCTTTGAGCAAAATAGGTATGGAATTCTGCCAAGCAGCCTCAAACACTGCGATCTCATCATTTTGAGGCGCATAAAATGGTTCCGAATGTATCCGATAATGCTCGCTCTCAGTAGTGACGCTGGAGACATTCGTGTGTGTCAAGCTCATGATTTAATTCCCAATTGAAATCTAAATATATTTTAGTTACCGGTTCCATCTACAGATCTTTCTATCTGATTGTAAACGAGTGTTTAAGTTTCTTGGGTACAAGGGTATTGGTAAGAAATTTGTATTGTGGTAGCCCATTGCGATAAGGGGGGTAATTTTCGCCACGAATTAAGGGCTCCAGATATTCTCGACAGCGATTGGTGATTCCGAAGCCATCTCGACTGATGAATCCGCGGGGCATTAGTTTTTCCTTATTAGCGACCTTATCAAGCGAAACTTCTGAAATTTTCCACCTGTAAGGCCGATTTGATGTTCGGCAGATTGCAGGCATCACTGAGTTTTTTCCTTCGAGCGCAAGTTTTACGGCAGCCTTGCCAAGTGCATATGCTTGGGTTTCATCTGTTTTGGATGCTATATGCCTCGCTGATCTTTGCAGATAATCGGCCACCGCCCAATGATATTTGAGATTTAGATCGCTCTTTATCATCGAGGCGATGACTGGTGCGACACCTCCTAGTTGAGCGTGGCCAAAAGCGTCAGTTATACCATGATCGGAAAGAAACCTACCATCGGAGCTGCGCACTCCTTCTGAAACCACAATCGAGCAATATCCATATCGCCTAATATTCTTATCAACGATATGCATGAATTTATTGCGATCGAACTTAACTTCTGGGAACAGAATAATGACAGGTATATCGTTATTGATAGTTGCCATGCCTCCAGCTGCCGCTATCCATCCAGCATGGCGACCCATAACTTCGAGTATAAAAATCTTGGTCGAAGTTTTCGCCATTGACGCAACATCAAAACTAGCTTCACGTGTTGATATGGCTACATATTTTGCGACTGAGCCGAAACCAGGGCAGTTATCTGTGTATGGAAGATCGTTATCTATAGTTTTAGGGATATGAATTGCCTGTATCGGGTAACCCATAGTTTTTGAAAGGCGAGAAACTTTTAAGCATGTATCGGCGGAGTCACCGCCTCCGTTATAAAAGAAATAGCCTATATTGTGAGCTCGAAATACCTCGATTAATCGCCGGTATTCAGCTTCGTGCTTTTCAAGACTCTTCAGCTTGTATCTACAGGATCCAAACGCTCCAGCAGGGGTGTGCCTAAGTGCTGCTATCGATTTATTTGTCTCAAAACTAGTGTCAATCAGGTTTTCAGTTAAAGCTCCGATTATTCCATTATGGCCAGCATAGACCTTTCCAATCCTAGCACGCGAAGCTCGAGCCGTCTCAATTACGCCACAGGCACTGGAGTTAATCACAGCGGTTACGCCACCCGATTGAGCGTAAAAGATATTTTTTCTAGCTTTCATCCTGTTCTCCTTATGCAACTAGCCACAAAAACTGGGGTAAGTTCAGCCTTATTGTAACTGCTCGCATCATCGGATGAATGGCGATATTGCTTGTCTTTTGGGTCGCTAGCCGAAGTTTACGTTTCTGCCCCATTGACACACGGAGCACCGAGACGTAGGTTACGCCACCCACGCGAAACAACAAAGCACAGAGAAAATAGCTAGCTTTTCAATATCGTGACTCTTACTAGGCCAAGAAGACTATGAGAATTGTTCTATTAGGCGCTCCAGGCTCTGGCAAAGGTACCCAGGCCAAGCTGATTTCAGGTAATTACAGGGTCCCCCATATCTCTACGGGCGAGATTCTTCGAGCTGCCGTGGCAGAGAAGTCTATGCTGGGCAAGAAAATAGCCGGGGTTTTGAAGGCCGGAGATTTGGTTTCTGACGACATAGTTATTGATGCTGTTGTTGAAAAACTAAGAAGACCTGAAAGTCGACGGGGTTTTGTACTGGATGGCTTCCCAAGAAATATTCCACAGGCCCAGGAATTGGACACGCGACTTGGTTGGGTTACCCGCCCTTTGCAGTTGGCCCTCCACCTTTCAATAGACCAAAGCTTACTGCTGAAGAGAATCACAGGAAGATTGGTGTGCGAAGATTGCGGTGCTGTTTATAACAAACATTTTTTTCGTACAAAGAAGCGTGGAATATGCGATGAATGTGATTCTCGCAATCTTGGCCAACGTTCCGATGACAATGAAGAAGCCGTGCGCCGACGCCTTGAAGCGTATTTTAATGAAACAGAGCCTCTTATTGCATACTACAGAGCGCAGCATAAGCTACGCACTGTACCGGCGGACACAAAAAAAACAGAAATTTTTCATTTTCTTTGCGAGGTTGTCGATCTAGAGATTAGACCTTTGGAGAAGAAAGTAGTTCCGAATGAGCCACGTCGAATCATTCAGGATAAGACCGTTCCGACAGTAGGAGGTCGAAATACCAAGACAAGTGAAGGGACAGTACGCAAGCGGACCTCGCCAGAATCCACTAAGAAATCAAAGAAGAAAGCTACTCAGAAAAAGACGTCGAGAGCTCAGGTAGCAAAGAAGAAAGCTACTCAGAAAAAGACGTCGAGAGCTCAGGT
>MDTE01134783.1_pt1 | contig 31324 bp, 42 predicted proteins | sample 811231 | NCBI WGS metagenome assembly MDTE01 (sample SAMN05326651, study PRJNA326480) | marine metagenome | isolation source: seawater | place: Indian Ocean: Red Sea | collected 2010 | reverse complement strand
GAGGCCGAGGTGATCGCTCACCCGGAATGCCAGGAGAACCTGCTTGATCTGGCCGATTTCATCGGTTCCACCAGCAAGTTGCTGAACCACACGCAAACCAGTGCGGCGCGCACCTTCATCGTGCTGACCGAGCCAGGGATCCTGCATCAGATGAAGCAGCGGGTGCCGTCAAAAACCCTGATCGATGTTCCCGGGCTGGATGGATGCAGCTGCAATGCCTGCCCGTACATGCGCCTGAACACCCTGCAGAAACTCCACGATTGCCTGGAGACCCTGGAGCCTGCGGTGGAACTCAACGAGGAACTGCGCCAGCAGGCCCTGAGGCCGATCGAACGGATGCTGGAGATGAGTCGCTGACCTCAGCGGGCTCAGTCATCGTCGTATCCATCGTCGTAGAGATCGTTGAACCGTTCCACCCCCGCCTCACGGAAGCGAAACACCCGTGGGCGTTCCGACCAGCGGGCTTTCTCGTCCTGTGCCCAGGATTCGCGAAAGTCCTGGTCGTCATCGGGCCGCATTGTTGAGCAGGCATTCCCATGGATCCTGCCAGCGGATCCGCTGTGATCGAACGAACTGATGAAGGGCTGTACTGCCGGGCCGCCGATGCCTGGGTCGACCCCTGGCGTCCGGTGCACCGTGCCCTGATCACCCATGCCCATGCCGACCACGCCCGTCCCGGCTGCGGTGAATACTGGGCTGTGGCCAGCAGCGAGGGGGTTCTCCGTCAACGCCTCGGCAAGGACATCACCGTCCATCCAGTTCGCTACGGCGAGGAACTCTGGCTGGGGCAGTGCCGGGTGTCGTTCCACAGTGCCGGCCATGTCCTGGGGTCGGCCCAGATCCGCCTGGAAGCGGATGGTGAGGTTTGGGTGGTGAGCGGGGATTACAAGCGGGATGCCGATCCCAGTTGCGAGCCTTTCGAACCGGTCCGCTGTGACGTGCTGATCACCGAGGCCACCTTCGGATTACCGATCTACCGCTGGCAGCCCGGATCGGATGTCGCGGAAGACATCCGCGCCTGGTGGCAAGGTGATCGCGAGAGACCATCTCTGCTGTTCTGTTACGCCTTCGGCAAGGCGCAACGGCTGCTTGCAGAGCTCCATGCCATTGGTGTTGAGGAGGAAGTGCTGCTGCACGGTGCCGTTGAAACCGTCACCCGCCACTACCGGGAGGCGGCTGTCGCGATGACACCCAGCCGTCCGGTCAGTGATCTGCCGAGGTCAGACAACCTGGCCGGACGCCTGGTGCTGGCACCACCATCGGCCCATCGCTCCAGCTGGATGCGTCGCTTCCGTTCTCCCCAGACGGGCTTCGCCTCAGGCTGGATGGCCGTCCGAGGCGCCCGGCGTCGCCGCGGATACGAGCGGGGCTTCGTGCTCAGTGATCACGCCGACTGGACAGGACTGCTTCAGACGGTGCGGCAATCCGGCGCACGGAAGGTTTACGTCACCCACGGTCAGAGCGAAGTTCTGGCCCGCTACTTGCGCGAGATCGAGGGGGTCGATGCCGAACCCCTCGAAACCCTGTTCGAAGGAGAGGCGGATTAGAACTTGGCAATGCCGTCGGGAAGCTCCGGCAGATTCAGGTTGGCCTCACGACCTTCGATCGCAGCTGTCAACGACTCGATCATCATGGCGTTACCGCTGTCTTTGATGGCCTCCAGCGCCTTCTGCAGGCGACGACGACGATCTGACGGGTCATCCGCCACCGCGACTGTGGAGGAGGAGGAGCTGCTGAGCGGAGCCGTGTTGGTGGCTCGCACACGATCCAGCTGAGTCGCAAGGTTCTCCCAGAGCAGAGCCATGTCGAATGAGCGTGATGGAATGACAAACAGCAAGAACAGCACAGTTTCTGTCAGTCATGCCAATCAACCGCGACAAAGAATCACAAATGTTTTCGTAAGATTCAAAATTCTTTATGGCAACCCTGATCTGAACCGAGTTAGCGCAGAGTGAGTCAGTCCTGTGAGTCTGTGATAGCTGCGCCAAAGCCCATCAATGAAGCTGAGCGGTTGCGCGCACTCAGCGAATACAGAATTCTGGGAACCAGACCTGAGGAGAGTTACGACAACATCACCAACATGGCGGCCATGATTTGCCATGTCCCGATCGCACTGATCTCCCTGGTTGACCAAAGCCATCAGTGGTTCAAATCCCGCGTGGGCTGTGATCAGACGGGAACGGAACGAGATGTCTCTTTCTGTGCACACACGATTCTGAGCCCAAAGCCTTTGGTTGTTGAAGATGCATTGGTTGATCAACGATTTGAAGACAACCCTTTAGTAAGGGAGGATCCCCACATCAGGCTCTATGCCGGCTTCCCATTGAACACACCGAATAATCAGAGGATTGGAACACTTTGCGTGATTGATCGCATGCCCAAGTCACTGACGAGTGTTCAGATCCAGGTGATGCAACGCCTGGCAGATCAAGTGGTCATTTTATTGGAACTGCGTCGTAGATCCCTGGCTCTTCTGGAGGAGTTCTGCAAACTGCAGGACAATAAAAGTATGATCTGTAGTTGCAGTTATTGCCGGAAAATCAGGGATGGCAACGGAAGCTGGCAGCCCTTCGAGGACTACATGATGCGGCACAGCACATTGAACTTCAGCCATGGAGTTTGCCAGGGTTGTATGTCCAAACATTTTCCTGAGGTCAACCAGGCTGGCTGCTAGCTACCAACTGCGATACACCAACCGTCCCATCAACTCTCGAAGAGCCCGAGAACTGTCATCCAGGTCGCGGGACCGAGGTAGCCATTGCAATGGGTCTTGCCAGATGGATCCTGCCCACGCGGCGCGAGCCTGGAAATCCACCGGATAGGGAAGCACCGTCAAGCCCTGACGCTCAAACAGAACCTGAGCCCGACGCATGTGGAAGGCACTGGTGACCAGGAGAACCGTTGGCTGATCCTGCGGTAGCAGCCGACGAATCGCTGCCGCTTCCTGGGCGGTGTTCGTCACACGATCGGTCAACCCGATCGACGTGATGGGCACGCCCAGGTCCACAGCCTCAGCGCGATAGAGCTCACCCTCTGGCGGAAGGCCGGGATGAAATGGGTTCTGTCCCCGGGTGAACAGCAACCGTGGTGCGCGTCCTGCCTGGAACAGAGCAACACCAGCCAGGAAACGATCCGGATCGTGCCACTCGCTGATCTGAGCCGGACCCGGGGCTGGATGGCGTCCACCACTCAGCACAACGATGGCATCGGCCCGCGCTGCCCTCACCACCGAGCGCCGTTGCCAGGGGTGTTCCACCCAGCGCCACAGCAGCTGAGACACAACACCGGTGCTGAAGATCCAGAGCAGCGACATTGCCGCAGCCACCAGCCAGCGGCGACGATGCACGACGGCACAAACGAGCAGTCCCAGAGCGGCTCCAAGGGGAAGCACCAGGAGCGGCAGAACCTTGGAGAGCAGATAGGCCACAGCAGATGAGGGGGCTCAATGGTCAGGATGCCCCCAGATGCATGCCTCCATGAAGGCCTTCCAGGCCCTGTTCGATCAACTGGATCGGTTGAATGGAACCAACGCCAAGGTCAAGGCCCTGGCGGAACACTTCCGCAGCACCCACGCAGCGGATGCCGCCTGGGCCCTGCAGCTGATGCTGGGTAAACGGCGCCGGAGGCTGATCACCGGCAGGCGGCTCCGAGACATCCTGCGGGATCGGGGAGGACTGCCGGAATGGTTAATCGCTGACTGCCATGGCCAGGTTGGCGATTCCGCCGAAACGATCAGCCTGCTGTGGCCAGCCGTCAAGGATCGGATCCACGTCGAAGCGACGGACCTGCCCTCCATCAACGCGGAGCAACCCTTGCACTGGTGGATGGAAACCCTGCTGCCTGCGATCGGTGCACGGAAGGACGACGAACAGGCCGATGCTGTGCTCAGCCTCTGGAAAGCCCTGCCGGAAGAACGACATTTCATTGTCAACAAGTTGCTCACCGGCGGCTTTCGCGTCGGCGTGTCCACTGGACTGATCAGCAGGGCTCTGGCCAAGGCCTTTGAGCTGGAGGACACGCTGGTGGTGCAGCGGCTGATGGGGGGATTCAATCCCTCGGCAGCCGCCTTTCTTGCCTTGACCAGGCCGCAGGAGCCCGAAGAACAGCAATCCAGCGGTGTCCCCTATCCCTTCTTTCTGGCCAGTCCTCTGGAGCCGGAACGTCTCGCCGACACGAAGGCCAGCACATGGCAAGTGGAGTGGAAATGGGATGGCATCCGCGGTCAACTGATCCATCGCGGCTCAGGCGTTTATCTCTGGAGCCGGGGTGAGGAACTGGTGAACGACAGTTTCCCCGAGCTTGTGGAGGCGGCGACCGCCTTGCCGGAAGGAACGGTGCTGGACGGGGAGGTGATCTGCTGGCGTGAGGGCGAGGCGACACCCCTGGGATTTGATCAGTTGCAACGACGCCTCGGTCGCAAAACCGTCGGCAGCACACTGAAGCGGGAATGTCCGATGCGGTTCGTCGCCTATGACCTCCTGGAAAGCAGCGGCACCGACATCCGCCAGTGCCCCCTGCATGAACGTCACCAAAAACTCGACGATGTCCTAAATCATCTCGACCATGACGAGGCCTGGCGGCTGCATCGCAGTCCCAGCTGGGTCCTGGAGAGCTGGCGAACACTGGAGGAGCAGCGCAACAACGCCCGTGAGCACAAAGCTGAGGGTTTGATGCTGAAGCACATCGATTCCCCTTATCTCAACGGACGCAAGCGTGGACACTGGTGGAAACACAAGCTGGAGCCGATGACGCTGGATACCGTGCTCCTCTACGCCCAGGCCGGAAGCGGACGCCGAGCCAATCTGTTCACGGACTACACCTTCGGACTGTGGAGTGATGCCAAGGAACCTCAACTGGTGACCTTCGCCAAGGCCTACTCAGGTCTGAGTGATAAGGAGATTCTCGAACTGGATCGCTGGATCCGTCGCAACACAAAGGAGCGATTCGGTCCGGCCCGATCGGTGACGCCAGAACTGGTGTTTGAGATTGGGTTTGAAGGAATCCACCCTTCCAAACGTCACAAATCCGGCATCGCCGTTCGCTTCCCCAGGATTCTTCGCTGGCGACGAGACAAACCTGTTGAGCAGGCCGATCGCTTGAGCGATGCAATGTCCTTGATGTCAGAGCAGTGAACAGCACTCCGAAGGATGTTCACTGGGATTCGACACGGGTTGACGAGCCATAAACAGAACGGCCATCACCTGGAAGAAGTGACAGCTCTTGCGCTTGAATCCTCTCGCCGACACAGAGTTCAAGATCACCCTGGTCGAATTCAGTGCCGTAGATCTCAACACTCAAACAGCGTTGATCGGGTCCTTTGTAATCATGAAACTGACAGAAGCCATCCTGATTGCGTGAACGACCAATGGTGCGAAAACGAGCAAGTCCACGATCGACGCGTTGATAGCTGACTCCATCAAACAGAATTGAGTCCCGCAGCGGCATCGACACCGCAACATCTTCGGATGGAACGGGCGTCATCCAGCTGAGCTCGAGCCAATCATCTTCAACGACGCTGAGCCAGACAACATCGTCACCATCGCGCAACAGATATTCAATCCATTTAAATCCATCCTGATTATATTGATAGATAGTCTCCACAATCCAATCACGAAGATCATTCTGTACAATGTCACCAATTTCAAGATTGAACACAGATCTTTCGGCGGAAGCTGGCTGTGAAGCACCATGCTGCTGCTCAATTCGCTGTCGACCACGCCACCAGAAAACAGCCCCGGCGATCACCAGAAGAAGCAGAAAAAGAACGATCATTTCGACACTCCAGAGCGTTGATAGTGAAGCAGAACTGGCCTTGACAACCGGTTTTCAAGAATCTGTTCCGGGTTGTTCGGACGGTAGTCCATAGGAAAGGCGAAGACTGACCTGAGCTGTTGGTCATCGGCCCAGCGAGCCTTGAAGGGAAGCGGTTGTAGCGGCGGCAGCTGAACAGCCTGATGGGCAAGAACGAATCCCCAGGGCCCGAAACTGGGAATCGAGAGGCTGTAGGGGTGGGTCATCAGACCGGTCACCTGCAGACTCCGCTCAATTGATGCGAGCACGTTGGGGGAAAAAAATGGTGTGCTGGCCTGCGTCACAATGACACCTCCAGGAGCAAGAAGCCTCCTCAAAGATTGATAGAATCCAACGCTGTAAAGACGAGCAACAGCTGCCTGATCGGGATCTGGAAAATCAGCAATCACCACGTCAAAAGAGTCATCCAAGCGGCGTGTATAGGCAAACGCATCACCGGTCAAGACTGTCACCCGTGGATCCGTCAGGCTCCCTTGGTTCAGAGCGAGGAGTCTGGGGTGCCGTCGGGCAATGTCAAGAATCAGCGGATCCAATTCAACGAGAGTGACGGAACGCACTGATGGCCATCGCAGAATTTCGCGAAGGGCCAATCCATCACCGGCACCCAGCAACAGAATGCGCTCCGGACGACGAACGGATGCCATGGCCGGATGCACCAGTGCCTCGTGATATCGATACTCATCCACACTGGAGAATTGAAGATTGCCATCGAGATAAAGGCGCAGATCATCGGCGCGACGGGTCAGGACAACGCGTTGAAACCGGGAATGAAAACGCCCAATCACAGGGTCCTGATACAACCCATCCTCAATTCGATCACCCAGGGGAGCGACCCAGACAGCAGCCAGCGTCAGCAGCGGGAGAAGCAACAGCACCCAGCGTCGCCAGGGCGCCAGAACAGGAAAATGCAGTGTGAGCAGCAGAGCGCTGACCACCGGGATGAGCGACAGCGCCCCCGCCGTGGGCAGCAGACCTAAAAGCGGTAGAAGCACCAGGGGAAACAACAGCGCCCCTACCAGAGACCCGAGGTAGTCAAGAGCCAGAACCCGAGCCAGCGCCCGTCGCAACTCCTGCTGCGACTCCAGCAGACGCGTGATCAAGGGGAGCTCCATTCCGGCGAGAACACCCACCAGAACCGTGAACACCGTCGTCCCGAGCCAGAGGGAACCGTCCAGCCAGAACAGCAGATACAGCGCCAAGGGACCCAGAAGGCACAAAGGTGCCAACGCCAGCTCAACCCACACCAGCGTTTTGAGCAGACGCTCAATCAGAGGCCCCCGCTGGGCCAGGAACTGAGACAACCATGCGCCGAGACCCATGGCGGCAAGAAAGGTCCCCACCACAACACCGGTCGCCAAGGTGGCGTCCCCGGAGAGATAACTCGCCTGCGTCACCAGCAGCAGCTCCAGCACCAACCCGGCTGCAGAAGAGACCATTGCTGTGACCAGCAACAGGCGAACCTGAACGGGATGAATGCGGGGAGCGCTCACTTCACGCCAGCAGGGCCGCGACCGCGGAATTGGCCAGCCTCGTTCCGCCGTGACGAGGAAGTCCAGCGGCCACTGATGAAACGACCGCGATAGCGAACCCCGCCATATCCAGAACTCCTCGAAGTGAAGGATGGATCACCAAGGGTTCCCACATCAGCATTCGAAAATGCAGCGAGCACGCCACCAAGGCTGCACAAGCTGATCAGGGAGAACAGAACAACACGCTCCATCAGCCAATCAAACGAGCCTGAACCGGCAAGGGCACGATGACACGATCGCGTAGATCAACCTCAACAGTATCGAGCTCAAGGCTATTGTCCTTGCCAACAAATTCAGGAAGGGAAATCCTGAATCGCAGCTCTTTGGGCGACTTCAAGCGAAAAAAGAGTTCTGAGACTTGCAACTCAAACCAAGGATCCTCACCATCTTCCTTTCGATAGCAAAGTAAAGCATTTTGACTCACCTCATGGATTGCAATGCCCATCGAGTCAAGAATCGAAATCACAACTTTAATACGATAATTTTTCGCATCAAAAAATCTAAACTTAAAGCCCTTGACGAATCCAAAAGACCCCTTCAAGACCAGCTTGATCAAACCCTGGTCATAGACCATGCGAGACTTACTTGAATCGCACTCAGGATCTTCAAATTTACCTCTCCAGCAAATTCTTTCTCGCGAATAACTCAGATTCAGAAAGAAGAAGCACAGAATCAAAGTCGCACCAAGCGTCATCCATAGCGCACCGCTGTTCGTTGAATAATTCTTCGTCCAATACCGAACAGGGACGTTAGCCTGCATAGGCATACCTGCTAAAGTCTGGAAAGAATCAATACCAAAACGAAGTCGTACGTCAGTTGTATTCAGCGGCTTCAGACGAATTGCCAGATCATCATCTGACTCGTCATAGGTCCCTGAATATCCATCCTCATACCAGGTACCTGTTTCACGCCATCCCTCCTTATCAAAATGAAGTAAAACGTCCCCTTTGGCATCGATAACTTCAGTCGACAGCGACAACGATGTATCGATCGGCAGGAGGAACTGAATATTCAGCTGTGTGACCTTGTCTCCATCAGCAACGAGTCGCAGAGGTTCCGTAACAACGGATTGTTCACGGGTGAGATTGATCTGGACGGGTGATGAAGAGCGCACCTCACGTCCAACCAGCAACCAGAGCAGCCAGATCGGAAACAACAGGATCAGTAGTGGCAAAGGCTGCACCGAACGTCTGATTTTCGGAGCTGGCCTTGACTGCATGGCAGATCGTCAACCTGACAGAACTAAAGTAACGGAGTTGACGTTCGCTCAAACATGAACCAGCTCACGGCTCAACTGGCTCTCACCTTCGGATGGGCCTTTGTGGGTGTGATGCTGATCCTGGCAGGAACCTGGTTGTTTGATCGTCTGACCCCCATCGATTACCGCGCCGAGATCCGCAAAGGAAATGTTGCAGCAGGTCTTGTCGTTGCGTCGGTTGTTCTCTCGATCACAGCGGTGGTCGTCAGTGTGGTGCTGACCTGACGCCAGCGCTCTTGACCAACGGGGATCTGCTCGTGGCTGAGCAAACACAGACCTCGCTGGAGCCGGTACACGCTTGGTTTCAACACCAGAACTGGACTCCTCTGCCATTCCAGACCAGAACGTGGCAGGCCTACCTCGAGGGACACAGCGGTCTGATCCAGGTGCCCACCGGTTCCGGGAAAACCTTTGCTGCGGTGATGGGGCCGATTGCCCGCATGCTCAGTGAGGACGCTGTTCCCAGAGGGATCCGGCTGTTGTATCTCACGCCGTTGCGAGCCCTGAGCCGTGATCTGGCCCTCGCCATCCGCGAACCGATCGAGGTGATGGGTTGGCCGATTCGCGTGGGGATCCGCAATGGCGACAGCAGCAGCAGTGAACGCAGCAAACAACTCAAATCACCACCGCAGATTCTTGTCACGACGCCGGAATCCCTGATGCTTCTGCTCAGCAATCCCAAGGCGGAAGAGCTGTTCGGCTCGCTCGAGACCGTCATCCTCGACGAATGGCACGAGTTGATGGGGAGCAAGCGCGGCAGCCAGACGGAGCTCTGCCTCAGCTGGTTGCGTCAACAACGGCCCCAGCTGCAGACCTGGGCCATCAGCGCCACCATCGGCAACCTGGACCAGGCAGCACGCCACGCCCTCGGTACGGAGGGCGACCCGCTGATCGTGGGGGGAGCCCCTGCCCGCAGCACCCACATCCAGAGCATCCTGCCGGAGTCCATCGACGGATTCCCCTGGGCTGGCCATCTCGGATTGCGAATGTACGAGGAACTGGTGGCGCAGCTCGATCCAGGGGTCAGCACCCTGCTGTTCACCAACACCCGTAACCAGTCAGAGCGATGGCATCAGTGCCTGCGCTTCGCCTGCCCGGAAATGGAGGACGCCCTGGCCCTGCATCACAGCGCTATCGACCGCAGTGAACGGGAGGCGATCGAAGCCTCCGTGAAAGCCGGCAGCATTCGTTGGGTGGTTTGCACCAGCTCTCTGGATCTCGGGGTGGACTTCCAGCCCGTGGAACAGGTGGTACAGATCGGCAGCCCCAAGAACCTGGCGCGGCTACTGCAGCGAGCGGGCCGATCAGCGCACTTGCCCGGCGGAAGATCCCAGGTGCTGTTCATGCCCACCAATGCGCTCGAACTGCTCGAGCTCAGTGCTGTGCGGCGGGGACTGGCGGATGGTCTGGTGGAACAGCGCAAACCACCGAATGCTCCTTTGGATGTGCTGCTGCAACATCTCACCGGCCTCGCCTGCGGTCCTGGCTTCAATCCCGAAAAGACCTTGCAGGCCGTGCGGAGCTGTGCGGCCTACGCCGATCTCAGCCAGGGTGACTGGGACTGGTGCATGCTTTTTCTGGAACAGGGCGGGGAGTGCCTCGGGGCTTATCCCCGCTACCGGAAGCTCGAGTGGGAGGAGACAAGCCAACGCTATCGGGTTCGAGACAAGGCCATCGCCAGGCTGCACCGTCTCAACATCGGAACGATCACGGCCGCACCGGCAATCACGGTGCGATTTGTCCGTGGTGCCGTTCTCGGTCATGTGGAGGAGACCTTCATCAGCCAGCTCAAGCCAAAGGATGTGTTCTTCTTCTCGGGCCGCCAGCTGGAATTCGTACGGCTGCGGGACATGACCGCCTACGTGAAGGTGAGCACCAGGAAAACGCGCACGGTGCCTGCCTGGGCTGGTGGTCAGATGGCTCTCTCCGATCTGCTCACCCATCACCTGCGTCTCGAGTTGGACCGGGCCAGCCGTGGTGATCTCGACAACGCAGAGCTGCAGGCTCTGAAGCCCCTGTTTGATCGCCAACAGGACATTTCCGTGCTGCCGAAGGTTGGTCAGCTGTTGATTGAGACCTGCCGCACCCGCGAAGGCACGCACTTATTTGCTTATCCCTTTGAGGGCCGTTTCGTGCATGAGGGAATCGGCTTTCTCTGGGCTTCCCGTCTCACCCGCCTGGAGCGGGGAACAATCACAGTGTCGGTGAACGACTACGGCTTTGAGCTGTTAGCTCCGAAGAGCTACCCGATGGCGGAACTGCTGGAGGACCACATCGATCTGCTGCTCGATCGACAAGAACTGGAGGGGGATCTGAAGAACGCACTCAATCTTTCCGAGCTGCAACGGCGACGCTTTCGCGCCATCGCGCAGATCGCTGGCCTGATGAACCGAGGATTTCCTGGATCAAGCAAGAGCACCGGCCAACTTCAGATCAGTGCCTCGTTGCTGTTCGATGTCTTCAGCCGCCATGAGCCGAACAACCGCTTGCTGCTGCAGGCCCAACAGGAAGTGCTCGATGACCAATTGGAGATCTCACGCCTGGAGGCGGCCTTGGTACGTGCTGCCAGCCAGGAATGGCTGCATGTTGAAACCCCACGACCCAGCCCGCTTGCCTTTCCGCTGCTGGTGGAACGGCTCAACAACCGGATGAGTAATGAATCCGTTCTGGAGCGGGTTCAGCGGATGAAGGACGAGGCCATCCGCAGAGAGAGTTGAGCCGGGGTTGGCGTCATGAGACAACGCCATGGGGGGTTGGTTCACTGTTCTGGATCACAGCACCCTGTTGTTTGGCAGAGAACATCAAACAGTCAAACGAACATGACATGTCTTTTGGAAAAACCAACGGGGACGTACAAAACAAGCTGAACGTGATGTACAACTTGGGAGGACTGAAATCACAACGCAACTCGGCCCGTGTACACAACGGTGAAGGCTGATGCTTAATCAGGCCCAGTCGGCCCATCTGAGCGGTCGCAAGCGCGGCAACTGGTGACAACACAAGCTGAAGACGATGGCGGTCGACGCGCCATCCTCCATACCGCTATTCCTTCGGCCTGTGAAGCAACAGGGCAGAACCGCAGCTGGTGACCTTTGCCAAGGCTTATTCAGGTCTCAACGATGCCGAAATCCTCGAACTGGACTGCTGGATCCACCGCAACACCCTGATGCTTGAGAGCGGATTGAAACGATATTTTCAAATCAGTTAGCCCTGTTCCAGAAACAATCAATAGCGATTCGTCCTTCCTGGGGGATCACAGTTTTGCGGTTGATCAGATACTCAACGATTGGCTCACCGTTCGGTTGAAACACAATAAATTTGAAATTCAACACAGATGCAACAGATCGATTGAAACCAACAGTTGCCGTCCACGTATTCTGATTTACATATTCCATGCCGTAGGCTTTGGCATGATCCCAATGACCTAGCTCGTCACAATCACCAATGATAGCAATTGACTGACCCGGCTGAGTTTCAAATCCATTGATCTGGAACACAACCACCAAAGCAGCTTCTACGGGAACACCTTCAGCACTAATGACCATGGCCGAATTGCCATGAACGCGATAGTCCTGCAGACAACCATGACTGATGCTGACTGGAAAACCAGTGATTAAACAGGTGTAGTTACCGTCAGGCATCTGAATGTTCTCAGCGTTAACAAGGTGATCGTCATCACTCTTGTTGACCATCACCATCACTGCTGAATCACGGAAATTGCGGGTAAAGAGATAGAAATCATCATTGATCCAGGCCGTGTGATGCGATCCAAGCGATAAAGCTTGGTTACGATGACGCAATTCGAGAAGCGTCTGCACCAACTTAAAAGAGTGACTCGAGGTATCCCAAGACTCCATCATTGGACGGTTATAGGGATCCTGACCACCATTGGTTGAATTGTTCAGATATTGCTCCGTTCCATAGAACAGACAAGGAACCCCCCGAAGCGTTGTCAGCAGAACAAGCGCTAGATCCAGCTTGCGCGAGTCAGGAACAATCGACAGGAACCGCGGCATATCGTGGTTGTCGATGAACGTTACCAACTCATTAGCGCGTTGATAAACATGGTCGTAGTTGAGCACACGTTCCACCTGATGGAACCCACCCGGCTCCTGACCAGAAAAACAAAAACGAATGCCATCACAAAGGCCGAAGTCAAGAATAGACATCCCGATGTTATTGGCGTATTCAACAGACCGTTGCTCCCAAGGCTTACTGAAGCCGTACTCACCAAACATGAACAAGCCCGGCTTGTGAGCCTTCATTGCAGTGGTGAACTCCTGCCAGAACCAGATCGGCATGTGCTTGAGAGTGTCCACCCTCAATGCATCCACACCTGCATCCAGCCACATCTGAATAGCAGATTTAATGTAATTACGGTAATGAATATTTTTTTCATTAAACGTCGCCAAACCCATCATCTCCAAGTGAATTAACTGATATTCATCTTCCCAATCGGTAATTTCACCCTCGTGATAATAAAAATCATTTTGATCATTGTTAAAATCAGCCAAGAGCTTGCCATCGTCAAGCACCACCCCTTTGCTGCCGTTAATATCTGGAGAACTATGGTTGCAGACGATATCCAATACAATCTTAATACCTGCCCCGTGACACGCATCTACTAACTGCTTCAAAGTAGGAGAGTCAGAAATGCTGGTTGATTCTCCAACCTTCACAAAACGAGGATTGATCCGCTTGAAATCACGCGTCCAATATCCATGCATCGGCGCACGACTGAACTGCAGGTCGCTGACTTGCTCAAAAAGAGGAGACAACCAAAGCGCCGTAACGCCTAGTTCTTTTAGATAATCAATCTTATTGATAATACCCTGGAGATTGCCACCCCAGTATTTACCCCAGTCTTGCCGTGTTTGATCAAACAGTCCCTTTGCTTCTTCTTTTTCTGAACCTTCCTGATGACCGGCAAGATCATGACCATCATAAAAACGGTCAACAATGAGGAAATAAATCACCTCAGACCTGAAGTCAACCGGTGCATCAAACAAATGCCGCCTCAGATCGGCCACGACTGGAAATGAGAGTTCAGGCAACGCTCTTGAGCCACTATCAACAGGGTGGCAACAGAATCAGGATCTGGCTGTGGTTCAGCGAATTTCGACTGAATCACACCCAGGGCAACACCTCAATGGGTTGGTGGTTCAACATCACCGCAGATCAACTGAGCTTGTGAACGCGCTCGACCTGACACGAGATTGGTTTGAACAGCACAGCTGGACGCCACTCCCCTTTCAGTAGGCCATTTCGAGGGCTTGCTGAGCGGGCCGTAGCGGTCTGATCCAAGGAACTGATGGCGCGGCCGATCCAGGGGCCAGCGTGCTGCTGTTCACCAACACCCGTAGTGAACGGGAGGCGATCGAAGCCTCCGTGAAAGCCGGCAGCACATCCCAGAGCTGTTCATGCCCACCAGGCCCTGGAATTGCTGGAACGGGTGCAGCGGATGCGGGATGAGGCTCTGCGGCGAGAACACTGAGCCGCAATGCGCTGTTGTTCGGGTTGACGCTGCCGCCTTGATCGCTTTTAAAGAACGCTTTACGACCTTCCTCAATGACTGAGCAGACCCGTTTTGATGTTGTCCCCACAGAGGACGGGTCTGGCTACTGGGTGAAGATCTGTTCGGAGGAACGCTGCTGCAGGGCCTTTGTCTCCTCGATGCACATGGCGGAAGGCAAACGTCCACAACTGCTGAGTTGTCTGCATGACAACGGAATGGTCATCCAGTGATTGGCTCAACTGGAGCGTTCTGTCTATCTTTGCCAGGGAATGACAAGAACAATGAAAGAAATTCAACTGATCAATTTCTCAGCACGAGCAGTGACCTCAGACACGTTCTGAATGATGACGAGATCATTTCGCTGGTGCCACATCTTGGCATTGAGACGATCTCTGCAGGAACAATTTTAAGGGATGAGGGTGCTCCTGAGTGCAGCCTTTTAATTATTGTTAGCGGCGAGGTGCGCCTCAGCTACACTGACACCGAAGTGAACAAACTGAATCCAGGACAAATCTTTGGCGAAGGTGCTTTCTCAGAAGATGGAACCAGCTTGGAGAAAGCAGAGGCGACGGTTGATAGCGTTATCGCCAGGTTTGAAGTTCGAAAATTTGATCAATTTCTCCAGCAAAGTCCCAAGTCGGCGCAAAAGCTGCAAAATTATTTCAAGGAGCTACACCTCAAGCGATTGCACGAAGTGGAAGGCCTTAGCTACAACGATTCCAGAAAATTTCTGGCTCTTGTTGCCCACAATGAGATGAAACCAAGCTTGATGGAATTTGCAAAAAGCCATCAAGACAAACTGCGACGATTCCACCTGATCGCCACTGGCACAACAGGCATCAAGCTGTACCAGGAAACGGGTTTAATGCTATCGGAAAAAGTCGCATCTGGACCACTTGGAGGTGATCAAGCCATTGGAAAATTAATTTCTGAAAGCAGTATTCTTGGTATGATCTTCTTCAAAGATCCACTAACTGCCCATCCCCACCACGCAGATATCGAAGCCTTGGGACGGCTTTGTGATGTCTATCAGGTCCCCTTTGCGACCAACCCAGGGGGCGCTTCCGCCATCCTGAATTATCTGCTGATGGATCATCCGGAGGAAGCGGTGATACCCAATCGTGTGCTGGAGAATTACAAAAACCAGCAGAAAAAGGTCGTCGCGACTGCGTGAGCAACTCCCTGGCCAGCTTCATTGGTCTTTATCTACGGATTGGAGCACTTGGTTTCGGGGGGCCACAGGCGCATATCGCCATGCTTCGAGACGAGATCGTCAACAACAGAGGCTGGGTTGATGGCGATCGATTCGATGAAGGCCTGGGACTCTGTGAAGCTCTCCCCGGGCCAGCCTCCAGCCAGATGGCGATCTACCTGGGCTGGCAGCAGCGGGGCTGGATCGGAGGCCTGATCAGTGGTCTGTGTTTTCTGCTGCCTGGGTTCCTGATCGTGCTGGGACTCAGTGAGCTCTGGCGGAACGGACAGGCGATCCCGAGTTTCACAACAGCACTGCAGACGCTGCAGCCGGTGATCGCGGCCATCATCTGGTCCTTCGCCTGGACACTGATCTGCCGCCGCCGAGCAAGCTGGCAACGTCTCACAGCTGGGCTGGTCATGCTGGGAGGACTGCTCAGCAGCTTCACGCCACTGACCCTGCCCGCGGGAGTGCTGCTGCTGCTGGCCGGTTTCAGCCGCTGGCTGATCGCACCTCCAGCACTCCCCCCCAAACCACCCTCGGCAGTCAAGGTCGCACTGCTGGCACCGATCACCCTCGCCACAACAGTGATGAACAACGCAGGTCTGCTGGGCCAGCTGTTTGCGCTGTTTTTCAAGACGGGGTTGCTGGTGTTCGGGGGTGGATTGGTCATCATTCCCTTGCTCGAGCAACAGGTGGTGACGCAGGGCTGGCTCAGCTCCACGCAGTTTCTCGACGGCGTCGCCATCGGTCAGATTTCACCGGGCCCCGTCGTGCTGACCAGTGCTTTTGTCGGTTACCAGGCCGGCTGGCAGGAAGGGGGAGGCAGCTCTGCCGTCCTGGCGGCCTGTGTGGCGACGACTGCGATCTTTCTGCCGAGTTTTGTCTTCATCCTTGCGGGGGCGCCGTTTCTGCAGCGGCTGCGCCATCAACCATCGGTGAAGACCGTTCTGAGTGGTGTGCTGGCGGGCGTACCCGGAGCCGTGGCAGCTGCAGCCGTCCCCTTGACGACGACTGCCGTTCAAAGCGGCGTGATCTGGGTTCAGCTGCTGCTGTTGAGCCTTGCGCTCTGGCTCAGCGTCAGCGGACGCATCAAACCGCTGCCGCTGATCGGCACCTCAGTGCTGATTGGCCTGATCCTGGAATGGCTGGTCTGAGATGAAGTTGTTTCTGGTGGTACTGGGGGGCCGCTGTCGTGGCTGCCATACCGAACAGCACGACGTGCGCTGGGTGGTGGGAGACAGCATTGAAGAGACGACTCCGCAGCTGATCCAGCAGTGGATCGGCCTGCGGCGCGGACTTCATCTCGACAGCTATCGCACTGTCGAACGCGTTGACAATCACCGAGTTGAGGTGATCCCCGGTGCTACTGCAGCCGATCAGGCTGCGACGGATCTAAGGCTCTGGTTCGTCAATCTCGGGGCCTATGAGCCGAATTCGATGGCGGAACGCCATCACTTCGGGCTGGTTGTGGCGCGATCCACAGCGGCTGCGAAAGCAACCGCAAAACGTCGGTGGCTCAAGGGGCTTGATCAGATCCACAAGGATGATCTGCATGGAGTGATGCAGGAGCCCGAACTGGATGACCTGTTGCCGCTTGATGGCAACGGGCAGTGGCACTTGCGGTTGACGCCCCTGAATGAGGGGGTTGATCCACCGGAGAGTCCGGATTGGTACGGTTACCGCCTGCTTTGAAGCCCGTTCAACCGTTCACGTCAACGACGACCGGTGTAGCTGACATTCAAATCATCACCACAGCGCATCAGAAAGGCCACTTCAGCCCTATCGGAGAGAAACATGCAGGTGGTTGCTCCACCCGTTTCCTCATAGCAGTAAACATCCAGACCTTCCGAAGGCTGTGCAGACGTCACGACCTGGCCGTCACGAAGGATGTAGCGGTTCAAGGTCCTGACGCAACTTCCCTTCTGCTAATGCAGCTGAATGAAGCGGGCAACAGATGTGTCGATCACAACAAACAGGACAACCAACGCCGACCACAGGCAGCGTTCCGATTCAGCTAGAACTAAAGGGTTGCTGAAGGTATGTGTTTCAGAAATTTCCGGCGTTGCGTCGTGCTTCGATCTACATGGTGCTGAGCTACGTCGCCTTGACGTTGGTGAATAACAGTCCTCTGGAACTGGACAACATGTGGCTGGTTTACCTTCCGATGTTCATCACGATCTACATGTTCTCCCGATGGCTGGATAGCCGCTTCAACCAGTCATGACGGAAAAACAGATCCAACCGCTGAAGGAGCATGAAAAAGAAGAATGGCGACAGTTCCTGCTCGAGCAGCTGACCCGTTTTCTTGAGCAGAATCGAGACAGCATCCTTTCCGACTACGAAAGCATTAACAGTGCCCAACTCAACCGTCAGGGGATTGAAGCCCACGGTTTGCTTGATTTCGACCTGTCCATCACCCTCCACCAGGATCGAAAACAAGGATTTGGCCTGGGCCCTGGGTTCTTCAAGGCCAACCTAATCCGATGAGGCCTGTTGATTGCCAACAGGATATGAACATCAATTGACATTCGCAGATGACTATCTAGCGTTGATCCAATCGCAGTTCTGGCATGCGAGAACAGATTCTGGACGAACTGATTCAGATGGACACATGGGACTGGTGGAAAGCCCTCATCTATGAGCTGCGTGAGCGAAAGGAGTACGCTGAAGCCGAGGCATTATTCAACGAGTTCAAATTGAGAGATCGGAATTAAAATCGTTTTCGGCAACTTGTTTTAATCGCAGGCCTTTCGCAAATCGCATCATCTACCCATGCACTGACAGATTGTGAATTTATTCAATTGACAATGAATAAACTGGGATCACGAATGTCAATTCTTAGGATAAGGATTGCCTCATCCGATAATCCAAAGGATCGATCTACAGCCAGTGAACTGCTTCGAAGCCATACACACGATTACAGACTGGCAAGAAAGCAATATAAGCGATCAGGTTGTCGTAAAAACAGATGGAGTCGCGATTAATAGGAGCCGGAATAACAGAATTAATGTCAAAATTCTCGAATAACCATACTTTGAATAGCCTGTTCCTGTTGAACTGCATCAACAAGCTCATATTCTTTGGACGAGGCCTCAAATCTGGGCAGTGGAGACTGAGTCACCTCCATGGATTTCACATACGACTCGAGCATTGAGACAGCAGTCCTTAACAGGGGATACAAGACTCGTTCACCGAAAACGACAGCAACGACCAAAACAACGATGCTGCCGTCCAAAAGAGGATTTTTTAATTTTGCCAAGGCTCAAACATCTACGTTTGAGCCACTATAAGAGGATTCACATGGGAAGCATGTCATCAGATACACAATGCTGCCCTAGCACTTATTTTGTATACGACACACCACGATAGGTGAGCACGATCGAGTTCGATTCCAGCGCACTTTTGGCTTGAAGCCTACGAGCTTGATACAACTTGCCCTGATAACGCAGTTGGACATCGGGCTTCAGCTGAAGCTCAGAAGATCTGGTGTAAGTGTTGCCAAGGAAAGTCAGTTTCATGCCATGAATCAGAAACATGAGAATCATCGATGGCCACCGAGCAAAAAACAAGGTACACACAGGCACAGGACTCTTTAAACAACCTGAAATTGCTCGACAATGAACCATAGTCAAGTGCTACGTCGAACACTTTCGCCAAATCCCTGGATCAGGCGTCACAAAAACATCCCAATTCGTATAACTGAATCGAGTCGGATCGATGAGCAAAAACAAATTTAAAAAATCTCAGAGCATGTCATCTGTTTGACAGGTCAGGAGCAGGGCCATGAAGATCAACGTCACAAATCGTTCTTCAATGGACACCCAGTCGGTCATCACCATTGCCACACCGTTTCTTGTGTTTGGCGGTGTCTTCGCTGTGCTGTTGCTGGTCTGGGATCGCTCCTGATCGATGTGGACCCCCTACGCGGACTGGATCTACACCGTGGTCAGCCTCAGTGGGCTGTTTCTGATCTGCTGGCTAGTTCTGGTGCGATCCGCCCGCTGAGGTCAACCGACGATGGCTTCCATCTCCGGTTCCAACAACACATCGCGGGCGTTGTTGTATCGCGTCATCAGCTCTGGATCACCGCCCTTGTCGGGATGGTGCTTCACGGCCAGCAGCTTATGAGCACGCTTCACCTGCTGTTCTGTCAATCGGCCTGTCAAGGGCAATCCAAGGCTCTGCCGCGCCTTGATGGCATCGATATGAGGATCACGGCCCATCGGGCACTGTTCACGGCGATGGTTGGCTTTGCCTGGCTTGCGTTTGGACCTCTTCTGACCGGCTGACCCGTCGCCACCACCAAACCCCATCGTTTTCGCCACCGGAAGATCCCACACAAGGGCGCCACAATGACTGATCGCGGGTCCAGGCTTCGGTGATCTGCGAGACCCTGTGCCCTGAAAACGCCAGCCTGACCATGGAACGCGTCAGCGACTACCCCCGTCCCCCAAGGTTGGAAACGTCCCAGGATCACATCCGGGTTGAGGCGCTTGGAGAAATTCTCGTGGAGACCCAGCGCAGTCTGCGGGTGCTGGAAACCTTCCATCCACCCACCTACTACCTGCCACCGGATGCCATGAACCAGGGGCTGCTGGTTCCCGCATCAGGGAGGCCGTCGTTCTGCGAATGGAAGGGAATGGCGAGCTATTTCGACGTGGTGGTGGGAGCGCGACGGCTGTCCCGGGCGGTCTGGACCTACACCACCCCCACTGATCGATTCCGAGCCCTGGCCGGCTGGTATGCCCTGTATCCCGGCCAGATGGATGGCTGCTGGGTCAATCAAGAGCGCGTGACTCCCCAGCAGGGAGGGTTCTACGGCGGCTGGATCACGTCCAGAGTCGAAGGACCCTTCAAGGGAGACCCAGATCATCCGGAACTGATCTGATCAGCCCAGGGGCTTGGTGGCCACCACGGCAAAGAACGGATCACCCTTAGCACCCAGCAGTCCCATCACTCCCTCGCCGCGGGTCTGTTCCGCCAGGATCTCCGGCTTGGGCCAACCCTGAGCCATCAACACCGAAGCCACATAGGTGAGGTGGTCACGGTCATCACCATCGGTCCAGACCTGAGGGGCCTTGCTGAAGAACATCCGGTTGCTGAAAGCCACAATCACCTGTCCTTTGGGTCGTGTGATCCGCAGCAGTTCAGCGGCAATGGCTTCCGGTTGCTGCAAGTACTGCCAGCCGGCCACGATCAAGGTGCAATCGACACTATTGGACTCCAGGGGCAGACCCTGATCACGATTGAGGTTCTGAACCCAATGGCGATCAAGCCGCGGATTGGCCGCCAGCTCCTCATCGTTGAGGCCATGGCCAACCACGGTGTCGTAAGTGATGTCCTCCGGCAGATGACTGACCCAACTGCTCATCAGGTCCAGAACATCAGCGCAAGGGGGGATCCGTTCTCGATAAAGCTGCGTCAGGCGAGCCCGAAAGCCGGCATCGAGATGATGCACGAAGCGAGGCTCGCTGTAGAACAGCGCGTCGTCACTGCCATCCAGCTTGTAGCGCTGGGAATCCTCAAGAACGCGAACGGCCGGCATGGATCAACCCAGCTCCAGATACCAACGCAGCACACCTCTCAGTTGGCCGAGGATGCCCCGGCCTGTGAGCCATTCACCGAGCACCGCTGCCATGAATCCGACCATGGCTGCGCGTCCGTTGAGACGCTCGACAAATGTCAGCGCCGACTGGTTCCAGGGACGCGCCGTGGTGAGGGACTCACCGAAGCGCTCCGGTTGCTCGTACTGAAAACCCGGCCGTGTCATGGCAACGCACAGATCCAGCGGACCTTAACGGCCGTGTCCGGTCGACCGGGGTAGGCGGACCACGTTCCATCGGACGAGCGCCGTTCCAAACGATCATCCACACAGACCGCCCGCATCGGCAGAATCCTGCTCGTCCATGTCCGTTGCCCGGCTTTCCTGAGCAAAAGGCCGGCATCGAAGGCAACGGTGTCCCCCTGGTGACGAGGCGCACGGATGTACTCCGCAGCTTCAAGTCGCTCAGTGCGGATGGCATCCATGAACTGCCATTGCGAATCGGGCAGATGCAACGTCCGCAACTCTCGCCATTGATTCGATTCAGGTTCCGGGCGCCAGTCCGCACGGACTGCGCCTCCATGAAGAAGAGCGACCACACTCACTGTGGCGCCGATCAATCGGTGAACCAATGGCATTCCATCAACGCTGGTGGCAATGATTTAAGTCACCCACCTGCTTGATCAAGAGCGAAGTTGGCATCCCCCAGACCAATGAAAACAGACGCTGAATTATTCACTCGGAATGAATTAATACCCAAAACTTTACGAAGCGTTGAAACGCAAACATGAACAAAAGGTTATGGCGTCAGGCACATTGGAAGTGTCATGTTGAGCAAGTCTCGCCTCAGAACTTATGTCAACAACCACTGAGGGACGAACTCCCTACACCGTGCGCCACAGGAACTCGAACGGCGAGAAGTTGGAGTCCTGCTTCTACGCCAGTGATGCCTATGAAGCCCGGCTACTGGCCATGGAATTCAACGCCTACATCAAACAGCATCCCAACTGCATCGATTCCATCCTTCAGACCAAGGCCTGAGGCATCAGGACTCGGGCTGTTGAGCAGCGGCTCGACGCCGCTCCACCTGAACAAACAACAACCAGGCCAGGCTGGCCAATCCACCTCCCACCCAATCGCTGCGCAGGAGCTCAACGATTGCCACAGTGCTGGCACCGATCCTCAGTCCTCGCAGCAGAAGATCCATCAACGCAGGTGTCCGGGACTGATCGCGCTGCATCGGCAGGATCCGGAAGGATGGTGTCACGGAAGCTTCCCATGACATCTGATCTACCGCTGGATGCAGCGGCCGTCCTCGAGCTGGAACGCCAAGCTCGCCATCAGGGAACAGGGCTGACGCTCCAACAACTCGATGGCTGCTGGAGGCTGAACACAACCTGGTCGCGCCAGGGCGCGACCGCACCGAAGGCCTCCTCGCTGCTGCTGCGCGCTCTGCAGGCCTCTCTGGAACTGGAGGTGGATGCTTCTGACCTGCGGATCGCCAACCAGGTGAGCCTGGGGCCACTGCAGCTTCGCTTCGAGGGAGGCGCCACCCTTTTGGGACTGCGGCCCCTGCTTCAGTTCAGCTTCTCAACCGTGCAATTGAAGCTCGGTTCAACCCGTCTGCTTGAACGAACCCTGGCCCAACCGAAGCCTCAGCGCATGCCCTTCTTTGCCCTCATCGGAATGGGCGAGGACGCCAGCTGGCTCTGCGCCCGCGGACGCGGGGGTGGACTGGCGCTGTGGGTGAAAGACCCTGCTGTGCAGCGATGACGATCAGCGTCGCTCTGGCCATGCTCCAGCGAGATGGACGCTGGCTCCTACAGCTCCGCGATGACATCGACACGATCATCTATCCAGGTCACTGGGGTCTGTTCGGAGGCCATGTCGAGCCAGGGGAGACTCCGGCTGAAGCTGTTCAGCGCGAACTGGAGGAGGAAATCAGCTGGAGTCCTTCAGTACCGCTGCAGCCCTGGTTCAGCGATGCCAGCGGCACCCGCACCGCCCACGTTTTTCGCGGCGAGCTGACGGTGCCACTCGATCAGCTGAAGCTCAGGGAAGGCCAGGACCTCAGACTCGCCAGCCTTGAGGAGCTCCGCAGCGAAAGGATCTGGAGCGATCAGTGCCTGGAGCGACGTCCGATCGCCCCGGGCTTGAACATTGTCATGCGTCATCTGCTGGCCGAGATGCATGACACCTGAAGCCTGGTTCGACATCGAGGACGGTGAAGCCTGGCTGGGGGGGCAACCGGTACTGCAGACCCTGTCGCTGCAGCTGCGACTGGGGGAATCCACCACAGTGCTGGGGCCCAACGGGGCCGGCAAGAGCAGTCTGGTGAAGCTGATCGACCGCAGCCTGCATCCGATCGTCAAACCGACGGCCCACCTGAAGCTGTTCGGATCATCAACGGTGAATCTCTGGCAGTTACGGCGAAGGCTGGGCGTGGTGACTAGCGAACTGGAGCAACGGATCCCACCCCGTTGTCCGGCCCGGGAGGTGGTGCAGTGCGGGCTTTTCGGCTCCATGCGACTGGGCCGGGACCAGGAGCCGAGCTCGGCTCAACAGGAGCGCAGCAACCGGCTCCTCCAGCAACTTGATCTGCAGTCGATCGCCGAGCAACGCTTCGGGATGCTGTCGGATGGTCAGAAACGACGTCTGTTGATCGCCCGGGCTCTGGTCCACGATCCGGAGGTTCTGGTGCTGGATGAACCGAGTCGAGCCCTGGACCTGAAGGCCTGCCATCAGCTGCTCCACACCCTGCGACAGCTCTGCCGCAACGGCACCACCGTGGTGCAGGTGACCCATCGCATCGACACGATCGTGCCGGAGATGCAACGGGTGCTGTTTCTGTCCAGCGGCCGGATCGTGGGAGATGGCACGCCTGACGCAATGCTTCAGGACGCACCGCTCAGCAGACTGTTTGAAACACCGCTGCGGGTCGTTCAGGCCAATGGATTCCGTCAGGTGTTGCCAGCCTGACCAAGGGATGTCTCCAACCACTGCTGCAGGCTGCGAGCCGGTTGATCGGCCGCACTGGTGATTTCGATGATGCGACCGCTGGCGGCAGCAACCTCAAGGGCTTCGAGGCAAACCCGCGCCACCAGACGCCGCGGAATGCTGTTGCTCTGCTGCTGATCGGCAGCGGAGAAGACGACCCCTTCCGCCTCAGCGCGAGCGTCGTCCTCGCTGAGTCCCCCGGGCCGGACAACGGTCCAATCCAGGCCACTGCGCTCCAGCCAACGCTCACCCAGTCGTTTCCACACCAGAATCAAGCCGAACAAGTTCAGCGGGTGCAGCCAACGGCCGGCGCAGAGGGAACTCACCAACACCACCCGTTGAAGACCGACGGCCCGGCAGGCCTGAATCTGAGCTTGCACCCCAGCAGCGTCCACCTGCAGAGGACCGGCGAGATTGATCGATGGCCTGGCGCCGGTGGCGATCACCAGAGCCGTGCATCCCTTGAGGGCATGCAGCAGAGCCTCACCCGAATTGAGATCGAGGCGATGCACTTCCAGACGTTGCTCCCGCTCAGCCGCCGCCAGTGCCGGGGGCAAGGTCGACTCCGGCCGCACGATCGCCCGGACGGTCAGTCCCCGCTGCAGGGCTTCGTCCACCACCCGCCAACCGGTTTTACCGGAGGCACCGGACACCGCCAGTCGCTGCATCAGCTTCACTCAGAGGTCTCCAGTCAACTGCCCCTGGGAACGACGCAGCACGCCATGACGCGGCGCAAACAGAAAAGCCAGCAGGAACTGGGCCGTCTGCACCAGCACGATGCAGCCAGCGGTGGAGCTGTCGGTCCAGTAGCTCACGAACACACCAAAAACACTGGACAGGATGCTGCTGATCACCGCCAGCAGCGTCATGCGATCGAAGCGATCGGTCAGTAGGTAGGCCGTGGCACCAGGGGTGACCAACATCGCCACCACCAGAATGATGCCGACCGTCTGCAGGCCAACCACCGCCGCCAGGGAAAGCAGGCCCAGCAGCATGTAGTGAAGAACCCCGGTGTTGATCCCGATCGAGCGGGCGTGGGTGGGGTCAAAGCAGAACAGCATCAGGTCCCGTCGGAACAGCAGAAGCACCAACAGCACGAGGCATGAGATCAGCAGCGTCTGCTGAATGTCTCCTGCAGTGATGCCGAGGACATTGCCGAAGAGAATGTGGGTGAGATCGATGTTGCTGCGTGTCTTGGACACCAGCACCAGACCCAGGGCAAAAAAGCCTGTGAACACCAGACCGATCACAGTGTCTTCCTTGACCCGGGATTTCTGCTTCACAAAGCCGATGGCGGCCACGGAACCCACACCGAAAACAAAGGCCCCGAGCGAAAAGGGCAGGCCAAGGGCATAGGCCACCACCACGCCGGGCAGCACCGCATGGGACACGGCATCCCCCATCAGCGCCCAGCCCTTGAGGGTCATGTAGCAGGACAGCAAACCGCAGACGCCTCCCACCAGGGCGCTCACCAGCAATGCCCGCACCATGAAGGCATGACTGAGGGGTTCCAGCAGCCAGTCCATTCAGGGCACAACGGGATCGTGCTCATCCTCAACCATGGAAGAGACGGTTGAGCTTGTGCGGAAAACCTTCAGGATGGGCATCCAGGCTTCGGTTCGATGCCCCGTGCCTCCACCATGATCGCTCGGCCGGCTCTGCGCCGGTTGCCGACACGACCTAGCCGGCTTGTGCAGGGGCTGATCGGGCGATTGCTACCGCTGGTGTTTCGCATGCAGGGCCTGGAACTGCGCGGCGGCAATGCCGTTCAGGGGCTTGCCCAGGCCTTTGCCGCACAACAAACGGGAACGTGCACGCTGCTGATCGCCTTCCGCCACCCCAGCACCCGGGACCCCTTGGTGCTGGCGGATCTGTTCTGGAACCGCGTTCCCGCTGAGGCGGCCACCCTGCTCCAGCCTTTGCCACGGCCGATCGAACTGCGTTTCCTCTACGACCGCGGCATCCCGATCTGGGCCGGACCGGTGATCGGTTGGCTGCTGCAGCGCAGTGGTGGAATCGCCATCCATCGCGGCCGACTCGATCGTCCCGCCCTGGCCCAGGCCCGCGCTGCCCTCGTGCAGGGCCGGCATGCCCTGTTGGTGGCACCGGAGGGCGCCACCAACAATCTCTCCGGAGAGATGGCACCGCTGGAGCCAGGGGTGGCGCAACTGGCCTTCTGGGCGGCCGATGACCTCACAAAGGCCCACGACAAGCGGGAGTTGCGGTTGCTCCCCCTTGGCATCCGTTACAGCTGGCGCCAGCAGCGCTGGAGAGCTCTGGATGCACGGCTCAGCGCCCTGGAGAGTCATCTCGGATTTGACCCACTCGAGGAGCCAGCGGAGGATCCGATCACCCCTCGCCGTGACCGATTACTGCGCATCGGTGCCCACCTGATGACAGCCCTTGAGCAGCTGGAACGTCTGAATCCTCCCGAAGAAGCGAGCTTGACAGAACGGATCGAGGCCTACCGGTTGCACGGGCTGGCCACTGCGGAAGCACATTTCCAGCTGAAAGCCGGCGGAACTCTGCAGGAACGCTGCCGAAGGATTGAACAGGCCGCCTGGGATCGCATCTACAGGGAAGGGGTCGAGCAGTTGCCACCCCTCGAACGGGGCCTGGCGGACTGGGAAGCCCAGGAAGCCGATCTGCAGCTCAGCCGCATGCGTCTGGTGGAGCATTTCACCAGCGTCAGTGGTCACTACGTCAGTGATCAGCCGGACTTTGACCGCCTGGCCGAGATGCTGCTGCTGGTGGAGGAAGCGATCGGCTGGATCGAGTCCAGACCCTGGCCGGCACGGCCTTCGCTGGGACCTCAGCGGGTGGAGCTGAGCCTCGGTGATCCCTTGGCCGTGGAAAGCCGGCTGCCGGACTATCACCGCAACCGGCGTCGTGCCGTCCAGGACCTCACCAAGGCCCTGGAACAGGAGCTCAGCACACTGATCTCACCAGCCTGAATTCCCAACCCGAAAACGTTGATGCTCACCACCTACCTCGTCTGCCTGCTGGCCGGAGCTGTCTTGATCAGTCTTTCCCTCGACAACGATGGAGGAGTTGACGGCGAGGCCGGCAACCTGTCGTTGCTGTTCAGCACGCCGTTCTGGTCCTTCGGGCTGACGGGATTCGGACTCTGCGGCGTGCTGATGCTGATGCTGAGCCCACCTGGGGCCTGGATTCCCCCCAGTGCGGTAGCCCTGCCCATGGGGCTGCTGATGGGATGGGCCGCCAACCGAATCCTGAAGACCCTGGGCCGGCGTGAGGCCGACAGTCTGGTGCGCAGCGATGACCTGATCGGACAGCAGGGCAGGGTCTCCCTGACGATTGAGCCGGGGGAACGCGGGTTTGTGGAACTGAACGTCCGCGGAAGCCTGATCCGCCGGCCGGCGCGCTGCCGCCAGGGGCAGCTCCGACGCGACACAAGCGTGGTGGTGATTCGGGCCGATGCCAACACCCTGGAGGTGGAGGCACTGGAGAAGCCTGATTAATGCAAAGTTGATCTGGCGGCGCTAACCAGGGACATCCCTCGCCGATGCCATGACGGATCCACCGGGTCTTCAGACGCAGACAACAACACCGGCATTCATTTCCCCAAACCGCAACCAGAGCGATGCGGTGATCGGCGGCGTCGCCGCTCTGTTCATCCTTCTGGTCGCCCTGAACCTGATCAGTCGCTGGATGATCCGGATCTGCCGGCCCAACGAAATGCTGGTCGTCACGGGCAGCCGCAGCAATCAGGGTCAACAGGGGATGAAGGGCTACCGAGTGGTCGCCAATGGAGGCTGGACCTTCGTCAAACCGATCCTGGAGACGGCACGCCGCATGGACGTGACCCTGCTGCCAGTGATGGTGGAGGTGAAGAACGCCTACTCCAAGGGGGGGACCCCACTGAACATCCAGGCAATCGCCAATGTGAAAGTGAGCAGCGAACCTGAGGTTCGCAACAACGCCATCGAACGCTTCCTCGGGCGCGACCGGGAAGAGATCGTGCAGGTCGCCAGGGAAAACCTGGAGGGCAACCTGCGGAGCGTGCTGGCCCAGCTCACCCCGGAAGAGGTCAATGAAGACCGGCTCCGCTTTGCCGAACGGATCGCCGAAGACGTCGGCGATGACCTGCGACGACTCGGCCTGCAGCTCGACACGTTCAAGATTCAGAGCGTGTCCGATGACGTGGACTATCTGAACTCGATCAGCCGCCGGCGGGTGGCCCAGATCGTTCGGGACGCCGAAATCGCCGAAGCTGAGGCCATCGGTGAAGCCGAACGCAAGGAAGCTGAAATGGAAGAGGTGGCGGAGGTGGTTCGCACCGAAGCCGAAACCGTTGTGCTGGAGAAGGACAACGCGGTGCGCACCAAGGTGGCCCAGATGGAGAAGCAGGCCCGTTCCGAGGAGGAGCGCACCACCGCCGCGGAACTGGAAGCCAAAGCCAAGGCCCAGCAAAAGCTGCAGAAGGTGCGCTCGGAACTGGAGCGACTGAGGCTTCAGGCGGAGGAGGTGCTTCCGGCCCAGGCCAGTCAGAAGGCCCGGGAACTGCGCGCCAGGGGGCAGGCGGCAGCCACGGCAGAGGATGTGAAGGCCAGCGCCCTTGTGAATGACCTGCTCACCCAGGTGTGGGAAGACGCAGGCAGCACCGCCGAACTGGTGTTCCTGCTGCAGCAGATCGAGATGGTGCTGGATCAGGCGACACGGTTGCCGTCGCGCCTGACCCTGCATCGGGTCACCAGCCTCGATGGCAACGATGCCACCAGTCTCGCCAGTCTTGTGGCGCTGAACCACGTCGTGGTGCGCCAGTTCTTTGAGCAGGTGAAAGAGATCCTCGGCATCGATCTGCTCGCCACCCTGTCCACCAATCAGCAAGGAGACCACTGATGTTCATTGCCATCGGACTCACCGGCGCCGCAGGCATCTGGGCCTTTGTGGTGCTGCTTAGGCAGCTTTATTACATCTGTCAGCCCAGTGAGGTGCTGATTTTCGCCGGTCTGCGCCAGACCACCGGTAGCGGGCAGCGTGTCGGATACAGAACCGTTCGCGGCGGCAGCGCCCTGCGCATTCCCCTGCTGGAAGAGGTGATGCGGCTCGACCTCAGCAACATGATCATCGACCTCAAGGTGGACAATGCCTACTCCAAAGGAGGCATTCCGCTGAATGTCTCCGGAGTGGCGAACATCAAGATCTCCGGTGACGAACCGGGAATCCACAACGCCATCGAACGCCTGATCGGCAAGGATCAGGACGAGATTCGCCATATCGCCAAGGAGACCCTGGAGGGCAATCTGCGGGGGGTGATGGCCAGCCTGACGCCGGAGCAGCTCAACGAGGACAAGGTCACCTTCGCGCGCACCCTGCTCGAGGAGGCTGAGGACGACCTGCAGAAACTGGGACTGGTGCTCGACACCCTGCAGATTCAGAACATCTCGGATGACGTCCGCTACCTGGACTCCATCGGCCGGAAGCAACTGGTGGAGTTGAAGCGGGATTCCCGCATTGCTGAAGCGGAAGCCAAGTCGCAATCTGCGGTGAAGCAGGCCGAGAACGAACGGATCACAGCCCTCAGACGGCTCGACAAGGACCTGGCGATTGCCACCGCTGATGCGGAGAAACGGGTCAAGGATGCACTGACACGCCGGGAGGCTCTGGTGGCAGAGGTGCAGGCTCAGGTGGGAGCGGAGCTGGCCCGCGCCGAAGCTGAGCTGCCGGTGCAACAGGAACGGATCAAGCAGGTCACCCAGCAGCTCGAAGCGGATGTCATCGCTCCGGCGGAATCGGAATGCCAGACGATGATGGCGGAGGCCAAAGGCGAAGCCGCCACGATCGTCGAACAGGGACGCTCCCAGGCAGAGGGTCTGCAGGATCTGGTGGAATCGCTCAAGCGGTCCGGTGATGACGCCAAGCGCCTGTTTCTGCTGCAGAAACTGGAACCGCTGCTGAAGATGCTCAGCGACACCGTTCAACCGATCGAGGTGGAAGAGGTGAACCTGATCGGTGAGCGGGAGGGACAGATGAACCTGTCCCTGGCCACCCTGCTGAAGCAATTGCAGGACAGCACCGGCTTGCGGCTGCCTGTCAAAGAGAGCGAATGAAACCGATCATCCAGCCACACCTTCGCCAGGATCAAGTGGCAAATCCAACCACTCCATGTCGCGTGCCACCCGTCTGATCAACCGTCTGGACAAGGTGCTGGCCCGGCACGACAGCTTCGGCGACGATCCGGCAGCCTTCGTGGACAGCGTGTTCGCCGAAATCGAAGAGCAGCTTGCGCTGGTCAAGGCCAAGTCGAAGCCCGAACACTGGGCTGATATTTATGTGGAGCGGGATCGCGCCCGGATCAAGGAACAGGTGCTCAACCGGGTCATGGCCCGGGGCGCTGAATCAATCGATTAGAGGGAATCGTCGCTGGAACTGTTGCCGGTCAGCAGATCCGGCGGCAAGCCGCCGAAGGTCATGGCCAGGTTCTCCGGAGTGAACACTTCGGAGGTCTCGCCATAGGCAAGAACGGTTTTGTTGATCAGCACCACGAGATCGCAGAACTCCCGCACGTGACTGAGGTCGTGGGTGGAGATCAGGATCGTGCGACCGTCCTCGCGGAACTGCATGAACAGCTCCGCCATCAGCTTTTCGGTGCGCACATCCACGCCGTTGAAGGGCTCATCCAGCAGCAGCACATCGGCACGCTGCGCGATCGCCCGCGCCAGGAAGGCGCGTTTGCGCTGTCCACCGGAGAGGGCTCCGATCGGCCTTGAGCGGAGGTCAAACAGCTCCACCCGCTTCAGGGCATCGCGGACCGCTACACGATCGCTCGTTCGGGGGATGCGCAGCAGATTCATGGCGCCGTAGCGCCCCATCATCACCACATCCCAGACGGAGACGGGGAACTGACTGTCGATCCCCTCGCTCTGGGGCACATAGGCCACCGACTGCTGACGCTGGGCTTCAGCCACCGAGGCACCGTTGATGCGAATGCGGCCGCGGGAAGGGCGCACAAAGCCTGTGAGTGCTTTGAACAGGGTGGACTTGCCGGAACCGTTCATGCCCACCAGGCCGCAGATGCACCCTGCAGGCAGGTGAAGACTGGCGTCATAAAGCGCCACGGTGCCGTTGTAGTCAACGCAGAGCTGATCCGCCTCGATCCGCATCAGCGCTGCACCTCCAGTAGTCCACGTCTGATCAGAGCAACATTGTGGCGTTGCAGGTCGAGCAGAGAGGCGGCGGGTCCGTCCGCCTCCGAGAGCGAATCAACATAGAAACTGCCGCCGAAGCGGGCCCCAGCAGCGGCGGCCACCTCCCGCTGCGCCTTATCGGAGACCGTGCTTTCGCAATAGATCGTGGGAATGTCACGCTCCCGAACGGTCGCGATCAGCCGGGCCATGCGCTTCGGTGTGACCTGACTCTCCGCATTCACAGGCCAGAGATAGGCCTCCTCAAAGCCATAGTCCTGGGCCAGATAGGAGAAGGCACCTTCACAGGTCACCAACAGACGACGCTG
>MDTE01166614.1_pt1 | contig 31331 bp, 24 predicted proteins | sample 811231 | NCBI WGS metagenome assembly MDTE01 (sample SAMN05326651, study PRJNA326480) | marine metagenome | isolation source: seawater | place: Indian Ocean: Red Sea | collected 2010 | reverse complement strand
GGCCATCAATTTGGAGGCTGGGTTCCACAACTTGGGGATGGGAGAGCTATTTTGTTGGGCGAAATAGTGGGGCGCGATGACGTAAGGCGAGATATTCAGTTGAAAGGTGCTGGGCCTACCCCGTATTCGCGTAGCGGCGATGGCAGAGCTGCCTTGGGGCCCGTTCTGCGGGAATACATTCTGAGTGAAGCAATGTGGCGGTTGGGGATTGCAACCACCCGATCACTCGCTGCTGTTGATACAGGTGATACAATTCTTCGTGAAGAGGAGCTTCCAGGAGCGATTGTGGTCCGTGTGGCCGAGAGTCATATTCGGGTTGGTACTTTCCAATTTTTTTCGTCGCGATCAGATATTGTGGGTCTGAAAGCATTAGCTGATTATGTGATTGAGAGGCACTTCCCCAGTATAGATAATGTGGATGGCAAATACGAAGCCTTGCTGGAGGAGGTAGTGAAGCGGCAGGCTAGCCTTATTGCACATTGGCAACTAATTGGATTCATTCACGGTGTAATGAATACAGACAATACCTCGGTCGTGTGCGAAACAATAGACTATGGGCCGTGTGCATTTATGGATAGCTATGACCCTAAAAAGGTTTTTAGCTCAATTGATCAATTTGGACGCTATGCTTATAGCAATCAGCCTGGAATTGGCTACTGGAATATTGGGTGCTTTGGTCAGACATTGCTGCCGTTGATTGAGGGGGGTAAAAAATCAGCTCTGGATAGGGTTCAGAAAATAGTAGCTAAGTACCCAGAGTTGTTTCGGGAGGCCTATTTAGTGGGGTTCAGAAAAAAGCTTGGGTTACGAAAGCAGCTGGATGCTGATGAAATACTTGGTCAGGAGTTGTTGCAAGAGATGGCAGCAGAAGGGCTGGATTATACCGAGACCTTCCGGCACCTAACTTCATATCATGGTTCAAATGGCGCTAGGGTCGCGGCGGCACAACATTTTTTTGGGGTCTCTAAAGGGCTTAAGGATTGGATTGCGCGATGGTCTCGGAGATTGGAGGAGGATTGGGTAGGCAGCCATGGTTGGGAGACTGTTATGGGGTCAGCTAATCCTGTGTATATTCCAAGAAATCATCTTGTCGAAGAGGCAATCAAATATGCAGTGAGCGAAAATGATTATAACTACTTTCATAAACTTGTAGGAGTTCTTGAAAATCCATACGAGGAGGTCATGTCCTCGGCCAAATATGGGCTGCCACCGGAGCCGCACGAAGAGGTCAAGGCGACGTTTTGTGGAACATAGGGCTGCAGATTAAAAAACTCACTTTTGGATCTTTTAAGGATTGATTTAGATCGGTATTTCTATATTGCCTAATCGGGCTGTTAATTTGCGGTTTTCCCTATAGTCCACTGGTACGGCGATAATTGCAGGGCCCTCTTGTTGGAAGGCCTCCTCTAGAGACGTCGGGAGCTGATCTACTGCTGTAAGCTCTTTCCCCCACATTCCATACGCCTCTGCCAATTTCTCAAAGTCGGGATTATTAAATTCTAAATCCGAATGCTTCCCAGCAAATTGGTCCTGTTGTTTCCATTTGATCAAACCGTACTCGCCGTCCACCCACACCATAGCAACTATATTTAATTTTTTCCGTACTGCTGTTTCTAGATCCTGGGCGTTCATACTAAAGCCGGCATCACCATTGATCGATAGGACCTTTCTGTCTGGTAAAGCTATTTTGGCCCCTATGGACCCCGGCATCGCAAATCCCATTGAACAAAAACCATTTGAAATTAGACAAGTGTTAGGTTGGAAACATTGGTAGTAACGTGATATCCACATCTTGTGTGCGCCCACATCTGATAGAAGTATGTCATTCGGCCCCAAAAAATTCCGCACCTCATATAAGATTTTTTGGGGTTTCATTGGAAAAGACTGATCATTCATTTCAGCCGAAAAATCGTGGGTTAGGGTGTCTCTAAGATCTTTTCTGGATTTTATATCAAAGAGTGGCAGTGGCCTTTCTTTTCTCGATTCTAACGCTTGGTTGAGTTGCCAGAGCCCATCCGCCAAGTCGCCGACAATTTCTACTGAGGGTGCGTAGTCGCGGTCCACCTCAGCGGGCCAAAAATCCATATGGATGATTTTCTTTTGTGACTGATTGGTTCTGTTCCAGGCCTTGGGTGCGTATTCCACAAGATCGTATCCACAAGAAATGATAAGATCTGCGCTATCAAAGGCGAGGTTATTGTAGTCCCCCATTCCTAGGCCTATCGTATACAGGCAATGTTCGTCGTCCATAGGAATTGCGCCTTTTCCCATAAAAGTGTTTACGACTCCGGCGCCAATGTTGCGCGCGAGCTTAGTTAATTGTTTGGCGGCTCTTTTTCTGATGGCGCCGTTACCGGCTAAAATAATGGGACTCTTGGAGCCATAAATTAATTCAGCGGCCTGTGCTACGGATTTATGATCGGCCGCTGGGCGTCGGACTTTTATTGGAGTCATTGGTTTGTCTTGGATGTCTTTCTTGGCCACATCTTCAGGAAGTTCAATGACGCACACCCCAGGCTTTTCCGTCTCCGAAAGTTTAAAAGCTTTGCGGATGACCTCGGTTATATTTTCCGGCGCGAGGACAGAGACGGACCACTTGGTTATGGGCTCGCACATCCGAATTGCATCCATTATTTGATGACTTTCTTTGTGTTGGCGGGTGGTTGACCCTTGGCCTATGATGGCAACAACAGGGGCTCTGTCCATATTTGCATCAGCTAGTCCAGTAAGAAGATTTGTTACCCCTGGTCCAAGGGTGGCAAGGCAGACACCAGCTTTACCTGTCAGGCGACCATATGCGTCAGCGGCAAAAGCTGCCGCTTGTTCGTGTCGACAAAGTACAAAGTCAATTGGGGAATTGATAAGAGAGATCATTAAGTCTGCATTTTCTTCTCCGGGAACTCCAAAAATACGCTCCACGCCTTCCTTTTCCAGGCATTTAACAAACAAATCTGACGCTTTCATTGGACCTCCAAATTTTCGCGGTAATGGCCGTTAAATTATGATATTAAACTTATTATCTCCAGCAGGTTTCCCCGAAACGCGCGGGGGGGGCCGAATTTTTGAACTAGGGCCTTAGGTTAACCAATAGAAAAAAGTATGGCATCTTTTTTTTATGTCGCGCTTTACCAATCTAAACTTGTCCGGCATACAGTCTTGAGACATTCTGTTTGGCCTCAGGTTAGCACATGCCAATCGGATTAATTCAGCGAAGTCAGTTTGGAGATAAATTCGCCTATTCGGCGACTTTATTATAACACCATAATTTTGCCACGTTTTCGGAAATAATCAATTGTGGGGAAAGCTTTGAAGATTATCTTATATACCGGAACTGGACTTTTTGTGCTTTGTGTTGGCCTCGTGTTGATAGTCCCTGGTTTAATGGACTGGAACCAGTACAAAGGGCAAATCGTTGATAGGGTTGCTTACGAGCTGGGTAGGGAGTTTTCTGTATCCGGAGACATTTCGCTCTCCGTGATTCCCCAAACAAAATTTTCTTTACAAGGGGTGCATATTGGTAACATCGAAAGTGCCAGTGTTCCTCATATGGCCCGGGTAAACTCAGTCGATGTCGAGGTTGCTTTCATGCCCTTGTTAATGGGTTCTATTCAAATAGTGCGGGTTATCTTGGTTGAACCGACAATAGTTTTGGAAAGGCTCGCTGATGGCCGCAGCAACTGGATTTGGGGTGAAAGCGGAAACACAGGGTCACGATTGTTCTCCGGTAAATTTTTAGAAGATGTTTCGCTCGAGGAGTTTGTGATTTCAGCTGGGAATCTTGAATACCTAGATGCCTCTAGCGGGCACAGATATCAAATTGAGGACATCCACCTAAGCATGTCGGCGCCCAGCTTGAGCGGGCCATTTCAATTTAATGGAGTATTAAGAGCTTTCGGTAGTGAAGTAATGGTTGAATCAATTTCAGTGGAGGTAAATCCCCAGAATGATGTTCTGACGAGGGGGCAAATAAGTTCGCAAGGGCTCCGGTTGAAATATTCAGCTAGCTCAAACACTGATGCCGAAGGCGTTTCTTCTTGGGGAGGTGCGCTTAAAGTTTATCCAGATGGACGGAATAGGTTGCCCGCAAGCTGGTCCAAGTTGCAGGAGATTTTACTTGGCACCAAGGACATCGACCCAGAATTGTTTGAATTTTCTTCTGACTTTAGTTGGCAAGGTGGCGTGTTGGATATTTCAGAATCGGAATTCCGTTTAGGGGAGGTAAAGGGTAGTGCTGTTGTTTCTTTGGGGCCTAATAGAGTTAGCGGACGAGTTGATTTGGGCCGTCTCAATCTGGACAGGGTTCTCAACTCTGAGCTTTCTGTGGGAGATGAACAAATAGCGGTTGAGTTGGTGTCGAAGGCTGCAGACTTGATAGCAAGTTTGTCTAACAGACCAAGTTTGGTTGCGGATGTAATATTGGTTGCGGATGCGATCCAATATAAGGGTGAGGCAATTAGAAATGTGGTTGTGGATGCAGGTATTAATGATGGGGTAATAAGGTTAAATCAATGTTCTGTTAGGCTTCCCGGAGCGTCCTCTCTTGCTTTGGAGGGGCAGTTCTATTTGGAGCAGGACATCCCAGGTTTCCTTGGTACAGCCCGGGCAAGCTCTGATAACCTTCGAGCTTTGCTTAAGTGGCTATCTGTGGAATTAGATCCATTATCAGGGGAGCGGTTGAGACGGTTATTGTTTTCAACAAAAATTCAGGGAACACTAGCGTCAGGCAATCTTACAGATATCGATCTGCAATTGGATACCAGCCTGATACGAGGCGGCCTTGCTTATGCAGTTTCAAATGGCCGGGCTGGTTTGGGAATAGGGCTTCACGTAGATCAGTTAGAGCTTGATGCGTATCTCCCTCAGGTCTCCCCGGGCGAGGGTGATGTTCCCTCTGATAAAAACCCCTACATCGCACTTTTATCTGCCTTTGATGCTGATTTCGATATTCGGCTTGATGAAGTCACCGCCAATGGAATACCTGTTTCCGGTGTTATCCTAGATGGTTTGTGGTTGCACGACGGCCTGGATGTTCGTGAGATTTCTGTTCAAAATTTTTTGGGCTCATCCGTTAAATTTACTGGGATGCTGAGTGACCTCTCCTTAATCCCTTCTATCCAAGGGTCCTTTAGTGCAAGTGCAAAACGATTGGGTTCTTTGGCGAGGGCTTTTCCAGAAGTTAATAAACTTCCAAAATATATTCTGGGCCCGATAGCAGTAGAACTAGCAGTCCAAGGCAATTTTGACCAAATTACCATGGATGGATTCGTTGAGATGTTGGAAAGCCGAATTGCCCTAGAGGGTAGTATTATGGATTTTCTGAACACTCGGACGATAGATATGTCCGGTGAAGTGGGGATCGCTAGTTTGGCTGAGTTTGGAGCGCTCTTGTCTGACTACGAAATTAGATTACCAGAGATCGTTTTGGGAACTAATATTCCCCTTACTTTTGGTGCTGACGTTGCTGGGGATTTCCCCAATTTAGATGTGAGTGCCATTGCTCTGCTAGGGGATGGTATTCTGGAGGCGGAGGGTACTCTTACACAAATTGATCAAACCTTTGAGTATGATCTTTATGGGGATTTTACTCATGCCAATATTGGTGATTTCTTAGAGATTTTTTCAAAAGAACCGGTGCCGAGTTTTCTAAAGGTTGATATCGAAACCGAAGTTGATTGGTACTTTAATGGCGGACCTGGCAATTTCAGTTGGGAGGGGGGTATTGCTAGGGGCGATCTCAATATTACTGGGTTTGGTAACTATGAGGCTGGGGAAAGTGACGTTTCTTTTGGCGTCCATCACCCAGATATTTCAACATTTGTATCTGAGCTTGGGGTTAATGAAAGTGACATACTTGTAGATGGTCCAATTGATTTTTCGGTTATGTTGCAAAGCGGATTGGATGGTATCAAGGTTCCGAACCTTGAATTAATCACACCCGCCAGTGATCTTTATGGAGATTTGATCGTTCATACGAGTGGCGACGAGCACAAATTACTCGGATCGTTTACTTCCAGAAATTTGGAGTTTAGTGAATTATCTGCCTTGGTTTCCGCGTTGGAAGCTGGAAAATATGATGTCTTTAATCTTGCAGATGAAGGTGCTGGATTGTCGTTTTCTGAACCAGTTTTAGATGGGGATGACCCATTTAGTTGGGATGATGTATCCGCTGATATTACTTTGGAAGTGGCGAAGATGAGCGGTCTGGGGCAGACATTTGAGAACGTTGATGCAAAATTAGATATTGCGCCGCATTCCGTGAATATAGCCCACTTCTCAGGCCTTTGGGGAGATGGAAATTTTAATGTGGAAGGGGTGTTGGCAGGAGAACCGGACCCTAGTTTCGATATAAAGGTCTCTCTGGAGGAGGCCGATTTGACTAAGGTACTAGAAACCTATGATGGCTTCGGTTTCCTCTCAGGCCGGGTGACATTGCAAGCTAGCTTGACAGGGCAAGGTAGAGATAAGGAGCAAAGATTAGAAACATTGTCGGGGCACGGCAGGATAACTGGAACCGCGGGAGGAACTATAAGAGGGATCAGTTTTCAAGAATTTTTTGAAAAATCGCGAAGCCTAAATCAAGTTGGCGATTTTATCGAACTCGTCCCCACAATTTTGGACGGGGGCCAAACATTGTTTACGGGTTTCAATGGAAATATTAAAGCCGAGAACGGGAAAATTAGAACAGAAGACTTGGTTTTTGCTTTAGATGAAGGAAAGGCTACCGTTTCGGGACTTATAGATGTAGCAGGGTGGACGCAGGATCTGGAGGTGAAGACTATTTTGGGTGATAATAACCTCTCTTTGCCTATTATACTGTATATTGAGGGCGAGTTGGGAGCTCCGGATGTGGGGGTGCGTGTCACGGAGTTAGAAAGCTATTTGCGCTCAGTTTTTCCCGATTTCCAAAAGGTTCCGGAGCACATCCAGGGAACGGTTGACGATTTAGAGGATATCAATTTGGACCAAACGATGGAGGAGGTTATTTCTACAGAGGCTGCGGAGGATTTAATTGAGCGCCTTATTGAAGGGGGCTCTACTCACGAATTGGACCATGTCGACGACAATGTAACGCCTAAGCAGTCAGAGGATATAGAGTTCCGCGATCTTTTAGAGGAGCTGTTGCAGGATTGACGGTTGTGCAAAATTATGGGGTGATGGAATTTGTGCTAAATTGGTTGGATTCGCTAAGGTATAGGTCCTGCATTGATGGCTCAATTTTTCAGTTACTCCTATTTTTTAGGTTGTTATCTTCTTAGTTTCTTGTGCTATCCTCTTTGGCGATGCTAGGAGGTACAATGAGAAAAATAATTTATTTGGGGTCGATACTTTGGCTATCATTTGCCATTCTACCTGTGGCCGCTGAGGATTGCGGATTAAGGCCAGATAAACCGCACTTGCCAGATGGAACCATAGCAGGCCCGGAAGAAATGAAAAATGGTTTGGACTCGACGGGGGACTATACTTCGGCTCTTGAGAAGTATGCTGATTGTTTGATTTCTTTAGCCCAAAAGAATGAAGACGAGCTTAGTAGACTATTACAAGAAATATCCTCTGCGGAAAAAGCTCTAAAAGACACGGTTGACTTAGTTCGGTCTATCGAAGGTCGGCGGGATAGTTTGCTAAGTGAGGCGCAAGCAGCAGTTGAGGAGCGAAATCTGTTGGTTCAAGAATGGAACGAAGCAGCCCAATCGTTTAAGGCGCGGTTAGAGGATTAACTTTTTTCAGAAATTAGAGGATTAACTTTTTTCAGAAAACAGGGTCTGCTTGTTAAGCCTCGCGAGGCTGAGAGAAAAAGTCATTGCCCTTGTCGTCGACTATTATGAAAGCGGGGAAGTCCTCTACTTCAATCTTCCATATAGCTTCCATACCTAGGTCTTCATAGGCAATGCACTCGACACTTTTTATACAGTCGTGGGCTAGGCGAGCACCGGGGCCGCCTATGGAACCTAAGTAAAAGCCACCATATTTCTGGCAACTGTCTTTTACGCTAGCTGTCCGATTTCCTTTCGCTAGCATAACAAGGGATGCCCCCATTTTTTGGAAAGGTTCGACAAAAGGATCCATACGGGCAGCCGTAGTGGGGCCAAATGAACCGGTTGCATAGCCTGTTGGTGTTTTCGCGGGTCCCGCATAATAGATACAATGATTCTTAAAATAATCAGGAAGCGAACCTCCTAATTCGAGTTTGGTTTGTAGCCGGGCATGTGCTGCATCTCTTGCAACAATCATAGGTCCGGAAAGAGAAATACGAGTTTCAATCGGATATTTTGATAAGGTAGCCCGGATTTCCTCCATTGGCTTGTTCAAGTCGATTTCCACTACCGGGTCTTCGGGGCCATTTTCCGGTGCGTCTGGCAGATAAGATTCGGGGTTGGATTCAAGTCGTTCAAGGAAGACCCCTGCACTAGTTATTTTACCGAGAGCTTGACGATCCGCAGAGCACGAAACACCGATTCCAATAGGAAGGCTAGCGCCGTGTCGAGGTAGGCGGATTGCTCGAACGTCGTGACAGAAATATTTCCCGCCAAACTGGGCCCCGATACCAAAGGCCTCTGTGAGTTTTTGAAGCTTATTTTCTAGCTCTATGTCACGATAGGCATGTCCTGAAGAACTGCCTTGCGATGGGAGGTTATCCAGGTATCTGCAACTAGCTAATTTTACAGTTTTTAGATTGAGTTCAGCTGTAGTGCCACCAATTACCACTGCTAGGTGATAGGGAGGACATGCTGCTGTCCCCAAAGACCGCAATTTTTGCTCTAAAAAATCAATTAATTTCTGAGGATGTAAACGGGCCGGGCTTTCCTGAAATAAAAAGGTTTTATTGGCAGAGCCGCCTCCTTTTGCCACAAAAAGAAATTCGTAAGTTTGTCCAGGCTTATTATATATATCTATCTGGGCGGGAAGATTACTCTTAGTATTCACTTCATCAAAAAGATTCAGTGGCGCTATCTGACTAAACCGGAGATTCAAGTCTCTATAGGCCTCAAATACCCCTCTACTTATCGATTCTTCATCATTGAACCCGGTCCAAACCTGTTGACCTTTGGTGCACATTGCTATTGCAGTGCCGGTATCTTGACACATGGGCAAGATTCCCGCGGCGGAGATGTTGGCATTCTTAATAAGTTCCAGGGCAACAAATTTATCATTTTTTGAGGCCGCCGGATCGTTGAGAATTTTGGCTAATTGTTCAAGGTGGGTCGAACGGAGTAGATGAGAGATATCTCGGATTGCCTCCGAAGCCAGCAAGGTTAGGGCTTCTGGTCTAACTTTCAAAATGTCTCGGCCCTCAAATTTACCGGAGCTTACAAATTCCTCTGTTAACTGGCGGTACTTAGTGGTGTCCGGTCCAAGGGGGAAAAGTTCTTGAAAAATAAAATCAGTCATGTTGAATGTATCTCTGGAAGGGGGCTATTTCTGGGAATATTAGGTTGGTTTGTTTCGTCTAATTTTCTTACTCCAAAGTTTGGGAAGATGTGGGCATAATCTTTGATAAAATTGAAGATGAATCGCATTGATTGAGGTGGAGAGCATTAATGTTCGCCTATGTTTTCCGAAAATGATCTAGCTTTACTACTTTTTCAATTTTCTCTTCACTTGAGCCAACCTGGGGTTTCTTTACGGGGGTATTATCGTCAAAGGTTCCACTGCTATATTCGCCACCAAATTGCAAGGTAAATTCGGCAAGGGGATCGGCAAATCCTGTTAAGGCTTTCGTTGGGATTACTAATTGATGAGGAATTTTATTAAAGTTGAGTGTTACACTAAAGCCTTCTTCAGTAACCGCCAGATCCCAGAACTGGTTTTGTAAAACTATCGTCATTTCATCAGGGAATTGTTCCTTAAGCTCAGCTCCAATTTTTGTTTCTGGCAACGCTGTCAAAAAGGAGATATATAAGTGATGTCCCTGGGGCAGTCCGTCTTCAGCGACGGATCTCAGAGTGCGTAACACGACTTGTCTGAGGGCCTCATTTACCATTTTTTTATAATCTAAGTTATTTTCTGCCATGTTAGCTCTGACGTTATGATTTATGTGGAGGGCTTCTGTTGCCCGGCGCCCTCCGAACCGCGCTTACCTAGTAGTACTAAGCAGCAAGTGCCATTTCATTATCATTGGCAATTGTGTTTTTGATCCGGTAACGGTGGTATCATGCCGAGCGAAAACCACATCTTTATTGCCCATGTCGAACCTGGTTCGCCCCCATAAATACACGCCACCTGGCGCGAAAAGGAAGGATTATGGTGGAGGCGCCGGGTACTGCCCCCGGGTCCATGCAGCCTATTCCATATGGCGTTTATCACTATAGTCGGATGACCGACACCCTAATATATGCCTTCTCAACAAATATTGAAAGCCTATGGTTGGTGCAAACTAGGGGGATCGTGAGACACCGGATCTCTTTATTGGCGAGGGTTTCGAAGCCTGATAATGTGTTAGCAAATGTAGGCGCAATGTGATCTATTGACGTGAAGGATACCCTATGACTGACGATAATGGGGCGCCCGACGGGCAACCAAAAGGAGTTATGACGCGGAGAGTTACTGTTCCCGCACTTGAGAAGTGCTTGTATAAGCCTTTACAGGTGCTGGATCATGGCTTTGTCCGTCTCATCGATTACATGGGTGATGACAACGCTGTAGTCCAGGCGGCCCGTGTTTCGTATGGTTCGGGAACTAAGCAGGTTAGGGAAGACCGGGGTTTAATCCGCTATCTCATGCGTCACCGGCATACAACCCCGTTTGAAATGTGTGAAATCAAATTTCACATCAAACTTCCAATTTTTGTTGCTCGTCAATGGGTAAGGCACCGAACAGCAAATATAAATGAATATTCTGCCCGGTATTCCTATTTGGATAAAGAGTTTTATATACCTCACCCTCAGCACCTAGCGACTCAATCTTCTACTAATCGGCAAGGGCGTGGCTCTGTGTTGGAGGGCCAAGAGGCAGATAGAGTTCTTAATTTGTTACAAGAAGATGCAAGCCGAGCTCATGACCACTATGTGGAAATGATGAATGAAGATGAGAATGGGGAGGTCCTTAGGGAAGATCGCGATGGGTTGGCCCGCGAGCTTGCGAGAATGAATTTAAGTTTGAATTTTTATACGCAGTGGTACTGGAAGGTAAATTTACATAATTTAATGCATTTTCTTGCTTTGCGCGCTGACCCCCATGCCCAATATGAAATTCGTGCCTATGCCTCAGTAATGTTAACGATTCTTAAAGACTGGGTGCCACATGTGTATGAAGCATTTATTGATTACAGGGTTAATGCGTTTGAGTTATCTCAACCAGCTTTATCAGTTGTGAGAAAATTAATCGAGGATGAGTCGGTTGACCAAAAGGGTAGCGGCCTGTCCCCGAGGGAGTGGCGAGAGTTGATGCTGGTCTTAGGGCTTGAACGGGCTTAATTGGTAGGGAAATCCCTGGCCCCAGTGATGTACTTTTAGTCCATGGTTTCTATTGTAGGTGGGGTGTTTAAGTTTCGGAAACTTTCCACCTTTTGTGCCACCTTTTGCCCTATGTCCATGAAGGTTTTTCCGTGAAGCGAGCCTGGATCCGATATGGTTATAGGTATTCCTCCATCTGATCCCACCCGTACTCCAATATCTAGTGGAAATTCGCCAAGAAAATCGACGCTAAGTTTTTGCGCCCATTCGCGCGCACCGCCGTGGCTGAAAATTTCGGAACGCGCACCACATTTTGGGCACAAAAAATAACTCATATTTTCAATCAAGCCGAATACGGGGACATTTACCTTTTGGAACATTCCCAAACCTTTTCTTGCATCCAGTAGAGCAATGTCCTGGGGGGTGGATACTATTATGGCTCCAGCAAGAGGAACGCGTTGAGCCATGGTCAACTGCGCGTCGCCCGTCCCTGGGGGCATATCCACAATTAGAAAGTCTACTGCACCCCACTTAACGTCTCTCAACATTTGCTCTAGAGCACTTTGAACCATTGGGCCACGCCAAATCATGGGGGTGTCTTCTTCCACTAAGAAGCCCATGGACATACACTTCAAGTTATATTTTTCTAGAGGAAGGATCTTCTTATTAGTGTCCGCTTGCGGCTTTTCTGTAATACCAAGCATTCTAGGGATTGAAGGGCCATAAATATCTGCATCGAGTATTCCAACCTGATGTCCAAGCCTGGCGAGGGAGACAGCTAAATTGGTTGCAATGGTGGATTTGCCTACACCACCTTTCCCACTCGCTACTGCTACGATTGCACCTATTCCTGGAATATTGTTGGTTTCTTGGCTAGTGTGTTTGGCTTCGTTTCTACTCTGAGGAGACGGACTTCGCTCGCTTGTTAGCACAATGGTGGCTGATATCACCCCAGGGAGACCCCGAATTTGCTCCTCACACTCCCTGCGAACGAGTTCCATTTCCTTGGCCTGATCGGGGGTTATTTCAAGGGAGAACCCTATATTCCCATCCTTTATAATTATGTCCGATACAATTCCCAATTCGAACACCGACTTACCCGCTGATTGAACCATAATGGTTTTCAGGGAGTTAAGAATTATTTCGTTGGAAATGGCAGGCATGGTTGTATTTTCCTTATATAATTCAATATGTCTATCAGTTGTTTGTCGGAAATTATCGATTATTGTGCGGGTGGGTAAACTTTTTACTACGATACCATCGATCTTCAGTGTATGAAGGGTGACGATGTTTCAGAACTAACAATGAGGAACATAGCTTATGCCGTGGACCAATCAAGGTGGTGGCGGACCCTGGGGCCCGAGGGGCGGTAACGGGTCTGGAGGTGACAACGGGTCTGGTAACTGGGGATCGGGCGGCTCAGGTGGTGGGTCGCAGGGTCCTGATGTAGAGGAGTTGTTGCGTCGCAGTCAGGATAAATTGCGAGGCCTGTTGCCAGGCAATCTGGGCGGCCGTGGGTTTGCGTTAATTATTGTTCTTGTCATAGCTGTCTGGATGGGTTCGGGTTTTTATATTATTCAACCAGAGGAGCAGGGGGTTGTATTAAGATTTGGCGAGTACAGTCAAACTAGTGAACCTGGCTTAAATTACCATTTCCCCTATCCAGTTGAGACGGTAAGGAAAATTCCTGTGCTAACTGTTCGGAGGGTGGAGATAGGCTTTCGGAGCGCTCCCACTAGCTCTCGTGGCGTGCCGGGGAGAAACTTTGACGATGAAAGTCTAATGCTTACCGGCGATGAAAACATAATCGACGTCAATTTTGTGGTCCAATGGGAGGTCAAAGATGCTGGCGCATTTGCTTTCAATATTAGAAATCCATCTCAGACGGTAAAAGATGCTACAGAGAGTTCAATGCGAGAAGTCATAGGGACCTCAGACCTTGAATCGGCCCTTTCTGAGGACCGCCAGGAAGTGGAACAGCGAACCCAAACCCTTCTGCAAAAGATTTTAGATGATTATGGATCAGGCATTCGCGTAAGGGAGGTGCTTTTGCAAAGGGCTGACCCACCACCGGCAGTGATCGAGTCCTATCGGGATGTTCAGCGGGCTAAGGCTGACCAAGAACGTTTAATAAACGAGGCCGATGCCTTTAAAAATCGGGTGGTGCCAGAGGCCCGTGGGCAAGCAGCCCAGATACGTGCAGAGGCGCAGGCTTACAAGGAACAGGTTGTGGCAAGGGCGGAAGGTGCGGCTCAGCGGTTTGTGGCGGTTTACGAGGAGTATCGTGATGCCAAAGTTGTTACCAAGCAAAGAATTTATCTGGAGACCATGGAAAAAGTCCTTCAGGATATGAATAAGGTTGTGATCGATAGTGGTCAGGGTGGGACAGGGGTAGTCCCCTACCTGCCGCTTCCGGAATTACAGAAACGTGCTGGCTCGTCCAGTTCGGCATCATCGGGAGATCAGCAATGAAGAAAAATATGGGGCTAATTGCTGTTGTGTTGGGAGGTGTGGCCGTCGTTATTACTCTGAGCGCAGCCTTCATAGTCGATCAAACGGAACAAGCTCTGGTTCTTCAGTTCGGGGAACCGAGGAGAGTAATTCAAGAACCAGGATTAAATTTCAAGACGCCATTTATTCAGCAGGTGGTGCGCTTTGATAAACGTCTTCTGGACTTCGATAATGCCCCTGAGGAGGTCATTGCCTCGGACCAGAAACGTTTGGTGGTGGATGCGTTTGTGAGGTATCACATTACAGATCCGTTGAAATTCTACCAAACGCTGGGGTCTGAAAGAGCTTTGCGCCAGAGACTCGGGTCAGTCGTTAACTCAACCCTGCGTGAAGTATTGGGATCCGTCCCCCTTAACCAGGTTGTATCGGAGAAACGTGGAGCCCTAATGTTGGAAATACGAGATGATGTGAGAACAAAGGCGGATGGGTTTGGTATCCGTGTTGAGGATGTGAGAATCAAACGAGCAGACCTTCCACCTCAAAATTCAGAAGCTATCTATCGTCGTATGCAGACGCAACGTCAGCAAGAGGCTGCAGAACTTAGGGCACAGGGTAGTGAAGAGGCGCAGAAAATCAGAGCGGAGGCTAACCGACTAAAAGTTGTTATAGTGGCCGAGGCGGAAAAGGAGGCGGAGATCGAGAGAGGTAATGGAGAGGGTGAGATGACCAGAATTTTTGCTGAGGCTTTTGGGCGTGACGCCGAATTCTTCTCCTTTTATCGTTCAATGCAGGCCTATGAAGCTGCTCTCGGCACTGATGATACAACCATGGTCCTGTCGCCTGACAGTGATTTTTTCAAGTATTTTGGTTCCCTATCTGCTCAGCAACCATTGGAGTGAGGACTTCGATGAACCGTTCTGAAGGTTTTCGAGAGTATGTGGGCTGACATAGCAACGATCCTGTGCCTAGTGATAGTTGTTGAAGGTCTTCTGTATGCTCTTTTCCCAACCCAGATGAAGAATTTCATGGTGCGGCTGGGTACTTACTCCAGTTCCGGGATCCGCAATTTTGGACTGTTAGGCGCCACCGCTGGGGTTTTTGTTATTTGGTTGATCCGAGGGTAGGGTTGTGGCGTACGTAATATTTAGGTGGCGACTTGAAAAAGGGGTGTATCTCCCTACTTAATTATTAGTTGTCGTAATTCGCGGATAAGAAATACAATGTCTTATGAAAACTGTGGTGGGAGTATCTCTTTGGATCATAAAATGGCGGGTATAACTGGAAATGTGAAACCAAGTGTGATCGGGGTGTTTATCCTATCTCTCTTTCCTATAAAATTAGTTGGATCACGTATTGTGCTGGTTGCCTCGTGTACATTGTTGGCTGCTTCTCAGTTGGCTTGGTCAACAGACGTGATGCCTCCGGATTTTGCGGATTTGTCCGAAGAGCTCCTGCCAGCTGTTGTTAACGTGGCAACAGCGCAGCAGGTTCAGCATCCACAAGCGGCTCCGCAGTTTCCTCCTGGATCCCCGTTTGAGGAATTTTTTGAGGAATATTTTGACCAAGATGGAAAACAACCACTGGAAAGAGGCGCTAAACCCAGGGCTACATCCCTGGGGTCTGGCTTTGTTATTAGTCCGGACGGATACATTGTAACCAATAATCATGTTATAGCGGGTGCGGATGAAGTAGTGGTGACCTTTTCGGACAATGTAACGCTCAAGGCTGAAGTCATTGGGCGCGATCCAAAGACCGATCTAGCTGTCTTAAAGGTTGAACCCGAGGAACCTCTAGTTCACGTGAATTGGGGAGATTCAGAGACGGCGCGTGTTGGTAACTGGGTTATCGCTATTGGGAATCCTTTTGGGCTTGGGAATACCGTTACTGCTGGAATTATTTCGGCCCGCGCACGTGACATAAACGCAGGGCCGTTTGATGATTTCCTCCAGACTGATGCCTCCATAAATCGTGGGAACTCTGGGGGACCACTTTTTAATATGGAAGGGCTGGTGATTGGAATTAACACAGCTATTTATTCTCCATCGGGGGGAAGTGTGGGAATTGGGTTTTCTGTTCCTTCCAATCTGGCACGTAACGTCATACACCAACTTCGGGAATATGGGGAGACGCGCCGCGGGTGGCTGGGTGTTCGTATTCAGACCGTGACAGAAGATCTAGCGGAAAGCTTAAATTTAGAGGATACAGGTGGCGCTCTAGTTGCCAGTGTGTCCCCAGATAGCCCCGCTAGTGAGGCTGGTCTCCAGGTTGGCGATGTTATTTTATCTTTTGACGATAAGGCAGTAGGTGCCATGAGGCGACTACCTCGTATTGTAGCGGAAACCCAAATCGATAAACCAGTGAAGGTGGAAGTTTGGCGAGATGGTGAAAGGGTCATGCTCGATGTAGTGGTTGGTAGGCTAGATGAGGGTCAGCCGCAGGTGACGGCCGCCCCTAAAAACTCTGGGGACCCGGTAATCGAAGAACTTTCTAGACTCGGATTAACGATATCTAGCCTTACAGCAGAGGTTCGCAACCAGTTCAACTTAGATCAGGATATTCAAGGCGTAATGGTCGTCCGGGTGGACGGGTCCGGTCCGGCTGCTGAGAAGGGTATCCGGCCTGGGGATTTAATAATCGAGATCGCTCAGCGTAAGGTCACCTCTCCAGGAGAATTGTTGTCTGCCATTGAATCTGAGCGGGCGCAAGGCAAGGGTACCGTGCTTCTCCTTGTTGATCGGCAAGGAGATCTTCAGTTTGTGGCGGTCCGAATCTCTTCCGAATGATAGCCTCGTAGAGGGATTGTAAAGAAATACAAAGGTTATCCGGTGGTCTGTGCAAAAGCAATTATCATAGCGGGGCCTACTGCTAGCGGAAAGTCTGAGTTGGCCTTATATATAGCTGCAAATATCGGTGGGAAAATAATCAACGCCGATAGTATGCAGGTGTACAAAGAATTCCGAGTTTTAACTGCAAGGCCTACTCAAGCTGACGAAGCGCAGGCTCCCCACGGCCTCTATGGAAGTGTGCCAGTTGCGACTCCATTTTCTGTTGGGAAGTGGCTTGCCGAAGCTCACAAACAAGTTGAGATGGCTGTGCACAGTGGCCAAATACCCATTTTCGTTGGAGGTACTGGCTTGTATATCAAAGCATTGTTGGACGGTTTGGTTGCGATCCCCCCGGTTGGAGAGCAGATGCGTAACAAGGCGACTGAATTATATTCTTGCCTAGGAGCTGAAAAATTTCGGAGTGAGTTGGCAAAGAGGGACCCACAAAGTGCAACGACAATAAAAATTGGTGACAAACAAAGGATGATCCGAGCGTGGGAAGTTGTGGTCGGAACGGGTACTCCAATTTCTCAGTGGCACCAGAAGAAGAGGACGGGACGCCTCGCAGGTCCCTCGTTCGTTATCAAAATCATTCCGGATCGTGCCTGGCTTTACACGGCGTGTGAACGACGGTTTGACCAGATGTTGGGGGCCGGTGTATTGGACGAGATCGCTGCTGTCCAAGCCTTACAGCTGCCTGCAACGCTGCCCGCTATGAATGCCATTGGATTTTGCGCACTTTCTAGGTATTTAGCAGGGCGCTCGTCACTTGCGGTATGTAAATCGATGGTAGGTCAGGCTACCCGAAATTTTGCTAAGCGACAGTATACTTGGTTTGGGCATCAACTGTCGGCGCATAGGGAATATACGGACGTAAATAGCGCGAAAATGGATCTCAATGGCCCGGTTGAGGAGTTTTTATTGACTGCATAAGGTTGGGGCTCTAGGCTTTCCATACTTTCAGGCAACCCAAATAGTTGGTAGAACATCGGGACTAGGGGCTGACCCCTGTCCGATTGAGGAACTGTCATGCAGTTAACAGGAAGCGAAATTATAGTAAAAACCCTTGTAGACCGGGGCGCAGATACCATTTTTGGGTATCCTGGGGGCGCAGTGTTGCCCATCTATGATGCTATTTTTAAGCAAAATGAGTTGCGACATATTCTTGTTCGTCACGAGCAAGCAGCCGTCCATGCTGCTGAAGGTTATGCTCGATCTACAGGAAAAGTAGGAGTGGTGTTAGTTACTTCTGGTCCGGGTGCCACCAACGCCGTCACTGGGTTAACTGATGCTCTGATGGACTCGATACCCATTGTTTGTTTAACTGGCCAAGTGCCTACCCATCTCATCGGTAACGATGCCTTTCAAGAGGCAGACACCGTCGGTATTACTCGTCCATGTACGAAGCACAACTATCTAGTTAAATCGGTAGATGATCTGTCGAAGACTATTACTGAAGCATTCTATGTGGCTGCTTCCGGTCGCCCGGGTCCAGTGGTTGTGGATTTGCCTAAGGATGTCGTGAACTCTCTGGCTGAGTACGAAAAGAATGAGGGTGTCGGAAGGAAAAGTTATAACCCTGTATCTAAAATAGATCAAAAATTAGTTAATTCGGCAGTTACTCTTCTGGCAGAATCGGAACGGCCAATAGTGTATGCAGGGGGTGGCGTAATTAACTCTGGGGTAGAGGCCACGGCGCTATTGACTAAATTTGCCAAAATAACTGGGGTTCCAGTGACTAATACCCTTATGGGTCTAGGTGCCTATCCAGGAAATGACCACCAATTTGTTGGTATGCTGGGCATGCACGGAACTTTTGAGGCCAATATGGCAATGCATGAATGTGACGTAATGTTTGCTGTTGGTGCTCGCTTTGATGACAGGGTAACTGGTCGTCTAGAGGATTTTGCGCCGCGTGCAAAGATAATCCACATTGATATAGATAGATCTTCCATTAACAAGAACGTCGCCGTTGATATAGCGTTGGTGGGCGATGCGGGTGTCATTTTGAATTCTTTGCTTAAAACCTGGGAAAAGCGAAAATGTGAAATGCGAAAGGAGCGGTTAAGTCAGTGGTGGAATGAAATTGAAAGCTGGAGAGCAAAAGACTGTCTAAAGTACTCTGACAGCTCCGTTAATATAAAGCCGCAGTTTGCTATTGAGAGATTGCATGCGCATACCAAAGATCGGGATGTTTTTTTCACTACAGAGGTTGGTCAGCATCAGATGTGGGCTGCGCAATATCTGAAATTTGATGAGCCCAATCGGTGGATGACTTCAGGTGGATTGGGGACTATGGGCTATGGATTTCCAGCGGCTACCGGGGTTCAGATTGCCCATCCTAAATCCTTAGTTATAGATGTGGCTGGTGAAGCATCATTCTTAATGAATATGCAAGAGTTGTCTACTATCAGGCAATATAGGCTTCCTGTTAAGGTATTTGTGTTAAATAACGAGTATATGGGCATGGTTCGGCAATGGCAGGAATTCTTTCATGGTGGTAGATATGCAGAGAGCTATACCGACTCGCTTCCAGATTTTGTTGCTTTAGCTGGGGCTTATGGCATCAAGGGGTTAAGAGCAACAAAACGAAGTGAGGTGGATGGGGTTATAGAAGAGATGATCAGCCATGATGGGCCGGTTCTAGCGGATATCGTAGTCGAAAAGATGGAGAATGTTTATCCGATGATTCCAGCTGGAGCAGGTCACCATGAAATGAAATTGGGTGCTGACGATAATGTTGCTCCTCAAACTAAAGAGGGTGCAGCTTTAGTATAGGCTTGGAGTGTGGGTGTTTTCTCTTTTGAGAGCATGACATATCAAAAGGCTACAAATAGATTTGATGTGTGAATTGTGTAAGGGAGTTTAATCGTTGAGCGGAGTTGAACGTCATACTATTGCGTGCATTGTAGATGATGAGTCGGGTGCTTTAGCGCGTGTGGTTGGTCTTTTCTCCGGCCGTGGATATAATATTGAGAGTTTGACGGTTGCTGTGGTCAATTCCAAGAAACAGCTTTCCCGTATTACTTTGGTGACAAGTGGAACACAAATGGTTATTGAGCAAATTAAGGCTCAACTAGGCCGTTTAGTTCCAATCCATCGGGTAATTGATCTTACTGATGAGGGTCCACACGTTGAGCGAGAATTGGCCTTGTTGAAGGTTTTGGGGGTAGGTGAGAAGCGTGTAGAGGCGCTTCGAATTGCAGATATTTTTCGGGCACGGGCGGTTGATAGCACTAGTGAGTCTTTTGTTTTCGAGCTGACTGGGACGACTGGGAAAGTGGATGCGTTTATTGAACTTATGGAACCCCTGGGACTGATCGAAATTGCTCGCACTGGGGTGGTAGGTATAGCACGCGGGGCCTCCTCGCACGATATTGGGAATTAAGTTTAGCTAAAAGGAGATTATCGATGCGCGTTTATTATGATCGCGATGCAGATATAAATTTGATCAAGTCGAAGAATGTTGTCATTATTGGGTACGGGAGCCAGGGACATGCACACGCCTCAAATTTGAGAGATAGTGGTGCAAAAAATGTGAAGATTGCTCTTCGAGAGGGATCGGCCAGCATGGCTAAGGCCGAATCCGCGGGTTTTGAAGTTCTGACAGTAACGGAGGCCGCTAAATGGGCAGATGTTATGATGATGGCCACCCCGGACGAGTTGCAGGCTTCGATTTATAAAGAACATCTTCATCCACACATGAAGGATGGAGCGGCATTAGTTTTTGCCCATGGCCTCAGCATTCATTTTGGTTTAATTGACCCCCGGAAGGACCTTGATATCTTTATGGTTGCCCCGAAGGGCCCGGGACACACTGTGCGTAGTGAATTTGAACGTGGTGGCGGTGTACCCTGTCTTTTAGCGGTCCACAAAAACATTTCAGGTAACGCAAGTGAAATAGGTTTATCGTACGCATCGGCTATAGGCGGTGGTCGGGCGGGTATCATCGAAACCAGTTTCAAGGAGGAATGTGAAACAGACCTTTTTGGTGAGCAGGTAGTTTTGTGTGGCGGCTTGACAGCCTTAATTACGGCTGGTTTTGAAACTTTGGTTGAGGCTGGGTACGCGCCGGAAATGGCTTATTTTGAATGTTTGCATGAGGTTAAGCTGATTGTCGACCTTATCTATGAGGGTGGCATTGCTAATATGCGATACTCTATTTCCAATACGGCTGAATATGGTGACCATACTAGAGGTCCACGGGTTGTAGATGGCGCAGTTAAGGAAAAAATGAAGGGCATATTAGAAGACATTCAAACTGGAAAATTTGCTAGGGAGTGGGTTTTAGAGTGTGGTGCGGATCAACCGAGTTTTAAGGCAATGAGACGTCGCGCCGCAGAGCATCCTATTGAGGAGGTGGGGGAGCGTTTGCGGGCTATGATGCCTTGGATCACTGAGGGGGCGTTGGTCGATAAATCCAAAAATTAGCTGGCAGGATGTTGGGGCAATCTTTTCTTTGATTGGACAGCTTCTCTGATCCTGAGCCTCTGAGCCGATTTTACTGAGTCACATAGGATAGTGTAAACATCTACTGTACTCTACAAAACTACCTCACTTGATGGATGTTGTCTCCACATTGGATAGCCTTCAAACATTGCGCGGAATCCACTTTTGGAGGCATGTCTGCTTATCCGGCTGTTGCCGCTTGTCCTGGAGCTATGCTACATTCGAGAAAGTATGCAGTTGATGTGCCCATGTTGGGGTAGGAGCGCCGTGGCAGGTGAGCTCTATCCCGAGTAGCGGAGATAGTTTGGCCATGAGTGGTATTCGAAAGGGCGCTGCCCCTGAAAATGGATCTTCCAATGAGGTAGGAGTGGATTTGGAGCAGGTGGTCATTTTTGATACCACTATGCGGGATGGTGAGCAATCTCCTGGTGCCTCAATGACCCTCGATGAAAAACTTGAAATAGCGATTCTTCTTGAGGAAATGGGAGTGGATGTTATTGAGGCAGGCTTTGCCATAGCTTCGAAAGGTGATTTTGAGGCAATCAACGAGGTTTCCAAGGTTGTAAAAAACTCAGTGGTAGGGAGTTTAGCGCGTTCTGGAATTGCTGATATAGATCGCGCCCACGAGGCATTGACCCACGCTAGGCGTAGGAGGATACATACTTTTATCGCTACGAGCGAAATGCACATGCGCCACAAATTACAAATGGAACCGGAGGACGTTCATCAGGCTGTGGCTGATAGTGTCAGGCGTGCCCGCAATTATTGTGATGATGTGGAGTGGAGCCCTGAGGATGCAACCCGAACGGATCATGATTTTCTTTGCAGGACCGTTGAAACGGCGATTAGTTGTGGCGCCCGAACCATAAACATACCCGATACGGTCGGGTATACCATGCCCGATGAGTTTACGGCCCTGGTTAGTATGTTGAGAAACAGGGTGCCTAATATTGATAAAGCTATACTATCGGTTCATTGCCACAATGATCTCGGGATGGCCGTTGCTAACTCACTTGCGGCAGTAAAAGCAGGGGCTCGCCAAATTGAGTGCACTATTAATGGCTTAGGTGAAAGAGCTGGTAATGCTGCCATGGAGGAAATTGTAATGGCATTAAGTACCAGGAATGATTTATTGCCATACAGTACGAATATTCAGACTGAAAATATTATGAAGGCGTCGCGGTTGGTGTCGGCGGTAACTGGATTTGTTGTTCAACCAAATAAGGCTGTCGTTGGAGCCAATGCTTTTGCTCACGAAGCGGGCATTCATCAGGATGGGATGCTGAAACACACAGGTACCTATGAAATTATGACGCCAGAGTCAGTTGGCCTTAGTAAATCCAGCTTAGTTATGGGGAAGCACTCTGGCAGGCATGCATTTAAGAAGAAGCTTGGTGAGCTTGGCTATGAGCTGGGTGATAATGCTCTGAATGATTCCTTTGCGCGCTTTAAGAATTTGGCTGATAAGAAAAAAGAGATTTTTGATGAAGATTTGATTGCCTTAGTCGATGATGCAGTGGCCCGACGTAACGAGAGAATCCGGGTCAATCGTCTACATCTGAGCTGCGGCACAGAAACTCGGCCAAAGGCCGAGTTAGAACTTGAGATTGATGGTGTGAGTGCATCTACAAATGCTGAAGGTGACGGTCCAGTGGACGCAGTCTTTAAGTGCATCGGGCAGCTCTTCCCGCATCAAGCTCAACTGCAATTGTTCCAAATTCAAGCTGTTACAGAGGGCACAGACGCCCAAGCTGAAGTAGTTGTGCGGTTGGAGGAAAATGGACGTTCCGTAAATGGTCATGGTGCGGACACCGATACGATGGTGGCAAGTGCTCGGGCCTATGTTAATGCATTGAATAAATTGCTTGTGAAGCGTGGTAAGTCGGCACCAGCTGCGCTTTCCGCCTAACATTACGTTGGTGATTTGGAAAGAGCTGCTTGCTGCTAAGCAGAGATTATTAGTGTTGGGAACATCATTAAGGGAAAATAGCGAAGAGTTAGGGTAGCACTATGTTTTCACGTTTACTTGGAATGATGTCCGTTGATATGGCGATTGATTTGGGTACTGCCAATACACTGGTCTATGTAAAAAATCAGGGCGTGGTCTTAAATGAACCTTCTGTGGTGGCAATCATTGATAATAGGGGCAGGAAAAAGGTCTTGGCGGTTGGCCAGGAAGCCAAAGATATGTTGGGCCGGACCCCTGGAAACATTGAGGCTATACGGCCTCTTCGAGATGGTGTAATTGCAGATTTTGAAGTTGCCGAGGAAATGATTAAGCATTTTATAAGCAAGGTTCATAATCGGCGGACCTTTGTGAGTCCGCAGATGGTCATTTGTGTTCCCTCTGGCTCGACGGCAGTGGAAAGGCGGGCTATTCAAGAGTCTGCAGAAAGTGCTGGAGCTCGGCGCGTTTTCTTGATTGAGGAACCGATGGCTGCGGCCATTGGCGCTGGTTTGCCAGTTACTGAGGCTACGGGATCCATGATAGTTGATGTAGGTGGAGGTACAACTGAGGTGGCAGTGCTTTCCTTGGGAGGCATAGTGTTTGCCCGCTCTGTGCGGATCGGTGGAGATAAAATGGATCAAGCAGTCATCGCCTATATCCGCCGTAATCATAATTTGCTTGTGGGGGAGAGTTCTGCGGAACGGATAAAACAGCAAATCGGCAGTGCTTGTCCTCCGGAGGATGGCAATGGTCAAGAGATGGAAATAAAGGGACGGGATCTTATGAATGGGGTTCCCAAGGAAATATTGATCAATGAACGCCAGGTTTCTGATAGCTTAGCAGAGCCTGTAGGAGCAATTATTGAGGCTGTCAAAAATGCCTTAGAGAATACAGCGCCGGAATTGGCTGCCGATATAGTTGAAAAGGGTATCATGTTGACTGGAGGTGGGGCCCAGTTGAATAATTTGGATTTAGTCCTTCGGAATGCCACTGGATTACCAGTTTCAATAGCAGAGGAGCCACTAACAAGCGTGGTGCTTGGGACGGGACGTACTCTGGAGGAGATGCGGGCTTTGAGACAGGTGTTGCAGTCTGCCTATTGAACTGAAGCGCCACTGGAGTTGGATTCGTAGTTTGGTGTCTTGATAGGAGCATTTGACAAGGTTAATGCCATCGCTTGGTAAGAAATATGCATTACAGATGGGTTTGCCACTTCAGGCGGAAAACCCTCAGCTTGGTGCCATAGCCCTTATAGTTCTCTCGTTATCAATTATGAGTTTCGGACGGTTTGAGGCTGACATGGTAGAGAGGCTGCGGGTTGGTATTTCAGATTCCGTAACGCCGACCCTTGTGGCTCTGTCTGCCCCCGTGGAGGCGCTTCGTGATATTGGAGTCACTTTTGTAGGCCTTACCTCGCTTCGGCAAGACAATGTGAGGCTTAGGGAATCTGTTATGAGATTGCAACGCTGGCAGACTGTTGCCCATTCTCTTTCTCAAGAAAATGAGTCCCTGAGAGAGTTGCTGCATTATAGAGATATACCCTGGCCCAGTTATATTTCTGCGAAAGTTATAGCGGCCTCTGGTAATTCCTTTGTTAGGGCTGTGTTAATTTCGGCGGGGTATAGCGACGCGGTTAAAGCAGGCCAGGCAGTGATGGCTGGCCCTGGCCTTGTTGGAAGAGTGGTTGAAACAGGCGCGAGATCTTCCAATGTTTTGCTATTAACCGATCTAAACTCGCGTATTCCAGTTATAGTGGGGGAGCAAGCAAAGCGCGGGATATTAGCTGGTGATAATACAGATATCACCCATTTGGACCTCTTATCAGGGACCATGGGTGTTGAGGTTGGAATGAGGGTTACCACCTCGGGGCATGGGGGTAAGTTGCCGCCTGGCGTTCCAATAGGCCGTGTTTCTGCCATAAATGGGGAACGGATAACAGTTCAGCCATTTGTTGATTTTTCGCGGCTAGAACACGTTGTGGTTGCAGCATGGTCTTTGGAAGGCGTGCCGAATGTCACGGGATCGGGGGTATCAAGTAAAAAAGTTGAGGGAGAGAGAGCCAAACCGAAGAAGGTTTCAGCGGTTGAAAGATGAAATTCGGCTCGGCTCAGCTTCGACAAAGAATCGAACGTGGTTTGCAGATAACGATACCTTCGGCAATTACGTTTGTTTTGGTGCTACTTACAGTGATACCCTATGGGGTGCCCGAGCTTAATAGGACTATGCCACTTCTGCCCCTAATTGCTATTTTTTTTTGGTCCATACATTGCCCTACCCTTTATCCAATTATTTTTAGTTTTTTTCTTGGATTGTTGCAGGATGCTGTGGGTGGGACGCCGATTGGTTTCTCTTCCGCTATCTATTTAGCCATGCATGCTTTAGTTGGATATCAACATACTTTTTTTTACGACAAAAACTTTTTGGTTTTGTGGTGTGCTTTTTCGGTTTTAAGCGGACTAATTGTGTTTCTAGGTTATATAGTGTTAGTGGTTTTTCACTTAGCCTTTCTTCCAGTGACACCTATTGTGATGCAGTTGTTTGTGACAATAGCAATCTATCCATTGGTTACCCGTTTTCTCCAGGGTGTCATGAGACACATTATGCGTAGGGTATAGAAACGGAATTAGTTCTTTGCAGCAATTTGAGTTAAATAGAATAAAGGTGTTTAACAGAAGATTGGTATTTCTGGGGGCCGCAAAGGCTGCAATGCTATGTCTAATAGGGGGGCAGCTATATAATCTCCAAGTATTGCAGAGCCAAAAATACTTGAGGAAGGCGGATGAGAACCGCATAAGCATTCGTGTGTTACCCCCCCGACGGGGCCGTATCTTGGATAGAAATGGCCGTGTTTTAGCCGACAACAAAGTAACATACCGCTTGGTATTGGTGGCAGAGCAGAGCGGGGATGTTGAAAGGGTTCTGGATGCTCTTTCGTCTATAGTTAGTATATCTGAAACTGAAAGAAGCCGCATTTTGCTGGATGTCAGACAAAGACGTTCGTTTATTCCAGTGACCATTCGGCGGCATTTAGCATGGTCTGAGGTGGCCCAAATTGAGATGGATGCCCCATATCTTCCAGGGGTATCAGTAGAGGCGGGAGAATCCAGGCATTACTTGATGGGCTCATCTTTTGCTCACGTCATTGGTTATGTAGGAGCAGCCTCCAAGAGCGATGCCCTTGCCGATGCGGTGCTGGAGGTGCCTGGTTTTAGCGTTGGGAAATTCGGGGTCGAGAAGGGCTATGAATCCTCCTTAAGGGGGCGCTCGGGAAATATTCAAGTTGAGGTAAATGCCCACGGGCGTGTGATACGCGAATTGCAACGGGAAGAGGGAGTCTCGGGGAATGACGTATTGTTAACTCTTGATGCGACTTTGCAGGAGTTTGTTGCGCAAAGACTCGGCGCAGAAAGTGCTTCGGCAACACTCTTAGATGTTAAAACTGGGGAGTGTTTGGCCATGGTATCCACTCCGAGCTTTGATCCTAATATTTTTGTTGAGGGTTTTAGTGAGCGTCAATGGAAAGATATCATAAGCAACCGTAGGAGTCCTTTAAGCAATAAGGCTGTGTCCGGTCTTTATCCGCCAGGTTCAGTGTTTAAATTGGTTGTCGCTGCTGCGGCTCTTGAGTATGGGGTTAGCAACCCCCGATTTGAGGTGGATTGTGAGGGTCACGCCCAGCTGGGAAACCGGGCTTTCCATTGTTGGAAGAAAGGAGGGCATGGTATCTTAGGTTTGTCTCAGGCTATCGCCCAGTCTTGTGATGTTTATTTCTATAATCTGGCCTTAAAAGTTGGGGTTAACCGAGTGGCTGAGATGGCAAGAAGGTTGGGCTTGGGTGAATTATCAGGTTTAGATTTACCGGGTGAGAAGGCTGGACTTATTCCGACCCCAGACTGGAAACGTGCCATGTATGGCGATCCATGGCAGAAAGGCGACACCTTTAATACTGCGATAGGACAGGGATATGTCTTAACCACCCCACTGCAATTGGCTATTATGACAGCACGGCTGGTAAATGGTGGTCTTTTCATAAAACCTAGATTGGTTAAATCTTCCGGTACTGGGCACGATGGTAAGGTAAGGTCCCCGGAGGCAGTACCTAAGATAGAAATTTCTGCTGAAACCCTATCAGTGATAAAGGAGAGTATGTTTGAAGCTGTTAACAGGGTGAAGGGCACTGCTTATAAGGCGAGAATCAAGGAGGTGCCTTATATGATGGGAGGTAAAACGGGTACCATACAGGTACGCCGAATTACTGCGGTCGAGCGGGACGAAGGTATCGTTAAGAATGAGGACCGTCCATGGGAGCACCGAGACCACGCTTTATTTGTTGGATATGCTCCTGTGGAAGATCCAAAATATGCGGTTGCAGTGGTTGTCGAGCATGGAGGAAGTGGTTCCTCTATTGCTGCTCCGATGGCCCACGATATATTGTTGCGCGCCCAAGTGATGTTCTCGGGTTATCAATCTCAGGCGACTTTCATTGATGGCTGCAAAGTTATCGATTTTTCCTAAGAATGGTAGAGCTCCACTCACGACTGAATCCAAGCAGAGCCAATATTCTAGAGAAATTTACCCGTATGAGCTGGGGGTTGCTAATTTTAATCGTGCTTATAGCAAGCATCGGATTTGCTATGCTGTATTCTGCCGCGGGGGGAGATGTTGATCCTTGGGCTAAGCGCCAGTTAATTAGATTTATTTGTGGGCTTGGGCTGGTCTTCATTGTGTCGCTTTCGGATATAAGATTCTGGATGCGATCTGCTTATTTTTTCTATGCAGCCGCGTTAGGTGCTCTTATTCTCGTCGAAGTCTACGGCTTGATTGGTATGGGTGCTCAGCGTTGGTTAAACTTGGGGTGGCTCCAGATACAGCCCTCCGAAATTATGAAGATAGCTTTAATCTTAGTTCTTGCGGCTTACTTTCATGGTAGGACTCTAGAAGAGCTAAAGAAGATTAGATATATGCTGGTCCCGTTAGCCATGGTTGTTGTGCCAATGGTTTTAGTTTTGCGGCAACCGGATTTGGGTACCGCGGTAATGCTAGGCCTTGGAGGCGCAGCGGTTTTTTTTGTGGCTGGGGCAGCACTAAGGTACTTCGCTATAGGCGTTGCTATGGCATTGGCTGGTATTCCAGCAGCATGGCCATTTTTGGAGATATATCAGCAAGAACGAATTCTCACCTTTCTCAATCCAGATGCTGATCCTCTCGGCGCTGGTTACCACATAATTCAGTCAAAAATAGCTCTGGGATCTGGCGGGTTGTTAGGACGTGGGTACATGCAAGGTACCCAAAGCCACCTTAACTTTTTGCCAGAACATCAAACTGATTTCATCTTTACAATGTTGGCGGAGGAATTTGGTATGGTTGGGGCCTTAGCCCTGATAGGTTTATACACAGCTATCTTTATATATGGCCTAATTATCTCGGCTCGATGCAGCAACCATTTTGGCCGATTGTTAGCGGCAGGACTAACAACAACATTGTTTTTGTACGTATACATAAATATAGCTATGGTGATCGGCATCATTCCTGTGGTGGGGGTTCCGCTCCCACTGATATCGTACGGGGGTAGCGCCATGATGACAGTGCTTTTTGCTGTTGGTTTATTGATGTGCGTATTTGTCCATCGGGATACCCAGATTGGGCGAGTAAAGGCCCGTGAGCTCTGGTGATTTATAAATTTTCCTCCTGAGGAGGGGCTGTTTGTTCAACTGTACAGATGATAGTTTGATGGAGACATAATGAGGCTCAAAGATAAGGTAGCACTGTTAACAGGCGCGGCAGCAGCTCTGGATGGTGAGTTAATGGGTTTTGGGGGTGCAGTAGCGCATCGTTTCTTGCGGGAAGGGGCTAAAATTATTCTCACAGATATACGGAATGAACTTGGGGAGAAGTCCGCCGCAAGTCTTCGGAGTCAAGGGTATGAAGTTATCTACACAAGTCTTGATGTTACGAGTGGGAATGCGTGGAACCAGGCCATAGAGGTGGGCTTAAATTTTTTTGGCCATATTGACGTTCTATTTAATAATGCTGGAGTGGCCTTGCCTGCTAAAATTGAGGATATGACTGAGGATACATGGGATAGAGAATTAAATATTCATGCCAAAGGAGTGTTCCTTGGTACTAGAGCAGTGATACCTGTGATGCGAAGAGGGGGCGGTGGTTCGATTATAAACACCTCATCTATCATGGGTATTGTTGGAAGTCCCCGTGCTCCAGCATACTCAGCTGGAAAGGGTGCAATCCGCTTATTTACTAAATCAGCTGCGTTGCAATACGCCAAGGAGAATATAAGGGTAAACTCTATCCATCCTGGCTATGTGGTAACTCCGTTAACCGATAAAATTTTTGCTGATCCAGGTGTGAACAAAGAGTTAGTTAAACAAACTCCTATGGGTCGTTTGGGGACGGTGGAAGACATTGCAAATGGCGTTTTATTTCTGGCCTCCGATGAATCTAACTGGATGACTGGTTCGGAACTTGTAATAGACGGCGGGATGACGGCCCGGTGAAATAAAGGATTTCGTAGGTATGCCTGATTTTGACAGGGCAACTTGTTGAGACGGTATCTTTGAAGCGAGCTTAGGTATGACCAAGATTACTTTAGAACACGCCCTCATGGCGGAGGTTGAGGCGAGACAATTTGTAAAGCAAAAACCTGTGCGCCTGGGTAGTCGTATTATGGATCCCAAGGCGCAAATCGTCGCTGAGTTTGTACAATCTATTCGGGTGCCTGGATATTTTCCTCCTATAAAGGAGTTGCGCCAACAGTTAGTCCGGGCGGTGCAATTGCTTGATGAGAAGCCGGTTTTGCTAGGTAGGAAGGAGGATATCAAAATTCCCTGTAAGTTTTCTGACCTTTCAGCGCGAGTGTATGCCGTTGAGCAAAATGCATCTAATCTGCTCCCAGTTCTATTATATTTTCATGGTGGTGGCTGGGTGCAAGGTGATTTGGATACCCACGATGGATTGTGTTCTCGGTTAGCGCTAGCATCTGGTGCTATGGTCGTCGCTCTTGATTATAGATTAGCACCGGAAAATAAATTTCCTGCTGCTGTAGATGACTGTTTTTCTTGTTTCCAATGGCTGATTACGGAGGGCAAAATTATCGGAGCTGACCCCAAAAGAGTTGCCATTGGGGGTGATTCGGCGGGGGGGAATTTGGCTGCAGTGGTGTCACAGATGGCTGGGAAGGCTGGTTCTAATAAACCGGTATTTCAATTGCTTCTGTACCCTGCGACCGATCTCGAATTCAAAACGCACTCACATATTGAGCGTAAGAACGATGAGTTTATCCCCCACGATCGAATGGAATGGTATCTCGAGCAATATCTCAATAGTCCACAAGAAAAAAAAGATTATCGGGCTTCGCCAGGAATTAATCCCGACTTACGTGGCCAGCCACCATCTTTAGTTATTGTTGGAGGCTTTGACCCCTTACGAGACGATGCACGATTGTATGCAGATAGCTTAAGTAACGCGGGAGTAGATGTAGTGTTTCACGAATATACGGGGCAAATTCACGCTTTTATGACCTTAACTAAGGCGATACCGACTGGGTTAGTGGCAATCAGGGAAACCGCGGATTATATGAGGAGGCGTTTCACACTGACTTAGGCTATAATTTGGTAGTTTGCACTGGGGGCCGGGTGGAAAGATTTCCCGGTGGTCCAGAGGAAAAACTAAAGAAAGGAAATCTTGATCAATGTCATTAGTTCATATCGTCGCGGTAATTACGGCCCATTCTGGAAAACGCGAGGAAATTCTCTCTACCTTTAAGAAAAACGTGCCTCTGGTTCATCAGGAAGATGGCTGTATTGAATATGGTGCGGTAGTCGACACTGAAAACGTAGGTCCCTTTCAGACTAAGTTGGGGGAGGATACGTTTTTCGTTATAGAAAAATGGGAGAGCTTAGATCACTTGATGGCTCATGCGGCCTCAGATCATATGAAGAGTTATGCGGCTAAGACCAAGGAGTTGATAGCAAGTCGTCAGATACATGTTTTATCTGCTGCATAGGGTGGATTGGGTTTGGTGGATTAAATGGAGTTTTTGGCTCTTGGTTGAAAACCTCTCTAGTGCTACACAAACGAGATTGTGAGTGGCATTGGTTAGTTAAACCCACTTTCGTAAAACTGGACCTTCCTGAGGTCTTGGGGCGATTAGCTCAGTTGGTAGAGCAGCTGACTCTTAATCAGCGGGTCAAGGGTTCGAGTCCCTTATCGCCCTCCATTATTTCAATGACTTAAGTGACATTGAGAGATGCG